>Ga0154020_10001504_pt1 | contig 28646 bp, 21 predicted proteins | sample Klosneuvirus_201_FD_109709 | JGI IMG/M metagenome (GOLD analysis project Ga0154020, IMG submission 109709) | Active sludge microbial communities from wastewater, Klosterneuburg, Austria - Klosneuvirus_20160825_MG | ecosystem: Engineered > WWTP > Aerobic digester > Activated sludge | place...
CACCACCTTCAGCCTCTACGGCATCACCGACTTCACCGTCCAGTACTGGACCGGCGCCGCATGGGCCACCATCCCCGGCGGCAGCGTCACCGCCAACAACCTCGTCTGGCGCTCGTTCACCTTCCCCGCCGTCTCCACCGACCGCATCCGCATCACCGTCTCCAAGTCCCTCTACTGGTACAGCCGCATCATCGAAGTCGAGGCGTGGTCGTCGCCGTGAAGCCCGCCGCTTGGCTGGCAGGCCTGTCGGCCTCAGAATCGCCGATCGCGGCGATCGCGCCGGCCACATCGCCCGCCGCACGGACAGCCCCTTGCGCGCGATCGAGGCTGCACGCCGCACGGCCCTCGCTCCGATAGATCCACAGCCCCATGGCACGACACCCTACCCTGAGCATCGGTCAGTTCACGTTCGACGATCCTGCGCTGGCACACCTGCCCGGCGACGAGCACGCGTGGACCCAGGCGGTCCAGGCGCTTGGACCGCAGCGCGCAGCGGCCAGTGCCCAGGGCAGTTTCGCCATCGGAATGGCCGACGGTGCCGGCAGCGGTTTCCTTGCGGTGGATCGCTTCGCCCAGCAATCACTCTGCTGGCGGCTGGTCGACGGACAACTTCGCTATGCGGCGCGGGCCGATGAGCTGGCTGACGTCACGACGCCGATCGATCCCCAGGCGCTGTTCGACTACCTCTTCTTCCATTGCATCCCCTCGCCGCGCACGGTGTATCAAGGCGTCCACCGCCTGCCACCCGGACACTTTGCCGTACTGGATCAGGGTCGCGTCACGGTAGCGCCTTATTGGGTGCCCGAGTTCACCGAGCCCAAGGGTGACGTGTCCTTCGAGTCCCTTCGCGACGAATTCCGGCAATTGCTGCGCGATTCGGTGGCCCGGCAGCTCGACGGCAGCGTGCCGGCGTGCTTTCTCAGTGGCGGCACCGACAGCTCCACCGTGGCCGGCATGATCCGCGAAGTCAGCGGCCAGCCCGCCCACACCTACTCGATCGGCTTCGAGGCCGAGGGGTACGATGAGATGGCCTACGCGCGCATCGCCGCGCGGCACTTCGGATGCGAGCACCACGAGTACTACGTGACGCCGACCGACCTGGTGCGCAGCATCGCCGACGTGGCGGCCTCGTATGACCAACCCTTCGGCAATTCCTCGGCCCTGCCGGCTTACTACTGCGCGAAGGTGGCGCGCGAGCAGGGCGTGACCCGCATGCTGGCCGGCGACGGGGGCGACGAGCTCTTCGGAGGCAATTCGCGGTACGCCAAGCAACGGGTGTTCGGCTGGTATGAACAGGTACCCTCGCTGCTGCGTCGCGGGCTGATGGAACCCTTGTTCGAGTCGCCGCTCGTGGGTCGCACGCCCGTGCTGAAAAAGGGAACAAGCTACATCGAGCAGGCCAAGGTGCCCATGCCCGACCGGCTGCAGATGTACAACCTGCTGCTTCGGTTGGGCGTGGACGACGTGCTGACGCCCGAATTCCGCAGCCAGGTCGACCTGCAAGGGCCGGCTCGGCACCAACGCGAGGTCTGGGCCATGCCTGCACAGGCCGATCCGCTCAATCGCACGCTGGCGTTCGACTGGCGCTACACGCTGGCCGAGAGTGATCTGCCCAAGGTGCGTGGCACCACGGCTCTGGCCGGTGTATCGGTGGGTTTTCCGATGCTCGACGATCAGTTGCTCGCGTTTTCGCTGGGCTTGCCGGTCAGCTACAAGCTCAAGGGCCTGAAGCTGCGCTGGTTCTTCAAGGAGGCCTTGCGCGGCTTCCTGCCCGACGAGATCATCACCAAGCGCAAGCAGGGCTTCGGACTGCCCTTCGGCGTGTGGCTCACACGGCACTCAGCCTTGATGGCGCTGGCGCAGGACAGCCTCGACAGCCTGGCACCCCGCGGCATTGTCCGCCCGGCGTTCGTGCAGCGGCTCACGCGCGACCTGCTGCCTCAGCACCCGGGCTACTTTGGCGAGATGGTGTGGATTCTGATGATGATGGAGCAGTGGTTGAGGGCGCACGCGCCGGGTTACCGAGTTGAGCGCTGACGGCAACAACTCCGGTTGGCTCAAGCCGCATCCATGCGCGCGACCAACAGATGGATCCAGTTCGGGCGCGGCGCTTCGAATCGCGAGGTACAGGCGCGAGCCAGCACGGCAGCGCGCGTGCACGCTCGCTGCCACACCGTGCGCGGCCCTGGCCGCACAATACTCGCGCCGCAGCGGATGCAGCCTTCGTCCTGCACGTAGGTGCCGTAGGGGTTGCCGGCCAGATCCATCAACCACGCAGATACTGCGTTCGTGCCGGGTTCCCCAACCCCGATGAAGCGACGCTCGAGCAAGTTCCAGCCGGCAAAGAGCGCCAGCAGCCCGGCCTCGTCGAACGAGTTCACGTGACCCCAGGGTGGATTGACTGCGCCACAGGAACCGCAGCGCGTGCGCCACAGCCGCAGGTCTTGCCGATAGGGCACGCCGATGACCAGATGATGTCGCGCCACGCGCGCCAGTTCACCGGCTGCTCGCTGCAGAGCGGGTTGTTCGATGTGTTCGAGGACCTCGGCACAGAACACCAGATCGAAGCTGCGATCGCCATACGGCAGCTCAGTGGCATCGCCTTGCACGCACTCGATACGCGGGTCGTCGATGAGCGGGCGCTCCAAGTCCAGCGCCGTGACCGCGAACCCACGGTCTGCCAGTTGCCTTGCGATGAACCCGCCGCGGGCACCAATGTCGAGCACGGTGCGGGTTGCGGCCGGGACCAGACCCACCAGATCACCCACACGCTCTCGTTCAATGGTTCGCTCGTAGGCGACCTGCAAGCTCTCATCCATGTACGCGCCGCCACCTGGGAACTCCCGGCGATGATACGGGCCGCCGGCTCGGCGGACGCATCCCGATTTCAGGGGATGGGCAACCCCGGAGTCCCGGGGGCGGTTACCACATCGAACCACCAGCAGGCCGCGGCAGCGGCTGCGCAGTGCTAAGTTCCACCCATGTCAACGACTCAAAAGGATCCCGTGTGCGACGCCGCCGCTTCGTGTCCACGTCCGTAAGCGGCCTGGGTTGGATCTTCGCGTCCGGTTGCGGCGGTGGCGCCTCTGCCGGAGACACCGCTCAACCCGAGGCCCCGCCGGCGCCGAATCCGACGCCCGCACCAGACCCGCCTCCGGCGCCGGGCGATGAGTCGTTGATCGTGCGCCTGACCTTGACATCGCCGCAGGCCCTGAGCGCCATACCCTATGCTGTGGCGCAGCCCTTGCGCCAGGGTGACCTGCCTGAGCGATCCATGGTGGTTACGTCCGATGCCCAGTGCACCGTCCTGAGTCGTTGGCGCGATGGCAGCGCCCGCCTGGTCCTTCTGGCTGGCAGGTGCCCGGCCGACGCCGGTCAGGAGTACACGGTGGCCTTGCGCCGCGGCAACTCACAACCGGGCGCCGGCAGTCTTGCACCGGTCGACCTGCGGCACACCGCAGCGGTTGCGGAGTTCGAGTTCGACGGGCGACGCGTGTCGTGGCAAGCCGATGACTGGCTGGCGCCCCACTCGACGGTCGTACAGGGCCCATGGATGTCCTCGTGGCGCTATCGGCGCGCATTCCCGGGTGACGCCCACCTCGTGGCCTGGCTCGAGGTGCGCTGTCACCGCGGCGGCGAAGTCGAGGTCCTGCCGTGGCTGGAGAACGGCTTTCTGCGCGTCGAATCCCCGGGCGCGCGCTCGGGCCTTGTGCGATTCCGCCTGTCCGGGGTGCTGCGGTTCGAGCAGGACCTGCAATTGCTGAACCATCAGCGGGCCGTGCTCGCGGGACCTGATGGCATCACCCATTGGCTGGGAACGCCGCATGTCGTGCGGCCGCGGCACGATGTCGACTACCTCATGGCCACGCGACTGGTACCGCGCTACCGCATACCGGCTGCGGTCTCGACCAAGTTACTGTCGCGGCTGGCAACGCGCTACACGCCACTGGAACGCGCAGGCTATCCCCTCGGCATGGGGGCCGCCGGCTACGATCCGTCGATCGGCCTGCTGCCCGAGTGGGATGTGGCTTACCTCGTGACGCGCGCCGATCCGCGAGCCTTCGACGCCGTCACGATTCAGGCCTGTGCCGCCGGCCGCTACGGCACGCACTTCCGCGACGAGTCGACCCAGGCGCCGGCGCTGCCTTCCGCATACCCTTCACTGGTGCTGGATGGCGCGAGCGCAGGCCTGACCAGCAGCGGTGCGTCGAGTCGCGGTCAATACACACCCGCGGCTACGGGGCCAGTGCCGCCCGCTTTCGCGACATCGCACCACTCGTCCATGGGCTACCTGGCGCACCTGCTCACCGGCTGGCACTACTTCGCCGAAGAGCTGCAGTTCGTCGCCCTGGCCAACCACTACAAGCAGACCGACTCGACGCGCGAAGGGGCGCGCGGGTTGCTGCTCACCCAGGCTGGGGCGAACACCACTCGCGGTGCGGGCTGGGCAATGCGCACATTGGCCCAGGCAACGGCGGTGACGAACCCGGGAGACCCCTTGCATGCGGAACTCACGGCCGTCATCGATAACAATATCGATCACTATCAGTCACGCTATGTGAGCGGCCAGCACAATGCTCTGGGCTTGGTCCAACCGTACTCGAACTACAACGGCACGCAGGATCCCTGGACCTCGGCGAGCTGGATGGACGACTTCTTCACCGCCGCCTGGGGCTATCTCAAGGACCTGCAGGTGTGCAGCCCCGCGCGCACGCCCGCGCTCGACGCGTTCCTGGCCTGGAAGTACCGATCGGTGGTGGGCCGGCTGGGCGGCAGCGGCACGGCATCGTTCGGCTACCCGTGGGCGGCGCAATACACGCTGCCGTACGCCCCCAGCGCCCGGGCCGACTGGTCCGGCGCCGGCCCCTGGTACGCGCATTGGGGCGAGGTGGCCCGGGCGATGCAGTTGCCCACCGAGGTCGCGTCGGGCGCGGCGTTGGACAGCGGCTACCCGACATCGGCTACCGGCTACTGGGGCAACCTGCTGCCGGCGCTGGCCTATGCGGTCGACCACGGAGCCGAAGGTGCTGCTGCGGCGTGGCAGCGGGTGCAATCGGCCGCGAACTTTGCGCAACAGGCCGCGGCCTACACCGACGACCCCGTGTGGGGCGTCATACCGCGGTGACCTCGAGTGCCCCGCAACGCCCTCGGCGAGGACAACCGCACAGGACATATGGACATGATGAAGTTGAACGCTGCGGGCGCTGCCAGACAACGCCGCCTGCTGCTGGCCTGGGCTGCCGCTCATGCCGCAGCGCTGGGTGCCTGCGGCGGAGCGGCGACGGCGCCGACGGCCACGACGCCTGACCCCGAGCCCACACCTGCGCCGCCGCCCGCGCCGACCCCGCCCCCTGTCACCGATGGCCTGGGCGGGTCGCCGATCGAGGTGCCTGCCGCATATACCGGGCCCTTGCCGACGTGGCTGTCCACCCTGCCGCTGTGGCGATGGTCGGCCGTTCCCGGTACAGCACTGTCGTCGGTCGATCCAACGCCGCGCCCCGGCGGCATTACGGGGCCCCGCTCGAAGATCGACGCCTGGTGCGGTGCGGGGCTCAAGCGCAGCGGCAGCGTGTACCTCATCGCAGCGGCCGGTGGTCATGCCGACTATGCCGGCAACGAAGTCGACGCCCTGGCACTGAATGCCGAACGCCCCGCCTGGACGCAACTGCGGGCACCAACGGCCAACGAGTCCATCATCGATCAGGCGCAGTTCTACCTGGACAAGCGGCCTGCCGCGACGCACACCTATTACGCCACCCAGTTCATCGACGCGCTCGATCGCCTGATCGTCGTCGGCAGTTCAGGACTCGGTGACCCCTCGTTTCCCGCGCCGCCGCCGCAGTTCCCCTACATGGGTAACGCTCGATCATTCAGCTTCGACATGCGTCGCAACGAGTGGGACGACCCGGACCACATCGCGCATTACCCGGGGCGCGGCGACTACATCGCCTGCCTCTGCGCGCGCCACCCCTGGAGCGGCGACATCTACTACAGCCGCAATTCCAGCGATGGTTGGTATCGCTGGACCCGCTCGGCCAACCGCTGGGACAAACTCGCCGGCGTCACGCGCTCGCCGTGGTACGCGGGGACGGCAGTCGACCCGCGGCGCAACCGCATGCTGATCGCCGGCGGCTACAGCCCGGCACTGGCGGAGATGCGGCTGCTGTCGGGCGCGCCGACCGGCATCGCCTTCTCGGGACCAGCCGCGGGCATGCTGCATGCGGTGGTCAACTATCCGGGCGTGGTCTACGACGAAGCGCTGGATTGCTACTTCGTCGTGCACAACAGCGGCGGCCAGATCCGCATGCTGCGGGTCAATGCCCAGACGGCTCACGTGGACGAGGCCCCGATCGAAGGCAGCCTGCCGCCGGCACGGGCCAACGGGCTGCACAACGCTGCGCAGTACGTTCCCGAACTGCGCGGCATCGTGCTCGCTTATCGGCACGACGCGGATGTGCTGTTCCTGCGAACCTCGACCTAAAACCTGAGCGCGCGCCGTTCAGGCCTGCGCGAGGTTGCGCAGCAGGCGCAGCCCGAAGCGCCATTGACTGCGGTCCCAGGGCGTGAACCGAGGCAGTTGGAACGGGTCGGCACCGTACCGGGCGGCGCCCCAGGCGGTCGACACTGCCGCCTCGAAGCCGAGCTCACGCACGATCGCCACGGTCTCGGCGCTGTAGTCCTCGCCGGGCTTGCCGTTGGGGTATGCGAACACCGGCATCGGTGCGCCGGTGATTTCTTTGAGCCGCTCGCGGCTGCCGGCCACTTCGTCGGTCGCGGCGGCACGGTCCAGCCGCGCCAGGATCGGGTGCGACCGCGTGTGCGGGCCAATTTGCATGCCAGCGCAGTGCAGGGCATGCACCTGATCCGCCCGCATCATCAGATCGACTGGCAGGTCGGTGCCCGCGCTGTCTGCAACCGCATCCACAAGAGCCTGGCGTTCGCCGGGTGGACGGTACTTGATCGCGCGGATGATTGCTTCGGCGGCGACACGCCGCAGACCATCATCGCCGAGCGCCAACGGTCCCAGCCCTGCCAGCTCGGTGCCTGCCAGATCGAGTGCAGGCAACCGGCATCGCCGCACCGCCTCGATGACGGTGTCGTTCCACATCCGGCCACCGTCCAGGAAACCGGTGGCGATGAAGAAGGTGGCCGGCAGTCCATGGCGTTGCAGGATGGGCAGGGCGACATCGTGGTTGTCCGCGTAGCCATCGTCGAACGTGATGGCAGCGGCTCGGGCAGGCAACTCGCCCCGCGCCAACAGGCGCACGGCACGATCCAGCGGCAGCACGTCGAACCACGACTTCAACCACTGGCACTGGCGGTCGAACACCTTCGCATCGACCTCGCCCGGGAAAAGCGGATCCGGTGTCCGATGGACGCGGTGGTAGATCAGGATGGACAGCCGCGCCGACCGACCCGCCGGCGACACCCGTCGAAATGCAGCCCGCAGCATGCTCTACGCTGGAGGAGCCACGGCACCAGGAGGCATCCAGCGCCGAGCGGTCCCTGGGTGTTCGTGCAACCAACCCTGGCGCATCACCCACAATCGGGTCGACAGCAACAGCACCATCAGGTTGTAGGGCAGGTCGAAGTAGGCCAGGCTCAGCAGTGCACCGCCAACGGCATAGCCCAAGAGCGACACCTGGCACAGCGACCCCAGGTCGGCGCACCAGCGCAGCTGCGGATCGGCGGCCGCCTGTGCACGCAGCCAGCCGGCCTGGCGCCAGGTCGTGATCCAGATGCCCAGGAACAGGAACAGCCCGATGAACCCGTGATTGCCCATCACCTGGAAATAGATGCTGTGCGCTGCATGCACATACTCCGGGTAGGGCGAGAAGCGTGCGAACAGGTCAGCACGGGCAGCATTGAAGCCGACGCCGAAGACGTAGTTCTTGCCGATGTTCCAGGCCACGTGCCAAGCGCTGATACGGCCCTGCGCCGACCGGTCCTCCTGGTAGTTCTCGATCGAGCTCATCCGCTCGACCCAGCTCTCAGGCATGAACGCGATCAACGCAACGCCCGCCGACAGCAGCAGCAACCCGCCGACAAAACGGCTGCGTCCACGCCACCACAGGAATGCGGTCATGGCGACGATGGCCAGCAAGGCACCACGCGACTGGCTGCCCAGCGCCGCGGCCGCACACAGCAGCATCGCGCCCGTCAGGCCGTGGCGCTGCCAGGCCTTGGTGCACTGCATCTGCAGAAACCGCAGCAGCGGAATCGTCATCACCATGGCCAGGGCGAACTCATTGTTGTCGTGGATGAACGAGCCCGGCGGTCCCCAAACCCGGTTGGCGCCGCCGGTCGCCAGGGTGAACAGCCCGCCCTTGATCCCCAGTAGCGCCAGAGACCCGACTGCCACCCAGGCCAGTCCGAAAATCTGGACCCGGGAGCGAATCAATGCCAGGGCCACCAGGATCATGAAGTTGATCTTCATGACCTTGTTCCACTGGTCGTAGTCGCCCTCGGGGCCCAGGCCCATCAACCAGGAAATGGTGATCCAAACGGTGAAGAGCACGAACCACACCACTGGCGAGCCTTTGAAGGGTGATTCGCGGTCGCGCGTGAACAGCAGGCCCAGCAGTGTGGAGCCGGCGGCGATGGCGGCCAGTGGCGCGTCGTAGGCAAAGCCCCACGTGTAGCGGTGGGGGTTCATGATGCTGAGCCAGGTCCAGCACAGCACACCGATCCAGGGTCGGCGCAACGCAGCAACCGCAGCCACGAGAACGATGATGACGATCAGGAGGTCGCGCATGGGATGATGGGGCAGCGTCTGGCGGCCGGGTGTTCCGTGCTCAGGCGGATTCGACCACGCGGCTGACCACGTAGCGGTACTTGCCGGACTTCTCCGGCGCGATGCTGGGCACACGCTGCACCGTCACGTTCACCTGCGCACCCAGGCGACGGCGGAAGCCCTGGATGATCTCGGCCTCACGCTGCGGTGCGAAGTCGTCATCAGTGACCAGTTGCACCACGGTGTGCTGCAAGCTCTCCTGCACGATCTTGAAAGCCCGCACGCCCGGCAGATCGCGCACCACGTACACCAGGGCGAGCCCGTGCATCACGGTGCCGTCGGCGGCCACCACGAAGTCGGTGGTTCGGCCCTGGATTTCGCTGAGCAGCGGCAGGCCACGACCGCAGGCGCAGCGCGTGCGCGTGTCCATCACGGCCACATCACCGGTGCGATAGCGAATGAACGGGAAGTCGCGTGTCGCCAGGTGGGTGACGACGATCTCGCCGGCGGTGCCCTCGGGCACGGGCTGGCCATCGCGGTCGACCAGCTCGATGATGATGTCTTCGGCCGTGATGTGCATGCCGCCGTTCGGGCACTCGTGCGCAATGAAGCCGGCGTCGCGTCCGCCGTAGCCGTTGGCGACCGGGCAGCCGAAGACCTCCGAGATGGTGCGGCGCTGCTCGTCGTACAGACGCTCGGAGGTGACGAAGGCGACCTTCACGCCGAGGTCGTTCATGGCAATGCCGCGCTGGCGCGCGTGGCGCGCGATGTGGGTCAGTGCCGACGGATACCCGAACAGCATGCGCGGGCGCTGGGCGCGGATCGAGGCGATGAACCCGTCGAGCCGGTGCTCGGACATCTCGAAGGCCGGCAGCAACTGCGTGCGCAGCAGCCGATCGCGCCACTGTCGCAACCGATCCTGTGCGCCCAGTTCGATCGGCGAGCCCCAGACCACGGTTTCCGGATCGCCGATGTCCACGCCCCACCAGCGCGTGGCGCGCCACTTCGCGGCGACGTCGTGGCTCACGCGCTCGTTGCCGATGTAGAAGATGAGCGGCTCGCCGGACGAGCCTCCCGTGTTGAAGCGCGCCAGACCGCGCGCGTGCCGGTGCTTCAGATCATCGGTGTGGGCGCGGATCTCGGCCTTGGTGAGAAACGGCAGCGTGCGCAGGTCGCCGACGCTGCGCATGTCCGCCGGATCGAAGCCGGTGCTGCGAAACACGTTCGCAAAATAGGGCACGCCCTGCGCCACATCGGTGAGCATGGCGCGCAGGCGTTCGAGTCGCCGCGCCCCCAGGGTGGGCGCATCCCACCACTGTGACTGTTCCATCGCGCGGCGCACAGCCACGCTGTCGTGCCCCTTCAGCCGCTCGTGCAGCGGAAACAGCAGCGAGGAAACCAGGCGGGTGTACATGGTCAATCGTCGCGTTCGGTCGGGGCGCACGCGCCAGACTGGTCTGCAGTGGGCGCCGGCGGCTGCCGGGGACCGCCACGTGCACCGCGGGCCTGCGCATCGCGATACACCCCGGCCAGGCGCGGCGCCACCTGGATCCAGGTGTAGTGCCGGGCCTGCTCGAGCCCGGCGTCACGCAGGCGCTCGCGCAGCGCCGGCTCACGCAGCACCCGCAGCAACGCCTGCGCCATGCGCGGCGCATCGCCAGCGCCCACGAGCAATGCCGTGCGCTCGTGCTCGACGATGTAGGGCACGCCACCGACATCGGTGCTGACCACCGGCACGCCACTGGCCAGCGCCTCGAGCACGGAGTTGGGCATGTTGTCGACGAGGCTGGGGTTGAGCGCGACGTCGGCGTCGCGGTAGGCCTGCGCCATCGCATCGCGATCGAGCCGCCCAGTGAAGTGCACCGCATCCGCGAGCCCCAGATCGCGCGCCAGCCGGCGCAGATCCGATTCCTGCGGACCGCTGCCGGCGATCACCAGGCGTGCCTCGGGCAGCGACTGCCGCACCAACCCAAATGCGCGCAGAGCGGTTGCGTTGTCATAAAGCGGCTCGAGGTTGCGCGCGACCAGGATCTGCGCCCCGGGCGTGCGCTGCGTCGCCGGGCGGAAGCGCTGCAGGTCGACGATGTTCGGCACCACGATGGCGCGGATGCGATGGCGCGCAAAGACATCGGCCAGAAATCCCGAAGGCACCACCAGGGCGGATGCACGGCGCAGTGTGCGGGCCACGCTGCCGGAAGCGCGATCGAGAAAGACGCCGGCCTCGCCGCCGCGGTAGTTGACCACCACGGCAACCCCGCGCAGAGCGGCCAGCCGAACCGCTGGCGCGGCGAACAAGTGCCACGACCACCCCGAGTTGGCCATCACGTGGAACACCTCGCAACGGCCGGCGGCACGCCACAGCGCGGCCAGGTAGGGCGCCAGCCTGAACAACGCACGCAGCACCGGCACGCGGCCCACAATCGCTGGCTGGTAGGGTGCATTGGTCTGCACCAGTTCGACCTGTGCCCCTTCGGCACTCAGGAGCTCGGCCAGTTGCCGGGTCTGGTTGGCCATGCCGCCCGCCGGCGGCGGCAGTGGACCGACCAGGCCGATGCGCAGGCCTGCAAAGGCCGCGCCCACGCAACCCGTGCCCGCCGGGGTTCGCGAGGCAGCGCCGGCTGCAGCGGAGTCCATTACGGCGCACACGTTCATGCCGGCTCCGCCGCTGCTGCCGCGGCGGCTGGTTCAGCCGCACCCAGCCCCGGCACCAGTCGCGCATAGGGCTCGACATAGCGCGCGACCGACGCGGCCCAGTTGCGCTCGGTCTCGACAAAGCGGCGGCCGGCAGTCCGCATGGCCGGCCAGTGCTCGCGGTCGTCGATGAGGCCGCCAATCGCATCGGCCAAGGCCTGCGCATCGCCGGCACGGAACAGCCGTCCCGTCTGGCCATCGCGGATGAGCTCGCGGTGGCCACCGACGTCCGATGCCACCAGCACGCGGCCCTGTGCCATCGCCTCCAGCGGCTTGAGCGGCGTGACCAGTTCGGTCAGGCGCATCGAGTGACGGGGGTAGGCCAGCACGTCCACCAGGTCGTAGTAGCGCTGCACCTGGCTGTGCGGAACCCGGCCGGTGAACACGACCTTGTCGGCCAGTCCGGCGGCAGCCGCCTGTGCCTTGAGGGCGCCCTCCTGCGGACCGCCTCCGACCAGCAGCACGCGCGCCTGTGGGTGTCGTGTGAGCAGCCCCGGCATGGCCTGCAGCAGCAAGTCCAGCCCCTCGTAAGCGTAGAACGAGCCGATAAAGCCGACCACTGCCGCGCCGGCCAGCCCCAGCTCGCCCTTGAGCGTCTCGTCGGGCGTGCCGCCCGGGTCGAACGCATCGATGTCCACGGCATTCGGTATCACTGTCACCCGATCGGGGCTCACCCCCCGCTCGACGATGTCGCGGCGCAGGCCCTCGCAGATGGTGAACACATGATCGACCCGACCGAAGGCATGCGTGTCCAGCGCACGCGTGGCCCGGTAGCGCAGGCTGCCTTCGCGCGTGGTGCCATGGTCGACGGCAGCGTCTTCCCAGAAGGCGCGCACCTCGTAGAGCACGGGTATGCCCATTTCACGGCCCACCGGCAGCGCCGCAAGCGCATTGAGCACCGGCGAGTGCGCATGCAACAGGTGCGGCCGCACGCGCCGCGCCACCTCGCGCAGGCGCTGCGTCGTGGCCCGCACCTGTGCCCACTGGTCGAGCACGGGCAGTCGCGCCCATGCCTGCTGCGGCACGGCGGTGCGATGGAACAGCAGCCCGTCGACTTCCTGCTCAGCCAGGGCCGCATCGGCCGGCGCAGCCAGTGCGTGCTTGGGGCTGGTCAGGTGGAAGGTTTCCCAGCCGCGCCGGCGCTGCTCGCGCAGCAGCGCGGCCGTGCGGAAGGTGTAGCCACTGTGCAACGGGATCGAGTGGTCCAGCACATGAAGAACGCGCAATGCCATCAGGCCACCGCCGCTTCCCGGGTGCCGACGTTGACCGCGACCGGTCCGTCGTCGACGACGTTGCGCAGGAAGGCCTCGAACATGAGCAGGGTCCACAGCGGCGCGCTGTAGTCGCTCGTGCCGTTCTGGTGCGCCTCGACCAAGTGCGACAGGTACTCGCGGTTGAACCAGCCGGTGTTGGCCAGGCGGTCACCCAGCACGGCATCGCGCACACGCTGCTTCAGCGGACCTCGGAACCAGCGCGCCAGCGGTACGGCGAAGCCCATCTTCGGTCGATAGAGGATGTCGTGCGACAGCTTGGGCTCCATGGCCTTCTTCAGCAGGTACTTGCCCTCCTGGCCCCGGATCTTCAGGCTCGAAGGCAATGTGGCCAGCCATTCGACCAGCTCGTGGTCCATCAGCGGCTCGCGCACTTCAAGGCTGTGGGCCATGCTGGCGCGGTCGACCTTGGTGTTGATGTCGCCCACGAGGTAGGTCTTGAGGTCGAGGTACTGAATCAGTGCGAGCGGATCGTCGGTGCCCGCGCGAGCGGCATGGTGCTCGAAGACCTGCTGCGCGTCGTAGCCGCCCAGGACCGCCTTGAACTGCGCGCTGAACAGCGCCTCGCGCATCGGCCCGCGCAGGATGGACACCGAGTGGAAGTAGGCCTGCACCGAGCTGCGCGCCATGCCCTCGAAGGTGGTCTTGGCGCGAAAGACGCGCGGCGCCCAGTCGGCCTTGGGATAGACGCGGCCGAGCAAACCGAACAACGGGCGGCGCACGCCCTCGGGCAGCGCGGCGCGCATGCGCTCTTCCATCAGGTGCAGCCGGTAGCGGCGATAGCCGCCGAAGCTCTCGTCGCCACCATCGCCCGACAGGGCCACCGTCACCCGCTTGCGCGCCAGCTGGCACACCCGGTAGGTGGGAATGGCCGAACTGTCGGCATAGGGTTCGTCGTACAGCCGCGCCAGCGTGTCGATGAGATCGAAGTCGTCGCTTTGAACCGTCTCGACGAAGTGGCGCGTCTGGTAGCGGTCGGCCACGATCTGGGCGAAGGCCGATTCGTTGAAGGCCGGGTCGTCGAACGCAATCGAGCAGGTGTTCACCGGGTCGTCGGACAGCCCCGCCATGGTCGCCACCACCGCGCTGGAATCAACGCCACCCGACAGGAAGGCACCCAGAGGCACTTCGGCGATCAAGCGCAGCCGCACCGATTCCTCCAGCCGGCGGCGCAGTTCCTCGCAGGCCTCTTCGGCGCCGATGGGGCTGTCCAGGCTGAAGCGCACGTCCCAGTAGGGCCGCGGCTCGGGCGCGGGTTCGCCGCGCTTCCAGCACAAGGTGTGCGCAGGCGCGAGCTTGCGCGCCTGTTTGAAGATCGTGCGCGGCTCGGCCACGTAGCCCAGCGCGAAGTACTCCTCCACCGCCAGCGGGTCGATGTCGCGCCTCAACGCAGCACCACCGGGCCCGCGATAGGCCAGCAGAGACTTCAGCTCCGAGCCGAACAGCAACAGGCCGTCGTCCAGCACGGCATAGAACATCGGCTTGACCGCCAGCCGATCGCGCGCCATGAAGAAGGTCTGGCGGTTGCGGTCCCACAGCGCGAACGCGAACATGCCGCGCAGGCGCTGCACGCAATCCTCGCCCCAGGCTTCCCAGGCATGGACGATGACTTCGGTGTCGCTCTTGGTGTGGAACACATGGCCCAGCGCCTGCAGTTCCGGTATGAGCGACTGGTAGTTGTAGATCTCGCCATTGAAGACGATGACCACCGAGCCGTCTTCATTGAACAGCGGTTGCTGGCCGGTGGCAATGTCGATGATGGACAGCCGACGGTGGCCAAACCCGACACCGGGCTCGATGTGCACGCTGCCCTCGTCCGGCCCGCGATGGTGCTGGGCATCGTTCATGCACCTCAGAGCCGCGGCGTCGATGGGGCGCTGGCCGCGGGTGTCGAAAAGGCCGGTGATTCCGCACATGGTTGGTCAGTGGGCCGGTTTGGGGCTGCGCACGCGGCGCAACTGCTGGTCGTAGACGGCCTGGTAACGGGCAACCATGGCCTGAAGGCTGAATTGTCGTTCGGCGACGTCGCGCGCCTCTTGGCCCATGGTCATGCTCCGCCGAGGCTCAGTTATCAGTTCCGCCAACGCCGAAGCCAGCGCATCGGGGTCGCCGGTTGGCACCAGATGCCCGGTGCGGCCTTCGCTCACCAGCTCGGCGTTGCCGCCCACCCGCGTGGCCACCACGGGCAGGCCGCTGGCCATCGCCTCGAGGATGGTATTGGAGATGCCCTCGGCCCGCGACGGCAGCGCGAAGCAACTCAGGGCGCGCATGACATCTGCCACATCCTGGCGCTCGCCAGGCAGCCACACCCGCTGCGACACGCCAGCTTCGTCGACTATGGCCTGCACCTGCGCACGCAGCGGGCCGTCGCCCACCATCACGAGCCGGGCGTGGCGGGCATGCTCGCCCAGCGTCTGAACCATCTGGACGAACGCCCGCGCCAGGGTGGGTTGGTCCTTCACCGCCTGCATCCGCCCCACCGTGCCCACCAGCCAATGCTGCGCCGGGTCGAACGGGCAGCCCGCCAACGCAGCCGGCACGGCGCCTGCGGGACGGAACCGGGCGGTATCCACACCGTTGTAGATCTGGCTCACGTCGCCCGCCGCAACCCCGACACGCTCGCGCAGGTAGGCGCCCAGGTCGGCCGACAGCGCGATGTAGTGGCTCACCCACGGACGGTAGAGCCGGCGGATCCACTGGTACTTGCGGTTGCGCCCGTCCAGGTCCTCGACATCGCGCCCGTGCTCGCCGTGCACCCGCACCGGCACCCCGGCCGCCCAGGCCGGTGCCACGCACTCAAGCGCCGCCAGGTTGCGGGTGTGCACGATGTCCGGCCGCAACTCGCGCAGCAAGCGCCACAGTCGCGGGTACAGCCGCAACGCATGACCCGGGGGCTTGTGCAACGCGATGCAGCGCACATCGGGTCGCTGGATGCGCTGCGCGAACGCGGTGACCTCGGTCAACGCGATCACCACATGCCGGTAGGCACCCGGCGGCATGTGGTTGATCAGATTGACCAGGCCGTTCTCGAGGCCACCGGTGTCGAAGCGGTAGACGATGTGCGCGATCAGCGGGACCTCGGACGCCCCCGGAGCCATTCCCGCAGATGTCGGGTTCAGGTTGGGGGTCACCACGGTCCTTTCGCCGCCACGGCCTGCATCAACAGGCCGACGCCCAACGCGTTGAGATGGCGGTCATAGGGTCCGACCTCCAGCGACAGTGTCGAGCCTGCCCAATGCGCAGCGTAGACGCCCTCGGCATCGATGACTTCGACTCCGCGCGCCACAGCCAGCCTCACGAACAAGTCGCGTTCGAGCATCTGGACCGAGGTCGGTCCTTGTCTTGCGGAACGCCGGCCATCGACCAATAGAACCATCCGGCCCTGCGCCGCGGCCGCCACACGTTCGAAAAATGCATCGGTCACCGCCTGGACGATACGCACTCGGTCTTGGGGCAACCCAGGTTGTCTTGCAGCAGCCTCGTGCCTCGTCTCCGCAACGGCGTCGGTGCCATGCACGGGCGGCCGCGAGTGCTGAAAGGCCTGCGCCATCAACCTGCCCGGATCGGTCACCTTGAGCTGTCCCGCAATGTATTGCGCAAGTGCAGAGTGCCTTGCGACACGTCGGATCGCGGATGGTTCGGCCTGTCGCTGAACCCTGGGCGCGAGCGTGATCGGATCGAGGCAAGCGGCGTGCACGTTACCCGACCCGCAAATTGACTGGCGCACGTCACCGGGCTCCAGCAGCACGACGAAGTCGCGCAGCCCCAGCCGCTGGCGAGCAAATCGGATGCGTTCGGCGTAGTCCAGCAGCGACGACCCGGGGCCACCCATGCCGTAGACCGGCCTGGCGTGACCCGAGGAGCGCAGCGCTTGCGCAAGCTGCGTCGCCGGCCGCGAGCCTGAGTCGAGCATTGATGCCTCGACATAGCTGTCACCAATAAGCCCGATGGCGGCAGGATCGTGTACGAAGTCCGCATCAGCGGCAAAGCCGAGGTTGTTGGCGCGCAAACGCTGCGCATTGCGCAGATCCCACCCCGTGGACACGACCCATTGATGCCCAGGTGGGTAGCCGATGATCATCGGATCCACGTGATAGCCCGTCATGGTGGCGGTGGATACCGGCAGTGCCCGCAGAGCGAGCTCGAAGGTCACCAGCAGGGCCGCCGCTCCCGTCAGGCCGATCAGCACGAATCGCGCGACCATGGCACTAGAAGTTGAAGTAGATGAAGGCGCTGACGCCGTCACGCGCAACGTTGACCAGCAGCAACGCGGCGATGGCGGTGATAACAGCTCCGGCGGTGGCCTGTCGCAAGGCGCCTGGGCGGTCCAGCAAGGTCATCGCGCGCTCACCCAGCCAGTTGCTATTGGGCGCAAGCAAGGTAACGGCACCCAGCGCAAAACACCAACCCAAACCTGCGGACACGGATAGCCCGGCGTTCCAGGCCAGCGCATGCATGTGCCCGTGCTGATCGGCACCGGCCAGCCCCTGCAGCATGCGCCAGGCGCCGCCAAAGGTCTGTGCCCGGAAGAAGACCCACGCAACGACCACGCACAGCAGCGTGATCGTCCATGCGGCAGCACGGTACGCCCATTGCGACTCGCAATTGCGAAGGCGGTCCCGCCCCATGATTGCCCGCCATCCATGGTTGGCCATGAGGTAAAGGCCGTGGAGCCCACCCCACACCACGAACGTCCAGGCGGCACCGTGCCATAGACCGCCCAGAAGCATCGTCGCCGCCAGATTGAGGTAGCGGCGTACGCCGCCCAATCGATTCCCTCCCAAGGGAATATAGAGGTAGTCGCGCAGGAACGTCGACAACGAAATGTGCCAGCGCCGCCAGAACTCGGAGATGTTGCGCGCCTTGTAGGGCGAGTCGAAGTTGTAGGGCAGGCGCACGTTGAACAGGTACGAAAGTCCGATCGCCATGTCGGAATAGCCTGAGAAGTCGAAGTACAGCTGCAGGGTGTAGGCCAGCGAGCCCAGCCAGGCCTCTACCGTCGTGGGAGTTCCACCGGCGTCCACGGGCACGAATACAGCATCCGCGTACGGTGCGATGCCGTCCGCTAGTACCACCTTCTTGAACAAGCCAATCGCGAAGATCACCAGACCGCCGATGAGCTGCCGAGCCTGCGGCCTGTAGATGGCCCCATTGGCAAACTGCGGCATCATCTGCGCGTGGTGCAACACCGGTCCGGCCACGAGATGCGGGAAGTAGGTGACGAACAAGCCGTAGTGGATCGGATTGCTCTCGTCGACTTTGCCTTGGAACGCGTCGGCCAAGTAAGCGATTTGCGTGAATGTGTAGAACGAGATGCCGATGGGCAGGATGACGCGGGCCGGCGCCCAGTCGAACCCCAGTAACGCGTTGACGTTGTCGACGAAGAAATTCGCGTACTTGAAGTAGCCCAGCGCACCGAGGTTCACCAACACGCCAACGGCAAGCCACCAACGTGCTGTGGGCTTTCGGCCATCGCGCAGTGCGAGGGCGATCTGACGCCCCAACCGAAAGTTGGCAACGATGGATGCAAGCAGCAGCAGCGTGAACGCCGGCATCCAGTGCGCGTAGAACACCAGCGAGGCCAGCAACAGCCACGCCGCCGCAGCCGAAGGGCACCATCGACCCAGCGCGAAGAAGCCGGCCAGTGTCAACGGCAGGTACAGCAGCAGGAACGCCGCAGTCGTGAACAGCATGCGCAGCGCCCGTCAACGGCACCAGCGCTCGACGCCGATGCCTCGCCGGCTCAGAGCCGCCAGACCCGATAGCCCGCAGCCAGCAAGGCTTGCGGGTCGAATGCGGCCTTGACGTCGATGAAGGCACCACCCTTGACGAGTTTGCGTGCGAAGTCCTCGATGCCCAGTTCGGCGAACTCGCGGTGCGCCACGGCGGCCACGATGGCGTCGGCACGAGGCAGATCGTCCCAGGAAATGAGGTTGACCCCGTACTCGTGCATCGCCTCGTCCGTCTCGGCCTGCGGATCCGTGACCGATACATCCACGCCGTAGCTGCGCAGCTCGTTGATGATGTCGATGACCTTGGAGTTGCGCAGGTCGCCGCAGTTTTCCTTGAAGGTCAGCCCCAGCACGTTGACCTTGGCTCCCTTGATGTAGGAGCCCGACGCGATCATGTGCTTGATGGTCTGCTCGGCGATGAACTTGCCCATCGAGTCGTTGATGCGCCGGCCCGCCAGGATCACCTGCGGGTGGTAGCCCAGCATGTCGGCCTTGTGCGTCAGGTAGTACGGGTCGACGCCAATGCAGTGGCCGCCGACGAGACCCGGCTTGAACTTCAGGAAGTTCCACTTCGTGCCAGCAGCCTCGAGCACCTCGGTGGTGTCGATGCCCAGCTTGTCGAAGATGATGGCCAGCTCGTTCATCAGTGCGATGTTGAGGTCGCGCTGGGTGTTCTCGATCACCTTGGCCGCCTCGGCCGCCTTGATCGACGAGGCCCGGTGCACACCCGGCTCGATGATCTGTTCGTAGACCTGGGCCACCTTCTCCAGCGTGGCCGGCGTATCGCCGGAAACGATCTTGAGGATCTTGGTGAGCGTGTGTTCCTTGTCGCCCGGGTTGATCCGTTCGGGGCTGTAGCCGACCCAGAAGTCCTGCTTCCACTTCTTGCCCGACTCGCGTTCGAGCACCGGGATACAGACTTCCTCGGTGGCGCCCGGATAGACGGTCGACTCGTAGACGACGATGGCCCCCGACTTCATGTACCGGCCCACACTGGTCGACGCGCCGACCAGGGGCCGGAAGTCGGGGATATGGGCCTCGTCTACCGGCGTGGGCACGGCCACGATGATGACGTCGGCTTCGGCCAGCATGGCCGGATCGGCCGTGTACACCGCCTGTGACGCCGCCGCCAGTTCGGAATCAGGCAGCTCGCGCGAGGGATCGACGCCGCGCTGGCAACTCTCGACCTTGGCAGTGGAAATGTCGAAACCGATGGTGCGCATGCGCTTGCCGAAAGCCACCACCAGGGGCAGGCCGACATAACCCAGTCCGATGACTGCAACGGTGTTCATGCGATGTGTCCTCCGAGATACACGAGAATTTGGATCGTTGGTAGAAGCGGTTGCCGCGCGCTCGATGGGGATGTCACGGACTGCCGTCACGCGCCTGGTCCAGCGTGTGGCGCAGGCTGCCCAGGTTGGCGGCAATGAATCGCTCGAGCGCCTGCCGGGCGCTGTGGCCGGGCCGCTCGGGCGCGTACAGAACAATCGCGGCCGACTCGTCGCCCATGCCGCGCAGCCGCTGCCACGCGCCCAGCAACTTGGCGCGGTAGTCCTGGTGAACGAACTCGCCGTTGACCCAGTAGATCTGCCACACCAGCATGGCCGCGCGCTCGCCGCCGCCCTGCGCCGTGTGGGCCTGCAGTCGTGTCTGCCGCACGGCCATGCCGATGCCGGGCAGATCGACCGTGGTCACGTCGACCGCGTGCCACAAGGCATCTTTGGACGTGACGACCACGTTCTCGGAGCTGATCAGCTTGCGCTGCTCCGTCTGGCCGCGGTAGTAGGCCAGGTAGATGCCCACCGGGTCATCGCCCACGCTGTGCTGGTAGAGCGCCTCGGCCTGTGCTGAAGGTTCGATGTAGCGGGGCCTGAACTCTGGAACCTGGTTGGTGCGGGTCCAGTCAGAGGCAGTCGAGGGCAGCACCAACCGGACCGGCGCCTGCGATACCGCGGCATCCAGCCGCGACAACCACAACCGCGGTGCGGCCGCCAGCAGCGCCCCGACGGCCAGGACAACGAGGAGGCCGTGCGCGCGCGGCGGGCCCTTGTCAGCCGCGCCCGCCGTTGCCGGCACAGCAGCCGCTTCAGGCTCGGCCCAGCGCGCCCCGATCATGAACAGCAGCGTGATCACCACGCCGAAGAACACCCAGCCGTACACCAGGTGGTCGGCACCGACTGCCAGCGTGTTGCCCGACAGGTGACCGAGCATGACGATCATGTAGGCGCGCAGCCAGTTGGCGAGGATGGGCACCGCCAGTGACACACCAGCGAAGATCCAGCGCCGCTGCCACGACTGGTAGTTCAGGTACCCGAACAGCGTGCCCACCATGAACGAGGCCATGAGGTAGCGCACGCCGCTGCAGGCCTCCACCACCGACCAGTTGCCACTGGGGATGACGAACTGCAGGCCTTCGCGGTAGACCGGTATGCCGCTCAGTCGCAGCGCCCAGACGGTGAAATCGGCCGTCCATTGCATGAGCGGCGGGATCATGAATTCGCCGATCGGCACAGCGAAGAACAGGTAGACCAGCGGGAACAGGATGACCCGGGTGACCTGCCAGCCGGCCAGCGCCGGCACCGCCAGCACCAGCATCGTGGTGGCGGACAGTTGCATCACCGCGTTGGCCGCCACCAGCCGACCGGCCAACCAGCCCAGCGCGGCCAAGGCGAAGGGCACCAGCGCGACCGGCCAGGCCACAGGCACCATGGGAGCCAGCACGGCGCGCCGGCGCCAGACCATCCACAGCACAAGCGGCGGCACGGCGAAGGCATGGGCGAAGGTTTCGGATCGGGACCAGATCCCGACCATGGCGGCAAACGTGTCGTAGAACAGCGCGCCGATCAGGGCCAGCCACAGGACCAGCGCCGGCAGGGTGGTGCGCCACGATGGCGCGCGCGGGGTGTCGAGAACCAGGCTCATGCTCATGCAGTGCGCACCGTGTGGTTCGGGTTGCCTGTGCCACGCGCTGCCGGCAACGTATCGGCCGAACCACCGGCGCCCCCGATGGCGGCCTCCAGGTGCCGGTCCAGACCGCTCAGCCGGGCCGTCCAGCTGTAGGCGCGCAGCACGCATTCCCGCGCCGCCGCACCCATGGCGGCTGCGCGTGCCGCGTCGCGCAGGAGGCGGTCGACCTCGCGCACATAGTCGTCAGCATCCTGCGCCCCTTGGAGCTCGGCGCCGGCCTCGGCGTCGATGGCATCGACACAGGACTGCGCTGCCACGACCGGCCGTCCCATCGCCATTGCCTCGAGAATCTTGTTCTGGATGCCGCGCGCCAGTCGCAGCGGCGCCACGACCACGCGCGCATGCTGAAGGTACGGGCGCACATCGGGGACGGTGCCGCTCACCGATACGGCATCACCGGCCAGCGCCTGCACGGCGGGCGTGGGGCTGCGACCCACCACATGCAGACGCAGTGCCGGCCAGCTATGGCGCAGACGCGGCAGCACCTCGTTGGCGAACCAGACGACGGCGTCGACATTGGGCCAGTAATCCATGGCGCCGGTGAACACGAGCGGAATCTCGTCGCGAGCGAACGGACTGGCCAGGCCATCCTGGTGCGCGAAGTACGCGGCATCGACCCCGTTGCCCAGCGCCTCCACATGAGCGGCGCAGGCCGGGGCCAGGCTGGCGAATAGCGCGCATTCCTTGTCGGTCACGAAGAACGCGCGCTGGGCGTGGCAAGCCACCTCGCTCTCGAAGGCCAGCAGCCGGCGGCCCTCGCGGGCATAAAGCCAGGACAGCGGCCAGGCATGATTGCCCGCGTACTGAGTCCACTTGGCCGAGTCCACGTCGACGAAGTCCACCAGCATGGGCAGGCCGTTGCGGCTCTGCGCATAGGGGGCCATCGACGACGAGAAAACCACGGCTGCATCGATGCGCTGGCGCGCCAGCAGGCCGTCGACCCAGCGGTGCAGGCCCGTGTCGTGGTAGTAGCGAAGCGTCAGCGCCTGGCCGGTGGCCAGCCCTGCCAGGCTGGCCAGGCGAGCACGCCTCGGGTGCAGACGCACGGCATGCACCTCGGCACACCACTGGCTCAGCTGTGGCAGGTGTGATTCGTCCTCGGGGTCGTCGACAAAGGTACCCAGGTACACGCGGTGGCGAGCGGCCAGGTGCTGCAGCAGGTGAAACGAACGCACCTTGTCGCCCTTGTTCGGCGGGTACGGCAAGCGGTGCACCAGATACAGCAGGTTGGCCATCGCTTCACCCCAGGCTGCGCACGATGAACGGGCCCAGCCAGTTGGCCATCGCCAACGGCATGCGCCGCCAGGCGTCGATCAGCAGGCGGTACTTGGCGTTGTTCGGATTGTTCTGGGGGATGGATTCGCGCGAGTACAGGCAATACTCGTAGTGCAGTGGCGTTGGCTCGAAGCCCCAGTTCTTCTTGAACGAGTACGAGCCGGTGCCTTGCTTGCTGCGGCCGTAGTCAAAGGTCTTGAGCCCCCGGGCACAAGCCCGCCGCATGAGCTCCCAATACTTGAAGTCGTTGGCAGCCAGGTCGCGCGCGGCCACGTCGTCGCCGGCGTAGTAGGGCAACACCTCGTCCCGGAAGTAGAAGCTCATCACGCTGGACACCGTGCGCCCATCGGGCGCCGTGACGGTGAGCACCTCGCAATCCGGCCCGAAGGTCCGCTGCAGGGCTTCGAACCAGCGCTTGGGCATGGCCGGCGTGCCATGCCGGTGCACGTTGTCGGCGTACAGGGCGAAAAATCGCTCGACGCCAGGGTCGACCTGCGAAGCCAGGCCGTTCTTGATGCCCTTGCGTACCATCGCGCGCTGCTTGCGGGGGATGGCCAGCATGTTGGCCTCTTCGTCCGGCTGGATTTCCTTGCGGAAGGTGACGTACAGATCCTGCAGCGGCCAGTCGCCGTGCCGTCGCACGACATTGCGCAACTCCAGGTGCGGCACGCGCAGCTCGCGTCCCAGCGCCGCCGCCCGCTGCTCTAGCGCCTCGGCGCTGGCATCGTCGAGTGCTGCGACACCACCATACACAGCGAAGGGCAGGCCCACCAGCGCGCTGCCAAACAGCCAGCTGCGCACGTGGGCCAGGGGCAGCACGCCGGTGATGCGCCCGCCCTCCTCGGCGAACAGGAAGTGTGTGTCGTGGCGGTAGACCTCGCGCAGCACCTGCTGCCAGCCACTGCGGTGGAAGAAGGTCGCCGACGGGCAGGCCTGGACAAACGCGTCCCAGCGCGCGGCGGCGGCAGGGTCGCGAGGGTCGAGTCGGTGGATGCTGGGCACGACGGTCAGACCGGCGCAGGGACAGGCGCGCGGGTCTCGGCCAGGGGCCGCACCGGCCGCCCCAGGAAGATGTCGTCCATCCGGCCCCAGCGGAAATCGGCCAGCAACAGGCGCAGCTTGCCTTCCATCTGCGACAGGTTGACGTAGTGACGGAATCGGGTGCGCAGGTCGATGCCGTTCAGCCGCGGCTGGTCCGGATCGATCTCCCAGGGGTGGAAGTAGAACACCGCCGGCTCGCCGTCGACGGCGTTCACACGTTGCAGCATCCAGCGCGAGACGGCGTAGGGCAACAGACGGAAGTAGCCCCCGCCGCTGGAGGGCAGGTTGCGTCCCACCATGCGCAGCGTGGTCGCGGGGATCTCGAGCAACTGCTCGTTGACGCGGTAGGCGAAGCGCGGCGAGTCGGGCATGCCGTAGTGGTCGTGCGCAATCGGGTAGATGCTCGAGCTGTAGCGATAGCCTGCCCGCGCCAGCGTGTCGAAGGCCCACAAGTTGGCGCTGCCGATCGAGAAGCTCGGCGCCCGGTAGCCCCGCACCTCGACGCCCGCCACATCTTCGAGCATGAGCTTGGCGCGCCGCACATCCTCGAGGAAACGGGCTTCGTCGAGGTCGCTGGCACGCTCGTGGCCGTAGCCGTGGCTGGCCAGTTCATGACCGCGGGCGACGATCTCGCGCACGAGGTGCGGATAGCGCTCAGCGATCCAGCCCAGGGTGAAAAAAGTGGCGCGCGCCCCGTGCTCCTCGAACATGGCCAGGATGCGCTGCAGGTTGTGCTCGACCCTGCAGGCACGACTGGCCCACTCCTCGCGCGGGATGTACGGCGCGAGTGCCGAGACCTGGAAGTAGTCTTCCACGTCGACGGTCAGCGCGTTGATCAGGGGCTGCGGCATGGCGGCGTCGGGCTGGGGTGACAGATCGCTGCTCAGTGAGCGCCTGCGCGCAGCCAGTTCCAAAGGTCAGCTGCAATCCGCGGGGCCGCATGACCGTCCCAGTACTCGGGCACCCGGCCCCGCTTGCCGCGTCCGCCGAGGATGTCGGCCACGCCATCCAGGATGGCCTTGCGGTCGCGCCCGACCATGGTGTTGGTGCCCTGCTCGACGGTGATCGGCCGCTCGGTGTTCTCGCGCATGGTCAGGCACGGCACGCCCAACGCTGTGGTTTCTTCTTGCAGGCCACCGGAGTCGGTGAGCACCAGCGTGGCGCCGGCCATCAGGCCCACCATCTCCAAATAGCCCTGCGGCGGCAGGATGGCCACGCGGCTGGCGTCGAGCCGTTCGCCCAGGCCGTGGCGCTCGATGTTGGTGCGGGTGCGCGGATGCATCGCGAACACCAGAGGCAACTGGTGCGACGCGGTATCCAGTGTCTGCAGCAGATCGCCCAGCACAGCAGCGTCGTCGACGTTCGAGGGGCGGTGCATGGTCACCACCGCATAGCCGCGCGGGTGTTGCAGCAGCGCGGGGTCGAGGCCGTGCAGGCGCAGGGTGTCGGCCGCACTGCGGGCGCGCTCGCGGCTGTCGAGCAGGGAGTCGATCATCACGTTGCCGCTGAAACACACCCGCGAATCGGCGATGCCCTCGCGCTGCAGGTTGCCGCTGGCGCTGCGCTCGGTGGTGTAGAGCCGATCGGCGAGCTGATCGGTGAGCACGCGGTTGACTTCCTCGGGCATGCGCCGGTCGTAGCTGCGCAGGCCGGCCTCCACATGCACCACCGGCACTGCCTTCTTGGATGCCACCAGCGCGCAGGCCAGGGTGGAGTTGACGTCGCCCACCACCAGCACGCAGCTGGGCCGATGTTCGTCGATCACCGGTTCGAACCGGCGCATCACTTCGGCGGTCTGCACCGCATGGCTGCCCGAACCCACTTCGAGGTTGATGTCGGGGGTCGGCAGGCGCAGGTCCTGGAAGAGCTGGTGGCTCATGCCGTGGTCGTAGTGCTGGCCGGTGTGCACCAGCAGCGCCGGAATGGACGGCTCGTGCGCGGCAAAGGCGCGCAAGATGGGCGCCATCTTCATGAAGTTCGGTCGTGCGCCGACGACGCAGATCACGGGGCCGAACTCCGCGGCCGGGGTCTGGGGAGATGTCATGTCTTGCCTTCGTCGCTCGGGCGGGCGATCGCCCCCACGAGCTTCTGCAGCAGCGCCAGGATCTGCAGGTTGGTTCGCTCGAGCCGCAACATGCCGCGCTCCAGGCGCTGGAGCTGGTCAGCCCGCTGGTCGGCGGTCAAGGCCGCGAGTTGCTTGTTCATCGCCGTGGCCGACTCGGCGTCGACCTTGAGCTGCTCGAGGTCGACATCGAGCGCCATCGAACCGCTGTTGCCGCCCACCGAGCGCTCACCAGCCGCCTGCGCGGACTGAGCGGGAACATGTGACTCCTGCGCGAACTCGCGCACGACTTCATCGACGTCGGCTCGCGTGAGATGGGTCTTGCCAGTCAGGAACCCGAGCAGCAGCAAGCGGTCGCACACCGAGTTGATGCGGCGCGGGATACCGCCACTGGCCTTGTGGATGCCCTCGAAGGCATCGGCATCGAAACTGGGCTTGCCCGTGGAGCCGGCACACTTCAGCCGGTGCTCGATGTAGTGCTGTGTCTCCTCGGCATCGAGCGGCCCGATGTGACAGGTGGCGGCCACCCGTTGGCGAAACTGCTCCATCTCGGGGCGCTGCAGGATCTCGCGGAACTCGGGCTGTCCGACCAGGAAACTCTGCAGCAGCGCCTGGTTGCCGAACTGGAAGTTCGACAGCATGCGCAGTTCCTCGACCGCACGGGGCGTTAGGTTCTGGGCCTCGTCGACGATCAGCAGGCAGCGCTTGCCCTTGCTGGTCTGGCTGATCAGGAAGGCTTCGAGCGTGATCAGCAGCTCGGACTTCGGTACATCCTTGACCCGAAAGCCGAATGCCGCGCCCACCATGCGCAGCGTGTCTTCGGCCCCGAGTTGTGTGGTGACCAGGTGACCCACCACCACGTTGCTGCCGTGCAGCCCCTCGATCAACGCACGCAACAGCGTTGTCTTGCCCGCACCGATCTCGCCCGTGATGACGATGAACCCTTCGTTGCGCGACACACCGTAGTCGAGATAGGCCTTGGCCCGGCGGTGCTGCTTGCTTCCGAAGTAGAAACTCGGGTCGGGGTTGAGCTGGAAGGGCTTGTTCGTGAGCCCGTAGAACGCCTCGTACATGATGATCAGAAGCGCACGCCGTAGGTGGCGAACACCGCGTTCTCGGTATAGGGATTGGTAGCGCTGTCGAATTCGACGCGGCGCGCACCCAGCGACAAACGGCCTTCACGTCCGAGTTGCGTGTTCCAGTTCAGCAGCAGCGAGCGCAGGTCGTTGCCTCGGGTGGTGCCAGCGTCAGCCGTGCGCTGATCGGACAGCGTCAGGCTGATGCCGGTCACCGGCGTCAACTTGTGGCCCAATGTGAGCGAGTAGCCGTGCTGGCGCACACGCGTCGCGCCCCCGAACGCATCGATCGCCTGGGCGCCCTCGTCGAGCCTGCGGCTGTCGCTGCGATACACGGCCGCCGAGAACGAGGTGCGTACACCTTGCCAGGCGAAACTGGCGTCCTGGCGCGACACCAGCGTGACCTGTGAACTCAGGAACCCGAATGTCACCTCGGCGTTCGGATTGATGCCCAGCGCAGCCAGCCGCTGAAGCACCAGGATGGCTCGTTGCAGCGGGTCTGGCTGTTCGGCCGCCAGACTTGCAAACAGCAAGGCGAACATCGTGCTGGTGGAGGTGGGCACGAAGCTGGTCGCACCGGTGGACACATCGCGCGAACTGCTCACGCTCCAGCTTGCGCGCGATAGACGCTGTGTGTAGACAAGTCGGTGTCCATCGCCGAAGTAGCGATGCTCGCTCTGCAGCACGAACTGGGTCCGTTCGCTGGGCAGCCATTGCAAGCCCAGACCCCAGGTGGTGCTGTTGGTATCGGCGATGGAAACGATGTCGCTCTTGTCGCGACCGATGCTGCCGTTCAGGCGCAGATCGGCGCCCACCCGGTAGTTTGCGCCCAGGCTCAATGCATCGGTCGTGCTTTGGCGACCCGACTCGTAGTCGACCCGCTGCCGCACCGCGCTGATGCTCCAGCCCAAGCGCGGTGCACCCTGAGACGACATGACCAGCGACCCGGTATTGGACGTGGAGTCACCCAGGCTGGTGCTGGCAGCCGACTGCCGCCCATGCTGCAGGCGTGCCTCGATCTGGCCCCACGTGCCCAAGGGCCGCAGCAGATACGGCGACAGGTTCAGGCTGCGCACCTCCGTCCGATTGGGGTTGTCGAACGCCGTATCCGCCGACTGCAACCCGAATGCTGAGATCGCTTGCTGAGAAATCGACGCGCTTGAATCGATATACAGCCAGTTGCTCACCAGTTCACCACGCAACTGGGCGCGCAGGCCCTGGGTCACCTCGTTGGCCTTGGTCTCGCGGGCATGTGCCGATCCCGAGATGGAGTAGTCCAGCGAACCCGTCAGACGCGCGCTGCGATGACCCAGGCTCAGCCCGACCGTGAGTTGGCTGACGAGATCACCGCGCTTGTCGTCGTCACGCAAGAGCGCGTTGTCGGTATACGTTTCGCTGACCGACAGCGATGGCACCAGCGTCGTGCTGCGCGCAGCGCCGGCCTCTTGCGCCAGCGCGGTCGGGACGACGCATACGCCGGCCATGGCCAGCACCAAGGGCCGGACATGCAGCGGCCGTCGGCGGCCGTGGCCCAGGGTGGGCCGCGAAACGGTCACCGAGTCAGTCATGCCGGATCAGACGGCTGCGCCGCCCGCGCCTCCGGTGCACCGTAGCCATAGCCGTAGCCATAGCCATAGCCACCATAGCCATAGGAGCCATGGATCTGGCTCGTCGCCTTGTTCAGCAGCATCAGCTTGACCGGACACGCCTCGATGGTCGACAGCGCATGCTGGACATCGGCCTGCAATGTCTTGCCCGCATGCACCACGACGACGATCTGCCCCATGTGCGACGCCA
>Ga0154020_10001506_pt1 | contig 28632 bp, 24 predicted proteins | sample Klosneuvirus_201_FD_109709 | JGI IMG/M metagenome (GOLD analysis project Ga0154020, IMG submission 109709) | Active sludge microbial communities from wastewater, Klosterneuburg, Austria - Klosneuvirus_20160825_MG | ecosystem: Engineered > WWTP > Aerobic digester > Activated sludge | place...
AATCTCTTTATTGTTGCCATAACCAGAAATAAAAAACTTCAAATAATTAATAATTTAAACATTAAAACGGAAATGCATCACATCGCCATCATTCACTGTATATTCTTTTCCCTCAATTCTCAATTTACCTGCATCTCTGCATGCAGCTTCAGAACCTAAGGTTATAAAATCGTTATAAGCAATTACTTCTGCTTTAATGAATCCTTTTGTAAAATCAGTATGGATCACACCTGCTGCTTCAGGCGCTTTCATGCCTTTGGTGATGGTCCATGCACGTACTTCTTTAACACCTGCTGTAAAATACGTTTGAAGATCGAGTAATTTGTAAGCCGATTTAATTAATTTATTTACTCCCGGCTCATCTAATCCCATCTCTTGCAAAAACATTTGTTTCTCTTCGTAGGTTTCTAAAGATGCAATCTCACTTTCCATTTGCGCAGTTATAACCAATATTTCTGCGTTCTCGCTTTTCACCGCTTCTTTCACCTGATCAACATATTTATTTCCTGATTTTGCAGAAGCTTCATCCACATTACAAACATACATTACCGGCTTAATCGTAAGCAAGTGCAGGTCTTCGATGTATGGTAATTCATTCTCTTCTAACTGGCAGGCGCGCGCTGAATTACCACCTTCTAAAGTTGCTTTAACCTTCAAAAGTGTATTATAGGTTTTTACAGCGTCTTTATCCGTTCCTGTTTTAGCTTGCTTCTCGAATTTTTTCAATTTCACATCCACACTATCCAGATCCTTCAATTGTAATTCGGTATCAATGATTTCTTTATCACGCACCGGATTCACTGAACCATCTACATGTACAACGTTTGGATCATCGAAGCAACGTAACACATGCAAAATTGCATTACACTCGCGGATATTTCCTAAAAATTTATTTCCTAAACCTTCTCCCTTGCTGGCTCCTTTCACCAATCCTGCAATATCCACGATTTCAACAGTAGTAGGTAAAATATTTTGTGGCTTTACAAATTCAGCCAATTTGTTAAGTCTTTCGTCAGGAACAGTTATTGTGCCGATATTAGGATCAATCGTACAAAAAGGAAAATTAGCTGCCTGAGCCTTGGCATTACTTAAACAATTAAAAAGGGTCGATTTCCCAACGTTTGGTAACCCTACTATTCCGCACTTTAAAGCCATTTATACATTTTTAGATTTTCCTTCAGATTCTTTGCATTTCTATTCTGCAAATTCCGAATTCCACAATTCAACAAATAAACCTGCAAATATAACAAACACCATAGCCTTCGTCAATTTTGTTAACATCTTCAAAAGCCTTAGTTTTTAACATAGTACCTATATTTTCAACATTACTGAATTAAGGAGAATGCAAATAGTATTTTTGCCCAAAATCCCCCAATATGGCTGATATTTCAGAGTTAAAAAAACTTAGCTCACAAGTTCGACGAGACATTTTACGTATGGTTCACACAGTTAACTCGGGGCATCCCGGAGGTTCTTTAGGCTGCGTTGAATATATTGTTGCACTTTACAAGGAAATTCTGGTACATAATCCGCAAAAATTCACCATGGATGGTAAGGGTGAGGATTTGTTTTTCCTAAGCAACGGTCATATTTCACCGGTGTTTTATAGTGTATTAGCCAGAACAGGATATTTTCCGGTGAAGGAGTTAAATACTTTCAGAAAACTGAATACCAGACTTCAAGGTCATCCCACAACACACGACAACCTTCCGGGAGTGAGGATGGCAAGTGGATCTCTAGGGCAAGGTATGAGTGTTTCGATAGGAGCTGCTTTAAGCAAAAAACTTAACGGAGAAAAAAATATTGTGTACAGTTTACATGGCGATGGTGAATTACAGGAAGGTCAGATATGGGAAGCTGCACTCTACGCTGCTGCAAACAAAATCGATAATTACATTGCAACAGTTGATTATAACGGACGGCAGATTGATGGTGATGTTGATCAAGTACTTTCTTTAGGTAACCTCAAGGCAAAATTTGAAGCTTTTGGATGGACAACATTAGAAATTTCCGATGGGAACGATATTGAACAAGTAATTTCAGGGTTAAAAAACGCGCAAACGTATCTTGGTAAAGGAAAACCCGTTATAATTTTAATGAAGACTGAAATGGGCGCTGGTGTTGATTTTATGATGGGAACACATAAATGGCATGGCAAAGCACCTAATGACGAGCAACTGAAATCTGCTCTATCACAGCAAGAAGAAACATTTGGCGATTATTAAATAATTCAAAATTGAAAATTCAAGGTTCAAGATTCAAAAATTTTAGGTTGAAAAGAAAATGTGTTTCTTTTTTTCTCCTCTTTAATTTTATTTTTCTCCTTGGAAGTTCTCAAGTAACAAACCGGATTCTTTTTATTTTCGATGACTCGTATAGTATGTACGCGCCATGGAATAGCAACATAAAAATTGAAGTTGCTAAAAAAGTAATGGCTAGTTTTTTAGACAGTCTGAAAAATTTGAAAAACCTTGAGCTTGCACTTCGCTGTTATGGTCATACTACTTTTTTTAAAGAAAGGAATTGCAAGGATTCGAAATTAGAAGTACCATTTGCCCCTACAGCTCAAAATGCTGAAAAAATAAAGCAACGCATTAATAAATTAGAACCAATGGGAACAACACCCATTGCGTTTTCATTGGGTGAATGTACTGCTGACTTCACACCTTGTTCAAATTGCCGCAATATTGTGATCTTAATTACTGACGGTATTGAAGAGTGCGACGGCAATCCATGCAAGGTTTCAATAGAACTTCAGAAGAAAGGGATTTTCTTAAGACCTTTTGTTATTGGGGTTGGTTTAGATGTTAAGTTTGCCGATGTATTTGCCTGCATGGGTAAGTTTTACGACGTTAGCAATGAAGCTAATTTTGAAGATGTTTTAAAATTAGTTCTGACCGAAGCCATTTCCCAAACCACAGTACAGGTTGATTTACTTGATATAACAAAAAAGCCTACTGAAACCGACGTGAACATGACCTTTTACGATGCGGCAACCGGTAACGCTAAATACAATTATCTCCACACCATTAATCACAGAGGAAATCCGGACACCTTGGTTCTTGACCCTGATTTAAAGTACAATCTAACGGTTCACACCATACCACCTGTTGAAAAAAACAACATTACAATTATTAAAGGCAAACACAATGTAATACCAGTTGATGCGCCTCAAGGTTATTTAAAATTAGAGATTGAAGGTTCTATTTCCAAATATTTTCCAACCACTATTGTACGTAAGGCGGGCGAAATGAAAACATTGAATGTACATGAGTTCGGGAAATCCGAAAAATACATTGTAGGCAAATACGATCTTGAAATACTAACACTTCCGCGTATTAAATTAAATGATGTGGAGATTAAGCAAAGCTCGACCAATTCAATTAAAATTCCAGGCTCAGGAAATGTTTATGTAAGTAAAAACAGCTTAGGGTATGGAAGTATTTATCTCGACGATGGAAAAATATTAACCTGGGTTTGTAATTTGAATAATGCCACACAGGGAGAAATTATTTATTTGCAACCGGGCAATTACAAAGTAGAATTCAGGAACGAAAATAGTAAAGAAACAATTAAAACCATTGAACGCAAATTTGCGGTCACATCAGGAGTAACAACAAATATTAAATTGAATTAAATCGTTATGGCAAAATATACTTTTACAGAAAAGAAAGACACCCGCTCAGGTTTTGGTGCGGGATTATTAGAAATCGGGAAACAAAATGCAGATGTAGTTGCGCTATGTGCCGACCTTACTGAATCATTAAAAATGGATGCCTTTGCCAAGGAATTTCCAAATCGCTTTTTCCAGGTTGGAATAGCTGAAGCTAACATGATCGGAATGGCTGCAGGACTTACCATTGGTGGAAAAATTCCATTCACCGGCACTTTCGCTAACTTCAGTACTGGCCGCGTTTACGATCAGATCCGTCAGAGTGTAGCCTACTCCGATAAGAATGTAAAAATATGCGCTTCGCATGCAGGTTTAACTTTAGGGGAAGATGGTGCAACACATCAGATATTAGAAGACATTGGTTTAATGAAAATGTTACCGAACATGACAGTCATTAATACCTGTGATTTTAACCAAACCAAAGCTGCAACTATTGCAATCGCAAAACATCACGGTCCGGTTTATTTACGTTTTGGCCGTCCTGCTGTACCTAATTTTACAGCGCCTGATCAAAAATTCGAGATTGGAAAAGCAGTGGTTTTAACCGAAGGAAAAGACGTTACTATTATTGCTACAGGCCATTTAGTATGGAAAGCAATTGAGGCAGAAGCAAAATTAGCGGAAGCAGGAATTAGTGCAGAAGTAATAAATATACATACCATCAAACCGTTAGATGAAGAAGCGATCTTAAGGTCGATCGCTAAAACAAAGTGTGTTGTTACTGCCGAAGAACACCAAATGAATGGTGGTTTAGGCGACAGTGTAGCGCAATTACTAGCGCGCAAACAACCAACACCGCATGAATTTGTGGCGGTAAACGATAGTTTTGGTGAGAGCGGAACACCTGATGAATTAATGACTAAATACGGCTTAGATACTATTAACATTATTGATGCTGCGAAAAAAGCCGTAAAACGTAAATAACATTTTTATTAAACTCAATTCCGCAGATGAAAAAAATATTTTTTATAATTATTAGCGCAGTTTTTTTTAGTTGCGGAGAGGTTGATACAAAGAATAATTTGTCAGGCGATTCTACGGATGTCAATTTGCCAACCTCAAAACTTGAAGCATTAACCGAACTAAGCGAAGTAGACCCTGAATCTCATTTGTTATTTTCAGGATTTGGGAGCGAACCCGGATGGACACTTGAAATTTACAGTAACAAATTAAGAGTGCTTCTTGATTATGGAAAAGACAGTTTGATTGTTGAAGAAGACTTCGCATCAACATACACTGCTGAAAATTTCAATTACAATCTACCTGATAAAAAATTCACCCTGAATGTTGAAAAGAAAATATGTACCGACGATTCAAAAGGCGATACTCATACGCATTTTGTTTCATTAGATTTTAAAGAAAAGAAATACACTGGTTGCGGGGATTTGAAAGATTAGTAACTAATACCAATAGACACGCCAAGCCAGAATTTATTTTTAGGTGGGATTTGAGTACCGCAATCATCCTTTTTATAAGGGATACCCAGTAAGCCGATCCTAAAAAATAATCCATCTTCTTGCCTTTGATATCTGTATCCGACACGTAACATTCCGTACCATAAACTTTCCCAAATATCTTGTGTAGAGTCTCGGCAAGAAGTTTGAAATTTACGTTGCAAGGTAACACCCGGACCAAGTTCGAGGTGATGTGGATTAGAAAATAAGATATAGTTATTTTCCAGGACATAGGCCTGCTCTAGATGATAACCGTTTGGGTAAACCGCGAAACCCACTCTGCCGGAAACCTTCAACATTTCACGATACAAAAAAATGTGATCAAAATTGATTGAATACAAACTCCCGTTTCCACCTAATTCGAGAAAGGTAGCAGTGCGGGCCGGATCTTTATTGTAATCACGAGGGTTTTCCAGGACATACTCTGTTTCTTTTATTTGTGCAACAGAAATTGTTGCTATCAAAACAAAAAGTATAATTAAACGGTTCAAAGAATAATTATTTACTTAAAAGTTCTTTGACTAGCGTTGAAACTATTTTATTGTCAGCTTTACCTGCAAAAGCTTTAGAAGCTGCACCCATTACTTTACCCAAATCCGCTGATGAACTTGCCCCTACCTGTGCAATGATTTTTTCCAGCTCCGCCTTAATTTCTGCCTCGCCCATTTGTTGAGGAAGGTATTGTTCCATAATTGAGGCCTGGTACAATTCCACCTCAGCCAAATCAGCTCTGTTCTGCTGAGTGAATATATCTGCCGACTCTTTACGTTTTTTTACTTCCTTTTGGATTGATTTCATTATTGCATCATCCGAAATTCCTTCAGGTGATGTTTTTAAAATGATAACCACATTTTTAATAGCCCTTAACACTTCCAGTTTCTTGCTGTCTTTAGCAAGCATCGCAGTTTTAATATCGCCGTTAATTTTATCTTCAAATGACATAATTCTAATTTTAAGCTAATTTACAATTTTATTTCAATTGTGCCGCATTGATATCTATCCCGGGAAAAGAACATAAAAAAACCGCCACTTTTCAGAGGCGGTTTCTTTTCGAATGCAATCTTAATCTACATTATCATGCAGAAAAGAATTATTGGGTTTAATTTCTATTTTTTTATCGGCATCTTCAGATAAAGTGAAACGTGAAACCTGCGATTCAGATGAAGGCGTTTTGTTTTCTAACGCGATGTTTTTGCGTGAAAATGCTGTTTCCTTCTCTAATTGCGCTAAGCCATCAGGGCTTTTCATCTTTAAAGTGATTTCTTTTAGCTTACGGATACGCTCCTGAGCTAAACGAATTTGTTCTTCACGTGAAACAGTTTCAGCACTCTTTTCAATTTCGTCTGTTGTTTCAGTACTTAAAGTATGAAAAGTAAATTCAGTTGTGCTTGTTGTTTCGGAAACTGTTTCTTCAGTTGAACTTTCCATTTTAGTTTCAGTTGTACTAACAGTGAGTGTTATTTCTTCTTCTTTTGTTTCGGTAACTACAGGGATCACATTAACAACAACCGGCTCTTCAATTTTCTCTTCTTTAGTAAAAACAAATGGTTCTGCCTTTTGAATTTCATCAACAATATTTGTTTGCTTTACCTCTTCAACTGGTTTTACCTCTTGATGATCTAAATTAACAACTTTGCGCTCCTTAACAATTGCAGGCTCGTAACCGCTGCTTAATTTAGAATTGAATCCTGTAGCAATAATAGTTACAGATACACTGTCACCTAAAGAAGGATCAGTACCATAACCTGTAATCAATTCAGCAGTACCACCAGCTGCTTCCTGAATGAAATCAGTAATTTCTCCGAATTCATCCATATCAATATCGTCAGAACCACTCATGATGTTTAATAATACATGACGTGCTCCACGGATATCATTATCATTTAATAATGGAGAATTTAACGCTTCTTCAACAGCGCGAAGAGAACGTTTCTCGCCACTCGCTACTGCAGAACCCATTATTGCAACGCCGCTGTCTTTCATCACGGTTTTAACATCATTGAAGTCAACGTTTACGTGCATATGTAAACTAATAATCTCTGCAATACTTTTTGCTGCGCCAGTTAACACATCATCTGCGTGAGCAAATGCTTCACTCATCTTAAGGTTACCATATATTTCGCGCAATTTGTCGTTACCAATAACTAATAAAGTATCAACATACTTCTTCATTTCTTCTAATCCCGCTTCAGCCTGCATGCGGCGTTTTTTACCTTCAAAAGCAAAAGGAATAGTAACTATACCAACAGTTAAAATGCCTAATTCTCTTGCTACTGAAGCTATAACAGGTGCTGCACCTGTACCGGTTCCACCACCAAGTCCTGCTGTAATAAATACCATTTGGGTGTTATCCTCAAGATATTTCCTTACTTCTTCAACAGATTCAATAGCAGCTTCGCGGCCAACATCAGGAATTGAACCTGCTCCTAATCCTTTAGTAAGTTGATTACCTAATTGTATTTTATTCGGAACCGGACTTTTTTCCAAAGCCTGTTTATCCGTATTACAAATTATAAAATCAACTCCTTTAATGCCTAAGCGGTACATGTGGTTTACAGCGTTGCTTCCGCCTCCTCCAACTCCAATTACTTTGATAATTGAGTTTTCGTCTTTTGGTAATTCAAATTGCATCATGTTGGTATGTTTTTGTTATTAGTTTTTGTTTATTATTTGTTCTGACTATTCAATATCATCGCTCATCCAGTCCTTAGCTCTTGTGATAAGTGTATCAAAGAAACTACCTGCTTTTTTATTTGAATGGTCAATTACTTTTTTCTCTTCTTTAACTTGCTCCATTTTATTTACTTCAGCCACTTTCATTGTATTGTTACCGCGTTTAGATTCGCGCTCGTATTTCTCAATACCTTTCATCACCAATCCAACACCCGTAGCATATAAAGGATTTTTCAATTCATCATCAGCGGCAGCTAAATGTTCATTAGGTGTGCCAATGCGACAATCCATTCCTGTAGTTAACATTACTAATTGTGGTAGGTGTTTTAACATTGAACCACCACCTGTTACTACAATACCTGCAGATAGTTTACGTTCGAAGCCAGAGTTCTTAATTTCAAACAATACAAATTCAAGAATTTCTTCCATTCTGGCCTGTATAATCTGTGCCAAAAATTTCACGGAAATTTCTTTGTGCGGACGACCACGTAAACCCGGAATTGAGATGATTTCATTCTCTTGATTCTCTTGTGATAATGCTGAACCAAAACGCATTTTCAATTGTTCTGCTTGCGTTTTAATTATGCTGCATCCTTCTTTAATATCATCTGTAATAATATTACCTCCAAAAGGAATAACAGCGGTGTGGCGGATGATGCCGTCATAAAAAATAGCTACATCAGTCGTTCCACCACCAATATCCACTAATACTACACCAGCTTCTTTTTCTTCACCACTTAAAACAGCATCAGCACTTGCCAATGGTTCAAGGTGTAAATCAACGGTTTCAAGACCCGCTCTGTTTACGCATTTAAAAATGTTTTTTACTGCAGATACTTGTCCGGTTATAATATGAAAATTACCTTCTAAACGGATACCGGCGTGACCAATAGGATTTTTTATTCCGATCTCGTTGTCAATAATATATTCTTGAGGAATTACATGAATAATTTCTTCGCCCGGACTCATCACCAAACGGTGCATATTATCGATTAAAGTATCAACGTCTTTTTGATTAACTTCATCATCTAATGACTGACGCGTAATCATACCGCGGTGCTGAACACTTTTTATGTGCTGACCGGCTATACCAACAATCACTTCGCCAATATCTACATTTGCTTTATCGGCAGCAATAGCAACTGCCGCTTTAATAGAGGCAACAGTTTGTTCGATGTTGACAACAACACCACGTGTAACACCAAGCGATTCGGCTTTCCCGATTCCCAGAATTTCTACTTTTCCAAATTCATTTTTACGGCCAACTATTGCAGCGATTTTTGTGGTGCCGATATCCAACCCAACCACTAAATCAGATCCTAAATTTTGATTGTTTGAATTTACTGCTTTTTCCATACAATTTATTTTTTGGTGCAAACCACCTGGTTACTATATTTTAAATTTACTATTGAGTACTTATTCCAATTATCGGTTTTGTTTAACCCTTGCTTATAAAAAAGTTTTAATTTATCGAACTTCTCTTCTATGTTTTTAGCATCCCCGAAAATAATTTTGTGGTTGCCAATTGCAGGATACATTTCAAATTCATTTTCACTATTAATGCTTAACTGCTGAATCAATGGGGCAAGTACACTATCGTTAACAATATATTCCGCCATGTTATAAATATCATCCAGTTTACTTACTTCACTAAAAATTTCGTTTTTCGCAATTTCCTTAACAGTGTACATGTTCCGGCGTACATATGGCTCATGAATCGCTCCGTTTACCACTAAAACTCTTGCCGTGTATTTCTCATTTAACGGCATCAGTTTGCTTTGTGTATCGATGTAATAACTTTCACCATTCATGTTGATTACCCTTACCAACGGTGTGCGCTGAAGTACATCAATTTTTAAATCGCCATTAACTGAAACACTTAAATCCGCATTTTCAATTGCCGGATGAGAGTTTAAAGCTTTTTCAAGGGCGTTAATGTTAATGGTTTTTAATTCAGTATTCACCAAAACATTGTTACGGTCTTCAAAAAACAATTTAATATCATCTTCATCAATAAAAAGATTTTCGCCTGTGTTATTCACGTTAATCTCTAACTGCTTCGACAAAATTTTAGTTTCCTTTTTGCCAACAAATGCCAAACAGGCCATCAATCCCGATAATGCAATAATCCAAAGAACTGTAATTAATATTTTTTTATAACTTATTTTCACTTTTTACCTTGCTTTAACATTTCTTCAATTGGCAAAACCAACTTATCTATATCTCCTGCTCCCATTGTTAAAAGCACTTCAATCTGTTTGCCTTTTAAAAACTCCAGAACATTTTCTTTTGTTACGAGGTATTTATTTTTCAATTTCATTTTATCCAACAACATTTGAGAATTAACCCCTTCGATTGGTTTTTCACGGGCAGGATAAATTTCGAGTAAAATACACTCGTCTAACATATCCAGACTCACAGCAAAATCATCGGCAAAATCGCGTGTTCTTGAAAACAAGTGAGGTTGAAAAATGCCTGTAATTTTTTTATTAGGATAAAGCTGTTTAGCAGCACCAATGGCTGCCTTTAACTCTTCCGGATGATGCGCATAGTCATCAACATAAACTACATTCGACGATTTCACTCTGAAATCAAATCTGCGTTTAACACCTTGAAAAGAACGTAATGCGTTTTTAATTATCTCGCCTTTTATTCCTAATTGCTGGGCAATTGCAACAGCAGCAATAGAATTTTCCACATTGTGCAAACCCGGTAATCCAATAGTCACATCGTCTATTTTCTCAACAGGACTTTGAATATTGTAATGAAACTCCCCATCAATAACCTGCACAGAATCAGCACCATATTCGGTATTTAAATTTAGTGAGTAGATAAGCCTCTTATCTGTGAGCTTCAATTCGTTATCAACATTTTTTTTAACAATCAAACAGCCCCCATGTTTTACCTGTTTTGAGAACAAAAGATAGCTTTCAAGCACACTGTTTTTATCTCCATAGATATCTAAATGGTCAGCGTCAACACTAGTAATAACGGCAATTTGAGGTGAAAGTGTAAGAAATGACCTGTCATATTCATCAGCCTCAACAACCACATAGGCATCCGGCTCTTTTGGATTTCCTAGAAGCAGATTAGTGCCATAGTTTTTTGAGATGCCACCCATAAAAGAATAGCAATTCACCCCGGCTGTTTTTAGCAAATGAGTAACTAATGTGGTAGTGGTGGTTTTGCCATGTGTACCTGCAATGGCTATTGTTTTGAAAGACTTGGTGATTTCTCCCAAAACTTCAGAACGTTTTTTTAAGGTATAACCATTGTTTAGCAAGTAAACATACTCGGTTTGATCTTTTGGAACAGCCGGTGTATAAACAATAATGACTTCTTCAGGTTTAAAAGCTGACAACAATTTTTTTAATGCTTCAACATCGTCCTGATAATGGCATTTTATTTTTTCATTTTCCAATTCAATGGTTAAACCGGTTTGGGTTTTATCATAACCTTCTACCTGTTTGCCATAATGATTAAAAAAACGTGCTAAGGCGCTCATACCAATGCCACCTATTCCAAGGAAATAATATAATTTATAATCGAGTATTTTCATGCGAACTCACCCCCTGCCCTCTCCTATAAGGAGAGGGGAGAAGAGGTATTTATGATTTATAGTTTGCCAATTTTAAAACTTCTTTTGCTATGACATTTGCTGAATTATGAAAGGCTAACTTCCCGCAATTGTCTTCCAGTTCTTTTTGCAATATGCTATTACTAATTAGTGCAATAGCTTCTTTTACCAATTTCTCTTTACATTCAACATCTTTTACAAGAAGTGCTGCGTTTTTATTTACCAACGACATGGCATTTTGCGTTTGATGATCTTCAGCTGCTGCTGGAAGTGGTACCAGAATTGAAGCTTTTTTAACTATACATAATTCAGAAACGGCGCCTGCTCCTGCTCTCGATACAACCACATCGGCAATAGAATACGCCAAATCCATCCTTGAAATAAAATCCACTGCCTTAATATTTTTATCGGCATAAGGAGTTGATTGCTCCTTCGCCTTTTCGAAATAGGTTTTACCCGTTTGCCAAACCAACTGAATGTCAGCAGCCGCTAACTCATTTATTTTTTCTCCAATAGCCTCATTAATGCCTTTCGCACCTAAACTACCACCAATAACTAAAATAGTTTTCTTCAAAGGATCCAATCCGAAATATTTTTGTCCTTCAGTTTTTAATCCGCTAACGTCTTTAATGTCCTGCCGAACAGGATTGCCTGTTAAAATAATTTTTTCTTTGGGGAAAAACTTTTCCATTCCTTCATAAGCCACACAAATTTTTCCGGCTCTTTTTGCCAACCATTTGTTTGTTACCCCTGCGAACGAATTTTGTTCCTGTATAAGTGCAGGAATTCCCATTGATGTGGCAGCCCTTAACAACGGACCGCTGGCATAACCTCCGGTACCTACCACCACGTCCGGCTTAAATTCTTTCACTATAGAACGTGCTTTCAAAATACTTTGCAGTAACAGAAATGGGAATTTAAAATTTGATAATGTGAATTTCCTTTGAATGCCGGCAATTGGTAAACCAATTATTTTATAGCCTGCTGCAGGAACTTTGTCCATCTCCATTTTACCTAATGCGCCAACGAAAAGAATTTCAACATCAGGAACAATGGATTTAATCTCATTAGCAATAGAAACGGCCGGAAATATATGGCCGCCTGTACCACCACCACTCAATATCACTCTAAGCTTCTTCAAGATTTTCTTCCGTTTTATCGTTACTGCTTCTGCTTACGCTTAAAATTATACCAATGGCCATACAAGTGAACCAAATGGAAGTTCCCCCCATACTTACCAGAGGTAAAGGCTGGCCTGTTACAGGAAATAAATTAACGGCTACTGCCATATTAATTAATGCCTGGAATACCAAACTGAACGCTAAACCTGATGCCAAAAAACCACCGAAGGGTTTTTCTGTATCCCGCATGATTCTAATACCCCTGAATAAAAAAATCATATAGAGGAATAGCATTAAAAATCCAATCATCAAGCCATATTCTTCAATGATGATAGCATAAATAAAGTCAGATGAAGCCTGTGGCAGAAACGCCCGCTGCGTACTGTTTCCCGGACCTTTTCCAATTACGCCTCCTGTTGCTATGGCAATTTTAGCTTGCTCCGACTGATAGTTACTTTTTGAATCTCCTTTTGAGAAATTTTCGATGCGCGCTTTCCAAGTGGCTCCTCTTGGAATTGCATTTGGAAACTGATAAACTATTACGCCAAGTAACAAGGCAAAAGTAATACATGCTCCGAAAATATAAAATAAAAAGCGGATTTTAATTCTGCCAATAAACATCAGGAACATGCAATTCATGAACAGCAATGCAGCAGTTGAAAAATTGGCAGGTAAAATTAACACACAAACTACACCAATAGGAAGCAACAAATATCTGATCAGGGATTTAAAATCTCCCAGCTGTTCCTGTTTGGTAGTTAAAACCCTTGCCACATACATTAAAAGCATGAGCTTAGCAATATCAGAAGTTTGAAATGTTAAACCCAGACCCGGTATTTCGAGCCAACGATTCGCCTCGCCGGCACTAACTCCTCTTAATAATGTATATAATAATAATGGTATAGAAAGAATAAAACCAATTTGCGCCACTTTTGAAAACACAGTGTATTTTATTTTATGAAACACATAGGTCAAACCAAATCCCAACGAAATAATTACTACATGTTTTATCAGATAATATTCCGTGTTTCCTTGTTTGAATTTGTGGGCAAGTGTTACAATGGCGCTGTAAACTACCAAAATAGAGATGAGTGACAGGAACAACATTATTGCCCATATCACCTTATCGCCTTTTAAATAATTAAAAAGTTTCATGCCTCACCTCCCGTCCTCTCCAAAGGAGAGGAAGCTGATCTGTTTATACAAACGAACATTTATTTATAAACTTCTAACAGCTCCTTTGAACTGCATACCGCGGTCTTCGTAATTCTTAAACAAATCGAAGCTGGCGCAAGCAGGTGATAACAAAACAACGTCACCTTTTTTTGCCAATTTATAAGAAGCAGCAACTGCATCGGCAGCATTATTCGTTTCTACAATTGTTTCAACGATGCCTTCAAAAGCCTTGATAATTTTCTTATTGTCTTTTCCTAAACAAACGATAGCTTTTACATTTTGTTTAACAATGTCGTTAAGTTCGTTGTAGTCGTTTCCTTTGTCCTGTCCACCACAAATCCAAACCACAGGTTTTTGCATACTCTCTAAAGCATACCATGTAGAGTTTACATTTGTAGCTTTTGAATCATTAATAAATTCAATGCCATTTACTGAAGCAACAAATTCAAGACGGTGTTCAGCATTTTGAAAATCCTGAAGACTTTCACGGATTGTTTCTTTACGTACATCTACGATACGGGCAGCTAACGAAGCAGCCATTGAGTTGTAAACGTTATGTTTACCTTGCAGTGCTAATTGTTCAATTGTCATAATTAAGGGATTTTGGTTTTTATATTTAAGGGTTAATTGGTTCTCGTTTAAGTAGGCGCCATCTCCTTCTATTGTATGTGTAATACTAAAAGGTACTTTTTCGGCTTTGATTTGGTGATGCTTTATAATTTCAGCCATTACGGAGTCGTCGTCGCAATACACAAAAGCATCCTGCTCTGTTTGATTTTGCGTGATTCTGAATTTTGATTTGGTGTAATTTTCAAACTTATAATCGTAACGGTCTAAATGATCAGGTGTAATGTTCAATAAAACAGCCACATCTGCTTTGAATTGATACATGTCATCTAATTGAAAACTACTAAGCTCTAGTACATAGTAGTCGAAGTTTTCTGTTGCTACCTGATACGCAAAACTCTTTCCTACATTTCCTCCAAGTCCAACATTATAACCTGCTTTCTTCAAAATATGATAAGTCAATAATGTGGTAGTGGTTTTACCATTACTTCCGGTGATACAAATTTTCTTTGCATTGGTATAACGTCCTGCAAATTCAATTTCAGAAACCACCGGAATATTATTTGCTTTTATTTTTTGTATCAATTCTGCTTTTTCAGGAATACCCGGACTCTTAATAACTTCTGTTGCATTCAATATCAATTCTTCTGAGTGCTTTCCTTCCTCGAAAGCAATATTGTTTTCTTTTAATGGCGCTTTATACTTTTCCTGAATGGTGCCTTTATCAGATACAAAAACGTCATAGCCTTTCTGTTTAGCCAGAATGGCACTCCCTACTCCGCTTTCGCCGCTACCTAATATGACAATCCTTTTGTTCACCTTATCTTAGTTTCAGTGTTACAATTGTTAATACCGCCAGTGTTATTCCAATAATGAAAAACCTCGTTACAATTTTTGACTCATGAAATCCCACTTTCTGATAATGGTGATGAAGTGGGGCCATTTTAAATAAACGATGTGATTGCGCGTATTCTAATCCGCGTTTTTTCTTTTGATACTTGAAATAAAATACTTGCATAATCACTGAAAGGTTTTCTACTAAAAACACACCGCACAAAATCGGAATCAATAATTCTTTCCGGATAGCAATAGCGAACACGGCAATAATTCCACCAATAGCTAAACTTCCTGTATCACCCATGAACACCTGTGCCGGATAGGCATTGTACCAAAGGAAACCAACACACGCTCCTACGAATGCCGCAATAAATACAACCAACTCCCCGGTGTTGGGCAAATACATAATGTTAAGATAATCGGCAAACACCATGTTACCGGAAACGTAAGCCAATATTCCTAAAGTGGCTCCAATGATGGCACTCGTTCCTGCGGCCAGTCCATCAATACCATCAGTAATATTCGCGCCATTAGATACTGCTGTTACAACTAATATTACCATTGGAATAAAAATTATCCAGCCATATTTAGAACAATCATCACAAATCCAAGCAACAAACTTTCCATAGTCGAGCTCATTATTTTTAAGAAAAGGAATAGTAGTTTTTAAAGTCTTAATTGGCTTCTCAGCATATTTGGCAGCTGTCACATTTTGCTGTTTCATTGCCTCATCATTAGATTTAGGAATTGTAAAAGCCGCCTTGGAATTAGATTCTATACGCTCTTTAATTACCACATCCGGATGGAAATACAATACACTTCCAACTATTAATCCAATACCTACTTGTCCGATTATTTTGAATTTCCCTTCTAAACCTTCTTTGTTTTTCTTAAAAACCTTAATGTAATCATCTAAGAAACCTATTCCTCCCAACCACACAGTTGAAATCAACATGAGGATGATGTACACATTTAACACCTTCGCGAATAATAAAGTTGGGATGATAATGCCTGCGATAATAATTAAGCCGCCCATTGTTGGGGTACCACTTTTTTGTACCTGGCCTTCAAGCCCTAATTCCCGGATAGATTCACCTATTTGTTTGCGTCTGATAAATTCGATAATCCGTTTACCGAAAACCATTGTAATCAGTAAAGAGCTGATTAACGCCAATGCTGCACGGAAGGAAATGTATTGAAACACCCCTGCTCCAGGGAAATCAATTTTATCTAAATATTGAAATAAATAATACAGCATGTTATATCGCTAATGTTTTAATCATTTCTTTTAATGTTTCCATATCATCAAAAGGATGCTTAACCCCTTTTATTTCCTGATACTTTTCGTGTCCTTTACCTGCAATTAATATGATGTCGCCTTTGCTTACCAAACTACATGCTGTTTTGATGGCTTCTTTTCTATCGCTGATGCGTAAAGTTTTTTTCACATCTATTACATCAACACCCGCTTGCATTTGATTCAGAATTTCTTCAGGGTCTTCACTTCTTGGATTGTCTGATGTAAGAATTACTTTATTGCTGTACTGACAAGCTATATTTGCCATCACCGGTCGCTTAGCAGCATCACGGTCGCCACCACAACCCACCAGTGTGATTACTTGTTCATCGCCGGTACGTATGTCTTTAATGGTTTCAAGAACATTTTTCAGCGCGTCAGGGGTATGTGCATAATCAACAATTCCTATAACGCCACCATTTGATTTCACGTATTGGAATCTGCCTTCCACTGAATTTAAATTGCTCAAAGTTGTAAGGATGTTAATTACATCTTGCTTTAATAATTGCGCAACAGCGAAAACTGCTAAAACATTATAAGCATTGAATGTGCCGATTAACTTAACCCAAACTTCATGGTTATTTATATTAAGCAATAATCCGTTCAGGTGATTCTCAATTATTTTACATTTAAAATCAGCTACGTTTTTTAGGCTATAAGAATATTTGTTGGCTTTTGTGTTCTGTAGCATTACCATACCGTTTTTATCGTCTTTATTGGTAATTGCGAACGCACCCTCGGGCAAGTTGTCAAAGAATTTCTTTTTTGCTTTGATATACTCGTCAAACGTTTTGTGATAATCAAGATGGTCGTGCGTGATGTTTGTGAAAACGCCACCGGTAAATTGAATTCCCGCAATTCTATTCTGCACAACAGCATGGGAACTTACTTCCATAAAAGTATATTCACATCCTTGTTCCACCATTGTTGCAAGTAACTCGTTTAACGATAAGGCATCAGGAGTAGTATGAGATGCAGGTATGACCTGCGCGTTGATTTTATTTTCTACAGTCGACAACAATCCCACATGGTAACCAAGTGTTCTGAAAAGATTGAACAACAAGGTAACAGTTGTAGTTTTCCCGTTAGTCCCTGTTACGCCTACCAATTTTATTTTTTGCGAAGGATTATCAAAGTAATTACATGCAATAAACCCGAGTGCATGTGTTGAATCAGTAACTTTTACGTATGCCACGTTTTCTTTCAAAACTTCCGGCAGGTCTTCGCAGACAATTGCAGCAGCACCCGCTTCAATGGCCTTTTCAATGAAGTTATGCCCATCGGTAGCTGTACCGCGGACAGCCACAAATAAAGTATCCTTTTTAACTTTACGCGAATCGAAAGTAACTGAGGAAATAGCTACATGAGTTGAGCCTATCACTTCCTCAATGCGGGCTTTGTATAATATATCGCTTAACAGTTTCACTTAACTTAGTATTAAACTTATTTTATCACCTTTATTAAATTTTTTTCCAACTTCCAATGATTGCTTCTTTACCGTTCCAACACCAAATAGTTTTACGCTTAAGCCGTTGTTCTCTAACAAAAACAAAGCATCCTTTGCCGAAAGCCCCTGCAGATTCGGAATCAATCCTTTCTTAAGCGTATTCTCTACATTACTTTCTGTTAAAACTACTTTAGTAGAATCAGCAGGATTTTTAACCACATATTGATTACCCTCAGTTAAAGATTTTTCCGGGATTGAAAATGCTTTGCAAACTTTTTCAATTTCACTTGCCTTTGATTTAATTGATTCAGGTGCTTTTGTAAGCAGATTTTCTTTGTTGTTAACAGGTTCAATAAAATCGAGACTACCAGAATAAACTTTTTCGGCAATTTCTTTAAATACCGGTCCTGCTACCAATCCGCCATAATAAATACCGTTACTTGGTGAATTTATAATTACGATACAGGTGTATAATGGTTTATCAGCAGGAAAATAACCAACAAAACTTGCCTGATACAAACGATTACCTTCTGCACCATAACCACCACCTTTTTTAGCGATTTGCGCAGTACCTGTTTTTCCGCCTACTTTAAATGCAGTTACGTTTAATCCTTTGCCTGTTCCGTTTTTCACAACGCCTTCCATCATCTGTTTTGCTTTAGCAATTGTTTCCTTTTTTACTATTTGCTCATTTAAAACTTCAACCGGAAATGATTTTACTATTACACCATTTCTCTTAATTTCTTTTACGAAACGAGGCTTCACCATTTTACCATCATTAGCAACTGCATTATAAAGAGTAAGGGTTTGCATTGGTGTAATCAAACTTTCATAACCATAGCTCATCCATGGCAATGTTGTTTTATACCAATCTTTATCTTTTGTTTGTTTGATTAACGGTACACCTTCGCCAGGTATTGACAATCCGAGTTTTCTGTTAAGGTGAAACGAATTCAACTTGTCTACAAATTGCTGAGGGTTCTTTGTATAATATTTTGTGATGACTTTACTTACTCCGACATTGGACGATGTTTCGAAAACGCGCTGCAATGTGAGTGTTGGACTTTCAGGCGCATGTGAGTCACGCATTTTTCTATCGAAATAAATTGCTTCTCCATTCCCAACTGTCACTTTTTCTTCCAGGCTTACATCATAGTCATCAATAACCGCCAACAATGATGCTAACTTAAAAGTAGAACCAGGTTCAGTGGCATAACCAATTGCATAATTCAAACTTTCTGAATATGACGAAGAATCTTTTTCATTACGGGTAAGATTAGCTATAGCCCTTACCTCACCGGTTTTTACTTCCATTAAAACAACACATCCATATGAAGCATTGTTTTTAACAAGCGTTTTTAATAATGCATGTTCAGTAACATCCTGTATATTGATATCAATTGTTGTATATAAATCACTACCATCTTTTGGTTCAACCTCAGCCTCATCGTTAATAGGACGCCAAACATCACCGGCAATTTTTTGCATCAAACGTTTTCCGCCTTCACCTTTTAATATACTATCGAATGCACCTTCTAAACCAACATGCTTCACGCCTTCACGAGATAATCCAATGGTACGTGCAGCAAGCATCTGGAACGGACGTTCACGTTTGTTGGTTTGCAATGTTACCAATCCGCCTTTACGTCCGCGTTTGAAAATCGGGAATGTTTTTAATTTTTGAAGGTCTTTGTAAGAAACATTGCGCTTTAAAATAACGTATCTGTCGCCGGAAGCCCTGGCGCTTCTTAAAATTCTCAGATATTCTTTTTTGCTTTTGTCTTTAAATAAATCGCTTATTAAAAATGCGAGAGAATCTTTTTTGCTATTAAATAATTTATCGTCAATACCCGGCGCATTAATATCAACACCAATTTCATAATATGGTAAAGAAGTAGCGAGCAAATTACCGTTAGCATCGTAAATATTACCACGTACTGCATCCATCTCAATAACTTTAGTAGTAAGTGCTTCAGCTTTTGCTTTCCAAACTTCACCTTCTTTAAACTGGATCACGCAAATGCGATAAAGTATAGTGAACGCGAAAACGCACATCAAAATATAAACGATGTAAGCCCTGCTCAATATGTCTTTCTTGTTTTCCAATTAATTCGCAGTAGGTTTTAATGAATCTATTTCAATTTTCATTGGCGGAACCACAGGTTCTTTTATTCCCATGGGTTCTGCTGCTTTGGCAACTTCACTCTGCTTGCTTACAAACATTAAATCAGATTTTGTAGAGATATATTCCGACCGCAATTCCTTCAGCTCGTTATTTATCTTATTTACTTCACGTATTTTATCATCGGCATAATATCCGTTGGCGATATAGAAGATGGCAACCAGTACAAGGAATAAAAGGAAAGGTACATGCTTAAGGGTGCTCTCGTTGGTTAAAAAAGTACCGCTAAAAACAGCAGATAAGCTTTTTGCCAGCACACCTTTTTTTCTTGGTTTTGACGATGAAGACTGGTTGTTTTTAGGGGGAGGGGTGTCCTTTGCTGATTTTTTCGAATCAGCATTTTCAATTTCATTTTCTATAATTTCCTTTTCAGGAATTTCTCTGAACTTGTTGGACACTTAGGTTTTTAGTTTATTGTAGTACTATATTTTTTCAGCAACCCTTAGTTTTGCACTGCGGGCACGACTGTTATTTTTTATTTCTTCGTCGTTAGGTACAATTGGTTTTGAACTTAATAGTTTAAAAATTTTTGTACTGGTTCCGAATACAACATCTTTTTCTTCAATTCCTTCAATATTTCCTGTTTTAAGGATGTTCTTTACTAATCTGTCTTCTAAACTGTGATAAGACATGATTACCAATCTCCCTCCCGGACCCAACACTTCAATGCATTGGGTTAAACATTCTTTCAGCGCTTCCATCTCCTGATTCACTTCCATTCTTAATGCCTGAAAAACTTTTGCCAGATACCTGTTCTCTTCGAACTTTGGCGTACAAGTTTTAATGGCTTGCTTCAATTGAGCAGTGGTGCGCACTTCGTTTGTTTCGCGGTAGCTACAAATTGCCCTAGCTAATTTTGAAGCGTTATCAATTTCCCCGTAGTTCCTGAAAATGAAAATCAATTGCTTTTCATCGTAACCATTAATTACTTCACTGGCTGTTAAATCGCTTTGTTGGTTCATTCTCATATCCAGTTCGGCATCGAACCTGATAGAAAATCCTCTTTCAGCTACATCAAATTGATGTGAGGACACTCCTAAATCACCTAGAATGCCATCTACTTTTGAAAAACCATTTATTCTTAAATAATTTTTCAGGTATCTGAAATTTTGCGGAACAAATATTAACCGATTATCATCAGGAACATTCCGGAGAGCATCTTTATCCTGATCAAAAGCAATTAGTTTACCGTTTGGTCCGAGTTGCTTCAAAATTTCTTTCGAATGCCCACCACCACCAAATGTCAGGTCAACATAAATTCCATCAGGCTTAATATTGAGGCCTTGAATGCATGCATGTAAAAGAACGGGGATGTGATAATGATTACTCATCATCTCCATCATTAAAATTTAATCCACCCAACACATCTTCTGCTAATTTTTCAATATTGATATCCTGGTTAAGGAATTCTTCATAGAATTTCTTATCCCATATTTCGATTACATTATTACTGCCCAGCACTTTTATATCGGCTTTAATACCGGCGTATTCGGTTAATGCTTTTGGTAAAAGAATCCGACCGGTAGTATCCGCATCGCAAGCAGTAGCACCTCCTGTAAATTTTCTCACGAATACATCGTTCGCTTTAATCAGGCGGTTCAGTTTGCTTAGTTTTTTATTCAGCTTGTTCCATTCGTTCACCGGATAGAGAACAAGGCATTTTTGATGCAGGTTCCGGTTAATCACAAAGCCATTATCAAAAGCAGCCTCCAGCTGTTTCCTGAGATTAACAGGAAACATGATGCGGCCTTTGGCATCCATTTTACAATCAAATTCTCCTATGAGGCTTGTCATTACTGGCTTTTCGCTGATTTCGGTCAAAAATACCGAAAATTCTACCACCTTTTACCACTTTAACCCATTTTTTACCACTTTTGTTGAAAACTTAGATTTTGTTAATTATTTTGAATTAAAAAAATGCGTAATCGTCTTTAATTAAAAAACTGCAGAAATTGAGTGTTGGCGCGGTATTCAGACCATATGCCTAAGCACACACATTTGTTAATTGTTAGCTTTTTCGATACACAGATATTAACAAGTAATGTTAACTTTGTGTACCCAAATTATGTCTGATCCGAAATTTATAGATGTTGCCAAAGTTTTAAAGGATAAAGTTCCTGGCCTGGAAAAATGGCTACCAGGTTTTGCCATTAACTGGCTTAAAAAAAAGTTACATGAGGATGAGATCAACTATGGTATGAATATCATGAAAGATTCATACGGTCTGGATTTTAATGCAAAAGTAATTGACTTTTTGGGCGCAAAAATTGAGTCGGTGAATTCTCATCACATTCCTGAAAAAGGAGGCATTATTGTTGCCGCTAACCATCCATTGGGCGGATTAGACGGAATGGCTTTGATAAAAACCGTTGGAGATATCAGGCCCGATGTTCGCTTTTTTGTGAACGATGTTTTGAAGAATATAAAAAACTACGACCCTGTTTTTGTTGGCATAAATAAAATTGGAAGTACATCTGCCAAATCGTTACGGAATATGGAGGATATTCTTTTATCGGACGAAGCGGTTTTGTTTTTTCCTGCCGGGCTCGTTTCCCGGAAGCAAAACGGACTGATCCGCGATCTGGAATGGAAAAAAAGTTTTGTTACTCAGGCAATCGATCATAAACGCATGATTGTTCCTGTTTATGTTGAGGGTGAAAATTCCAAATTTTTCTACCGTTTTGCCAATATTAGAAAACGTGTAGGCATAAAAGGCAATATTGAAATGCTTTTCCTTCCGGATGAAATGTTCAAACAACGCGGACAAACCGTTAAAATACATTTCAGTAAACCTTTCGATTCGGCAATTTTACACGATAAAAAAACCCATCGCGAATGGGCAGCGCATTTAAAGCAATTTATTTATTCTGAAGAGTTTCATAAGGGTATTCCATTTGAGGAATACATGCACTTGTAATTCAAAATTTAGTGTTGAAAATTATAATTATTGCTCTTTAATGCAGCATTAAATTGCCTTACCTTTATTTTAATGTCGCCACGTGAACAACAATTCCGGAAAAACTGCGATGTATTGAAGAAATACATTCCTGAAGCTGCAGTTGGAAGCATTGCGGAATGGATTGTTACTTACGATTTCAAACTAAAAATTAAAAAAGAAAGAAGCACGAAATTAGGGGACTATAGCTCTCCGCAAAACGGAATGAATCACATCATTACGGTTAATCATAATTTAAACAAATACTCATTTCTGATTACACTAATACATGAAGTGGCCCATCTTTGTACATTTAATAAATACAAAAACACTGTAGCGCCTCATGGACAGGAATGGAAAAGTGAATTCAAAACATTAATGCAGCCTTATCTTGTAACTGAAATATTTCCGGTAGATGTTTTATATGCTATACGTAAATATTTACAAAATCCTGCTGCCTCCAGCTGCACTGACACACATTTACTCCGCACTTTGAAATTGTATGATGACAATGAAGGTCAGGTGTTTTTAGAATACCTTCCATATAAAAGCGTGTTTTTATATAACGGCAATAAGGTTTTCGAAAAAGGAGAAAGAATAAGGAAAAGATTCCGCTGTGTAGAAATTGCTACAGGAACAGTTTATCTGTTTAATCCTTTAACTGAGGTGGAATTGTTTGAAACCTTAGCGGACAATCAATGAAGTAGGTAACACAATCATCGATTTGTTTTCTTTTTTTCCATCAATGATTTCAAGCATTACAATACTGGCATTTCGTCCGATTTCTTCTACCGGCTGAGAAACCGAAAGTACCGGCTTATCTACCAGATTAAATAATTCGATATCATCAAAACAAGCGAGCTGCACCTTATCGTAATATTTAGAAATTGCTTTATCTTTAAACGCCTTAAGGGTAGCTGTACCTAAGTGGTTATTTAATGTGTAAACAGCATCAATATCGGGATGCAAATAAAACATTTTCTTAAGCGCACCTAAAGTATCCTCCTGGATTTTACTGAAATTAACAGGCACAATAAATTCATTGCCTAAGTTTAAATGATGCTTTTCTGTTGCATCAACAAAACCTTTTATCCGGTCATCAATTGTACTTATATAAGAAGGCGTAATGGATAAACACAATATTTTCTTACAGCCTTTTCTAATAAGCGCTTCAACTATTTCTTTTGAACCACCATAGTTATCAGTAACTACAAAATTACCATTAAACAACGGAAGGATACGGTCAATAAATACGATTGGTGTTCTTTGAAAACGCGGACTATTAAAGTATTCTGAATTTTTTAGAGTAGACGCAACAATAATTCCATCAACACCTTGCTGATTGATCATCATGTCAATTAATTTCTTTTCGCGCTCCTCATCTTCATCCGTGCTACAAACCATCAAATTATATCCGCGGTCGAATAGAGTTGTTTCGATGTTTTTAGCAATGGTAGAATAAAATGGGTTTGAAATATCGGCAACAATTAATCCAATAAAATTACTCTTACCTGTTCTTAAAGCTTTGGCAAATTTATTTGGTGTATAGTCCAATTTTGCAACAGCATCTAAAACAATTGCCTGGGTTTTTTTACTGATACCATATTGATCGGCTTTACCGTTTAGTACCATTGAGATTAAGGTTTTTGAATACCCTAATTGTTTCGAAAGATCTTCAAGTTGTAATCTTTTCATTGGCTTTGTTTTAATTAACAACTAAATTATTTAGAATATTTAGATAATTTAGAAGTATTGTTACTTAAGTAAATATTATAAATTAAATTGATTTAGTCAAGGACTCCCCCCTCATTTTCGACGAATTTTAGGTATTTACCCACAAATAACTGAATGGATTTAGCTAAATTTGTGGCATAACCCATCAATTATGACTAAAGGAGTAACCTGCGATTAATCGCACAAGAAAAAACATCCCCGTTTTTTTCTCCTTAAAAAGTCCTTATTCTAGTGCTGTTTTGTTGATAGTAAATCATTAGTTTTTGATGATTGTACTTTTTATTATTTCAGAATTCTTTTAGGTTTGCCCAAATTATTTTTCACAATGAGCACTGCGCAAAAACCACTTGATTTGAAAGTATCAAAACTTGCTGAGAACATTATCGGATCAGAAATTATAAAATTAGCCGCAGAGGTTAATGAAAAGATAAAAAACGGCGAAAAAATCTACAATTTAACCATTGGTGATTTTAACCCAAAGGTCTTCCCTATTCCATCAGAACTCAAACAAGATATAGTTGATGCTTATTTCGATGATCAAACCAACTATCCGGCCGCTGATGGTATGCTTGAATTACGCGAAGCTGTATCGAAACTATTAAAAGAACGCGGTGGGCTAAATTACTCATCAGGAGAAATATTAATTGCAGGAGGTGCTCGTCCGGTTATCTATAGCATATTCCGTGCACTTGTAGATGCTAACGATACGGTAATATTTGCCGTGCCTTCATGGAACAATAACCATTACACTTACTTAAACAGTGGGAAAGCGGTAGTTGTTGAAGCTACAGCAGAAAATAATTTTATGCCGAAAGCAGCCGACATAAAACCTTTTATTCAACAAGCCACCTTAGTTGCACTTTGCTCTCCGCAAAACCCAACAGGAACTATTTTTAGTAAAGAAGGCTTAGAAGAAATCTGTGATATGATTTTGGCTGAGAATATCCGCCGCGGTCCGGAAGCAAAACCGGTTTATTTAATGTATGACCAAATTTACTGGGCGCTGATGCATGGAAATACAAAACATTATGACCCGGTTAGTTTACGCCCCGAAATGAAAAATTACACTGTATTTGTTGATGGCATTTCAAAATCTTTAGCTGCAACTGGTGTACGTGTTGGATGGAGCATGGGTCCGAAAAAAATTATTGATAAAATGAAAGCTATTTTAACGCACGTTGGAGCATGGGCACCAAAAGCTGAACAAATGGCAACAGCTAAATATTTAAGCAACCTCAACCAATACGATGCCTTTTTAGCAATACAAAAGAAAAAAATAAGCGAAAGGCTCGATGGTTTTTATAAAGGCTTTCAGCAATTAAAAGCAGAAGGGCATAAGGTAGATGCCATTGCACCACAAGCCGCTATCTATTTAACTATACGTTTTTCGTTACACGGTATGAAAACAACTGATGGAAAAGTTTTAGCCACCACAAAAGATGTGACCAAATTTATTTTGGATGAAGCAAAAGTAGCAGTTGTTCCTTTTTATGCTTTCGGTGCCAGCGAAGATTCAAGCTGGTATCGTTTATCAGTTGGAACTTGTAAAATTGAAGATGTAGACGGCATCATTACCAATTTAAGAACAGCGCTTAAAAAACTATCTTAAGAATATAAGTACTTGTAAAATAAAAAAGTCCCCGGTCACTGAGCATGTCGAAGTGCGAGGGCTTTTTTTATCAACTAATTTCCAATAAAAAAATCCCGGTTGTTTAGGCCGGGATTTTTAATATAAAACTGATTTTGGTTATTTCTTTTCTGCTTTATCGAAATCAACAACTATTGGAGTTGAGATACATAATGAAGAGTAAGTGCCAATTACACGACCAATTAATAAGGCGAAGATAAATCCGCGGATACTTTCTCCACCCCATATAAAGATTACTAATAACACGAAAAATACAGTTAATGATGTTAAGATAGTACGGCTTAAAGTACTGTTCAATGCAAAGTTGATGAGTTTGTTACGCTCTTCGCCATGCACATCCGATTTTCCGCTGTCAGCTAAACGCTCACGGATACGGTCAAACACAACCACCGTTTCTGTCATGGTATAACCCATTACCGTTAAAATGGCCGCAATGAAATCCTGACCAATTTCTAAAGAGAAAGGTAAGATACCATCAAAAATTGTATAGAACGATAATACGATAAGTACGTCGTGGAATAATGCCACAACCGACCCTAAACCATATTGCCATTTTTTAAATCGAACAACAATGTAAACGAACATTAATAAACAAGAAAATAAAATTGAACCGTAAGCACCATACACAATATCAGTTGCAATGGTTGGTCCGACTTTTTGCTGCTGCATAATTTCGTACTTAGTACCTAAAGTTTTTAAACCTTCATTTAAAGCGCCTTCCACTTCCTGATCAGCTGTTGCAGCATTATCAGAAACCCTGAATGTAGTTGTGATTTTAACCTGATTAGCACTTCCTAAAGTTTTTACTTCCGGAGAACCTTCAAATGATTTAGATAAACACTTCTTTACATCTTCAGTATTCATGTCCTTTTCAAAACGAACCTGGTATGTACGTCCACCTTTAAAATCCACACCTAAATTGAAACCGCCATTCTTGAAGTAAAATACGATACCTACTACAATTACTAAAGTTGAAATCGCGTAATATACTTTACGTTTACCCACGAAATCGAAACTTACGTTTTTAAATGCATTACGGGTTGCATTGTTGTCAAATGGAATTTCCATTTTACGTTCAAGCATCCAGTCGAAAAATATACGTGTGATCAAAATCGCAGAGAACAATGAAGCACCAATACCTATTAATAATGTAGTTGCAAAACCTTGTACCGGACCAGTACCAAACACCATTAAGATAACCGCTAAAATTGCAAGTGTTACGTTACTGTCGATAATTGAACTCATCGCGTGCTTGAAACCTTCTTTAATAGCCAGGCCTGTTGTTTTACCAAGAGCTAATTCTTCACGGACACGCTCAAAAATAAGGATGTTCGCGTCAACCGCTAAGCCAATGGTTAATACGATACCTGCAATACCCGGTAAGGTTAACACCGCGCCGAGGGAGGTAAGAATACCCATTATAAAAAACATATTGGCAATTAATGCAATGTTTGCAACCACACCTGCTTTATTATAATACATTGCCATGAAAAGCAAAATCACTAATAACGCAATCACAAACGATAATAATCCTGAGCTGATCGCTTCTAAACCTAAAGTCGGACCAACAATATTTTCTTCAACAATACGTGCCGGAGCAGGTAATTTACCGGCACTTAAAATTGCAACTAAAGCATCTGCTTCTTCGTTAGTAAAATCACCTGTAATTTGTGACTGACCACCTGCGATTTCAGATTGAACACGAGGAGAAGAGAACACCATGTTATCCATTACAACGGCGATACAACGGCCCTGTTTATTTCCCGAAGGCATGTTTGCTTTTGTAAGGTTTTTCCATTTTAATGCAGCTTCAGAATTCATACTCATGCTGATGTATGGATGAGCTCCACTCTTCTGGTCGTAATCTTTACGGGCATCTGTTATGATATCACCATATAATGCTGCTTTACCATTACGGTCGGTAATTTTGATAGCGTATAATTCGAAGTATGAACCAACAACTTCACCGCTTTGGTTTTTGCTCTCTTTTGATTTAGAGCTCCACATAAACTTCATTTTTGAAGGGAATGCAGAACGTACTTTTTCGTTTCTTAAATACTCATTTGCTTTAGCGGTATCTTCTTTGCTATAAGCCATACCAACAACTGGTCCCGGAGTGAAAAACTGTTGTTTTCCATCGCTGTACAAGCTTGGTTTAATTGGAGCTAATTGAGAATACAAAGGGTAACGCTTAATGAAATTTTTATAAGCCGTATCCTGAGAATTAACTGTGCCGGTATTTGCAGGCATTGCCAATTTAGCAAGGCTGTCAGCTTTACGAACTGAATCCGTCTTTAAAGAATCTGATTGA
>Ga0154020_10001507_pt1 | contig 28627 bp, 23 predicted proteins | sample Klosneuvirus_201_FD_109709 | JGI IMG/M metagenome (GOLD analysis project Ga0154020, IMG submission 109709) | Active sludge microbial communities from wastewater, Klosterneuburg, Austria - Klosneuvirus_20160825_MG | ecosystem: Engineered > WWTP > Aerobic digester > Activated sludge | place...
GGCCCTGGCCACGCGTGCGGTGGACTTTGGCGGCGGGAGCGCGCTTCGGGAACAGGCCGAGCGTGCCTTGTCCGCGGCGGGGGATCCCGGAAGCCCCGCGCAAAAAACCCCGGCGGCGTTGCTGGCGCGCCACCTCATCACGCTGGGCGGCGGGGAACCGGACAAAACGCTGGATGCGGATCTCAAAGCAGCGCTGGCCGCGCGCCCGGAGGATGCGTGGCTGCATGTGGCGGTGGGCCGCACCGCCGAAGACGCGGGGGATGACAACACCGCGCTCAGCGCGTACCGCACCGCCTACCAGAAGGACCCCAGCCTTCCCTTGGCGTTGCACAGCCTGGCCCGCGCGCACGCGCGCGTGGGGGACGCGGCGGAGGCCCGCAAGCTGCTCCAGACGTTGTTGTCCATCCAGCCGCGGCATGTCAGCGGGTTGCTCCTGGGCCTGTTGTTGTCTGCCGGTGACGGCGGAGGTTCGGAGTTTTTTGAGACCCGCGCCCGCAAGATGATGGAGGAGGGGGACAAGGATGAGGGCGCGCTGGTGAGCGCGGGCATGGCGCTGGTGTTCACCGCGCGGGATGAAGCCAGCCAGGCGGGGACCTTCTGGGAACGCGCCGGCACCGTCTCCACCAACCAGCCCTTTGCGCTGTGGCAGGTGGCGCGCATGCGCCTGGCCGCCGGTGAAGTGGACAAGGCGGCAGACATGTTGGCCCGCCTGGTGGAAAAAAACGAAAATGAGCTGGCGTTCCACCTGGATTTTGCCCGCGCCAACGCGGTGGCCGCCCTGGGCCCGGACGCCATCACCCGCATCAAGACCGCGTTCAAGGCAAAGACCAACTGGCCCACCATTCGCCTGCCGTTGGGAAGTGTCCACGTGCGTCCCGGCGCGGTCATCCCGTTTGAGACGGCGTTGGACCCGCGCTTCTTCCCAGAAGCCGAGCTGCAGGGCGTGCTGGAAACCGTCAAGGACCTGCCCCCGCGCGTGAAGGTGAGCCGGGTCAAGGTTGCGGGCCTGGTGGCGCGCGCCGCGGCACTGGTTCAGGCGGGCCAGGCGGCCACCGCCAAGGACATCCTCACCACCGCCATGCAGGAGAACAAGGAAGTCAAAAACGACGCGGACCTTTTGCACATGCTGGCCCGCGCCGAGGCCGCCACCGACAACACCGCCGCCGCCGAGAAACATGCGCGTGCGGCGCTGGAGGTCAGCCCTCAGGATCCGCGCGTGCGGGTGTTGCTGGCCCAGCTGGCCCTCAAGAAAAATGACCCCAACGCGGCGCTCAAGGAGCTGGCCAACCTGGAGGCCGCCGGCGTGGAGAGCCCCCGGGTTTCCATGCTCAAGGCGCAAGCGCTCACCGCCAAGGGCAAGCCGGCGGACGCACAAAAAGCCCTGGCCCGCGCGGCGGCGTTGGACCCCTCAGACATGACGGTGACGTTGACCATGGGCCGCACCGCCGAGGCCGAAGGGCGCCACCTGGACGCGCTCACCGCGTTTGTGACGGCGGGGAAGACCCTGGGCGCGGACCAGCTGCTGGCCCTGGCACCCAAAGAACCCCAGGTGGGCCCGCTGCTGGCCATGGCCGCGGCGGAAGTGGGCGGCACCGACGCTGCGCTCAAGACGCTGGACACCATGGCCAAACAACGTCCCAAGGACGCCAACGTGTGTTTTGCCTTGGGCCTGGTGCGCCAGTCTGCGGGGAACAAGGACGGCGCGGTGGCCGCGTTGAAGCTGTTCTTGGACCTGGCGGACGGGACGGACCCGCGCCGCGTGGACGCGCAGGGTGTGCTCAAGGAGCTGGGCGTGGAGACCGGCACCCCAGAACCTGCGCCTGCCCCCGCGCCCAAAAAGAAGAAGCGCAAAGGCCGCTAGAGCGCGCGGGCTTGCTTCACCACGGCAGCGCGGTGCCATCGCGGAAAAACCCGCCGCTGGGCCCGTCACGCTTCAACGTGGCCAGCCACACCACGCCGGAGGCGCCCTCTTCCACCGTCCGCTCTGCATCCATGCCGCCCATGCGCGTGCGCACCCAGCCAGGACACACCGCATTGACCTTGACGTCCGCTGGCAGGCCGCGTGCGGCGCTCAGCGTGAGCGCGTTGAGCGCAGCCTTGGTGACGCTGTACGCCGCTGGTCCATCCAGCCCGTCAGCAAATGAGCCCCAACCGCTGGACACATTCACCACCCGCCCAAACCCCCGCTGCACCATCCCCGGGAGCACCACGCGCAGCAGCCGCCAGGCGCCCAGCAGGTTCACCGCCACGGCGTCCTCCACGTCCGCCCAGGCCGCGGTGGTCACGTCACCATCCGGGCACACCGCGGCGTTGTTGACCAGGATGTCCACATCCACGCCGGTGGTCTTCAGGTGCTGCGCCAACGCGTCCACACTTCCGGATTGCGCCACATCCAACGCCACCGCCTGAACATCCCCACCCACAGCGCTCAGCGCCCTTGCGGCCTGTTGACCCAACGTGGGGTCCCGGCTCCCCAGCAACACCCGGACACCCGTCTTGGCAAGCTGCCGGCACACCTCCAGGCCAATGCCGCGGTTGCCGCCACTCACCAACGCGGTGCGCACCGTGCTGCGGGTCATCCCAGTTCCGTGACGGTGAAATTTTCCCGCGTGTGGAAGCGCACCTCAAAACCCGGCAGGCCCTTGGCCAGTTTGCCCAGCGTCACGCCGCGCTGCAGGTGCCCCATGTCCACCACGGCCTGCGCCAGGCCCTGGCGGCTGGCGGGAACCACCGGCAGCGGCGCGCGCAACATCCAGTCTGCAAAGTTCTCCCGGATGTATGCGGCCACCTGCGAATGGAAGATGAACGTCTGCGTGCCGGCGATGTTGGGAGACACCAGCGGCACGCTGGAGAACGCCCACAGCCGGTCTTCCACGGTGACCTGCAGCACCGCGCCTTCGCCGTGGGAGCCGCCCAGGATGACGTATTCAAACTCCGGGAAGCCCTGCCAGCGCGTGCGCCAGAACGCGCCCACCGCGTCTTTCACCAGCTCCGCGCGCACGCGGTATTCGTCAGGGTGTTGCATCATCAGCCGGATGTGGCCGCAGCCAATGGCATCCGGGGATTGGTAATATTCCAGCAGTCTCCCCTGGACGTGGCTGGGCGGTGCACGCATGAACGCACGCCACTGCAGCGGGGATTCCAGCGGCGCCACCACGTCACGCAGGACCGGGTCCTCCCGGAGCTTGGGAATGGTCTGCCAGATGGTGTGCGTGTCATTGTGGTAATAGACGCGCCCACGTAGTCCCGCATCAACACGTCCACCTGCTGCGCGGTCAGGCGTGCACCGGTGGTGTTTTCATACGCACCCAGGGCCAGGATGAACTCCCCCATGTCCCCGCCGGGGGTCCCAATCACCGCGTGATCGTCGCGCCCGTCCACGCAGCTGCGGCGGCCGCGCAACAAGAAGCCGGCCATCTTGATCCACCGCACGCTGCCCATGGCCGCCACGTGCTCCTCCACCAGCGCGCGGGTGAGCTGCCTGGGTGCCGCAGCGTCGGACGGGACCACCACCGGCTGAAGCTTGCGGTGGGCCACCTGCGGGTCCCGCGAGGCCTCCAGCCCCTGCGTCTTCCACGCCGCCATGCCGCCATCCATGGCCGCCACAAACTTCAGTCCAATCAGCTCCAGGTATTCGGCCACGGCGGCAGCACGGCCACCGCGGTTGGACACCACCACCACCGGCGTCTCGGCGCCCAACACCCGCAACACTTCTGGTGCGTCTTTTGGCAGCAACGGGACCGTCCCCGGCACGTGCCCAAAAGGACCGGTCAGCTCCTCCAGGTCCCGCACGTCCACCACGCGCACGCTGCCGCCGGCCTCGGCCACAAATTCCGGGCGCACCAGCGGCGTGTTGCCGTCAGACCGGTACATGCGCTCCTGCCAGTTGGCGCGGAGCAGACGAACGCTGAGTGGAAGTTCGTTCGCCATGATCCCTCTTGGGGTTTGGGTGGTGGTGATCAACCCAAGGGGTAGTGCGCAGGCCTGCTCATGGACAAGGCGGCGCTGCTGGGCGAACTGTTTGCTGCACGAGCCACGGGGTTGCGGTCTGGAGCGCAATCACTTCGGAGCAGAAACTGCGGATCCGTCACACCATTGTCACAAGAGCCGCCTACGGTGGCCTACATGGACAACGCCACCAAATCTCCCATTCCCCCGCTGGTGTCCCTGGGAGGGTTGTTGCTCACCATGGTGTTTGCCGTGACCATGTTGTTTCTCACCGTGGGCAACATCCACCACTGAGACCCAGCAGGTTGCTGTCAGACGTCAGGTAGCCAACACACCCACCATCAACCCAAGCGCGGACACAACAACGGCGGACGCGGGCTCCCCCCACGTGTAGATTCCCCTGGCGTTGCGTCCCCTCCCGGGCGCACCCGCCGGGAGCAGCCCACCGTCCATGAGTGCCGCAGCCGCCGCAGCAGACAAGGCCGCCCAGAAGCTTGCCGAAAAGAAGGCAAAGCTTGCCGCCAAGTCCATCAAAGCACCGCCGCCCCCGGTGACCGCGCTGCGCAAGCTGGCAGTCTTTGCCGACGCACCAGAAGCCCTCCTCAAAGCCCTGGAAGACCTGGCCAGTGGTGAGGTGCTGGAGCGGGATGTCCTCTACCTGGGGACCGACGCCGCCTCCCGCCCGGAGCCCATGCTGCACTTTGTGGTGGCCGGCCAGGTTGGCGTGGGTGAGGGCAACCGGGACAACGCCATTGCCGCGTCCAAGAAAAAAGCCAAGGCCGAGGTGTTCAAGGAAGTGGGGCGCACCCTGGCGGTGTTTGGCGCCGGGGACTTCTTTGCCGACGACATCACCGCGGTGGCCGGCGGGCTTCTGGTCTACGCCATCACCGAGGCGCAGGTCATCAAGGTGCCCGCGCGGGCCGCGGGCGCGCACATCAACAAACACGCCAAGGTGGCCGAAAAGATGCGCGGCCAGGCCGAACGCTGGGCGGCCCGTCTTGCGGCGCTCAAGACCACCGGCCGCGAGGAGATTTTTGATTTCTACGTGAAGAACGGCTTTTCGTTCTCCACGCGCACCAAGATCCGCCAGCTGGAACTGTGCATTGACTGTGACAAGTGCGTGCAGGCCTGCGAGGACCGCCACGGCTTTTCCCGCCTGGAGCGTTTTGGCCCGCAGGTGGGGCTCATCAATTTCAGCGTGAGCTGCCGGCAGTGTTATGACCCGCGTTGCCTCATTGATTGCAACTTCAACGCAATCAACCGGGACCCCATCTCCAAGGAAATCCGCATTGCCATGGAGAACTGCACCGGGTGCAACGTGTGCGCGCGCAACTGCCCCAATGACAGCATCTTCATCTATGACATCCCACCGGACATGGACACGTCCATCTGGGACAAGGCCGGCAAAAAGGCGCCCAAGAAGTTTGCCACCAAGTGTGACCGCTGCGCCGGCTACGGGGACATGGCGTGCATCACCGCCTGCCCCACCGGGTCCATGATTGACGCCGTGCCCGAGGTGCTTTTTGGCCTGGGCAACCAGAACAACCTGGTGGACTCATGCGCGGTGGAGCCGTTTGAGCAGGGGCTGTCCAACCAGGAAGGCGGCCGCACCTTTGCCAAGTTTGCCTATTGGATGGCGGCCATCATCACCCTGATGTGCACCTGGGAGTGGGTCACCCGCCGCTGGTTGCCTGAGCTGCACTTCATGCCGTTCTACCCTGAAGACAACCAGATGGACGGCGGGTTCACCTCCGGCAAGGGCCTGGGCCAGGCGTTTGGCGTGGCGGGCTTCTTTTGCATGTTGGGCACGCTCATCTACAGCCTGCGCAACCGCGTGAAGTTCTTCAGCTGGATTGGCAGCAAGTACGTCTGGTTCAGCTTCCACAACGCGCTGGGCGTGTTGGGGCCGGCGCTCATCTACCTCCACGGCAACCTCAACTTCTCCAAGTGGCCGTCCATTGCCGTCTACTTCATGACCCTCACCGTGTTGTCCGGCTTTCTGGGGCAATACCTGGCCAACCAGATTCCCGGCAAAGAGTTTGCCATTGACCGGGAGCTCAAGGACCTCAACAAGTCCATCACCACGCTCAGCCAGCAGTGGAACCAGCACACCCGCAGCATCAACGTGCTGGAAATGATGCTCAAGGAAGAGGCCATCCGGAATGAGGGCAAGCTGGACAACATGGGCAGCGCCGCGTTTTTGTGGTTCCTGCTCACGTCAGACCTGCGCATCTTCTGGCGCATGACCAAGCTGCGCGGCGGCGGGCTCTCCAAGCTCAAGAACAAGACGCTGCGCAAGCAGACCCTGGAGCTGCTCAAGAACCGCCTGGTGCTGGAACGGCGCCAGCGCTTCTACGGGACGGCCAACCGGCTGCTCAACAAGTGGAAACGTTTCCACATTGGTTTCTCCATGGTGCTGTTCTTCATTGCGTTTGTGCACGTGGGCGTGTCCCTCTACTACTGAGCACCATGAACCCACCTTCGCCGCAGCCCCGTGCACCCAACCTGGAACTCTGGGCGGGGCTGGGTCTGGGCGTGGTGTTGTGCGCCATGCTGGCTTGGGGCGCGGTGGACGCGTGGCGCCGCCGCGCGGATTTGGCGCCCATCACCGCCGGAGACCGCGCCCCCGCCTTCTCGCTGCCCACGCCGGACGGCACCGCGCGGGTTTCCCTGGGTGAACTGCGCGGCAAGGTGGTGCTGGTGGACTTCTGGGCCACGTGGTGTCCGCCGTGCCTGCGGGAGATGCCCGAACTTGCGGCGCTGCACCGCGATCTTTCACCGCGCGGGTTCACCGTGGTGGGCGTCAACCGGGAACCCGAGGACATTGCCAAGGTGCGCGCGTTTGTGACGGAAAAGGCGTTCCCGTTCCCGGTGGTGGTGGACACCGACAACGTGGGCGAACGTTACCGCCTGGTGAGCCTGCCCATGACGGTGCTCATTGGAAGGGATGGCACGGTGGTTCGCCAGTTCATGGGCTACACCGACCCCGCCATCATGCGCACCGCCGTGGAAGCCGCGCTGGCCGCGCCGTCGTCGTCCTGAGCCGTCCCAACGTTCAGAACCCAGCCAACACCGCTTCAAAATGATCCAACGCCTGGGCAAGGTTGGCGCGCCCCAGCCCCACGCGCACGTGTTGGGCGCGTCCAAACATGGCACCGGGCACCAGCAACACGCCCTGCTCGCGCACCGCACGTTCACAAAGCGCTTCCACCGTCCCCGGTCCGGTCCATTGCGGGAACGCCACCGGCCCCGCCACCGGCGGAACCCAGGCCAGCAACCCCGAAAAAGCACGCGCCCGCTCCGAGAACAACGCGGTGTTCTGCGCCACCAGCGCGCGGGAACGTTCTGCCAGCCAGTCGTGGTGTTTCAGCGCCACCGTCGCCAGAAACTCGGACGGGGCCGCGCAACAGATGGTGGTGTAGTCCTTGAGTTCCCGCATGCGCTGCAACAGCGCCTGGTTGCGCGTGGCCACCCACCCCACGCGCAGCCCCGGAAGTCCCGCGGTCTTGGACAACACGCCCAAGGACGTGGCGGTTTCATCCAGGTCACACGCGGCGGGCAGGCGTTCCACGCTTTTGGGCTCAAGACCGCGGTACACCTCGTCACCCAACACCACCGCACCGCTCTCCCGCGCCAGACGCAGCACGGTGCGCTGAGCGTTGGGATCCAACTGATGACCGGTTGGGTTGTGCGGGCTGTTGATGACCACGGCGCGGGCACCGGGTTTGAGATGGTCTGCCAGGGCATCCAGGTCCGCGGTCCAGCCGGAGTTGGACCACTGCAGCTCCCAGGGGACCACGGTGGCGCCGTTGGCGCGGGGCAACTCAGCCAGGGACTGGTAGCAGGGAGATTGCACCACCACGCGTTGGCCCTGCAGGGACAGCGCCCCCATCCACACCAGGATGGCCTCCTGCGCGCCGGCAAACACCAACACATCATCCGGCGTGATGGTCGCATACGTCCGGGCAATGGCGGCGCGCAGCTCGGGGTGGCCATTGGATTCGGTGTAGCCCAGCGGCAATGACAACAGCGCGTCCTGCGCGCCCGGCTCATGCGCCAGCAACTCACCCACCGTCAGTGTCTGGCAATCTGACGACGACAGCAACCACCGCGCGGTGAACTCATGGCGTGCAAAATAGCGTTCGAGCGCAAACGGGCGCAGGTCTGAGAACATGACCCACCCGCGTATCACCAGCCCAACAGGCGCTGCACGTGGGCGTTGAGGCGGTGGCCCCGCAAGGTTTCCGGTGGCAGGTCCCGCGCGCCGGTCACGCGCCCCAGACACCGGGCTGCACCACAATGGCAGTCAAAAGGGACGGCCAGCGTCCATTCGGTGGCGGGATAGAAAAACGTGAGCTCATCCCCCACCGCCAGGTCACGCAGCACCACCACGTGCAGTGCGCTGGTGTCCACAAACACGCTGGGGTCACACGCATGGTTGAGCCACACAAAGTCACCCAGGCCCATCCCGTGCCGGGTCTCATCCAGCTGCAGCGTGTGTTGTCCTGGCTGGTCCACCACGCCGGTGACGGGAAGCGCGCCTGCAACGTCCCCCGCGCGCAACGGAAGCACTGCGCGCACGTGACGTCCCTTGTGCGCAGCGTCGGTGGTCACGGCCACCGCGCGGGGTGTCGGCGTCATTCGCCCAGAAAGACGTGGATGGCTTTGTAACAACCCGCGGCCACCGTGGCGCTGATGGGAATGGTCAACACCCAGGCCCACAGGATGCGCGTGGTGACGCCCCAACGAACCGCACTCACGCGCTGGCTGGCGCCCACCCCCATGATGGACCCGGAGATGACGTGGGTGGTGGAAACGGGCAGCCCCATGAAACTGGCGGTGAGGATGGTGATGGCCGCGCTGGTCTCGGCGGCAAAACCGTGGATGGGCTTGAGGTCAATGATCTTGGTGCCCATGGTCTTGATGATGCGCACGCCACCGGCGGCGGTTCCCAGCGCCATGGCGGTGGCGCAGGACATCACCACCCACGCCGGCACGTGGAACTTGCCGCCGTCCTGGGTCAACGCACCGTAGGCCACCAGGGACATGGTGATGATGCCCATGGTCTTTTGCGCGTCATTGCTGCCGTGGGACAACGCCATGAACCCGGCAGAGACCATTTGCAGCTTGCGGAACGCCCGGTTCACCCGCGCGGGCACCTTGTTGCGCACCACCCAGAGGATGATGATCATCAACACAAAACCAATGGAGAAACCCACCAGCGGGCTCACAATGAGCGCGCGCACGGTCTTCATGATGCCTTCAGACTGGACCGCCGCGGTGCCCGCCCGCGCGCTGGCCGCGCCCACCAGGCCACCCACCAGCGCATGGGACGACGAGGACGGGATGCCAAAATACCACGTGAACAGGTTCCAGAAGATGGCGCCCAACAACGCGCACAACACCACCACCTGCGTCACGTGCGCGGGCTCAATGAGGCCCTTGCCAATGGTGGATGCCACCGCCGTTCCGGTGAGCGCGCCGCCAAAATTGAGAAGCGCCGCCACCAGCACCGCGGTGCGAATGGGCAACACGCCGGTGGAAACCACCGTGGCAATGGCGTTGGCCGTGTCATGGAAGCCGTTGATGTAGTCAAACACCAACGCCACAATCACCACAAACACCAGCGTCACAAAAAGGATGTCCACGTCCGCTCCGCCGCCCAACATCCTCTAGGCGTTCTTGATGACCACATTCTCCAGCGCGTTGGCCACGTCATCACAAACGTCCAGCGTGTATTCCAGGCCCTCCAGGAACTCCTTGTGCTTGATGAGCCGGATGGCGTCCTTTTCATGTTTGTACAGGGCGGACATGCGGGACCGGTAGACCTGGTCACCGTCATGCTCCAGTTTGTGGATGGCATCACACGCCGCGGTGACCTCCTTGAGGTTCTTGAGCGTGCGCAGGACCTTGACGCCGTCCTGCATGCGCTGGGTGGCCTCGCGCACGCAGCGCGCAAGATCCAAAGACCCTTCTGGCAGGTCTTCCAGTGCATGCACGCGGGACTGGGAGGCGGTGGAGTTGATGCGGTCCACCACGTTCTCCAGCTCGGTGGCCAGCGCATAGATGTCCGAGCGGTCCAGCGGCGTCACAAACGTCTTGTTGAGCGCCTCGTAGACTTCCATGATCACCCGGTCCGCCGCGTGTTCGGCGTCCCGCAGGCGGTTCACCACCGGCTCCCGCGCGGCTTCACTGTCCAGGCTGCAGCATTCCTCCAGGAGTTTTCCGGCGTCCACGGCGCACTGCGCACCGCGCTCCAGCATGTCAAAGAAGTGCTCTTCCCGTGGCAACAACCATTTGACGGCCCGGTCCAACCACATTGCGCCTCCCGGAAAGGATCCCAGCAGATCCTTCCGACGACGCGGCTAGCACCCGGGCCCCCACCCTGCAAAGGGCCCGGGCGGGTCAAGGCCCGGCAGGTGAACTCCAGGTGTCACTTGAGTGCCGCCTCGGTGAGGATGCGCTCCACCCGCGCCTCATCCACGCGGCTGGTCAGCTTCTTGGCCTCATGGGAATCCCGGGTGGTCTTGGCCAGGGACAGCGTGGAGCCCATGGTGAACAACACGCCCATGAACAGGTAGCCCTTCATCCACACGTCCACCGGCAGGAAATACACGCCACCCAACGTTGCCGCCGCGCTCAGCGCAAAAGAAATCCACACCTGCGCGGTCCAGGCGGCGCTGTGGGGTTCGGGCATGGACGGCGAAAGGCTGGAGCTGGACATCAGGATCTCCTTTTCAGTGCGGGATGTGTCCCGGGTGTGGAGATCATGGTGCCTGGCGGGTTGGGATGGCGTGTTGCGTCCCCGTGAAACGCACGCACGTGTGATGTGAACCTGGTGTGAACACCTCAACCGCGCCGGGCCAGCCACGCCCGCAGTTGTGGGCCAGGGAGCGTGTTGAGCACCTCATCCCGGCGCACGCCTGCCCGGCGCGCCAACGCCACGGCGTAGCCAAGGTCCCGCACGGCCTCCACGCGGTGCGCGTCATTGTGCAGCAGCAACCGCACGCCCGCCGCGCGCGCCTGCGCAATCAACTCCACCGGAGGATCCATGCGCTGCACGTCGCCATTGATCTCCAGGGCCACCTGGTGCTGCGCCATGGCGGCAAACACGGCGGCGTGGTCCAGCGCGCACGGCTCCCGGCTCAACAACAACCGGCCGGTGAGGTGGGCCACCGCGTGGACGCGTGGGTGCCGCACCGCCGTCAACAACCGCTGGGTCATGGCGTGTGCATCCATGCGCAGCTGGCTGTGGATGGCCACCAGCACCACGTCCAGTTGCGCCAGCGTGGCGTCATCCAGGTCCAGGCGCCCATCCTCCAGCACATCCACCTCGGCACCCAGCCACAGCTGGGTCCCACCGCGCGCGTTGGCGTCATCAATCTCCGGCCGCAACCGGAGCAGCGCTTGTGGGCCAAGGCCGCGCGCATGGAACGCGCTGGGCGTGTGTTCGGTGATGGCCAGGTATTCCCAGCCCAGCGTGTGGGCCGCGTCCTGCATGGCCTGGAGGTGATGCCGCCCATCGGTGGCCACGCTGTGGTTGTGCAACGTCCCGCGGATGTCCTCCAACCGCACCAACTGGTCCACCGTGCCGTCCCGGACCCACGCCAGGCCGGTACCGCTGCTGCGGAGTTCAGGCGGCACATGCGGCACGCCCAACATCCGCTCCATGGTGCCTTCATCCTCCGCGGTGGGATCGGGCAACGCGTTGAAGCCGGTGGCGTCGAGAAATGCGCCCGTGCCGGTGTGCTGGAACAGGGCCGCTCCAAACTTTTCCGGCGCCACCAGGTGCAACACACCACGCACGCCTGGCACTGCATCAAAGGTGACGCGCCCGGCATCCGGCTGGATGGGACGGGTCAAGGCCCCCGTGGACAACAGGCGCTGCGCCACCACGTCAGGCGCGGCGGTGGCCGCCACCAGCACCACCTCATCCACCACCTCAACGCGCCGGCGAACCGCGCCAGCCACGGCGCGCGCAACGACCTCTGGATACAGGCCCAACACGCCCAGCACGGCGTTGGCCGCACCATCCGCCACGTCAAGACGGCACCGTCCGGATGGTGCCTTGAGGTGCAGCAATGCGCGCAGAATGCGGTCTTCCGTCGCTGCGCCAACACCTTTGAGCGCGCGCAGCCGGTGCTCACGCGCCGCCAGCTCCAGTTCTCCCAGGCTCTGGATGCCCAACGTTTCAAAGATGAGCAACGCGCGGCGCGTCCCCACGGCGGGAATGGCGGCCAGCTCCTGGACCCCCTTGGGAAATCGCGCCTCCAGTGCGCTGAGTTCGGCCAGACCCCCAGTGGCCACAATCTCTTCCACCATGGCCTGCAAGCCTTTTCCCAGGCCCGGGACTTCTCCCAGTGAAACATTTGAAAGGTGCACACCCAACGCTGGTCCCAGCGCGCTGATGGTCTGTGCCCCCCGTTCCACCGCGCGCACCTTGAACGCGTTGGCGCCGGAAAGTTCCAACAGCCGCGCCAGCCGCGTGAGCACCGCGGCCACGTCACGCGCGGAAGGTTCCGGCTCAGACGCCATGGAGCGCCGTGACACGTTCCGCCCTGTCGCGCGGGAGGCTCGCTGCACTCAGGAGGTTGTTGGAGTGACGGTGCAGCCCCGGTTGGAACAGGCCCGCATGGGTGGGCATGGGCTTTTTAGGGCGGGGGGTCATTTGGGTGCCGCCTTGGCCGGCAGCAACGGGAAGGACCGGACCAGTTCTGCTCCGTCGCTGGTGCGCCCGCGCTGGGCCTTGGTCACGCCCACGCGCGCCGCAAGGAACTGCCCAATGCGGCGGTTGAGCTGCGCGCGCGCTCCAGCGTCGTTCCTGGCGGACATCCACGTCAGCGCGTGCTCGTACATTTCGCACAACGTGTCATCATTGCGTATGTCCAAAAAGACCAGCCGCACCGCCTCCGGGCCCAGGGACTCCAGGTCCTCTCGGCGGTAACAATCCGCCAGGGCGCCCAACAGCACCATGACCGGATCCAGGAAATCTGCTTCTTCCTGCAACCGCCAGACAATGTATGTTGACGTCGACATCTGGGCGCGTTTCGCCCGCTCTGTCAGCGCATCCCAGACCTGGTCCGGCACGCGAATGGTTCTGACCCGGCTTGCCATGTCTACCCCCGTACAAAGCGTAATACGCTTTGCGATTTTTAGGTGCAATCCATTGATTTCATTGAGGGCACCATCAAAGCGTATTACGCTTTGTGGGCACCCCACTGGGGGCCGCCCCGGCCTGAGCCCTTTGGTTCCCCAACCCGCCCCCCTCTAACCAGCCCAACCACCTGTGCGGGCCACCGGCGCACCGGGCCTGCCTCCCTTGCCACAACGGCCTCCGGCGTCATGGAGCCTCCAACGCAAACCACCGTCACCTGACCGACACGGGCCCCCTTGTGGGGCTGGGCCACCCGGCCTACGGCACCCGCAACACAGGGCGTGCATCCGCTGGGGCGGGGCGTGCACCGGAGGTGGTTCACATGTTGTCCATGTTGCGTGTTCTTTTTGTCGGTATTGCGCTGCTGTTTCCGTCGCTGTCTTTCGCCGTGGAACAGGTCCAGGGGCTGAATCCCAATCCCGGAGCGCTGCGTTTTTTCCGCCACATCCCGTCCGTTGCCACGCGGCCCATGCCGCTGGTGGTGGTCCTGCACGGCTGCACGCAAACCGCGCAGTACGCCACGGACACCGGTTGGGTGGCGTTGGCCGACGCGTTAGGCGTTGCGCTGGTGATTCCAGAACAGGACAGCGCCAACAACCAGAACCGGTGCTTCAACTGGTTTGAGTCCGGGGACATTGCGCGCGCCAGCGGCGAGGCGGCGTCCATTGCGGCCATGGTGGCCCACGTGGTGGCCGCCGAACAGATAGACACCTCCCGCGTGTTTGTGACGGGGCTCTCCGCCGGTGGCGCCATGACGGCGGTGATGTTGGCCACCTACCCGGAGTTGTTTGCCGCCGGCGCGGTGGTGGCGGGCGTTCCGTACCGCTGCGGCGTGGGCCTCAATGATGCGTTGTCCTGCATGAACAACGGCCGAACGCTTGCGGCCAGCGCGTGGGGTGACCTGGTGCGCGGCGCAGGTACGCACACCGGCCCGTGGCCACGCGTGGCGGTGTGGCACGGAACGTCAGACACAACGGTGCGTCCTGCCAACGCCGACAACCTGGTGGTGCAGTGGGGCAATGTGCTTGGCCTTCCCGCGCAAGAGGACTCCAGCGAGGTCAACGGGCGGGACACCGTGCGCACCTGGCGCAGCGGCAACACGGTGATGATGGAGGACCACCGCATCTCCATGATGGGCCACGGCACCCCGGTGGATCCCGGCCCCGGCGCCGAACAATGTGGCACGGCCACTGCGTATGTCCTGGACGTCAACGTGTGTTCGGCGCGGGCCATGGCGCGCTTCTTTGGATTGCTGGGGCCACAGGTGATGGTGGATGCAGGCACTCCACCGCCGGATGCCGGCACGCCACCGGTGGACGCGGGCAATGTTGTTGTCATGGATGCAGGCGTGACGCCGGTGGACGGCACGGTGGAGACGTTCAGCAGCAGTGAAGGACCAGACCTGTCCGGGTGGACCATCAACAGCTTCTCCCCCGACGACACCGACCACACCGGCGGGGTGAGCCGATCCTTGCGCGCCACCGCGGTGAGCGGCGTGATGTGCAACACCGCACCCGCCACCGCGTTGCTCTCCCGCACATTTGTGGTCCCGGCCAACGCCACGCTCACCTACCAACGCCAACTCAACCTGGACGCCGCGGTGAACATCAACAGCACGGCATCGTTCCGCGTGAAGGTGAACGGGACGGTGGTGGATGAAAGTGTGGCCACATTCACAACCATCACCGAGGCCACCTGGACCACCCGGGCCATCAACATGGCGGCGTACGGTGGCCAGACGGTGACGTTGTCCTTTGAGGCAGGCGCAGTGAGCACCGTGTGCATTGCCGTCACGGCAGATGTGTTGCTGGATGACATTGTCCTTGCTGCACCGGGTGGACCTGTGGATGCGGGCACACCTGCTCCGGATGCCGCCGTGACTGCGCCAGACGCCAGCATCACCTCTGACGCTGCGGTCAGCAGCCCCGACGCTGCGGTTGCGTTGGACGCGGCCGTGGCGCGGGACGCGGCCCTCACCCCAGACGCCGCTGTGGCGCGGGATGGCGCCGTCACCACCCCGGATGCCGGCAGCACAACCCAGACGGATGCCGGCACCACCGTTGCAGACGCAGGCACGGGCGGCGACAATCCCACCTGCAACTGCGAACAGTCACCGGCGGAACAACCGTGGGGCGCGGCGTTCTTGCTGCTTGGAATGTGGTCTGCCTTGCGGGGACGTTTCCGCCGTCACCCGTAGGACGCAATGTTGCCTTCTGCCGGCGGTTCAGGCTTGCGGCGCAAAAAGAACACCACCAGGGCGGCAATGATGCCCACCACCCCAAACGGCGCCAGCAGGTAGAAGGGGTCTTTCACCGTGGCAGCCACCGCGGGGGGCGGGTCCGCCAGGTACATCTGAAGGCGCGCTTCCTGCTCGGTGAGTTCTTTCAACCGTGACGCCAGGAAATATCCCGCCACGGCGTTGACCCTCTCGGCGCGTTTGGCTTCATCCTCCACCGTGACGTCGGAATTGAAGCGGGTGAACAACAACCGCATGGCGCCGGCCGCGCGCGCCATGCCCTTGGCCTGCAGCCAATAGAGGCTCTCCAGGTGCGCCTGCACCTCGGGGACGGTGACGTCTGCCAGGGCGGGGTCCGGGTCATCCCCTTCTTCAAACTTTGCGCCGGGCTGCTTGAGCCGCTCCACAGAGACACCCGCGGTGTGACGGTACACCTCACCACCTTCCCGCGAGGAATGTTCAATGAGCCGTCCCATGATGACGGTGGCCATAGGGAGGTACAGGTGTTTTTTGCCGGCCTTGGACACCAGCTGGGCCACGGCCATCTCCACGTCCTTTTTGTATTCCGGCTCATCCACGCCCATCGCACTTGCCAGGGCCTTGAGCGCCTCGCTGTTGGCCTTGCCGTCCACCGCTTCCAACATGCGCTTGCGGTTGAGTGCCTCGGCAAAGTGGTGGTGGGCGGTGAGAATCTCCAAACCCACGGCGGTGAACGGCCTGAGGTCACCAAGATAGCCCCCCAGCGTGGTGATGGCGCGCGTGGTGGTGAGCACCTTGGCCTGCACAAAGAAGTCATGGCTGCCAACCTGCACGGTGTGGATCTGGTTTCCCACGTCCTGCAGGTAGTGGAACGCCTGGCCCAGGTAGAGGTAGCCCAGCGAACGGCCCGCCGGCGTGTTCCACAACGACGCCAGCACCGCCAGGTCATAGTGGGCCTGGGTCATTTCCCGCGCCAGCGTCTTCACCGGGCCTTTTGGCCAGCCAAACGGCGCCGCAAAACGCCGAGGGTCGGTGCGCAACATCTCCGGGTCGGTGGTGAACACCGCGTCCATCAACCCGTAGTGCGCGTGCGCCTGCGAAGAACGCCCGGTGACGTTCCCCATGTTCAACACAATGGGGTCCTCGGGGACCTTGCGCCCGTCGGGGAGCGTGCGGGGGGCGCCTTTGTCGTCCAGCGCCAGGCGGTCCATGTTGCGCTTGTCCGTATCTGGCTGGCCGCTGGCCACCTGCAGCACCTTCATGGGCGAGCCGGGAAGTCCTTCAGCCTTGTCCCAACCGTTGACGGGCGTGGTGCTGTTGAACTGCATCAACCGCTTGAACGCGGCCACATCAAACGCGGCGGGCGTGGGGTAGCGCTTGAGATATTCCGCGCGGACTTTTTCATCCGGATGGTTGCGCCCCAGTCCATCCAACCAGGCGCGGAACGCTTCCAGGTCTTGCGGTGCCACCGCCGGCAGCGTCTCATCCTTGAGCCGCGCGTCCCCGTGCAGCGCGCGCTCCGGGAACATCTCATGGATGGGGACGTGGTACGCACGCGCCTGCGGGGTCCACAACATCCCCACCAACGCCGTGAGCAGCAACCGTTTCATGACCCACCATCCCCTTGAGGCTGTGCGTGTGGACCAGCGTGATGGTTCCACCGTAGCGGCGCACCCGGGCACTTGCCAGCGGGGCCACCGTCAATGCTGGACACCACAAACCACCTACGTGTTCCCCGCCGTCACCGCGGCCTTCCATTCGCGGCGGGCGCCCCTCAACAACGCCACGCACGCCCACCCAAGCCCCACGCCCAGCAGCCACACGCGCACCCACAGGTGCACCCGCAGCATGGCATCCGGCGTTTCCCCGCCGCCCACCACCACGTCCACCCGCGCGCCCGGCGCGTCCAAGGACGGCCACGCGCTCACACCACCACCACCACCGCGTTGATCCGCGTAGAAGAACTCCACGCACCCATCACCAAACCCCGGGCACACCGCGTCCACGCGGACCACGCGGCCCTCCACGGTACGCCCCGTCAACAAGAGCCCCACGCCGCCCCACAATGCCCGGCCGGACGCCACGCCCGCCGTCACGCCGGCAAACGCCAGACCCGCGGCCAGAACAACGTGGAGGGTCTTCATGGGATGGATGGCACCACCTTGTGTGGTGCAACGCAACGCGTGCTGCGGCATGATACGGCCTGATGCTGGCTGTTCTGCGCGCGTTGTTTTTCCTGTTGGGTGTTGCTGGCGGCACGTTTGGCCTGGCGGTGTTGTGGGCGCTGGGACACACGGTGGCGTCGGGACGGTTCCAGAACCCGCGCACCCACCACTTGGTTTCCTACGCGGCGGACCCCGTGGAGTTTGTGCTGTTTTGCGGCGTGGCCGGCTTGCTTGCCGTGTCCTTTGTGGTGTTTGGCGTGCGCATGGTGCTGCTGGCGTTGGAAACGCTGAAACCACCGGCGGGCCCCAGGGCCACAACGCCCTGAAAGATATGCGGTTTTGCGGGCTTGCGCCCCCATGGTGGCGCGCCCTACGGTGCGCCCCCTCATGCCGTCCAAACGCCCCGTCCTGATTGCCCTGTTGTGCGCGCTGTCCGGATGCGCGCAGTGTCCTGACCCGTTTGCGCCGCCGGGCAGCCCGGTGACGCGGCTGCACTTTCCCACCGGACTGGCGGTGCATCCCACCGAGCCCATCCTGTTTGTAGCCAACAGCAACTCCGATTCGGAGTTCAGCAATGGTGCAGTGCTGGCGGCCAACCTGGGCTGGCTGGTGGCGCAACTGGAGCTGCAGGACAAGGTGACCGAGCCCGTGCAGGACCCGTGGCAAACGGCCATTCGTGTTCCGTCCATGGGTGGTCCCATCCTGTTGACGCCGGATGGCCGGCACCTCTTCCACATCACGCGGCAGGACGCGCGGCTTATCCAACTGGACATTGAAACGGAGCAGGACGGCGTCACCATGAACTGCGGGCCGTCGGAGGATTCGCTGCCGTTGTGCGCCGACGGGGACCACGTGTTGCAACTCAACCTGGTGGATCCCTACGGAATGGCGTTGCAGCGGGTGGACAATCACTACCGGCTCCACGTGGGCAGCGTAAGGCAGAGCCATATCGTGGGCGTGGATTTCCTGCCGCAGCGTCCCGGCGTTGACCGCATGTTCCAGGTCTATGACAAGAACCTGGGGGACACCAACCGCGGAGGCACACTTGCAGTGCTGCCCAGCCTGGGCGGGCAGGCCGAGTACCTGTTCTCCACGGGGCGGGACTTCCCGGGCAGCAACCTGCAGCTTGGCACCGCGCGGCATTACAACCTGTGGCAGGACATCAACAGCACCACTGTGTTCTCGCTGGATTTTTTCGAACAGGTTGGCAGCGTGGACGTGCGCGGCGTGGCCATCTCCAAGGACGGCACGCGTGGGTATTTCATCTCCAAGATTCCCGCCGCGGTGCTGGAGGTGGACCTGCGCCGCCTTCCGGATGGCCGCCCGCGGGGGGAGGTCCTTCGCGTGACGCCACTGGGCAAGGAGCCCAGCGTTGCCGCGCTGTACGAACCACCGAATGGCCCGCGCCTGCTGTTGACCGCGTCCTTCAGGGACGATCTGGTTCTGGCGGTGGACCTGGACACGTTTGAGGTGGTGGGTGCGTTGCGTGACGTGGGCAAGGGGCCGTTTGATATTGCGGTGGATGCGCGCCGTGCCCTGGCGTACGTGAGCTGCTTCAACGACGACACCATTGCGGTGGTCCGCCTGCCCCGCGTGGATGACAACCGGTTTTTTCTAGCCGCGCGCCTGGGCGTGCCCCGGGATGACGCGTCCACCAATCCGGAACTTCCGTCCTTCCTCCCAAGCCTCAACATCCCGGGCAACTGACCATGAAACGCCGCACCGCACGCTCCACCCGCCAGATTCCCGCGCTGTTGCGCGTGGTCACCCACCTCCCGTTGATGACGGCGCTGGCGTGCTCCACCGGCGTCCCGCAGGGGCCGTTCTCCACGTTCTGCCCGTCTGACACCACGCCGGGCACCGGCAACCTGGACAAACCCTCCAGCGTCACGGTGGCCGTGAAGACCCACGGGGACGGCCGTCAGAGCGCGTATGCCGTGGCACTCAACCCGGACCTGCGGCAGGCCCGCGCGGTGGACATCACCGGTGGCGTCATGGTGCCCGCGCCCAACCCGTATTTTCCCATGGCGGTGAAGCTGGGCAGCTTTTCCGAGGACGTGGCCTCCAGCAGCGACGGAGAAGTTGCCATTGCGCTGGATGCTCAGGATCTGTCCCTGCGGTTTTTCAACCTGGGTGATTCGGAAGAAGGGGAGGCCTGGAAGCGCCGCGGTGATGATGTCACCAACCTGGACCCACGGCCCACTGGCCTGGCGGTGCGTGGGCCTCTGACGGACCTGACGGTGGTGGTGTCCCACGCGGGTGACCCGGTGGGCTCGCTCACCGTCATCCGCTGGAACAGCGGGCAGGTCACCACGCGCGTGCGCATCAACGTGGGTGGACGCCCCAGCAGCGTGGGCCTGACGGATGATGGCCGCCTGGCGGTGGTCTCCAACGCTGAAGGCAACGCGTTGTTTGTGGTGGACCTCACCGCGGACAACAGCAGCACCACCTTGCCGCTGCCGTCCTGCGCCACCAGTGGCCGCCCCTGTGCCTTGGACGTGGGCGGGCCCACCAATGAACTTTCCGTGGGCAGCGCGCCTGGCCGCCCCGGTGCAGATGCCCCGCGTTACCCCGTGGTGCTGGCGTTGCGCCGGGACATTCCGGCGGTGGCCGTGGCCCGGCTGACGTATTTCCCGTCGCCAGACCTGCCCAATGACGCCTGGGTGGACCGCATGCGCTCAGACACCGATGCGCTGCAAGCCATTGTGATGTTGCCGCGCTTCCCCGCCGCCGTGGCCCTGGCGCCCAACCCCGCGCCCCAATGCTGCGAAGGCGTCCCGTTTGCGGTGGACCCCACGGCACTGGCCAATGGCGGTTTCGCCTACGCGCTCGTCGCCATGGTCAATGGCTCCATTGCCTACCTGGACCTGGACGCGCAGGACGGCAGCGGCCGCCGGATGCCGCGCATCATTGACAAGAACTCCACGCCGCCCGGCCCGCTGTTGGACACCAACTGCAACGTGGTGGACTACAACACCTCCACCGACAACTACCGCACGCCGGCCATGTTTGTGGACGGTGGTGCACCGGTGGATTTGACCACGCGGCCCAAGGTGGAGTTCACCGTGACGTCGGACTCTTCCGGCACGCCGCTGGTGGTCCAGCAGAACCTGGATGATGACTACGTGTTTGTCTGGGAAGGCATCCTTCCCTCGGTGAGCTTCCGCACGTTGCGGGCCACCGGCTCCCAGCTGGCGGCCTCCATTGTCCAGGATGAGCGCGCCACGGCAGACTTGGTGGCGCTGGGCGTGCGTCCAGAAGACGCACTGGAGATTCCCGTCCAGGACGGCTGCGCCTGCCCCGCCAGCAACCCGGATTGTACGGTGGTGGCCAGCCTGGAGGTCTCCGCCGTGGCGGGGTCCACCATGCGCATCAACGGCCTGCAGTCCATTCGGGACTGTCTGGCCAATGACCGCATCCTGCGTTACGGCGTGCGCGGCAAGAGCACGTTCAGTGTCACCGGCGGGCTTTCTGGCCGGGGCTTTGGCCGCGTGGCCTTTATGGAGTGGTTGGATGTGCCCGGCATGCGGTTGCGCCTGGTCCCCGCGGATTACCAGGGTGGTGACCCGGGCAACGTGGTGAGCCGTGACGGCGGCTTTGTGGACCCTGGCGTGGTGACCCCCGCCACGGACAACCCGCCGCCGCGTGATGCGGTGCTGGTGGTCCCCATGCGCAGCAACTTTGACCCGTTCATCCTGAGCACCGACGACGTGGCACCCACCCAGGGACGTTTCTTCCCGGCTGGAGCCATCCCTACGGGCTTGGCCACTGCGTTGGTGCCTGTGGAACTTGGCACCTCCGATGGGCGCAGGGTGTCTGTGTTCAAGGCGGTGGGCATCCTGTCGGCGGCCGGTGGTGGTCTGCTCATCCAGTTTGACCTTGCGCTCCACCCGCCGTGTCCCGCGCCGGGAGCCGCCACATGTTCGTCGCAGGTGGTGTGTTCCAGCAATCTGTCCCGCTCCAACGTGGACAGCCAGTTCAAGTACTTCGAGTGACGCGTTGCGCGGCGCGACCGTCGCGTCTACGTCCTCGGGGCAGAGCGAGACCACTCGGTTCCTCGTGCACCATCAACCTGGGCTTGTCGGCGCTGAAGGTGTCCTGGCCTCACACGCCCGCTGAATGGGAGCCATCAGAACCCGTGGCACGTCACCGCGGCTTGTCGGGGTCGGTCCGCACCATCTTCTCCCGCAGCGTGGTGCGGGAGATGTCCAACACGCGCGCGGCCTCGCTCTTGTTCCCCACCGCTTCCAGCGTGCGTGCAATGCCCTCCGCCTCAATTTGAGCCAGGGTACGCGGCACGAACGTTATCTTCCGTTTGGCAGCCTTTGGGGCCGGCGCCTTCAATTGGAGATGGCGCACGTCAATGGCCGCGCCCTGGGCCCGAATGGCCGCGCTGAGCAACACGTTGCGCAGCTCACGCACGTTGCCTGTCCAAGGGTGCGCGCGAAGGGCCGACATGGCGGCGCCAGTGACCTCTGTGGGTTTCTCAGCGCTGGCCAACAGGTGGGGCACCAGGACCTCCAGGTCCTCCAGCCGCGCCCGAAGTGGCGGTATCTCAATGACCAATGCTGCCACACGGTGCAGCAAATCATTCCGGAACGCGCCATTGGCCACATCCGCGTTCAGGTCCTGGTGGGTTGCCACAATGATCCTGCAACCAATATCCCGCAGTTCCACGTCACCCACCCGGCGGATTTTGCGTTCCTCCAGCACCCGGAGAATCTTGGCCTGACCATCCGCGGACAAGCTGGCAATCTCATCCAAAAAGACCGTGCCGTTTCCCGCGCGCTCAAAATGCCCCACATGATCGGCCAGGGCGCCAGTGAACGCGCCGCGCTGGTGCCCAAACAACTCCGAGTCCATCAACGACGATGCAAGCGCCGCGCAGTTGACCGCATTGAACGGCATGGCCCGCCGCCGGCTCAACAGGTGGAGCGCCTGGGCCACCAATTCTTTTCCGGTTCCGGAGTCGCCGGTAATCCACACCGGCAGCGTTTCATTGGCGTACAGCGTGATGGCCCGCGCAACGTCCTCCATCTTGGCCGAGGCGTACACCAGGCCACCGATGCTCCTGGCACCGGCGGGAACAGAGTTGGTGTCCACCAGCCGGGCGTTGACGCCGCCAAAGCGCACCACATCACCCGCCTGCGCGAGGACCTCCAACACCCGTACGTCATTCACAAACGTCCCGTTGGTGCTGCCCAGGTCCCGGACGACGGTGGTGTTGTTCTTCTGGTAGATGGTGGCGTGAAGCCCGCTGACGGTGCCATCCGCCAGGACTACATCATTGGCCTCATCCCGGCCCACCTTGATGCCGCTGGCGGTGATTCTCAAATCTTGTCCGTCGTTCAGGCGCAGCACCATGCGCGCCCCGCCTTGCGGCAACACCTCGCCAAGCCTGGAGGTGGTGGCTCCACGCTCATTGGGCGGCTCCACAAACTCCACACTGAAATGGCCCACCTTGAAGGTGTCCTGGTGCTGAAGAATGCGCGCCTTCATGGACACGCCATTGACCTGCAGTCCCACGCCCGTCTGGTCTTCCAGCTGGAAGCGCCCGTCCCCCAACTGGGACACACACGCGTGGACCGCCTCGCCGTCCGCTGGTTCCACCAGCAGGTCCCCGTCCAGCCGCTCGTCAGACATCACGTAACAGGCCGAGGTGAGATGCTGCCGCAGCACCAGGGTGTTCCCGGTATGGAAATGGAGAAAGGCCATTGAGGCGTGGGTAGCGCGCCCAAATTGGGACCACAAGTCTGGAAGGCCCGCATCAACGGCAAGGGGCGCGGGAAGCCTGGGCGGGCGTCCACTGGACCGTGCAGCTCAGGGTGGTCCAGTGGACGCCGCTTCCAGAAGCCGGTCAAATGGGTGCCCCCACGTCATGACCGTTGGTGCCATTCATTCCATTTTTCACCACCGCCGGTGTCGTGGCACCTGGCGGGGCGAACAACCCCGCCGCGGGTACAGCAGGTGGCGCCCTGCCCTCCTCGGCCAAAAGCACCGTGATGTTGGTGGGGACGCCCACGGACCCCAACGGGCTGGTGCCCGTTGCTGGCGTCGTTGTCACCACCTGCTCCTCCTGCTCCGGCCGCCGGTTGCGCCGCTTGGCCGGCAACCCCCACAACTGTTGCTGGTCCGGCTGCCGCACGTGGGCCATGATCCACGCCTTGAGGCCGTATTCCTCCCACAAGCGCTTCACCTGGGGACGCATGACAATCAACTGCGCGGTGGCATCCGCGGCCCGCAGCTTGGCCGCCTTCCAATCACCAAACGCGTTGTCATGGGACCGGATGACCGCCTCAACATCCGCCGCGGACAATCCCGGCGGAAACTCAAACCCCGGCATGTTGCTGAGGCCGTGCAGCAACGCGCGGAGAATGAGCCCATTCTCTTGACCGCTGTTGCCCAACTGCATGCGGCGCAAACGCTCCAGATCCACCGGCACCACCTCATACCTGGACTCCACCGTGCTGCGCAGGCGCCTCGTCGTCCGCTTGGTCTGCGCATGGGCGGCGTTGGCAAGGTCCTCCATGGCCCGGATGTGTTCCACGTTGTCCGCCGCCTTGATGAGTGGCGCAATCCGGTCTGCCATGGCGCGGACCGCCTCCCGGACTGCCGGCTCCATGCACTGGGCAACACCGGTCTGATCATACTGCAGGGCAATGTCCAGCTTGAGGTGATTGCGGTGGACTGCGTTGGCTTCGCGATTGGATTCCATGTGTTTCTCCTGGTTGTGCGGGGCCCGTTTTGAGCGCCGCGGTTGTGCTTCTTCCCAAAGCAGCCTTGATGCCAAAGGGGCTGGATTTGCGTACCGCGCTGATTGTGAAGGACTTCTTGGTTTTGCCGCGTTCCGGCGGCGGGGGTCCGACGGTCAGAAACTGGCCACCCCCTGGCCAGATTCTGGCCACTTGCGGGGTTTGACCCCGGGCTTGGGTGGCTCAGGCGCGTGCAAACGTGTTGAATGTCACCGTTGCCCGGTCCGGCACGCTGCTTGGGAGGCCAAAGCTCGCTTTTGGGCGCCGGGCACCGTGGCGCGCGTGCCGGAGGTCACTGTTGGCCCGCGTGGCGTGGTGACGGGCGTGCGCATCATCACACCAGCACCGCCAGCCACCGTGGCAGCCGCGCCAACAGCGACCCCTGGAGGGTCACCTGGCGTGCGTGCCTTGCTACCAGTGACCCCTGGAGGGTGCCCTGGCGTGCTCGGGTGGCCAACAGCCACTGCTGGAGGGGCCCAGGGCGTGCCGCGCTCCCAAAACTGACCATTGACGCGTCCCGCACGGTGTCTGACGCGCTGGACCCAACCCGTGAGCAGTCGCGCCGCGTGGCTGGCGTCCCAGGGCGCGGTTTGGAGCGCGCGAAGGCGTGCCTGGCGCGCTGGAGGTGGCATTTGTGCGGTGCGGCAGCGCCGCTGACCCGCCGCGGGTCACTGTTAGGGAGTCACGCACCGCCGGTGCCCCGTGGGGGGTAACGTTTAGCGCGTCACGCACTTCCGGTGGCCCTTGCGCAGCAACCCCCAGGGAGTCACGCACTGTCGGCGGACCTCAAGGGGCAGCAGCCTGGAGGTCACGCCACGCCGCCGTACCTTGGAGGGTGACATTTGGGAGGTCACGCAGCGCCCGAGGCTCTTGCTAGGTCATATTTGGAGGTCACGCACCTGTTTTGGCCGCCGAACGGAGGCACTTCCACGGTCACCCAGACCAGGGCACGCGCCGCTGCTGAGTTTCAGTGCCCGCACGGCTGGACACCCGGCCGGCATCGTGAACGCGGTGGCACGAAAGACACCACGATGGGGACCAAGCGAGCGCGCCAGTGGCTTGCCGCAGCGCTGCTCTCACACCAATCTGGAAACGGTCGCCCCGTCTTGAGTGGCCACTCGGTCCATGAGGCGTTGCGCCGCGCCGTTTCATTGGCTGGAGAGTAATGTGGGTGTTGAATGTGGGGGAGGTTCCAAGAAAACCCAGAAACCCGTTGCGCGCCGTCTGTGGGGCGGGCGCACACTGAGGCAAGACCCGCCTGCCCGTTGACCGCCCCGCGTTGGAGTCCATATTCTTGCCACCGCATTGCATGCGACCTGGGCATTCCACATGCCTGAGAGCACATGGCACTACTGAATGAACTTCTTGAATGGTCGAACACCTTGCCCCACTGGCAACGCGTGGCTCTCAGCCTCATCGTCACCAAAGCCACCATGGCGGAGCAAGATATTGTGGACCTCGTCGGCCTCTGCAAGCGGCCATTTGGCTTGGAAGAGGCTAACGCTGACGCCGCCGCCCAACACCGTCCGCTCGTTGTCACGGACATACCCGCTGATGTCGGGACGGAGGCGGTAGCAATTGTGTCTGTGCACCATGTCAGCAACGTCAACGCCCTGGCGCCGGGCCAGCAGGTGTCCTTTGGACAGACCGGCCTCACCATCATCTATGGAGACAATGGGGCAGGAAAGTCTGGATACAGCCGCATTCTCAAACGCGCTTGCCGCGCGCGCGGTGCCGGTGAGCCGGTGCTTGGCAACCAGCTGAGCGAGGCTCCAGGCGGTCCCCCCAGCGCAGAAATCACGTATCTGCGCGCCGGCAACCAGAATACCCATGGATGGAAAGACGGTGAGACGGGACCGCCGGACCTTGGTGCGGTGAGCGTTTTTGATGCTTCAGCTGCAGCCGTTTACGTCGCTGGCAAAACAGACGTGGCCTACCGGCCATTCGGCCTCGACGTGCTAGACCGACTTGCCGTGACCTGTGCCGCGGTGCGCGAACGGATGGAACGCGAAAAGGCCCAACTGGAAAGACTGGCTGTGCCCCTTCCGGTCATCCCCGCGGATACGGAAGCGGGCAAACTTCTCGCGGGACTGACGGCCCTTACGCCGACAAAGCGTGTGGAGGAACTGGCGGCTCTTACGCCCGACGAAACCGCGGATTTGGCTCGGCTTGAAGCTGTTCTCGCAGCAGCGCGTTTGCATGACCCGACGAAGCGGGCCTCTGAACTCCGCCAGGCCGCCAATCGGCTCCGCGGTCTCAAAAAGCATCTGGACAACGTTGAGAGCTTGTTTGGGAGTGCTGGCGTTGAAGCAATAAGCGCGCTTCGTGCTGAGTTTGACACTGCCAACCAGAGTGCTGCGGCGGCCCGCACAACCATCGATCGTTTCGCTCATCTTCCGCACATCGATGGGCTCGAGTGGCGTCGGATGTGGGAGGCCGCGGCACAATATGCCGCGCGCGTCGGCATCAAGACGTTTCCAAACGTCGATGCTGGCGCCAGCTGCGTGTTATGTTGCCAGCAACTGGATCCGGCCGCGCGGGAACGTTTGGCGGCGTTCGCGGCGTTTGTCCAAGACGCTTTGCAGCGTGCCGTGGACACTGCCCGGGCCAAACTCGATGACATTCTCAAGCAGGTGCGGGATCACGATGTCCGCCCCGCCCACGTGGTGGCGGCGGTGGAAGAGACTCGCCTACGCGATGGAGAACTTGCGGATAGGATGCTTGAGTATATACGCGCTGCAGAGGCATGCCGTGAGCGATGCCTTGCCGCGGGTGGTACAGGTCAAGGCGCCCGCCAAGAGATCCCCACTCCGCCAATCCCTGACCTGGATGCTCTTTGTGCCGGGCTGGAGCGTGAAGCATCTGAGACAGCGCAGGCAGCACAACCAGGCAAGAGGAAAGAGGCGGAGAGTCGCGTTGGAGAACTCCGAGCGCGTACCATCCTTGCGAGTGCCAAAGCCGCCGTGGTTCAGGAAATTGAACGCCGCGCCAAACTAAATGCCTATGACGCCTGCCTTCGGGAGACCACCACAAACGCCATTACCAAGAAGAGCACCGAGTTGACCAAGAAGTATGTCTCGGAAACCCTGGCCGCCGCGTTCGTTGCGGAAGCCAAGCGGCTCGGGTTCACGCAGCACGAACTGGTGCTCGCCCCTGTCGGCGGTCAACGCGGCGCTCTCTACCATCAGATCCAATTCAAGCACGCCACCAAGGCAGAGCTGGCAAAAGTTGTCAGCGAGGGCGAGGCCAGGTGCCTCGCGCTCGCGGCGTTTCTGGCAGAGTTGCGCACGTCAGGTGGCCAGTCCGGCATCGTTTTCGACGATCCAGTCTCTTCACTTGACCACCGATGGCGCGGCCAGGTTGCACGGCGCCTCGTTGACGAAGCGGCGGACCGCCAAGTCATTGTTTTCACGCATGAAATTGTCTTCCTTTGCGAGCTGCTGGACTACGCCGACGCGAAGAGTGTTGCGGTGGAGTGCCGGCAGCTCCGACGAGAATGGCAGGACTCCGGGCACGTCTCCTCCGACGTTCCGTGGACAGCGATGACAGTGAAGAAGCGCCTGGGGGTCCTCAAGACTGAACAGGTCGCAGCGGAGAGAACCCACAAGGCAGGCGACCGACGCGTGTACGAGACGGCCGCCAAGGAAGTTTACGCTCGGTTGCGCCAAACATGGGAACGGGCGGTGGAGGAAGTCCTGTTTGAAGGTGCGGTTGAGCGGTTCAGGCCAAGCATCGAGACGCAACGCCTCCGCAGGCTTACGGACATAACGGTCCAGGATTGCGATGCCATCGAGGCCGGCATGTCTAAGTGTTCCAAATGGGAGGGCGGCCATGATCACGCGAAGCCGGTCAACGAGCCAGTTCCTGACCCCACGGCATTACTCAATGACATCCAGGAATTGGAGCAATGGGCCAGGGGCATAGCCTCACGCCGTGAAAGAAAAAGCGTCCAACCCGCAGCCGCGTTGGCTGGTCCCAAGAACACTTGAGGGAAAGAGAGGAGGGCGGCCACGTTGACCGAGTTGTTCTCACCCAAGCAACTGTGGCTCATGGCCCGCCGCTGCGCAGCGCGGCCACTCCTGCCGAAATCAACTGCCTCGACTTTGAGCCCCATCTTGGCACGCGGGGTTCCAGTGCTGCATGCTTCATCCTTGGCACCGACGACGTGGCACCCACCCAGGAAAATTCTTCCCCGGCGGCACCTGGCGCAGCCACTTGTGCCGCGCAGCTGGTGTGCCCGTCTCTCATCTCGCGGTCTCTAAGAGCGACACTAAGGGGCTGGCCTTCAATAACTTGAGCAGTTGACGCATGGCCGCCAGCATGATCTGCCAGAGGAATGTCGAACCTGACCGAGCGAGACTGCGACTGTCCGTTGTGCACCGAACACCCGCGA
>Ga0154020_10001508_pt1 | contig 28624 bp, 27 predicted proteins | sample Klosneuvirus_201_FD_109709 | JGI IMG/M metagenome (GOLD analysis project Ga0154020, IMG submission 109709) | Active sludge microbial communities from wastewater, Klosterneuburg, Austria - Klosneuvirus_20160825_MG | ecosystem: Engineered > WWTP > Aerobic digester > Activated sludge | place...
GCACCGATCACGCGCCAGTACGTGGTGGTCTCGGCGGGGACACGCGGGCGATACATCACGCCGACGTAGCGAGAGCCGAGGGCTTTCACCGGCGGCACCATTTGCTCGCCGTGATCGCAGTACGAGGTGCCGACCGGAATGTTCATGCATTCGTGGCCGGCCATGAAGCCGATCGGTCCGGTGGCGGTGATCGCGCTGCCGGTGAGCTCTGCCGATTGCGAGATCTGCGCTTGCTGTCCCGCCATGAGCGTGATGTTGAGCGGCTGACCCGCGGCGCCGGCCGGGATGCCTGCGCCGCCGTTCACCGCCGCGACCGGTGTCATCGTGACGACCGTGTTGTCGTTCTTCGCGACGATGTTCATCGACGGCAATCCCGACGCCGCCGCCGACACGTTGACCGCGATGTAATTCACGTCCCACGCGCTCGTCGGTAGCAACAGCGACGCGGCGGTGACCGCGACCGCGCCACCACCGTACGGATTGATCTGATACGCCACGACGGGAACGTCGGTGGTGATGTGGAACGAGCTCCCGACGTGCGTGCCGTTCGTCCCGGACATCGTGATCGCGGGCGCGACAGGACAACTCGGCGCTGCTCCGGTGTTGCCGCTGAGGAACAGGATCGCGACCTCGCCCGGCGGAACACCGACGGCCGGATCGTAGGGCGCGTAGGTCAAGCCGGCGCCCGCGCCCGTGGGGATGCGGATGAAGCTCGCGACGTTCGTGTTTGCACCCGGGTACGTCACGTTGATCTTCGCGGGCGTGGTCCACGTGTTCGCGATGAACGCCGCGAAGCAGTATTGATTCGACGACGATTGCAGCTCCATGTCCGTCGCGTAGTAGTCGCAACCGATCGAGCGCTTGTTCAGCTCTGCCGATGCGCAGGCGTCGGTGCACACGAACGTCGTCGGATCGCACGCGGAGGTTCCGGTGCACTCCATCTTCGTGACGCCGTTGCAGTCGACGATCGAATGCAGATCGGCGGAGCACGACCACTGGCAGGCCGCATCGGTTGTCGTGTCGTCGTCGTCATCGCCGCGCGCGGGTGGACCGCACGCAACCGCCAGGCCGATCAGGCCCACGATGAATACCCTCATCCGCCGAACGTACGCGAAACCGCCGGTCGTCGCGCGAGGAAAAACCAGAGCATCGAAGTCTGTCGTTGACTTCGTGGCGAAGATCGCCAGACTGCACCCGGCCAAGTGATCCGCTTCCTCGTCGGGAGCCGGGTTCGGGCCAAGAAGGAGGGCTTACGTACATGTCCACGCAAGAGAAAACTACATCCGCCGATGCTTCGGTGGAGGAGGGGGGTGCCGGATGGGATCCGCACAGCCGCCTCCTCCGACCCGTGCGTTTGGTGGTGAGGAGCTCGACGTAGCAATCATCGGCGCGGGACCTGTTGGTCTCGCGATCGCGATCGAGACCGCGCGCGCTGGTCTGTCGACGCTCGTCGTCGACCGCCGGCCTCCGCTCGCCGAGGACACGCGGGTTCGCCCGCAGCTCCTCGTCGCGCGGCGTGGTGACCTAGCGCACTTGGTGCACCTAGGTATCGACGTTCGCGATCCCCACACCGTGTCTCTGCTCGAGACGCGCTGCGAGGGTGATCACGCGTCCGGACGCATTGTCCGTGGCGACGTGGTTACCCTGCGCGGCGAGCCTCAGCGGGCGCGCGATCTGTGGTCCCTCGCGGCGCAGCCACCGTTCGCGTTGGTCCCGATCGGACGCCTTCAACAGACACTGCTCGAGCGCGCACTCGCGCACGGCGCGATCGTTCACTACGGTTGCGACGTGACGCGCGTACGTCGCCACGCGCGGTTTGCCTCGTTGACGTGCGCCGACGGAACGTCCGCTCGTGCCGCGATGGTGATCATCGCCACCGGTGCGGCGCGTCCTCTGATCCACTCCGTGGTGCCGGGAAGCGGCATCGCGGAAGGTCAAGCACAGCGCCTCATCGCGGGTGTGTTCGACACTGCGGAGCAGCGGACGCGCGGTCAGTGGATCCGCGTCGAGCTACCGGTGCGTGGCTACGCACAGGCAGCGCGCTGCACGATCCTGCAGACTCCGACGGAAGCGAAGGCTGGAACCGCGGTGCTCGTCGCACCACAGGTGTCCGGTCTGCCGACGGAGGAGCAACTACAGGAGTGCTACGACGCTGCTGCGCGCGCGTATGGACTCGCGGGTCAGCGCCCCGTTGTCGCGCCGTTGGTGTTCGACACCGCGGTCACGACAATCGCCAAGCGCTACATCGCGGGGGACGGACGCGCGCCGGTGGTCATCGCGGGTGACGCCGCGCAGACCGGTCACGTGTTCTCGGGCCAGACGTGCTTTGTCAACATCGCGCTGGCACTGGGACTCGGCGAGCAACTGCGGGTCGCGCAGACGGCAGTGAAGGCGCGGAAGGTCAACGACCAGGACCTCGTGCGTGCGCTCGCGCACTACGACGGTCAGTCCGAGATCGGCTCCGCGATCCTGTCGCGCATCTCGCAGCGTCACTACAACAAGCACCGCGCCGGTGCGTGGGCCCACGCGGGCATCGCACGCGCGGACTAGATCAGGCCGATCGAGCGATTCGACTCGATCGGCCTTTCGTTTTCAGCGACGGCTCGTCACGAACAGGCGAGCCGTTGCCGTGTCCTCGTCGCTGTCCTTGTTGATGTAGTAGAGCGTGCACAGATCCGGCGAGAGCCACAGTGGCCAGTCGATACCGGGCGACGGCGTCGACAGTGCGTCGAGCCTCGTCACGGCTCCGAACGGATCGTTCTTGTTCGTGCGGATCGCGGTGAAGATGTCGTGCGAGCCGGGGCTGTCGCGCTGCGATGCGAAGAAGATCTCGAGCTCGTCATCACTGACCACGGGCGCCGCCTCTCCGTACGCGGAGCTGAGCGAGGTGACGATCTGTCCTGTACCGAAGCCGGGGCCGGGCCCGCGCGAGCGGTAGATCTCCCAATCGATCGCTGAACTGCCCATGCCGCCGAAGTACACGGTCTCGCTGTCGGAGAGCACGTATGGCTCGTTGCTCCCGATGCCCGCGGCGGCCGCTAACTTCACGATGCTGCTCGCGGGGAACTGTCCGTTCTCCTCGGTCGCGACGTAGACATCGACGTGACTGTTGCGATCCGAGCCCCACAAGAAGAAGCGACCGTCCGCGGTGATCGTCGGATACGCGTCGTACGCGCCGGCTTGATCGAGCGGGTCGAGCTGGAACAGCTCCGCGAACCGCTTCTCGCTCGCGATGTATCGAGCGCGCCATAGCTCGCACGTGGACTTCGGCTGACCGAGCGTGCACAGCGACAAGTACGCCGCTTGTTGATCCGCCGAGAAGCGCGCCCCTTCGACGCTGTAGCCGAGATCGCCGATCTGCACCGGTGTGCCCGCGGGAAACGACGAACCGAGCATGCACGGCTCCGACGTGTCCACCCGCTCGTTCAAGCCATAGACGAGGTCGCATCCTGCTACGAGCAGAGCGAGACCGGCACACCATGGAAACATCGAGATGACAGTGTAATCCGGCGCTCATCTTTCGTTGCGAGAGTGAGGTGCTTCGACAGCGTGACGGACCGCGACAACGGCTTAACTTGCGGGGCTCACACGGGTTTGCACGGTTCGCGCATGTCAGCGCACGTCGGCGAGAATCGCTTGGGACTCGGACGGTCTCGTCGGATCCTGCCGGCGCATGAGCAGGCTGTACGTGACGCTGCTGTGTACGTCGTGGTTGGCGAGTGCGTGTGGTCCCGATGCGGGGACAACCAACGACAATCCTGATGGCGGTGTTCCGGGAGACGGATGCACGGGTGAGGGCTGCACGCTGCCGCCGGATGCGCCCGAGGTGCCGACGTGGTCGTTCACCGGCGTCAATGGCGTCGCGAACATCGACGACGATGACGGCTCGCAGATCGATTGGAACCAACCGCCGTTCGCTGCCGACGACGATTTCTCGACGCTGACCCTGCCCGCCGCGAAGCTGGCGCTCGTGCCTGCGGGCGGTTCGGTGGAGCTCTCGCTCGTCGGAAATACAACGAACGTCCGCGTGTTCGACGGCGCGATGCATGTCCTCGGGGCCGAGCGCGGAACCGCGACGCACACGTTCACCCCGAGCGGTGGCGACCAGTCGTTCACGGTCGAGTTCGGCGCGTACCTCGCGAAAGCAGAGCTGAGGCTCGTCGCGAAGGACGGCACCGGTGCGACGAGCGCGACGACGGCGATCACGCTGCAAGCATCGCCGCTGATCATGAACCATCACCTGCAACCCGCCGAGGCATTGTGGGCGGTGTCGACGAACGGCAACGCCGCGTTCATCGCGGGCTATCAGCAAGCGCTCGGTGCGAAGTTCACCGCGGTGCCGAGCGGCACGGTCGCGGGCGACGTGTGGATGCAGGACGAGTTCGAGTTCGCGACGATGACGGGCGATCAGGACCTGCGCGTCGACGTGGTGATCGATTCGATTCGCAATCGCGGTCTGCAGAACTACTCGCCGACGTGGGTGCGCCCCGACGAGTACACGCAGACCTGGGGCAACCCGCAGACCGCGACCTCGTACGATTCGTTCGGAAACCTCGAGGCGACGCCGCCGTTCTCTCGCGGTGGCGTGAACTATCCGTTCGGCAAGATCTACTACGGTCGCCTCAACACCAGCGGCCTCAACTCGACGCTCGGGACCTTCCTGGCGTCGCAGAAGGTCCAGGCGCCGTTCGAGATCAACACGACGTGGCTATGCGTCGGTCACGTCGACGAGTTCATCAGCTTCGTTCCCGCGCCGGGATCCGCGAAGGGATTCAAGCTCGTGATCGCGGACACGGCGGCGGCGTGGACCCTGCTCGCGACGCTCCCCGGTCCGACGCAGCTGCCGAAGTACGGCGCGGATCACGGCTACTCGACGGTGGGCTCGCTGCTGAACGACAACGCACTGCGCATGCTCAACGATGACCTGCAGGCCGATTACATCGAGCCGGCGATCACGAAGTTCAAGGTCGAGCTCGGCCTGACCGATGCCGACATCGTTCGCGTGCCGAGCCTGTTCGAGCAGCCGAGCGGATGCAACGGCCGCGTCGCTGCGCTGATCCCGGGGATGGTCAACTTGATCGTCGCGAACGTCGACGGCGCGACAACACACCTGTTCACCGCGGATCCGTTCTTCCGCGCAGCCACAGCACAGTCCTCCGATCCGATCATCGCTGCCTTCCAAGCGGCGATGCCGCCGGGGATGACGATGCACTTCCTCGATAACTGGGACACCTATCACATGGGGCTCGGCGAAGTTCACTGCGGCACGAATGTGCGGCGCACGCCGATGGCGAGCTGGTGGACCGCCGCGACGCACCTGATGGGAGGCAACTGAGATGAAGAAGCTCCTCTTCGTGGTGGCGCTCGCCGCCTGCTCCACGCCCGATGAACTTCCCGAGTCGCAGCAGACCGAGCCGACCGAACTGATGGATCTGCAGCCATCCGCGACGCGCGCGGGCTTCTTGCGGTTCACCGACGGGGCGATTCACGATCCGCGTGCGGCGCGCGTGTTCCTCGATCGCCTCGAGAGCGGCACCGAGAGCGAAGGCGTTCGCGCCGCACTCGTCGAAGCGTTGCCGCGCACCGGTGGCGACTTCGCCGACGCGGTCGTCGAGCTGATGGCGAAGGAGCGCTCGTCGATCGTGCGGGCGGCGTACGTGCACACCGCGCGGCGCGCACCGGCGACGCAGGCGATCGCGATCGCCGAGCGCGGCTTCGCCGACGCATCGCCCGAGGTGGTCGCCGAAGCGATTCGCGCGACGGCGACGTTGGCCGATGGCGCGAAGCTCGCGAGTGCGCTGCGCAGCTCGCTGTCGTCGAGCGATGCGACGGTGCGCTTCGAAGCGGTGCGTGCGATCGGAGTGCTGAAGATCGCGGTCGCGAAGGCGGAGCTCGATGTGCTCGCGTTCGACGCGTCGCCCGAGGTGCGCCGCGAAGCAGCGCGCGCGCTCACGCGGATCGGCGCACCGGCCACATCGACCAGATAAGCGACGTCGGAATCACGAGCAGGTGTTCATCGCTCGTCCATCAAGCGCGCGAACGCGTCGACGAGCACGCGCGGATTGTCGATCGCGCGCTCGGCCGCTTTGCGCCCGGCTTCGTGCTCGAGCGCGTACGTGACCTCGGTGCCATCGTCGACCGCATCGAACCGAGCGAAGCCGCGCACGGCACCGGTCTCGCCGGCGCGCGGTTCCCACCGCACCACGTGCGCCGCGAGGTCATACGTGTAGTCGAGCGAGTAGACGAGATCGGTCGCGAACTCGAACTGCACCTCGCGGGGGAGCTCGTCGTCGCCGGTCTCGATCACGAGCGCGGCACGCAGACCGGGGACCCACGCGGTCATCTGGGTCGGATCGGTGAACACGCGCCAACACTCGTCGAGCGAGCGCCCCACTACGGTGCTGACGATCTGCATCTTCCACATGGTATTCGATCACATGCTGTTTCGCTGGCTCACCGAGCGTCGTCGCGCGCGCCTGTTGGAGACGGAGTTTCCAGACGCGTGGCGCGACTACCTCGCCGCGAACGTGAAAGCGTACGCGCTCCTCGACGAAGCGGAGCAGAAGCACCTGCGTGATCTCGTGCAGGTGTTCATCGCCGAGAAGCACTGGGAAGGCTGCGGCGGGCTCGAGCTGACCGAGGAGATGCAGGTCACGATCGCGGGCACCGCGTGTCTGATGATCCTCGCGCGCGATCACGATCTGCTGAAGGAGATCGAGTCGATCCTCGTGTATCCGACCGGCGTGGTGTTACCGGACCAGCAACCGAGCTTCTTCGACGGTCGCGCGCGCGTGGTGGGCGAAGGAACCGACGTGCTCGGGCTCGCGCACATGAACGGACCGATGGTGCTCGCATGGGACTCGGTGATCGAGGGCAGCCGCAACAGCAAGGACGGCCGCAACTTGGTCATCCACGAAGTCGCCCACAAGATCGATTTCCTCGACGGTGCCGCCGATGGAACGCCGCCGCTCGACACTGCCGAGCAACGCCGTACCTGGGCACGTGCGTGCAGCGAGGCATATCTCGCGCACAAGGACGGCGAGGAGAACGTGTTGCGCGACTACGCGACGACGAACGAAGCCGAGTTCTTCGCCGTTGCGAGCGAGATGTTCTTCGAGAGGTCCAAGCGAATCGCGAACGAGCTGCCCGCGTTGTATGCGGTGCTACGCGACTTCTACGGTCTGGATCTCGCGGCTAGGGCTTGAGGCCCAAGCACACGCGGATCGCGGCGTCCTTCGCGAACACCGCATCCCAGAACGTCTGATCGGCGAGCTGGACCGTGCCCGAGAGTTGGAGAACGAGCGCGCAGTCGTTTCGCGCGGCCGCTGCCTTCGCTTGCTGGAACATCTCCGACGGATTCGTCGGCGGAGGTTGCGATGGCGTCTCGCCCGGCGCGGTGATCGGCGGTGGCGTCACCGGCGGTGGCGTGACGATGACGGGTTGGTGGCGCCGAGCGCGCGGCACGAGCAACGCCTCTTCGTCGACGCTGGCGGGGATGCCCTGCGGGAAGCGCGCCCAGTGCGAGATTTCCGTGAGCGAGTTGTCCTCGGGATAGTCGAGCTCGACGTGATTCGTCTCGGCGGCGACCGCGATCGCCGTCGCGATGATCCATACCGGTGCGGTGAGGAGCAGAACGAAGCCGTGGCTGATCGTCGACAGCGTTCCGAGGAGGCCGATCGCGCCGAGGCCACCCTCGCTCTCGTACATGTAGACGCGAGCGCGTGAGAGATCGGTCGTGCGCAGATAGATCAGCGCGGCGCCGGGTTGGCCGACGCGCAGGATGTGGACGTACTCGCTGGTCACCGAGATCAGCTCGCCCTGGACTTCCCATCCCGCCCGCGAGGTCGCGACGACCCACGCGCCGACGCCTTCACGCTCCATCTTCGCGAGCGTTGGTTTGCGCGGATCGGGATTGTCGACGCACGCGGTGATGAACGCGGCGAGCGCGATCACAGCGACGAGCTCACGGGTGCGCATAGCGGCTCCTCCAGAACAGCTCTTCGGCTTTCGGTTCGAGCTTCTTGTACGCGGGGGCGAGCTCCTTGAGCATCTGCTCCGGCGTGATGAACATGCGGAACGCGGAGATCGGATCCTCTTCCTTCATCCACTCCTCGCGCATCCACTCGAGGTAGTAGCCACGACTGTCGAGGAACAGCTCGTACTCGTCGCCCGGTGGCAGCGTGTAGCCGAATTCGTAGCGATCGCCCGGCATCGTGACGATCGGGAACGTCGTCGCGGCGGTGCGACCTCCGTTGTAGTCCTTGGAGATCGTCCCGCGGATCGTCGTCGGCGCGAGGCGAATCGGCGCTGCCTTGCCGGTGATCGTCGCGAGCGCGACCGAGTCGATGCGCCAGCCACCGCGCGGCAATAGCAGGCGCACGCGTTCGCCAGATGCCCCGGGCGGGAGCATCACGAGGTGCACGTCGGTCGCGAGCGGTCCGGTCTCGTACGCTTCGCCGACCGTCTCCCAGACGCCGTCGCGTTCGAGCTGCACCTCGATCGCACCGACGAGCTTCTGCAGCTTCCTCCCACCTTCGCGCGCTGCGAACTCACCGCGCTCGAAGGCCGCGAGCCACGATGTCGCCGTGGTGCCGAGATACGCGAGGCCTTGATAGAGCAGGAACGTGGTGACGAGAGATTGGCGCGCACCGACGACGAGTGCTTGCTGCGCGCCGGTCGCGGGCGGGAACGCGAGCTCGATGGTCTCGCGTGCGGCGAGATCGTGCTCGTCGGTCAAGCTCGTGCGCTCGTCGGTGTCGACGGCGCGAACGCGTGCGAGGCAATCGCCCTCGGCGGCAGTACACGCGTTCGGTTGCGAGATCCGCGACGCGGTCCACAGCGTGGTGGCATCCGCGAGCACGCGGCCGCCGCGGGGCCGCGACACCGCGAGGAGGTCCGCTCGTTTGACGACGTGCGTCTCGTACGCTTCGTTCGTCATCGTCAGCGTGAACGCACCGGGCCGCCCGGTCGTGCGCCACAGCGCGTCGATGTCGTTGGTCTCGAGCGCGGGCGAGATCGCATCGGAGAAGCCCTCGGCCTGCAGCACCGAGCGGCCACCGTGATCGTCGGGTGCGTAGAACGTGGGGCACGAACCGAAGCACGCCTTGGGATTCGCGATGCACGCGATCGTGACGACCGCGGACAGTCCGGCGATCACCGCGAGCCCCGCGACCGCCGGTGATGTCACCACCGTGTTCGTCTCGAACAGCGCGACGTCGGCGAAGTTGACGCGATACGTTTCGCGCGATTCGACGCGGCGATCGGTACCGTGCAGCTCGCCGGCACCGACGATCTGCTTGTGTACCTCGTCGATCTGCCAGCGCGTGAGGACGTACAGATCGCCGCTCTTCATGTGGCACTTCAGGTACGGCGCCTCCATGTCGACGGTCTGCAGCGTCGGTCCTACCTTTCGTTCCAGCCGGCTCGGACAGCCCGCCGACAGGATCGCGAGGACGACTGCGAGCGCAGCCTTGTTCCGCATGTCCTCTTGTCGCACGAGTCGCGGCATTCGCGATGAATCGCGTGCAGTTTGCCAGTTCTTGACGCCGACGTGAGCGGACCGTAAGCCCCCGAGGCAAGCGGAGTTTCGGGGTTACGATGGCGGCGATGAGGTGGACATCGACGTGGTTCGTCGTGGCGATAGCTACGATCTTCGGTGGATGCGGCGCGGGAGAGACCCGGATCGACCCGGGTGATCTCGAGCTCGCCGACCTACTCGGTGTGGCACCCGAGGTCGCGATCCGGTGGGACGCGGACCAGCGCGCGTCTGCGCGGCGCGTGTTGTCGACGGCGCTCGACGACGAAGCGATCGCAGCGCTCGACGGCGTCGCGAAGCCGACCGCGGAGCTCGTCCTCGCGAACGAGTGGGACGGTCACACGTGGAGTGGACTGCCCGGGCGCGGTACGGCGTTGCTCGCCGCGCTCGGCGCGGACGCGGGGCATCGCGCCGGTCGCTTGGTGATCGCGCCGGCGCCGCGTGCTCCATCGATCTCGACGTTCGAGGACGGCCGGCTCGTCGTGAACCCGGTCGTGCTCGCGGCGATCGAGCCCGCGGCGAGCGAGCTCGCGACGGTGGAGCAGCTCGATCGACTCGCCCCCGCGGTGTCCGCTCCGCGCATTGCCACGCACGGTGGAAGCGCGTACGAGCCGGTAACGCCCGAGGCCGTTGCTGCGTCCGGCAATCCGTACAGCTTCTACGGCTCGGTCGCCGAGTGTGCGTTCGCACAGCGCGCGCGCTGCGAATCCTGCCTCACGAACAACAGCTGCGACCCCATCACCGACAGCGATGGCACCACCGAGTGCAATCGACTCGGAGAGGGCAACGGTCGCGGCTACTACCTCATCTGCATCAACCTCGCTCTCGCGATCTCGTCCGTCGAGAACTGCACGATCGAGAAGGCGTCCGGGTGTCAGCGCGATGCCGGCGCGGCGGGCTCGTTGGCGGCGCTCGAGAACAACGCGAACTTCCTCGACGACAGCGCGTGCCAGACACCGCTCGATTCTTGTCTCGGCGAGATCTATGGCGCACCACCCGAGACGTTTCCCGGCCTCGACGGTGGGGTGACGCCACCGCGCGAGCCGCGCGATCCATCGATCGATTGCGGTGACTCGTGCAGCAGTAGCAACAACAACTGCGAAGCGTCGCCGAACTTCGATTGCTCGGGACCTTCGTGCAACAACTCGTTCTCGTGCGACTCGACGTGCGCGAGCTCGAACTCCGGCGGCGGCGACTGCGGGAGCTGCGAGAGCAGCGGCGGTGGCGGTGGCTGCGATAGCTCGAGCTCGAGCAGCGGCGGCGACTGCGGTGGTGATAGCTGCGGCAGCGGCGGCAGCTGCGGCGGTGGGGACTGCGGCGGTGGCGGTGACTGCGGTGGTGGTGGATGCAGCGGCGGCGGCGGTGGCTGCAACAGCAGCGGCGGTGGCACCAGCTGTAGTGTCGCGAAGCGCGAGTCGTCGGGCGGCTTCGCGCTCGTGTTCTCGATCGGCTGGGCGTTCGCGCCATTGCCGGTCGCGATGATGGTGCGCAGGCGATCGCGGAAGCGCCGGCGGCGCACCGATGTGGACCTCGGCCGTACGGGCGAGGAGGTGGCGTCGTGAGGGACCAGCTCGTCGCCTGGCTGGATCAGTTTCTCCCCTCGGGGGTCGCAGCCACGATCGCGCCGACGTGGTTCATGTGCGTCGGGCTCGCGGGCCTCGCCACGCTCGGGCTGATGTGCGTCATCGCGCGACGCCGCGGCATCGATACCGGTGTCATCGCGAGCATCGTCGTGTGGGCCTATCTCGCGGCGGTGATCGCGGGCATCGTCGTGCCGGCGACGATCGAGTGCATCGGCACGCTCGTCACCACGGGGCGTTTCCACGTGCGCTGGGCGGGCATGACTTCGTTCTGGGGCTACCTCGCGGCGCTCGTCACGATGGCGATCGCATGTCGCCGTCACCAGCTCTCGCTCGCGCGATTCGGCGACCTCGCCGCGGCGCCACTCGGGCTCGCACTCGTGTTCGCGCGCCTCGGCTGCTTCGTCGGTGGTTGCGATTACGGCAAGGTCACGTCGGTGCCGTGGGCGATGCGCTTTCCCGCCGGTAGTCCCGCGTGGCGCGACCACGTGCGCGCGGGCTTGCTCCCCGCAGATCGCGCGGAGTCGCTGCCCGTGCATCCGACGCAGCTCTACGAAGCGATGCTCGGTCTCGTCATCGTCGGTGTCGCGCTCGTGGTGTCGCGCACGAAGTGGGGACGCGAGGGCAGGGGCCGCGTCGTGCTCGCGTGCGCGGCGACGTATGCGATCGGACGTATCGGCGTCGAGACGCTGCGCGGCGATCTCGGTCGCGGCATCTACGCGGGGCTGTCGAGCGGACAGATCTTCTCCATCGGTGTGCTCGTCGCGATCGCCGCCGGCATGCTGTTCGCGCATCGCCGTCGCGCGCTGCTCGTCGCCACGGCCGCGACCGCGATGCTGATGCTCGTCACGCTCGGCGAGATCGGCGATGCACATGCCCAGTCGCCGCAGCCCGAAGAGCAACCCGCGCCGCCGCCGGATTCGCAACCGCAGCCGGTGCCGCAACCGCCGTACGCGCAACCCCAGCCCGCGCAACCGCAGCCGTACTCGCAACCGCAGCCGTACCCACAACCGCAGCCGTATCCGCCGCAGCCGTATCCACCGCAACCGTATCCACGGCAGCCGTATCCCTATCAGCCCGTGCAACCGCAGCCGGCGCAACCCGCGACAGCAGCGACGAGCCACGTGCAGCTCGGCGTGCTGATCGGCCTCGCGACGGCGATGAACCGCCGTGCGGAGCAAGTGCCCGCGCTCGGTGGACCGACGCTGTCGGTCGGCTGGAGCGGATCGCACGCGGGGCTGTGGATCGACTTCGACAGCCTCGGCAACTCCGACGCGTCGCACGGAACGCTTCTGTTCTCCGGCAGCATCGGGACGCACGTCAACAGCAAGCTGTTCTTCGGCGGGCGCATCGGTCTGGGCAGGACGCTCGTGAACTTCGACGACGCCGCGTTCATGGACGTCTCGGGGACGACGTTCCGCTTCGAAGCGATCGCGGAGTACGCGATCTCGCGCTCGTGGATCGCGTGGGTGCGTCCGATGTCGTTCGACATCCTCACCGCATCGGATCTCGGGGGCCCGATCACGACGTATCAAGTGCGCGCCGGCATCGGGTATCGATTCGGCATCGGTGCGAAGCCCGCGCGCGCAGCGGTTCAGCCGCAGCCGTATCCGACGTATCCGCCGCAGCCGTATCAGTACCCGTATCCGCCACCACAAGGACCGGCGCAGCCGGATCCCGTCCCGCCTCCAGCTCCGCAACCCGCCGAACCCGCACCACCGGCACCGAGGACTCCATGAACAACGGATGGCGCAATCTCTGTTTCGTCCTCGGCGCCGCGTGCAGCTGGCAGGCGTATCGCGCGTGCACGCGTCCCGCTCCGGCGGTGACGCATGCCGAGTGCGGCGAGCCCGATCACGCACGCGCGGCGCGCGAGGATCACACCGATCGCACGACCCCGCGCACCACCGGGCGCGATGACCACGCGACCGCCGCAGAGGCACCGCCGACCGGCGGAGTCTCGCTGTTCGGGATGAAGCTGCCGGGCTGGGCGCGCTCGCTGATGCCACAAGCGGGCGAGGACCTGCGCTCGTATCGCGATCGCATGATCCCGCTCGCACAGCTCGCGGTCGCACCGCAGCGAAATCGCGTCGCGCGTTCGAGCGAGGACTTCGCGACGGCGGCGAACCTCGACGAACGCCAGCGCGCGGAGCTCGACACCGCTGCGAAAGAGACCGCGCAGGCGATCGAGGATCGCCTGTTCAACGCGGTGCTCTCGGGCGAGCTCCAGCCGTCGACGTTCAAGCCGATGGCGGGTGTCGCCGTCGCGCGCGACGTGCTCGACCTCGTCGACCGAGGGAATAAAAAGTTCCTTTCCTCGCTGCGCGAAGAGCAACGCACGTCGTTGGCGAATCACCCGTTCGACTTCGGGGACTACCTGCTGTTCTCGACGAAGTGGGAGGACGCGATCAGCGGTCTCTAGCCGCCTCCGTCTCGTGTATGGTCGCCGGCCATGGCGGAACCAAAGGTCAAGAAGAGTCCCTGGGCGAAGTTCGGAAAGGCGCTCCACATCGTCGTGGTCGCCGCGTTCTTCTTGCCGTTCTTCGGCGTGTCGTGCGCCGACAAAGACATGCCCGGCGAGAGCATGGACATCATCACGATCTCCGGAACCGACATGGCGTTTGGCTGCGCACCGGGTGGTCTCGCATCCGAAGCGAAGGATCAGTCCGAGCGCGGCGGAATGACCGGCGGCAGCCTCGACATGAAGATCGACAAGGTGCCGATCGAGCCGCTCGCGATCATCGCGCTGCTCCTCGCCGTCGGTGGCGTGCTCGTCGCGTTCCTCGCGAAAGGGCGGAACGCGATCATGGGCTCGCTGATCGCATCGGTGCTGTGCCTCGGCGCCGTGATCGGCATCTATTTCAAAGTCGGCGGCGAGATCAAGAACGACATCGCGGCCAAGATGAAGGACGACATCGAGAAGAGCTCGATGATGCGCGGCTCGACGGTCGACTCCGGTGGCCGCATGGGCCTGTGGATCTCGCTCGGGTGTCTCGCGGGCTGCATCGCGCTGTCGGCGATGGCGCTCAAGGATCGCGACTCCGCGCTGCCGACGGCGCGCGTGGTTCCGCCCGGCGACGCGCCGATGGTCTAGCCGCGACGGGTGTTCTTGCCCGCCGCCTTCGCCATCTTGCGCGCACCCGGGTGCGATTCGAGCACCTGACGCGCGAGCTTCTGTAGCTCGGGATGGACGCGGAACTGTGGCGACAGGAAGCGTCCGAGGTGATTCGGATCTTCCTCGGCGAGCGACGCGAGCTCCGCGCGTGCGGGACCGCGCTGGTTCGACGCGAACTTCGCGAACACCTTCGCGACACGCGCTTGCAGCATGATCTGCTCGGCGTTCTTCTTCGGCGGCACGATCGAATCGATCAGCACGAGCGCTTCCTTCGGCTTGCCCGTGCGCGCCAACGCTTCGGCGACGATCGCCGCCGCCATCGGCCGGATCTCTTTGCGCTCGGGGTTGTCGAGGTTCATCGTGCTCGACGCCTTCGCTGCATCCTGCGTCCGGCCCATCCCGAGGTAGAGCTGCGTCTTGAGCAGCGCGACATCGTCCTGCATCGCCGGCGGGAACTTCGACAGCTCGACGGGCTCGAGCATCTTGAGGGCGGCCTTGGGATCATCGGCCGCGGTCAGCTGCGCGCGCGCGAACAGGTTCACCGGCGCGTTCGCATCCTTGCCTGCGGAGAGCTTCGAGATCGCGTCGCGCCGTGCTTCGGGCGACTCGGTCGCACCCTGGAGGATGTTGACCAGGCCCTTCTGCTTCCGCAGCATGCGGAACGCCCAGATCAGAACACCGGCGAGGATCGCGGTGAGGACGCTCGTGATGATGAGCAGCACCGTGCTGCCCGTCTGGATCGTGAACGCCCACACGATCAGGACGATGACGCCGATGATGATGAGGTTCTTCTTCTTGATCCCGCCTACCTGCGCGGGCTGCGGCGTCTCGTCCGGTGCTTCGTCCGGCGCGCTCGCAGGCTTCTCGTTCTTGGCCACGCCATCCCGTACCATGAAAGGTGATCGTGCGCGCCCGGATCCTGCTCGTAGTGGTTCTCGTCGGTTGTGCGGCAACGCGGCCGACCTGTCCGACGCCGCCCGTGCTCGCCCCCGGGCCCGCGTTCCTGTGGAAAGCCCAGCGCGCCGACGGGCCTGTCGTCTGGTTGTTCGGCACGATCCACGACGCGGGCCTCGAGCTCGTCCCTCGCGTCGTCCTCGACGCGCTCGACGGTTCTCCGCGCTTCGTGTCCGAGCTCGGCACGGCCGAGGCCGACCCCGACACGCGCCGCGAGCTATCGTTCTTGAAGTCCGGCAAGGGCATCGACTTCACGCTCGGCGACGACTGGTACGACCTGCGCGACACGCTGCGCGGGCGGATCAAAGAGGATCAGCTCGCGCGGGCACGCCCGTGGTTCGCGCTGATCTTGCTGAACAACGAAGGCGCACCGAAGACGGTCTCGATGGACAAGCTCCTCGGTGATCGCGCCGGCGACAAGGACAAGCCCGTCGACAACCTCGAGTCTCCCGAGACGCAGATGCGCGTGCTCGACAGCATCGTCACCGTCGAGGACCTGCGCGAGGCCCTGCACTCGCACGGCCGGCTCTCGTGCGACTACCAGACGCTGACCTCGACGTACGCCGCCGGCGATCTCGTCGCGATCGAACCGATGCTGGTCGTTCCGCGCACCGCGGAGCCGCTCTTGTTCGCGCGCAATCGTGCGTGGATGCCGAAGCTCGAGAGCTACTTCGCGGGCGGCGCATTCGTCGCCGTGGGACTCGGCCACATGCTCGGCGATCAGGGGCTACCCGCGCTGCTCGCGAAGGCGGGCTACACGGTCACGCGCGTGCAGCGCTAGGGCCCGCAGTACGGACCGAGCACGCCATCGCTCGCGTAGTCCTCTTCGTTCGGGATGTACCAGCGCAGGTGATGTCCGATCCGGAACGGCTTCTCGGTCACATCGTAGACCTGGTACTCGCCGAGGTTGGTCATCATCACGGAGCGCATGCCGCGGGTATCGACGAGCGCCGCGAACAACGCTTGATGCACTTCCATCGCGCCGCCGCGCCGCAGCTCCTCTGGATCGTGCGCGTACGTGAACGGCACGATCGCGCTCCGGGCGTCGCTCCCGGTGCGATCGCGCGCTCGGATGTAGAGCATGCCGAGGTTCGATGCGAGCCAGTTGCATTCGTCGTTCGGCGCACCGACCGTGACGTTGCTCGTATCGATCGACCAGAACACCGGCTCGCCGTGCACCTCGACGGCGTCGATGCGCCAGAGCAGCACCTGACCCGGGCCCGGTGTTCCGACGAGCGGCGCGAGCTCCGTTGGCACTCGCTCCGCGTGGCGCGCGCCCGTCCAGTCCGTGTGCGTCGACAGTCGATGCGCGAGCGCCACGTGGCACTCGTCGGGCTCGCTCGGCGCCATCACGACGATCGCCGCGCTCGCCTTGCCATCCTCCGGCAACGGGCAGTCCTTCAGCTCGACGCGAAAGCTGCGGTTCCACGGGCCGTCGGCGACGATCTGGACGTACGTCGCACCATAGGTCAGCGCGCATGGCGGATGGTTCGGACGCAGCATCCACGGTCGCCCCGACGGCATCCACGCCGCTGCCTCCTCGGCGGTCATCGGCGCCTCGGCGGCCGCCGCTGGATCCATCGGATTCGCGGGCTCGTCGATGTACTTCGATCCGAGCGGCAAGAACCAGCCGTGACCCGGGTCCGTGACGCCATCGATCGTCTGGTGCCCGGCGAACGACGCGAGCCACACATCCTTGGCCGCTGGACACGCACCATGCGCCTTGGAATTCACGATCGCCGGATCGCGCTGCCCGCCACCGCACGCCACGAGTCCGACCATCAGTCCGCAGATAGTTGCATTGACAATCATATGCCGCCGACCTATCGTCCGTGGTGTGAAGGATCAGTTCAAGGACGGAGCCATCGTGGTCGACAACGCGATCGGCTTTTGGATCCATCGCGTCTACCAGGCCACGCGCAACGAGATGTACCGGGTGTTCCGCGCCGCCGGCGAGGACATCACGCCCGAGCAGTGGGCCGTCCTGATCCGGCTGTGGGAGCGCGATGGCCAGCCCCAGTCCGAGCTGTCCGAAGCCACGTTCCGCGATGCACCCACGATGAGCCGCATCATCGATGGCCTCGCATCTCGCGAGCTCCTCGAGCGCCGGGCGCACCCCGAGGACGGGCGCGTTCGCCTCGTGCACCTGACGCGCACGGGCAAGGCCCTCGAGAAGAAGCTCGTTCCCCTCGCCGAGAAGATCGTGACCGACTTGGTCGCGGGCATCGACGAGCGCGCGCTCGTCACCACTCGCAACACGCTGCGCAAGATGTTCGCGAACTTCGCGGATCGCTGACCGCGTCCGCTCGCGGCACTGTCCTTCACTATGCCTATAAACTTGCATTGACAACTATTGGCAGGCCCGCAAACTTGCATTGACAACCATAGGAAGGTCCCATCATGTTCATCGCGCCCACCACCTGGTTTGCCCCGCTCACCGCCGAGACCGCCCCGGATGCCTCGAAGGGCATGATCGCCGCCTCGGCAAAGCAGTTCGGCTTCGTCGCATCTCCGATCGCCAAAGCCGCAGGTTCGCCGCCGCTGCTCAAGCACCTGCTCGGAGGCTTCCCCGCATTCGATCAATCGTCGCTCTCGCACGCCGAGCGCGAGGTGCTCGCGATGACCGTCGCGTACGAGGTCGGCTGTCACTACTGCATGGCGATGCACTCGGCGCTCGGCTCCCGCGCGCCCGACGTCGCACCGCACATCGGCGCGCTTCGCGAGGGTCGCCCGCTCTCGGATCCGAAGCTCGAAGCGCTGCGCGTGTTCGTCCGCGAGATCGTTCGCACGCATGCACACACGGCGCCCGAGCAGCTCGAGCGCTTCGCCGCCGCGGGCTACACCGAGCAGAACGCGCTCGACGTAGTGCTCGGTGTCGGCGTGTACATCCTCTCGACCTACACGAACATCCTGACCCGCTCGGAGGTCGACGCACCGTTCGCCGCGTTCGCCTGGTCCAAGTAGTCTCCAGCGCCCAAAAAGCCGCAGATTCTGCCGATTCGCGCGCGAGTTTCGTGCCCCCCGCAAGAACTGCGCGATCGTATCGATGTAGCGAGGCACGAGACTTGAAACGTAGCTACCAGGCCCGATGCTCTCGCCTCGCCTCATGCCGGACTTCTTGGCCTCGTTCTATCGGCCAGGAGCGCTCGAGACCGTGGACGCCACGCTCGCGGCACTCGACGCGCACGGGGCGATCCTCTGGGTCAACGAGGCTTGGTATCGCTTCGCGCGCGACAACGGCAGCGACTTCACGTTCGAGCGCTACCCGTCGTACTTCGACGGGATCTCGGGTCCATTGCGTGGCGATTACGAGCGCGTGGTCGCGGACGTGATCGCGACCAACACGGTGTTCGAGCAGGACTACGAGTGCTCGAGTGCAGACACGATCCGCCACTATCGCATGCGCGTGTTGCCGTTCCTGCCGGACGGTCTGCTCGTCGAGCACACGCAGATCGCAACGCACGATGCGCCCTCCGGTGATCCGGCGATCGAGGAGCTGTACCTCGACGAGAACCGCATCATCACCCAGTGCAGCAACTGTCGTCGCGTGCGGCGTCCTGTCCAAGGTGCCGAGAGTTGGGTCTGGGTACCGGAGTGGGTCGCGCGCAGCCGCCCGGGCACGAGTCATGGCTTGTGCACGCCATGCCTCGGCTACTACTGGCGGCGACCGAGGAGACGATGACACAGCCGCTGAAGATCCTGGTCGTCGACGACGATCACAACAGTCGTGAAGGTCTGGCGGAGCTGCTCGGTCAGGCGGGCCACGCCGTCGAAGCGTGCAGGGCCGGGATCCGCGCGCTCGCAGTCCTCGGGTCGGAACCCTACGACGTGCTGCTCACCGATCTCGTCATGCCGGGCATGTCGGGACTCGAGCTCATTCGGACCGCGCGGAGCACGAACCCTCAACTGCGCTGCTTCGTGATGACCGGCCACGCGCCGACGGACGAGCCGGACATCCAGTGGATCGCGAAGCCGATCGACTTCGATCTGTTGCTCGCTCGGCTCGAAAACCCCGTGCGTTGATTCGCTACGAACCGGTTGGCAGCGTGAAGTGAAACGAGCTGCCGACACCGAGCGTGCTATCGACCCAGATCTTTCCGCCGTGCGCCAGGATGACCCCCCTGGCGATATAGAGGCCCAGCCCGGTCCCTTCGTGTCCCTTCGCCGTCGTGAAGTAGCGGTCGAAGATTCGCGGCAACGCGTCGGGCGCGATCCCGATGCCCGTATCCGAAACGGACACCGCGAGCTCGCGGTCGCGATGCACTGCTTCGATCACGACGCTGCCGCCGGCTCCGGTGAACTTCAGCGCGTTGCCTGCGAGGTTGTAGATGGTTTGCAGGAGACGCTCGCGATCGAAGCGCAGCGGAGGCATCTCCGGGATCCGGACCTCGAGTGTCACCTCGAGGTCCTTCGCGATCGGCGTGAGCAGATCGACCACGTCGTCGACGAGCGCGCGAAAGTCGTGCGCGCCGACGTCGAGCCTGAACTGTCCGCTGGCGAGGCTCGCTCCGTCTAACAGCCCGCGGATCATCCGCTGCATCATCGCGACCGCTCGTCGGACGCTCTGTGCTTGAGCGAGCACGCTCGGCTCGGTCTGCGTACGCGACAGGATCGTCGCGCGCAGCTCGATCGCGCTCAACGGACTCTTGAGATCGTGGGACACGACCGCGATCAGCTCTTCGCGTACACGCACCGCTGCCTGACGCTCGTCGTAGAGCTGTGCGTTCTCGATCGCGATCGCCGCGTGCCCCGAGAGCAAACCGACGATCGCGTGGTCCTCGGGCGTGAACCCTTCGCGCCCCGGCTTCTTGGCCAGATACAGGTTTCCGATCGGTCGCCCCTCGCGCACGACGGGCATGCCGAGGAAGGCCTGCATCGGTGGATGCCCGGCAGGGACACCGCCGGAGGCTGGATGCTCCTGCAACCGCGACAAGCGCAGCGGCTCGCCGAGACGCGCGACCCAGCCGAGCACTCCTCGGGCACGCGGCGTCGCACCGATCGCCGTGGCCTCTTCGTCGGACAGCCCGCTCCATACCCACGGGTCGAACGGCCGTTCGGGATCGGTGCCGATGCCGATCGCAGCGTAGTCGGCACCGGAGAGTACCCGCGCTTCCTCGACGATGCGTTGGAGGACGCTGCGAACGCCATCGGCGGTCAGCCGTTCGATCGAGGAGATCACGAGGGTTGACCTGCGAAGCATCTCGAGGCGCTTGGAGTGGCTCTTCTCGAGCTCGACGAGCCGTACGCCCGTGCGTTCGGCCTTCTTGCGATCCGTGATGTCACGCATGAAGCCCTGCTGACTGCCGTCCGCCAAGATCTTCACCCGCGCCTCGATGTCCAAGAGCTGCCCGTCCTTTCGGCGGACCTTCCACTCGTTCACCGACACGGAACCGACCTGCCGTTCCGCGAGCGCCGTGGCGAGTCGTGGCATGTCCGTCGCCACCACGATCTCGATACCCTCGCCGGAGAAGTGGGCCAACAGCTCGTCGCGGCTGTAGCCGAACAGTTGACACGCGGCCTCGTTGATATCGATGCAGCGGCCGTGGACGTCGCGCAGGAAGTACGGTTCTGGTGCGTCCTCGATCAACCGGCGCGCATGTGCCTCCGCTTCGGCGAGCTTGATGTTGAGCTGTCGCTGCTCGGTGACCTCCCACGACGCACCGGCGAGCCCGACGATCTTCCCGCTCGCATCGCGGACCGCCTCGATCGTCTGATCGTAGTAGCGCATACCGGTCGGCGTGTTCACGTGAATGATGTCGCGCGTCGGGACTCCGGTTTCGATGACGCGACGCTTGATCGCGATGATCGGCTCTGCATCGGCCAGAGGTAGCAGCTCGAGATCGGTCTTGCCGAGGACCTGTGCCGCGGAGTGGTACCCGGTGCCCTCGATCAACGTGTAGCGCAGGTCGGAGTCCAGGCTGAACACGCGGACCGGCGCCGTGGCCATGGCCAGCGAGAGCTGTCGGTTGCGATCGGCGAGCGCGGAGAACAGGCGCGCGTTCGTGATCGCGAGCCCGAGCAACTGGCCGAGCTCCTCCGCGATGGTCGTGTCCTTTGTCGCGAAGTCGCGGCCTGTTCGACGAAGCATCGACAACACCAGCACACCGATCGCTTCTCCGCGGGCAACGAGAGGCGCCACGATGGTCGCGCGCGGCGCGAGCTGCTCGAAATCCGGCTCGACCGTGTTGTCGGCGCTCAAGTGAACCAGGAGATCGGGGATGAGCTGCGCACGACGCGCGGACATCACCGCATCCGCCACCGCCCGAGCACGGGAGGGAACCGGCGCGTGGCGCAACGAGTCGGTGAGCGTGTTGCTCTCCGCGTCGACGGCAACCCACGCAACCCGCCGCGGACCGCTCGGTTCCATCACGACGACGAGGCATGTATCGGCGAGCCGGGGGACGAGAACACGCGCGAGATCGGTCGCAGCTTGGTCGGCATCGAGCGACTCGCCGACGAGGCGACTGACATCGACGAGAAGCTGTTCCTTCACCAATTCGTTTGTACTGCACGTGGCGACGAGGGATCGAACGCACTCATACAAACTTTGCGCGACTTCCGGCTGGACGACGCCATCCGTGATCGCGCACGGAGGCCGATCCTATCGGCGAGTGGATCCTCGCGGGCCGATCGTATCGATCCGGTCGAGCGAAGCCCACGTCCTACAACGCCGCGCATGGCTTATCCGCGGTTGGTTCGCTCGGTGTTGGCGAGGATGCTCGTGGCGCTTGTCCCGATGATCGCGGCCTGTAGCAACGAGAGCGCGGGGGGCGACGATGCGCCCGAGCCGATCGCGTGCGATTCGACGCCGCTCGTCGCGCCGGGTGCGGACACGTTCGTCGATATCTCCGCGGCGAGCGGGATCCAGGCGAACAACTTCGTGCCCACGCCCGCGACGCCGATCCCGATCAACGATCACAGCCGGCTGGGCTTCGCCGATCTCGATGGCGATGGTTGCGATGACATCGTCGCGCACGATCTGTTTCCGAACGCACAGATGAACGTGCCGTTCACGCACCTCGTGTTTCGCAACAAGTGCAACGGCACGTTCGAGGACGTGAGCGTCGCGAGTGGATTGCGCGACGTGCAGGCCGGGTTCTTCGCGTTCGGTGACGTCGACAACGACGGCGATCAGGACGCGTTCGCGGGCCTGGATATCCCACTACCGGGCAAGGCGAGCTCCCTGTGGCTCAACGATGGCCACGGCGTGTTCACGCAGAAGCTCGCGAGCGGCGTCGAGGGGACGCTCGGTGCGACGACGGCGGCGAGCGCGGTGTTTGCAGACTTCGACGGAGATGGGCAGCTCGATCTGTTCGTCGGCAACGGGCAGACGAGCTACAGCGCGCTCGACGATCTGTTCCTCGGCAACGGCGATGGCACGTTTGCCAAGTCGACCTCGCGGTTGCTCGGACAAGTCGCGAATCCGTCGAATGGATCCACGGCGTGTGACTACGACAACGATGGCGATCTCGACGTGTTCGTCAGCGTCTACGGCGTCTCGCAGGGCGGCGCGCAGAACATGCTGTTCCAGAACGACGGCGCGGGGAACTTCACGAACGTCGCGGTGGCGACGGGCTTCGCGAGCCTCGGGACCGGCAACTACTGGATCGCGGCGACCGGCATGGGCACGCAGATGGAGCCGAACAAAGCGCCGGGCACGTATGTCGGATCGAACGCGTTCGGTCTCGCCTGCGAGGACGTCGACGGCGACGCGGATCTCGACGTGGTGGTCAGCTCGATCTCGCATCCGGGCGGCGATTACTCGCGCACCTGGTCCGATCCGACGGTGCTGCTCCTCAACACGGGCGAAGCGGGTGGCTATACGTTCGAGAACGGGTGGCTCGCGAAGGGCTTGCCGTACAACGAAGGTGACGTCGACGCGGGCCTCGTCGATTTCGACAACGATGGCCGCATGGACATCTCGCTGTCGCGCACGGACAAGTACGAGTCGGGCTACACCACCGAGATGCAGAAGGGCTGGTTCGGCCTGATGCATCAGACCGTGGATGGGATGTTCGAGGTGCTCGATCGCAGCGTCGGGCTGACCGACGAGGATGGCGGCCTCGGCATGAAGGGCGCGCAGAACCACGCGTGGTCGGACATCGATCGGGATGGCGACCTCGATCTGCTCGTCGGAGCGCGCGATCAAGGTGGCGGTCGCGCGAATCTCTTGTTCCGCAACGATCTCGGCTCGAAGCATCACTGGCTCGGCGTGAAGCTCGTCGGTGGTGGCGCGGTCAATCGCGATGCGATCGGTGCTCGCGTGACGCTCGTGTCGGGCGACACGACGCTGGTCCGCGAAGTGAAGTCGAGCCGCGGTACGTACAACTCGATGGACACGCGTACGCTGTACTTCGGCTTCGGTGATCGCGCGTGCGATTCGTTCACCGTCGAGGTGCGGTGGCCCGATGGCACGAGCACGCGGCTCGGTCCGATGGACACGGGCATCGATCAGATCACCACGATCACCTACGGCGACTAGAACGCCGTGGCGAGCGCATCGCGCAGCTGCTTGCGGGCGCGGTGTGCACGGACCTTCACGTTACCGACGGTGATGCCGAGCTTCGCGGCGCACTCCGTCTCCGTTTGATCCGCGCGGAGCAGCATCACGTCGCGATACTTCGGATCGAGCGTGTCGAGCGCAGCTTGAATCATCGCGATCGCTTCGTGCTCCGCGAGCGCGGACTCGGCGGACATCGCGGGATCGGCGAGCTCGCGCGCGAATGCTTCATCCGTGGGAGCGAGCTGTTCGCGCGACCGACCACGCCGGCGCAGGTGTCCGAGGGCGGTGGTCGATGCGATGCGATACAGCCAGGTGCGGTAGCGCGACTCCCCGCGGAACGACTCGCGGTAGCGATAGGCCAAGAGCAGCGCGTCCTGCGTGACGTCTTCGGCGTCCTCGGCGTTGCCGACGATGCGCCGCGCGATCGCGTAGACGAAGCCCCGGTCGTCGGGACTGAACGTGACCGTATCGGCTCGAAGGGAACGTTCCGCTTCGGGAATGGACGGATAAACGTTCAAATCGTTCATACCGTCCACTATGCCGGTAACTGGCCGTACGTCAACGGTTTCAGGGGCGACTTTCTCGTAAGTGGTGGTGGTCACAAGGAACTCTTCGACAGCCGTCTGGAACTGGATGCACGCAATCGGATACATTCTGTAACCTGGCCTACGGCTTAGGAATCTCAGTAGACGACCATGCGCCTCCTCTCTCCCCGCCAGCTCGCGGATGCCCTCGGTGTCAGCGAGTCCTCGCTCAAGCGGTGGGTCGACGCGGGAAAGATCGCCGCCGCGCGCACCGATGGCGGTCATCGCAAGATCTCGCTGTCGGAAGCGGTGCGGTTCATTCGCGAGACCGGCGCTCCGCTCGCGCGCCCCGAGGTGCTCGACATGCCCGAGGTCGCGGTCGCGCAACAGCGAGCGCTCAGCGGCGAAGATGGTCTCTACGCATACCTCGCTGCGGGTGACACGGTCGGTGCGCGCGGTTGGTTGCTCGCGCGGTATCTCGCGGGGGCATCGATCGAAGAGCTCGGCGACGGGCCGATCAAAGAAGCGATGCATTCACTCGGCGAGCTGTGGCGTCACGACGAGGGCGGCATCTTCGTCGAGCATCGCGGCACGGACATCTGCCTCCAGGCGCTCGCGCAGCTGCGCAACACGTTCGAGCCGCCTCCGCAGGCGCCGCTCGCCCTCGGTGGTGCACCCGAGGACGATCCGTATCTATTGCCCACGTTCCTCGCCGCCACCGTGATCGCCGCCGTGGGAATGCGCGCGGTGAACCTCGGCCCGGATACACCGATCGCTGCGATGCAAGCGGCGGTCGCTCACTATTCGCCGCAGCTCGTGTGGATCAGCGCGAGCACGCCGTTGTCGTCGCAGCAGGCACGCGAGATCGCGGCGTGGATCGCGACGGTGCCACCGTCGGTGCAGGTTCTCGTCGGTGGACGCGAGAGCGGACGCATCGCGCACGCGGCATCGAACGAGATCCACACGGTGGCCTCGATGACCGAGCTCGCGCAGATCTCGCGGGCGATCCTGACGAACTGATCAGCTCCTCTCGCGCTCGACGAGCTCGATCGTGCAGCGAACATCGAGCGCGAACGCCGCGCGCTTCGTCGCTACGAGCCGCACGTCGACGCACGTCTGCTCGAGCCGTTTGCGCAACAGGATCAATCGCGACTCGAGGTCGAATGCGGAGAGCGCGAGTGATGACTCGAGGAGCTCGCGGTGCGAGAACGCGGTGCGGTTCTCGCTCGCGTGGGCGCGCAGCACCTTCCACAGGATCTTCGCCGGCGCGTTTCGGATCACGAAGGTGCCGTCGACGAACACGCTGTCATCGCGATGGTAGTAGGTGAAGCGATGGCGTCTCGCCGCGACGGGAGACGGTGGTCGAGCGAGCACGTCGTCATCGTCGACGTCGTCGTCGCGATCGGTCATGCGATCGATCGCGTGCGCGATCTGACTCGCGAGGATCGTCAAGAAGGCGGCGTCCCACTGCGCGAAGCCGAGTGGCTCCTCGCATTCGAGAGCGAGCACGCCGATCAGTCGATCGTGTGCGAGCAGCGGAATCGCCATGTGATTGCGAGCGCCACCGAGGCCGGGTAGCGGGATCTGGGCGCTCAGCGTGAACGCACTGTGCCCGCGGAGCGTGCCCGTGTGGATCAGCCCGGTCTCGCCACCCGACCCGCGGACGAGCGCGCGCGTTTGCGCGGCGATGCCGATCCATCCGTCGCCGACGCTGACCTCGGCGCCGACGTACTCGCCGCTGTAGCCGCGACTCGCGAGCACGACGAGGTTCTCGCCGCTCTCGTCGGGGTCGTCCGGAACGAGGATCAGCCCGTGCGCGAAGCCGAACACGTCGTCGAGGGCGGCGAGCGCCCATGCGAGCAGCGTGTCGAGATCACGCGCGCGCGCGACGCGCTCGGACACGATCTGCAGGTTGTGGAGCTCGATCGGATGCAGCGTCATCGGCTCGTTAGCGGCGCCACCTCGCTCACCCATAGAAACTTCTCGGTGCGAAGGTTTGTCGACATGCGTCCTCGTTAGTTCTGCGCGACCGGCGGAGCGATCGGCGCGGGCACGCGGTTCGAGACCGCGGGGATGGTCTGGAGGTACGCGAAGATCGCTTCGAGATCCTCGGTCTTCATCTGCGCGTACACCTGCGCCGGCATCGGCGGTAGGAGCGGGCGGCCGACTCCCATGTGCCGCGCGTTGCGGATCGTGTCGACGAAGTTCTGCGCGGTCCAGGTGCCCAGACCGGTCTCCTTGTCGGGCGTGAGGTTCGCGGTGAACGTCGTACCCCACGGTCCGCTCCACGCGGTGCCCGTCGCGGACATCGTGGCGATCCACGGACCCGCCGGAAGTACGGGTGCGGGCGGCAACTGCACCGACGCTGGATGTCCCGACAGCATGCGCGACATATCGGGCGCGGGGCCGTTCGGCGTCATCGTCATCGGCGTGTGGCAGTCATTGCAGCCGGCGAACGTGACGATGTACTTGCCGCGCTCCGCGAGCGTCTCGTTCGTCGTCGGTGTCGACGGCGTGGACTTGTCGGGATCGACCTTGGCGGATGTCGAGCAAGCGGTGACGAGCGAAGCGAGAATAGCGATGCGAGCGATAGTCATGGTGTCTCCTCGAGAGTTGCGATCCACGTGCGAAGCGTCTGAACGGCCGCGTCGTCGACGACGCGCGTGCCGAGGGGAGGCATCTGGGTTGCCGGCTCGCGCGAGCTGATGCGCGCGACCACGAGGCTGGTCTCTGGATGTCCGGGCGCGATGCGATTCGTGCCGGGCGCGAGGTGGCTCGCGCGACCGATCGTCGTCGCGCGCGCGTGCGGTGCGTCGAGGAACATGCCGAGCGCGTCGATCGCGCCGCGCTCGCGATGACAGCCGCTGCAGTTGCCGTGCAAATAGCCGAGCGCGGCGCGCTCGACGGGCGGACCCGGGATGCGCGGCGGCACGACGAGGAACAGTGGCGCGTTCGCGAGCATCCCACCGACGAGGAGCTCGCGTAGATCGAGCGCGCCGGGTGCCTCCGCGTGCGGCGCATTCGGATCGCGATCCGTCGATAGCTGCAGCGCGGAGAAGCCGAGCACGGGCGTCGGTCCGTTCGCGTGACACGCGCGGCACTCGGCGACCGACGGCAGAGGATGCTCGCCGCGAACGCCGCGCGCATCGGCGAGCGCGCCGCCAGCGTCGTACGTCGCGTATAGCCAGCCGCGCTCGGTGCGCTGCATGAAGCGCGTCTCGCCGAGCGCGCCGTCGTACACGAACTGCTTCCACAGCTTCGTGCCGACCGGGAACTGCCACGCGTTCGCATTGCTCGCATCGATCTGCGAGCCCGCCGGCAGATAGATGAACCGCTGCTTCTTCGCGCCGTCGGACCACAGCGGGTACTGCGGCGCGAACGTCTGCGTGGTCAGCGTCCCGAAGCCTGTTTCGAGCAAGCTCGCGGGGGGCGCGTCGACCGCTTTGTCCGCGCGCGCGTTCGCCGCACACGCTGCGAGAGCAGCAGCACCGGCGAGCACGAGTGACAGCGTCAGTTCCACGACGCCACTCTGCTCACTTCTTCGGCGCCGCGTTCCTAAGCGTTCACTGAGTACTCCCTAAATGAATCCTACGGGCCTTAACTCCGCGTTCCGAATGCACAACGTGCCCTCATGACGAACCAACACACGATCCTGTTCGCGCTTTCTCTGTCGTTGGCAGCCTGCGGTGGCGGCGTCGGTGACGACGACCTCGACACGCCGCGCTCCGAGATCACGTCGCCGCTCGCGGGCGAGTGGTTCACCGGGACGCTGTCGTCGATCCAGTACTACAACCGCGACTCCGGCGAGTTTCAGGATCCGAGCGGCAGCGGCTTCTACTACATCTTCGATGAAGACGGTCACTACGAGACCGGCGCGGTGATCGACTCGACCGTCGCGGGCTGCACGATGCGCCTGCTCGGGACGGAGCGCGGCACGCTCACCCAGAGCGGTGTGGATCTCACCGTGTATCGCCACTGGATCACGACGTACGTGACCAACACGTGCGGCAACGACGGCGAGCGCACGCAAGGTGAAACGACGCGCACGATGCGGTGGTCGGTCGCACGCGATACGAACGGTCTCGAGTGGCTCTCGCTCGTCCATCCGGACGGTTCCGTCGAGCAGTACCGCCGCTGGACACACTGACGCGGGTAAGATCATCGGTCGGAGGGATCGATGACGAAGCGGTACTTCGAGCTCAGCGACGGCTCGTCGAACAAGTTCTGGGAGATCTGGATCGACGGCGCCGAGGTGTTCACGCGCTACGGAAAGATCGGCGCGAGCGGTGCGACGACGGTGAAGGACGAGGGCTCCGACGCGAAGGCCCAGAAGCTCTACGACAAGCTTGTCAACGAGAAGACCCGCAAGGGCTACGTCGAGAAGGGCAGCGCGCCTGCCGCTGACGATGACGA
>Ga0154020_10001509_pt1 | contig 28623 bp, 29 predicted proteins | sample Klosneuvirus_201_FD_109709 | JGI IMG/M metagenome (GOLD analysis project Ga0154020, IMG submission 109709) | Active sludge microbial communities from wastewater, Klosterneuburg, Austria - Klosneuvirus_20160825_MG | ecosystem: Engineered > WWTP > Aerobic digester > Activated sludge | place...
CGCGCACGCTCGCCGAGGCCGCGGCCCCGCAGGCGATGGTGGATTCGTGCGATCCGATCACGCTCGGCGGCATCAGCGGATACCGCGCGGAAGCGTACGTGCGGGCGAAGGATCGACCCGCGCTGCCGTATATCCACGTCGTGGTGCTCGCGCCCGATGATCTGCGCGTCAATGGTGGCCTCGTGATCACCGCGCGCAGTCAGCGACTCGAGTGGGCCGCCGGTGATTCGATCATCGCCTCGCTCAAGGTCCTCGGTCGCCGCGGCGCCGCGAACGAGTAAACCGGGGACCGACCCCGGTTTTCGTTGTCAAACCGGGGTCGGACCCCGGTTTTGGTCGCGCCGAACGCACGAGACACGCGAGCAATTTCACGAATGTGCGCGCAATCGCGACCTCGATCGAGTGTCGACCACTTGATGCGGTCTATCGACAATCGGACGCGGTCCGGGATTCTTCTCTCGATCACCTGCGCACTCGCGATGGCATCGTTCGCGACCACTGCCGAGGCGTCGCCTACCGAGGACGAATGGCTCGCGAGCCTCTCCGATCGCGTGATCGAAGACATCACGGCCGGCAAGCCGCTCGTCGTCGAGGTCCACGTCCCGCTGTGCGACAACACCATCATCGCGTGCGGTAACGCGAAGCTCGGCGACGGCGACAATCCCGAGACCAACCTCTATTGGTCCACGACGCCCGGCTTTGGCTCTTGGTTCAATCGCAAGAACGGCGGGTGGAAGCGCGTGCTGAAGCTGCGCGAAGGAGAGACGGGAGACAAGGATGTCCTCGCGCTGCACGTGTATCGCCGCACCGCGAACACGCCCGCGGCGTGGAGGAAGCGCGGCGCACCGCCGAAGATGGAGATCGACATCGTGGTGCACGGGTGGCGCGGCACCGCGATCGATCGCGCGCTCGCGGCGTATGCGGCGGACATCAGCGGGGAGGGCTCGCGCACGATCACGCTGAACAAGGCCGACGAACGCCGGACGCGCAGCAGCGCCGCGAGCGATGCGAAGGACGGTGACAAGAGCACGCTCGAAGCAGGCGGGGCGGCGCAGATCGTCGCGTGGGTCGGACACAACCGCCTGATGGATCTGGAGCCGTTCCAGTGGCCCGCGCCCGGCAAGGCGACCAAGGGCACGATCGCGATCGCGTGCCACACGGCCGCGTACATGGAAGACAACGTGCCGAGCGCGACGCGCGTTCCGCTGCTGATGACGCGCGACTTTCTGTTCGCGAATGCAGCGCCGCTCGAGGCGGCGGTCCTCGCATTCGCGTCGGGTGGTAGCTACGCGAAGATCCGGCTCGACGCGGCGACCGCGTATGCCGGCATTCGCGAGCGCGAGGTGAAGCACGTGTTCGGCGCGTTCACGAATCCCGCGGACAAGCGCTGGCACAAAGCGAAGTAGCTACGCGGGGAGCTTGCTGCGCGCTTCGTCGATCGCGGTGCGCGCGGCGATGCGCAGCCGCATGAGCTTCGCGCGATCGTCGGCGCTGAGGTCGGGACGGCGCTGATAGATCTCGTCGAGCCACGTCAGCGCGACGAACGGCGATGCGAGCGCTACGCCTGCCCCCACGAACGAGAGCGGCGGCGGCAAAAACGCGAACGACGCACCCACGAGACCCGCGGCCCAGACGGGGTACACGACGAGCGCGGCGCCGAGCTTGTATGTCGACGTGGCGTCCGGATCCGAGTTTCGCGCGAGCCAGCGCGGGAGAAAGTACGGTAGGGCGTACAGCGCGAACCCCGACGCGGCGAGCGGCGCGAGGAGCGCGCGTCGCCAGGTCGGCATCGGCGGCGGCTTTGGTGGCGCCACGCCCGCGACTTGCGCGTCCGTGACGCCGGCGCGATCGAGCTCGGCGAGGTACGCATCGATCGTCTCGGTCGCGCGCGCCACGAGGCGGGCATCGACGGTGCTCTGCGAGCGCAGCGTCTTCTGCGCGACCTCCACGCGACGACCGATATCGCTCCACGCGCCGAGCGTGGAGTCTCCCGCTTCGTTCGCGAACATCTCCGCGACGCGTGCGATGCGCATGCGATCGGCGTTCGTTTCGCCCTCGACGAGGAGCTCCTCGAGATCGGTCTTCATCTGCGCGGTGATGTTGGTCACGCGCTCCTCGTCGGTCGTGCCCGCGACATCGGCGAGACGGCGCACGGGTCCCCACAGCACGAGCGCGCGCGAGCGAAACTCCGTCCGGCGGTCGAACTCGAGAGCGACCGCTTGAAATGTCGGCGGTACACCAGCGCGCGCCTTCGCGGCGAGCAGCATGCGCGCGGCGCCGGTCCGAAGCGGTGCGAGGCGCGGCTCCGAATGCGACGTGCCTTCGGGGAAGATCAGGATGTTGCCGCCGGCCGAGAGATGCGCGGCGATCTTGTCGAACACCGCCGCGTTCGCGGCCGCGTCCTTGTCGGGCGTGTCCTTGCGGCGCACGATCGGCACGGCGCCCGCGCGATCGAGCAACCAGCCGAGCCCCGGGATGTTCCACAGCGTCGACTTCGCGACCGGCGAGATCGAGCAGCTCGCGTCCGTCATCACGACGACGGGATCGATCAGCGCGTTCGTGTGATTCGCGACGAATACGCGGCCGCGTGTATCGATCGCGGGAGGCGCGCCGAGGCGCTCGATGTCGCGGAAGTACAGCTTGATCAACCGGCGAAACGTTCCGATCAACACGTCGCGAACCGCACCACCGCTCGCACCGTCGATAGCGTCCTGCACGCTTCGAGGATGCCACGGTTGTTGATGAGAGAGCGTTGCCGTCGACGATCGATCCGGCCTATCCGTAGATCAGCTGGCCTTCGGTCCAGACCGTCATCGGCGTCATGTCGTGATCCGCGCGCATGTCGACGTGCGACGCACAGAACCAGCGCTCGCCGTCGCTCTCGTCGCGAACGGTCACGCACATCGCACACATCGGCGAGGTCTGCGCTTCCTCCGGAAGACCGACGACGAGTGTCGGGCACGCGGCGACGCGCAGGATGCGGTTCGGGATGTTGTCCTTGTGTTGTCCGAACTGGCCGATGACGATCAGATCCGCGCGGATCTCCGCGGCCAGCATCGCGATCTGCTCGTCGGGCTTGCCGCGGCGAACGTGGAGGCGCGCGCGCCAATCCTTGCCGTAGCGGTTGAACGTCTCGAGCTCGGGATAGACCCGCTCCCACAGCGCTTGCTTGACGTCTTCGCTCGACGGCTTTCGCTTCTCGCGCACGGTCAGGAAGTGAAGCTCGGGCGCATCGTGCCGGGCCGCTTGGTCGAGCGAGTGCTCGATCACGATGTCGGAGTACTCCGTGAGATCGATTCCCACGACGATGCGGTACCGCCGCGGGCGGCCGAGGATCAGCGGCTCACGCAATGGAGGAGTCATGTCTGGGTGGATTGCAGACCGCGTGCCCGATGACGGACTGCGGCACGAGCGCACACCGCTCGCGGGCCCCACCTGTTGAGAGGAGATAGGCAGCGTGAGACAGTGGCCACGTGGCGGGACGCGATCTCGATGCTGTGCAGCTGCGCTCGGTAGCGCCGCTCGTAGACGCGAGCTCGAAGCAGCTTCTCGGCCCCGTGATGTTGGTGACGAACGGTCACAAGACGATCGGGATCACGAACTCCGAGATCTTGCGGTCGTGGGAGCCGAGCCGGCTCGCGGTCGCGACCTCGTTCGACGGCGCGAAGCACGCGCGCGTGGCGAACTGGCACCTCGGACGGTACTCCGGTGTCGGACTCGTCGAGCTCGCAGATCCGATCGACAGCACGGAGATCACACCGCTGCCGATCGGTGCGATCTGCGCGACCGCGGAGACGCGCGGTGCTCCATCCGCGCTCGTGACGGTCGTCGCGAATCAGGGAAAGCTCGTACGCGAGGTGATCGCGGTGCACGTCGACAGCTCGGATGCCGGCGGCATGTCCGACGAGATCACGCGTCTCGCATCGCCGATCGAGCCGGCGCACGTGGGACGGACGATCGACGGCGCGGTGCTGTTCTCGTGGTTTCCGCCGGACCCGGTGCTCGGCCGCAAGAGCGAAGTGCTCGCCGTCGCGATCGCGTATCCGTACACGCTCAACATCTTGAAGCCGCGCGAGTTGCCTCCGTTTGCGGAGCTGCTCGGCCTGGACGATCTGGGGCGCGCGCTGATCCAATCGGTGACTCATCCCGATCCCCGACCCGAGCTCGTCACCGTGACCGGCGAGATCGCCGAGGTGCGTGGTGGTATGGATCGCGCGGTGCTCGACCCCGTCGAAGAGATTCGCACGCAGCGCGAACGCAAGTAGCCGTGAAGATCGCGACCTGGAACGTCAACGGGATCCGCGCGCGCTCGTCGCAGCTCGCGCATTGGATCGACAAAGAAGAGCCCGACGTGATCTGCCTGCAGGAGATCAAAGCGTCGCCGGCGCAAGTGCCAGAGCCGATCGCGACTGTCGCCGGCTATCACTCGCACTTTCACGGCGCGGGCGGGTACTCGGGCGTCGCGCTGATGCTGCGCACCGCGAAGTACGGCGACAAGCCCGAGTTCGTGCATCCACCGTTCGATCTCGAGAATCGCATCGTCGTCGCCGAGGTCGGCACGCTCGTGTTCGGCTCGGTCTACGTGCCGAACGGCGGCAAGGACATGCCGGCGAAGATGCAGTTTCTCGAGGAGATGGTCGCGTGGGCCGCGGCCGTTCGCGCGTCGGGCAAGCACCTCGTGCTGTGCGGCGACTTCAACGTCGCGCGCAGCTACATCGACGTGCACCCCGTACTGCGCAAGGACATGATCGGGCAGTCCGCGCCGGAGCGCGCGCTGATCGAGCAGCTGCTCTCGGGCGGCGCGCTCGTCGATGTCGGTCGCCACGTCGAGCCCGACAACGATCGGCTGTTCACGTGGTGGGCTCCGTGGCGCAACTTTCGCCCGCGCAACATCGGGTGGCGGCTGGACTACGTCGCCGCGTCGCGCGCGCTCGTCGACGAGACGGTGCACTGTGTCCACTATCGCGATGTCGGCACGAGCGATCACGGTCCGGTGATCGCGCACCTTCGCGACACGCCGCTCGCGGATGTCGATCGCCCTGGCTAAGCGATCGCTTCGCTCGCGGTGACGAGCTCGTAGCCACGAGCGCGCAGCGCGGGGACGAGCATGCGCACCGCTTCGATCGTCACCTCGCCGCCATCGCGCGCTTCGTGCATGAGCACGATGCTGCCGCTCTTCACGCGCTCGAGCACGCGCTCGACGATCTCCTGCGCGGGGCGCCCCTTCCAGTCATAGCTGTTCACGTCCCACAGCACGAGGCGCTTCGCGAGGCGCGCGAACGCACGCACCGTTCCAGGGCGGCGAGCGCCCCACGGCGGACGCGCGACCTTCGGGACCACGCCGGCCGCGTCCTCGATCGCGCGATCGGTGGCGCGCAGCTCGTGCTCGACACTTCGGCTCCGCGCGAACGGCAGGTAGCGATGGTGATACGTGTGATTTCCGATCTCGTGACCCGCATCGGCGATCCGGCGGACGACACTCGGGCTCTTGCGAACATCGCGTCCGACGACGAAGAACGTCGCCGGTGCATCGAGCTGTTCGAGCACATCGAGGAGCGCGGGCGTGCGCACCGGATCCGGACCGTCGTCGAACGTCAGCGCGACGATCTTTCGCTCGCGCGCGCCGTGGCGATCGGTGCCCATCATCCAGTCAACGGGGCCGCCGTAGCCTCCGTAGAAGAACAGATAGCCGAGACCGATCAGCGCCGCGATTCCGCCGAGGAGTACGACGAGGAGGACGAACAGCATGAGCTCCGAAACGTGCGAGAGCAGTGCCGGATCCTCGCGTCGCGTGGTTACACCGACGGTGCCGCTGGTTGCCGTATCCGCCGCACCACAACGATTTGCGATTTCACACGCACGTGAGAATCGCGTGATCGGCGTACGCTGGAGACGTGGTGCGTGCAGTGGGGCTGGTCGTGATGACGGCGTGCGGTCGCCTCGGATTCGATCCGAGCGACGGCGTCGTCGGCGATGGCGATGCCGATGGCGATGGATCGATCGCCGGCCCGTGCACGGAGACGGCTCGCGCCTGCACCTCACGCGGCTCGGGCCCGGGCCGACGATGATCGGTGATCCCGCCATCGACGAATCGATCACCGCGGCTCAATCGTCGGTGGATCACGATCTCGTCTGGGTCGGCGATCACTGGTTCTCCTCGTGGATCGTCAGCGGCGACAGTCAGAACGGCATGTACACGATCCGGCTCGCACCCGATGGTACGGCGCTCGGTCCGCGAACGGACCATCCGAGCGAGAACGGATCCGTCGCGGTGTCGGTCGCGGCAGATGCCGGCGCGGAGCTCGCGGTGTGGAGCGATGGCGGCGCCGTGCGCGCGACGCTCCAGCGCAACTAGCTACATGTATCGAACGGCGAGCGTGACCGCGAGAGCGAGCGCGGCGGGGAGCGCCTGCATGAACAGGATCACCTTCGATGCCGTCGCTGCGCCGTAGAGTCCCGCGATCAGCACGCACACGAGGAAGAACACGCGCAGCTCGTAACCGAACGGCGGGAAGTACGACCACACGAGGCCCGCGGCGAGGAAGCCGTTGTACAGGCCCTGATTACCGGCGAGCACCTTCTGCGCCTCCATCTCGGCGAGCGGACGCCTGAACGTCTTCGCGCCGAACGGCGTGGCCCACAGGAACATCTCGAGGATGAGGAACCACACGTGCAGGAAGGCGACGAGGCCGGTGAGCACGTGCGATGCGGTGATCATGGGGCCGACTATCGCATCGCCACGCGGATGTGCGCGATGATCAGCGTGTGGGATTCGGCTTCTCTCGCCGCGCGCGCTCCAAGAAGGCGAAGGGCGGCCTGCGCGCACTGTTCGGCAAGGCACCCGATGCGCGCGAAGTGGGTACGCGGCTCGCGATGCTCGCGAAGCGAATGCTCGGCGAGGCCGCGCGCGATGTCACCACGAAGCGCGTCACGCTGGAGCTTCATCCGGACGCGTCGCCGCTGCGGATCGTCGTCACCGACGAGGGCGACCTGGAGATCAAAGGCGACTCAACGGCGATCGGGCCCGGGTATCACGCGCACGTGACCGCGGTGCTCGGGCCCGTTCTCGAGGAGCTCGACTTCACGTGGGACGGCGACGAGCCCGATCCGAAGCAGGCGATCGCGACGTGGCTCGCGAGCGAGCTTGCCGCGGGCAAGACGCGCATCGGCATGCCGGCCGAGCTCGCGTTCAAGGTGGACGGCGCGGTGCACACGGCGATGGGGCCGCGCGATCGGGCGTGGGTCGATGCGGTGATCGCGGATCCCGCGTCGGGCAAGGATGCGTTCGCGTGGTGGGACGATGCACCGGGACACCCCGAGCGTGCAGCCGCGTTGATCGCGATGTGGCTGCGCGTTCCGTGGCGCGAACCGCTCGATCGCGAGGAGCGCGATCTGATGAAGAGCGTCGACGGTGCGCTGCGCGCGGCGCGCAAGGCGGATCCGACGCTCGCGCTGCCGTATGCGGAGTGGGCCGAGCTGCTCGTGCATCTCGGCGCCGACGAGGAGCGCATCGCGCCGATCCGTGCGAAGGCGAGTGGACCCGCGACGATCGGCTATCGACGCCACCTCCTCGAGCTCGAGGTCGGTGCGTGGACGCTCGAGCTACCGGGCAGCTTCGTCGGCAGCTTCGAGGACGAGCGCTACATCGCGACCGACGGTGACCGACTCGTCGAGCTGTCGACGTTGACCGCGGGAGGCGAGCACGACGCGCAAGCGCTGCTCGACATCGCGCCCGCAAAGCACGACGTGATCGAGCGCGTCACCGAGGACACTCGGCGTGGCCGCGCGGAGGCATACGTAGACGACGAGGTGCACATCGTGCATGGCCTCATGGCCGTCGCACCGGAGGTCGCGATCCTGACGTGCAAGAGCGCGCAGCCGGATCGCGCATGGGCACTCGCCGCATGGCGAAGCCTGCGCGTCCGCAGTTAGCTCGTCTGCAACATCGGCTAGAGGACGACGGTCTCGGTGCGCAACGGTTCGAGCGACGGCAGCACCGGGATGAAGTCCCACACCGCCTCTTCGAGGCAGCGCTTCGTCGCGTCGTTCGCCGCCATCACCACCGCGACGTCGACGATCTCCTCGAACGTGAGCTCGATCTTGATGACCGGCTTGATCGTGCCGAGGTTGCAGTGACCGACGAGCGGACGCAGCTGCGCGGCGAGATCGACCGCCGGAATCGTCGGTCGGGCCCTGCCCCCGCCATGACCGATGCCGTCGATCGTTCCCGACCGACCGAAGCCACCGAACCCTCCGAGGCCCAATCCCTGGGTGAGCGGCACGTCACCGCCCCATCGCGCGAACAGCGAAGTGCTACTGGTGACCGCATGCGCGAGCGCTTCGATCCGCTCGGACAGCATCTTCGTGCCCGCCTCGTCGGACGTGTTCGGATCCTCGTCGTGGGGGAGCGACGTTCCCGTACCGACGATCTCGCGCGCGATCGTGCGACCCGGATCGCCGAGCGGTCGCACGAGTCGAACGACGCGACGATTCCACAGCATGCCCTCGAGCAGAATCGGGCCGGCGAACTTCGTGCCGCGTGTCCACCAGATGCATGCCTCGCCCGCCGCGAGCGAGCCCGTGCACGTATCGCCGCCGAGGTTCTCTCGCGTGTTGAAGTCGAGGTCCATCCAGCCGAGCCCGGTGGCGCGGATGTGATCGAGCGAGGTGGGGCGTACGAGCATCGCCGCATCGACGGACACGCGGCGCGACATGTCGAGCTCGCCGAGCTGCGTCGCGAAGCCGGTCGTCACGCCGGCGAGGCGGCCGAGCACCGCGTCGTCGTGGCGCGAGAGGATCGCGACGCCGTCCGAATCGACATCGCCGAAGTCCGACGTCACGGCAACGTTGATGATCGTTCCGGGCGGGACGAGGCTCGCGAAGCTATCGGGTTTCGTCGACAGGCGCGTCGCCATCGCTTCGTCGGTGATCAGCAACACTCGGCGCGTGCCTTTGATCGCCGAGAGCAAGCGGCCCGCTTCGGCGAGGCCTGCATCGAAGTTCGATCCGTTGCGCGGGGCCATCGATGCGAGGTCGCGCTCGAGGCGAGGCCTCGCACGCGACGCGGTGGTCCATGCGGGAAGCAGAGTGCGCGTGTGGCGCGAGAACGCGATCACCTGCACGCGGCTGTTCGGTGCGGCGCGTAGATAGCCGAGCACGATCTCGCGCTGCGAACGGCGCTGTGCATCGCTCATCGATCGCGATTCGTCGACGAGGATCACGGTTGCGAGATCGCGCGGTACATCGGCGAGGTTCGCCGCGAGTGCGAGCTCGGTGCGTGCGAGGTGCAAGTCGTTGGTGATCGCGAGTCGCGCCGTCGATGCGACGAGGCGATCCCCCGATGGCAATCGCGCGGCCTGCGGCGCCGCGAACGCGATCCACGCAGCGCTGTCCGCGCCATCGGCGGTGTTCGGATCCGTGCAGGACTCGAGGAGCGCGGGGCTCGGCTGCTTCGTGCGTGCGGCCTTCCGCCAGTCGCTCGGCGCTCGGACGTAGCGCTTGTCACGGAAGAAGCACGTCGGCGCCACGACCTCGAGCGAGAGCAGCACGTCGGTCCGGATCGGTGCACCGATGACCACCGACACGCCGTAGCTCGGGCCGAGATAGGTGTTGAGCGCGATCTTCGCGACCCACGTGGTCGGTGCGATCTTGCCTTCGTCACCGAATGCGTCGCCGAACTGCTTGTCGACGACGTCGGTCGCGTCGAGCGTCATGCGATGCGTCGCGCCGCCTTGCGTGATCGTCGCACCGGTCACGACCGCGCCCGTCGGCATTGTCAGCTCGAGAGCCGTGGTCTGGACCTCTGGTCCACCCAACGTCTCGATCCGGTAGTCGACGACCAGACGGGCGGTCGTGCCGTCTAGCGTTCCACGCACCGCGATCGGCGCGTCCATCTGGCTCTCGTCTGTGCCCACCGCCTGGTCGCTCTTCGCGGCCGCCGCCGAGGTGACGAGCACGGCAGCCAACGCGATGCGACGCATGGGTACTCGGACAGCACCCCGCCGATTCGGTTCCTTACTTGTTCGAGCCCGTGACCGGCGGCGGTGCGGCGACGGCGTCGGCGGTGATCTTCGCGGGCTCGATATCCGTCGGAATAAAGCGACGATCGACGAGCTGAGTCAGATCGATCGGCCGCTGCAGGATGCCCGCCTTGAGCGCGTATTTCTGGATCAGCTCCATGTCCTCGTCGGTGGGTGTGAGGTGTCGGTACGACACACGATCCGCCGGCTGCGTGAGGACGTACTCGAGCAGCTTCTGATCCTGGCGGAAGTACGGCGCCGCCACCCTCGCAGCGGTCAACCGATTGCGTTCCGCCCACTCGCCCGACTCCGCGATCCCGCGCACGAGGTCGCGCACGACATCGGGGCGCTCTTCGATCAGCTCTTCGCGTACGACGAGCACGCACGAGATAAAGCGCGGCCAGATGTCCTTCGCGAAGTACAACACGCGTCCCGTGCCGGCGAGCTCGGCCTTCGCCGCGTGCGGCTCGCCGACGAAGTACGCGTCGATCGCTCCCGCGGCGAGGGCGCTCGGCATGTCGGGCGGCGGCATGTCGACGAAGTTGATGTCGCCGGGCTGCATGCCCTGGTCCTCCATCAGCTTCGTGATGACGAGGTACTGGTTCGAGAACTTGCTGGGACGAGCGAACGTCTTGCCTTTGAGATCGCGCAAGCTCGTGGCCGTCGAGCTCTTCGCGACCATCACCGTCGATCCATCGCGATGGCCGAGGTAGACGATCTTCACGGGCACGCCCTGCGAGCGCATCACCATCGCGAGCGGTGCGAGCATGAAGCTCGCGTCGATCTTGCGCGCCTTGAGCGCTTCGACCACCGTCGGAAACTCGGTGAAGCGCTGCGAATCGAACTTCGTGTGCGTCGTCGTCGTCTTCGACGCGAAGTCGGTGACGGGGCAGGTGAGGTGACACGTCACCGGAAGGAACCCGACCATCAGGTGGTCCGCCGACGCTTCGGGCGTGCCTTGCCACGGCTTCTTGTGCAGCACGGTCAGCGCGACGAGCGTGCCGACCGTGATGATGACGAGCTTGATCTTGGAGGTCACGACAATCCCAGCTCGTCCATGATGGCCTGCTCGGCCTCGGCAACGCCAGGGCTTGCTGGATTGCGCGGTCGCTCCGCGGGAAGCGGCAGCAACCGGCGCACGTTGGTCGGCCGCGCGCCGAGGACGACCACGCGATCACCGAGCTGCACGGCCTCTTCGATATCGTGCGTGACGAACACGACCGTGCGTGGCCGCTCTTTCAGCGTGGCCACGAGCTCCTTGCGCATACGATTTCGCGTCTGGTAGTCGAGCGCGCTGAACGGCTCGTCCATCAGCAAGATGTCTGTCTCCGCCGCCAACGCGCGCGCGATCTCGCAGCGCTGCCGCATGCCGCCCGACAACTGATGCGGATAGTGATCCGCGAACTCCGCGAGGCGCGTGATCTCGAGCCACTCCGCGACCTTCTTCCTGCGCTGCTCGCCGGTGATCTCCGACGACAGCCCGACGGCCATGTTCTCGCGCACCGTTTGCCACGGGAACAATCCACCGTCCTGATAGACCGTGCGGCTCTGTCCGTTGCGTACGAGCGTGCCGCGCGTCGGCGTCATGTGACCGCCCAAGAGCCCCAACAGCGTCGACTTCCCGCACCCCGATGGCCCGACGCAGACGACGATCTCGTCCTTGGTCACCTCGAGATCCAACCCATCGATCACCGTGGTGCCTGGATAATCGAAGCCGACTCCCTCGAGCCGAAAGATCGTGTCGACCTCGGCCGCGCTGCGATTCGGCGTGGTCATCGCTCGAAGCCCCATCGCACGCTCGGAACCTTCGCGAGGCGCGCGAACAGCACGTCGAGTCCGATGCCGATTCCGCCGACGACGATCATGCCGCACACGACCAAGTCCATCCGTAGGCCGTTGCGCGCGTCGACGATCAAGAAGCCTAGCCCACTCCGTACGGCGATCATCTCCGCGGCGACCACCACCATCCACGCGACACCGATCGCGACGCGCAGCGCGGTCACGAGCTGCGGCAAGATCGCGGGCAGCGTGATCTTGAACAGGATGTCCGTCGACGACATCTCCATATCCTCGGCGACCCGGTAATAGATCTTCGGCACCGCACCGGCCGCGGCCGCGGTCGCCAACGTGATCTGAAAGAACACGGCGACGAAGATGATGTAGATCGCGGGCGGATCACCGATGCCGAACCAGATGATGGCGAACGGGATCCACGCGATCGGGCTGAGCGAGCGGAAGAAGTTGATCCACGGCATCAGCGCGTGGCGCGTCGATGCGCTGCGGCCGACGACGAGTCCGAGCGGCACCGCCGATACGACGCCGGCGACGAAGCCCCACGCGACGCGATAGAGCGAGGCGATGATGTCCTCGAACAGTCGCCCGGACGCGATCTCTTGGCCGAACGCGTTCGCGACTTCGCCGGGCGTCGGCACCGTTCCGACCGGGAATGCACCGGCGGCGCACAAGCCCCACCAGATGCCCAACATGACAAGGCCAGTGATGACGGGATAGAGAAAGCGCTGCACGCCTGCGGGAGCATCCTACCCAAGAAACAAACCGCACCGCCAAGCGTCGTGGCGCTCACATCGGTTACTGGTCGTTCCACGGGTGTTGCGCGACGGTCTCAGTGAGGTGCGCGCGTCGCGATTTCTCGTCGGGAACTGCCTAGTTTTTAGGCAGTGGAAATCGTCGCCGTGACAACGTGGCTAGTGGCTGATCGAATAGCCACCATTCGATGCCGCATCAGAATGGCTGGCCGCCTGTGTCCACTGTGCGTTACACGGACGTGAAGCAGCGGCACCGAGATTGCTCTTCGCGCGCGCGAATGCAGCGCCTAGCGTTTGTTTGCGTAGCCCTACTTTCCGCGTGTGCCCTCGACAAAACCGACGCCCCGAAGGGCGAGGTCGACGAGAGTGAACCGCCCAGCGATCCGACCGAGCTCCAGGCTCCGGGACCGAAGGCGGACGATCCGCGGCAGCTCGTGGCGTACACGCTCGAGTCGGCTCATCCGTACGCGAACAACCTGAACAAGACGTACACGCTGAACCTCGGCACCGTGCTGCCGTCGTGCGCGACGCAGGTGAAGGTTCACTTCTCGGTGCTGCAGACGGAGGCGGGCTATGACTCGCTGAAGGTCAAGAATGGCGCTGGCTCCGTCGACGCGACGTTCGAGGGCAGCCGCAACAACACGTGGACCGCGAATTGGATCTCGCTGTCGTCGAGCAAGACGATGAGCGTGGTGCTGACGACGGACAGCTCCGTGGTTCGCGATGGCTTCGTGATCGATCAGCTCGAGTGGCAGGGCGCGTCGACATGCCCCGCACCGCCCACGTTCAACTGCACCGCGGACGAGATCGATCTGCGCCGGCCGGCTCCGGCGTGCGGCTGCGAGGAGCTCTCGCACTGCTCGCCGCTCAGCGGCGTGACGATCACGCACTCGATCGGCGGCGGCTTCTCGGGTCAAGTCACCGGCAAGAAGGCCGTCGGTACGGCGCTGTCGACGACCGTGTTCATGCCGGCGACGGGCGAGACGGCGACGCCGGTCGCGACGATCGATCGCGCGGCGCTCAAGGCGTACCTCGATCGCATCGCCGGATCGGGCGTGCTGTACGGCGCAAACCGCGCGGAGTCGGCCAACTGGACCGAGTGCTTCTCGGTGACCACGGATCAAGAGTCGGTGTCGTATTGCGCCGAAGCGGGATCGCACACGCCGGCCGTCGTCGACGCGATCGCACGCTTCGAGGCGCTCGCATCGTGCGGCACCGACGGCGAGGCGACCTGCAACTCGGGTCGGACGTGCAACGCCGAGGGCGCGTGTGAAGAAGAGGCGAGCTGCATCTGCCCGGCCGTGTACAACCCGGTGTGTGGCGTCAATAGCACCACCTACTCCAACAGCTGCGCCGCTGCGTGTGCGCACGCCGACGTCAAGCACACCGGCGAGTGCGGCATCACCGGTGACACGTGCGGCACGATTCGCGGCCTCACCTGCCTCGCGGGTCCCGACGAGACTACGCCGCGCGATGACTACAAGTGCCGCTTCGGCGTGTCGCAGTTCACGTATCCCTTCCCGGATGCGGGCGGAAAGTGCGTTGCTCCGAACTACTGCGATGCGGCCGCGGACTGCAACGGGCTCGACCTGATCCACCCGGCCGGTCCGGGCGGTTGGGCATGCGCCGCGAACACGTGCACGTGGGCCGCGGGTCCGCAGTGGACGACGATCAACGGCTTCCGCTTCGAGACCGCGCGCGGTGCCGATGGCAAGTACGCGAACAACGTGTCGCAGTGGTCCTCGCAGATCACACTGCCGACGGGTGCGACGACGATGCGCCTCGCGATGACCGGCGTCTTCAGCCTCGAGCAGAACTATGACTTCCTCGAAGTGTGGACCTGGCAGAACAACGCGTGGGTTCGCAGCCGCCGCTACACGGGGACCGTCGGTCCCGCGGCGAGCGACGAGTTCCCGGGCAAGTACTTCTATCTGAAGTTCGTCAGCGATTCGTCGGTGACCAAGGAGGGCTTCAATGTCCTCGCGCAGTATCGTTAAGGGATGAATGTAGCGATCCTCGGCACGGGTCCGGTCGGCGACGCGCTGACCAAGGGGTTCTTGAAGTACGGGCACCAGGTCATGCGCGGTTCGCGCGACCTGACGAAGCTCGAACCCTGGAAGGACTCGTGCCGGATCGGCTCGGGCGCCGAGGCCGCTGCATGGGCCGAGGTGATCGTGCTCGCGGTGAAGGGCTCCGCCGCCGAGGCCGCGCTCGAGCAAGTCGGCCACGCGAACCTCGCGGGCAAGGTGATCATCGACACGACGAACCCGATCGCGGATGCGAAGCCGGATCACGGCGTGCTCCGCTACTTCACCGACGCGAACGAGTCGCTGATGGAGCGCTTGCAGGCAAAGGTGCCCGCAGCGCGCTTCGTCAAGGCGTTCAACAGCGTCGGGAACGCGTTCATGGTCGATCCGCCGTTCCAGCCGAAACCGACGATGTTCATCTGCGGCAACGATGCGGGCGCGAAGGCGGATGTGACGAAGATCGTGGAGCAGTTCGGGTGGGGCGTGGCCGACATGGGCGATGCGCCGGGGGCACGGCCGATCGAGGCGCTGTGTCAACTGTGGTGCATTCCGGGTCTGCGCGGTGGCGGGTGGGCTCATGCGTTCGCCTGGCTCAGTCTCGGCTAGACTGCGGGGATGCGCTGTTCCCACCTGCTCGCCCTCGCGATCGCAGGTGGATGTTCGTCACCGTCGACGCTGCCCGATGCTCCACCGACCGCGTGGTCCGTCGAGGAAGCGATGCCGGGACCGCGGCTCGAGCCCGGCGTGGCCGCGCTTGGTCAGCGCATCGTCGTGCTCGGCGGCTTCTATCAGAGCGAAGCAGACGGGCTCGGCATCACCACCGATGTCATCGAGTACGACATGTTCGCGGTGCCCGATCACAAATGGCGCGCCCTGCGCTCGGCGCCGGTGGCGTGGACGCACGCGAACCTCGCATCGGCGTCGGCGACGCTGTACTTGCTCGGCGGTGCCGAGGGGACGGACTTCGTTCCGCGTGGCGAGGCTTTCGCGCTCGACACCGATCAGATCAACGCGCAGTGGCGATCGATCGCGCCGATCCCGACGTCGTACGAACCGCGCAGCGCCGCGGGGATCGTGGTGGCGCCGCCGTTCATCTACCTCGTCGGTGGCGCGACGCAGTTCGACGCGGTGGCGAGCGTCATCTCGTACAACTTTTCGAACGACACGTGGAACCGGCTTCCGGATCTTCCCGCGAAGCGATCGCACCCGGCCGCGATGCGCATGCCCGACGGAACGCTGATCGCCGCCGGTGGTCTCGAGACGATCTACTCGACGAGCGCGAAGGCCGACGTGTGGTCGTTGCCGCCGGGCGGCACCCAGTGGCAACCGCGCAAACCGATGCTGCAAGCGCGCGGTGGCTGCGCGTACGGCGTCGTGTTCGAGCAGCTCGTCTGCGCCGGTGGCGAGGCACCCACCCCGCCCGACGGCGAGGCGCTCGGAACCGTCGAGCGATACGACGCGGTCAACGACGTGTGGAGCGAGCTCGACCCGATGCCCGACCATCGCGCGGGAACGCAAGGCGCCGTCGTGGGGGGCCGGCTGTTCGTGCCCGGCGGCGCACGGACGCTGACGTTTTCACCGACCAACACGCTGTACGCATTCGCGTTTCTCGAATCTCTCGATAATTAGTTAACAGCTCTCGCGACTCGTCCGTCTATGTTGTCGCGATGCAGAACCCCTGGAAGCTGACGACCTGCGTTCTAGCTGGAGCACTGCTGATCTCGAGCGCGCGCGCCGAGACGGACTGGAGGAAGGATGCGCTCTCGCACCTCGAGCGTGCGGCGGCGATCCTCGCCGAGCACGGCGGCTCGAGCACGGGGAAGACCGCCCCGCCGGATCCGGGCTCGCCGCCGAGGAAAGAGTCGGTCACCCCGACGAGCAAAGCGTTGCAGCTCACGCGCGCCGCGATCGTCCAGTTGAAGCGCACCACCGCGGAGTAGGCCGGAGGAGACTTGATATGCTCGCTGTATGGCCGAGCATGTCGTGACGATCGATCGCGTGATCAATGCCTCCGCGAACGAGCTTTACGCGGCGTGGACCGAGCTGCCGATCCTCACGCGCTGGCTCGCCCCGACGCTCGACGCCGACATCCGGGTCGGCGGAACGTTCAAGCTCGATCTGTTCGCGAGCGACGGCGGTGCGAAAGTGATCACGGGTAAGTACGATCTGCTGCAGCAAGGCCATCTCATCGACATGACATTCGCCTCGGATGCGCCCGGCGAGCGCACGAACGAGCGCCTGGTGGTGCGGTTCGATCCGCAGGGCTCGCTGACCCGTCTGACCATTACGCTGTCGTGGGATGGATCACCCCAGGACCAGCAAGCACTGCAGCGAGCATGGAAAGCGCGCCTCGACCGCCTATGTGCGGGCGTGGAGCTCGCGACGACGGCAGACCTCGATCGCTGAACTACATGGCGATCGCGTCCTTCGGGTACCATCGCCGCATGTGGGTTCGCGGAGCTTTGTTCGGGCTCGTGGTTGGTGGTTGTTACTCGCCATCGTTCGATAGCTGTTCGCTCGTCTGCGCTGCCAACGAGACGTGCCCGAATGGCTACGAATGCTCGGCGGGTCGGTGTGCCGTGGAAGGATCGATCTGTGCGCCGATGATCGATGGTGGCGATGACGGCATGCCGATCGACAACAATGTCGCGAACTGCGGCAACGGCATCTCCGAACCCGGCGAGATCTGTTTCAAGCCCGCGGACCAGATGGGCACCGGCATCGCCGGCGTGTTCGACGCGCAGTTCATCGACGCCGACGGTGACGGTATGCGCGACATCGCGTTCCTGACCCCGACCGGCTACGTGTTTCATCTCTACAGCGGAGGCGGGTTCTCCGGCGTCAACACGACCGGACCGTCGGTTCCTGGCTCGACCCGCATGCGCGGTGTGAACCTCAGTGGCGATCCCACCCCCGAGCTCGTCAACAACAACAAGGTGGCCGGCCGGGTCGAGGTCTGGGACATCGCCGGCGGCACGTCCACGCTCGCCGGGATGATCGCCAGTGAGACAAACGATGCGCAGGCCATCGCGCTCGGTCGTACGACCGGCGTCGGCGATCCGCTCTCGATCGTGATGGTGTTTTCCACGCGGTTGCGGGCATTCCAGCTCCCGGCCGGTGGCGCCCTGTCGCCGCTCGCACAGTCCGGGACGGGATTTCTGCTCAGCGGCGCGAAGGACGTCGCGGTCGGCGACATCGACAAGAACATGATCGACGAGATCGCGGTCGCCGATGCCGATGGCATCGAGGTCTTCAAGAACGTGAACAGCACGATCACCAAGACGAGCTCGCCGAACATCGGACAGCCCGTGGACGCGATCGCGAAGTGCGACGTCGATGGCGATAACACGGACGAGTTCGTCTACGCGATCAGGGCCACCGGCACCGTCCCGGGACGCGTGGGTACGGCGCGTTGGATGTCCTCCACGTGGCAGCTTCCGGGTGCGCGGATGATCCAGCAGATGGGCGCGCCGCTCGAGTGCGACGACTTCGACAAAGACGGGCGTGGTGATGCGGTCGTCGTCGCGACGGACACGTCGTCGAACGTCGATATCCTGATCTTGCGCGGGCGCGGCGATGGCACGTTCGAGGCGCCGATTCCGTTTCGGATTCCGGACGGGATCACGCAGATCCGCGCCAACGTCGATTTCAACAACGACGGCGTTTCGGACATCATCATGACGTCGCCGGTGACGGGGCTCATCACGATTCTCGAATCCAACCCGTGAGCTAGGCTTCGCGGATGGGCTGCGTTCGGTGCAAAGAAGACGTCGCGCTCGACACGCACGGCTTCTGTTCCGCGTGCGCGACCGAATACGACGGATGGATCCGGCAATACGCGAGTGACATCGTTCCGCCGGCGATCGCGGCGATGATGATCGTGCTCGGCGTTGGAGTGCTGATTCCATTTCTCGGCGTGAGCTCGCTCGTGGCACTCGGTGGCGTATTCGCGGGCTTTGGCACCATGGTCGGCTCGTTTCGGCTCAACCGCCGCCGGCGCCGCCGGCAATTTCTGAGCACCTCCGCACTTCCGCGTGCGTACCTTCCGACAAAGACCTAACATCGACAGATGTTCGGGATCCCCGTCGCACTCGCGGTGTTCGGTGCTGGAGAGTGGGCCATTCACAAGTACCTCCTGCACGGCCTCGGTCGCGATCGCGCGTCGCGGTTCTCGTTCCACTATCACGATCACCACCAAGCCGTTCGTCGCAACGGTGGCTACGACCCGGCGTACGAAGGACCGCCGTGGTCCTCGGCGACGCAGTCCCGTGAAGCGATCGGTCTGTTCGCCATCGGTGCTGCGCACGCCCCGCTGTTTCCGATCGCGCCGTTCTACACGAGCACGGTCTGGTACTGCCTCTATCGCTATCGCCGCGATCATCGCCGCGCGCACCTCGATCCTGCGTGGGCGCGCGATCACCTGTCGCATCACTACGATCACCACATGGGTGATCAGGACATGAACTTCAACATCGTGTGGCCGTGGTTCGATTCACTGATGAAGACGCGCGAGATCTTCGTCGGCACGCCGAAGGAGCGCGCGATCGCGGCGAAGCATGCCGAGCGCGCGTCGACGGCATCGGCCGGCGCTGCGCTGCGTGCCCAGCGACGGAACCCGCTGCGCAAGCTGCTCGCACTTGCCGCGAAGCGCGCGCAGGTGGTGCGAGCATCTCGCGATCCTAGCCCTCGCGCGTAGGCAGCGCCGTCGGTGCGATCGCGACCTCGGACGTCGAATCGGCGGGGCGCTCCTTCGTGCGTGCGGGCATCACGAGCTGTACCGCGGACGGCGACGCACTCGGCGCGGGTGCAGGCGCCTTGAACGATCGCCACCACGCTTGTGCCTTCGCCTCGGTCCACGCGTGCTCCGGCGGGATCCGGATCGCGCGCAACATGCTCGCGAGGTGACGCGCGTCGCGAGGACGTTGCTCGATGTCTTTCGCGAGACACGAGCGCAGGATGTCTTCGAGCTCCGGCGGGAACCAATCGCGAGTGCGATCGCGCAGGCGCGGCGGATCCTTGTAGATGTGGTCGTGCAGGATCCTCGTGTCGGCACCGTCGCGCGGAAACACTTCGCGCCCGGTCACGAGCCACCACGCGCAGCAGGCGAGGGCGTACAGATCCGCGCGGCCGTCGAGCTGCATGCCGAGGATCTGCTCGGGCGCCATGAAGCCGGGTGTCCCGAGCATCGCGCCCGCTTGCGTCAGCTTGCCCGACTCGACGGGAAGATCGTCGGGGAACGTCGAACGCGGTGGCGCCTTCGCTTCCTCGGGCGTCATCACGATGCCGAAGTCGAGGAGCTTGACGATGTCGACCTCGTCGGCGGCGCGCGAGATAAACAAGTTCGGTGGCTTGATGTCGCGATGGAGCAGACCCGCGTCGTGCGCCTCGGCAAGTGATGCGCACGCCTGTGCCATCAAGCTGATCACCCGTGCGGCCGGCTGCGCTCCGCCTTGCAGCACGAGTGATTCGAAGTCGAGGCCGTCGAGGAGCTCCATCACGTAATAGAAGACGCCGTCCTCGGTGACGCCGTAGTCGAAGATCGCCGTGGTGTGACGCGAGCGCATCGAAGCGAGCGTCTGCGCTTCGCGACGGAAGCGTTCGCGGATCTCGCCTTCGCCCTCCGGATCCGCGAGCGCTTCGGCGCGGATCAACTTGATCGCGGCCGAGCGCGCGAGCAGGCGATGCTCCGCGCGCCACACTTCGCCCATACCGCCGGAGCCGAGCTTCGCGACGAGCCGATACGAGCCGAGCTCTTTCGCGCGCTTCTCGGCGGAGCGCGCTTCCGCTCGCGAGGCCGCGACCTGACGACGCATGCGCACGAGGTTCCACGCGAGGACCAGCGCGAGCCCGACGGCGATGATCAACGCGATGGCCGATGCGATCGCCGACGAGCGCACGAGTGCCTGCGTGGGGCCGAGCAGCGTGCGTGACGGAACCACCGTCGCGACGTACCAGTCGAGCGGGACATCGATGCCGGCGCGCTTGCCGCCGATCGCGGCGATCGAGGCGAGGTATGCGCCGTCTGCGGCGTCGAGTGTCATGAACGAGAGGTCGCTCGTCGCGCCGAGCTCGTTCGCCTCGATCCTGCGGTTCATGCGATCGAACAGCGCGACGAGCGCCGGATCGCGAAGGTCGGTGTAGCGCAGGAGCTTCTCTGCCGTCGGCACCGCGAGCTTCTCGGCCGATGGGTACGCGAGGATGATGCCCTCGCGCGTGAACACGATCGAGCGTGCCTCGTCGAGCGCAGGTCGCGCGACGTACGAGCTCAACGCGCCGACATCGAAATCGACGGTGAGCACCGCGACGAGCTTCTTGTCGACGTACAGCGGCTCGGTGCACGTGACACCGGTCTCGTACGAGCGAAAGAACGGATACGGATCCGTCCACGCGCGTGCGGCCGTGCGCTCGGCGAGTTGGTAGAAGCCGCGCTGCCGCGGATCGTACGAGGTGGTCTCCTTGCGCAGTGGCAGGAGGCGCGAGCCCACCACGGTGTAGCGCGAGACATCGGTACCCGACGGTCCGACGGTGGACTCCTGCACCTCGACGCGACGGCCGTCGCCGAGGTACGCGCCGCGGAACGTGCCGTCGGGAAACGAGATGCTCGCGTACGAGACGCCGGGGCGACCGACGATCAGATCGTGCATGCGCACGAGCGCATCCTCGAGCGAGTGCTGCGGATCGGTGAGCACGCGAAGGCGCTCGAGGATCGGCGACGCCTGGTCGAGTGCAAACGCGACCTGCGATTGCACTGCCGCTGCTTGCTCCGTCAGCTGCCGGCGCGCCATCGACTGCGATGCGCTGCTCGTCGCGTTACGGCCGACGAGCAAGATGCCGATACCGACGGTGATCACGAGCAGCGGGATCGTGATCAGCACACCGAGCGGAGATGCGAGCGCGCGCGCGAACCGGATCGGCGCGGGGCCACCGAGGCTCGCGGGCTCTCGTGTGTTAGCCACGGGACTCGTACACGGCGCGCGACGGCAACTCGAAGGCGGTCAAGAAGCCGCCTTTGCCACATGCGGTGTCGAGCCCCACGCACGCCGGCCCAGCCCACATGTCCGCCGGATCCTCGGGCGTATACGTCGACAACTCGTTCGGCAGCGTGCGCGTGGTCGTGTGCCCGAACACGACGAGCTTGCCGCGGTAGTGCTCGAAGAAGTCGCGATCGCGCAGCCAGAGCAGCGCGCGCGGAGGATCCACGGCGGATGGATGCGGGAACTCGCCGGTCTTCGTTCGCTTGATGCCGGCATGGACGTAGATCGCGTGCTCGTCCTCGTAGAAATACGGCAGCGTGCGAAACCACTCGATGACATCACTCGGGATGAACGATCCCTCGATCATCCCGAGCAGCTCTTCGTTGGTCGGCGTCTCGTCTTCGTCGGGAACTGGCAAGCCCTTGAACGAGCGGTAGCACTCGAGGCACCCATTACCGCGGGGCAGGATGAACTCCGGCCAGCCTTTGTCGATCACCTGGATCCACGCGTCCTCGTGGTTGCCGCGTAGGGCGATCACGTGCGCGACGCTGGTCTTCATGATCTCCCGCACGCGGGCGACCACGCCGGCCGAGTCGGGACCCCGATCCACGAAGTCTCCGAGGAACACGATCGTGTCGTCGGAGGTGAGCTTCGGGAGTCGTGTGAGCAACGTATCCAAGCTCGCGAGATCGCCGTGGATGTCGCCGATTGCGAAGGTCCGACCTGACACGGCGCCATCCTACCCCGGGTGTGGGGTGTAGGAATCGCCCACGATCGTCGGTTCTGGCGACGACGTGGCATTGGTGACGGTCGTGCAGTTTCCACTCGTTGCGCTGGCACGAGCCGTGGAATCATCTACGGCATGTCGAAGTGGATCGTGGCTCTGGTGACGTTCGCTGCTGGAACTGCCTACGCCCAGGCGCCGGGCGAGACGTATGACAACCCGCCCGCGTACGGGCCGTACTACGCGCAGCCGCCTGCTGCGGTCCAGCCCGCGGGTCCGCGGCTTCCGGGTCGCTGGTCGATCGGTCTCAACATGCAGACCGCATCGTTCTCGCCGAACGACTCGAGCTACGAGGGCGACACCGCGGACTTCGACGGTGGCTCGATCGCGATTCGCTATCGTCCGTGGCGCAAGGTCGATCTCGAGCTGTCGTTCGGCGGTGGCCGCCAGAACATCGACGGCATGGAAGGCGATCTCGCGATGGGCAGCGGTACCTTCGCGGCTCGTTACCACTTCAACCAAGAGAACAAGTGGAACTTCTGGCTGCTGCTCGGCGTCGGCGCGACGACGATCGCGCGCCACGATGCGTCCGACGAAGAGATCGACGCGGCGCAGCGCCCGCATCTCGCGATCGGCGCAGGCCTCGAGTATCGGTTCACGAACTTCGCGCTGCAGATCGAAGCGCGCGGCATCGGACTCGGTCAGACCGAGGACGAGAAGATGCTGCAAGAGCAAGGCGTGTACACCGGCGAGGGCATCTCCGGTGGCAGCTTCACGCTCGGTGCGAGCTACTACTTCGGCCGCAACTAGCTACGGCGCGTCGACGGTGGCTTGCACCGCGGCGAGCACGACCGTGCCCCACTTCGCGCGCGCGCTGTCGTCGAACCAGGTCGTGTACGGCAAGTGGATGAAGCCCGCGCGACCGCGGAGCGCCATCGACTGGATGTTGTTGTACATGACGTTGTTGCAGATGTAGCGCCCCGGATCGATCGAGCGCTGCGGTGATTCGCCGATCGCGACCATCGCGTCCTCGATCGCATCGAGCGGCAACAGCGTCTCGCGCTCGGGCGGACCATCGACGACGATCGGGTTCGCAGCGCGAATGATGCCGCGATTGTCGGGCGCGCCGCCCGCGAGCTCGCCGGTGTCCTGCAGGTTGTAGGACATCTCCTCGAGCGCGATCGATCCGCCACCTTGGCCGAAGCTGATCACGTGGTTCGGTTCGCAGCGCGTGATGATGTCGCTGACGATCGCGGCAGCGCGGTCGTATTCGACGGGGAGGACGACGCGCATGACCTGTGCGTTGCGGAGCTGCGCGGGATCGAGACCCGAGACGGCGACGGCGGAGATGTTCTCGTGCCAGCCATCGGCCGGGAACGGTTGAAAGCCAGTGAGCAGTACCTTCTTGCCGTTCGGATCACCCTCGAAGTTGCACGGCGCGGGCACCTTGCGGATCTGCGTGCGTGACGTGTCACCGCTCGAGTGCACGCGGAGCTCGACGACATCGCCGCGCTCGGGGAGCAGATCGCCGATCGCCACCTCGATCAGCGTGCGGAACTCGGTGGTGGTCTTCGTTGCCTTGCGATCGGTGACGAGCTTCTCGAGCGCTTCCTTGATGTCGACGCCGTTCGCTTCGAGGCGTTCGATCTTCTTGCCCTTCGGTAGCTCGAACGTGATCTTCGCTGCGTCGGAGTACACGCCCGCTCCCGGCGAGACGATCACGCCGAGCTCTTTGGGAAACACCTCGACGTACTGGAGGTCGACGAGCGCACCGACGGCAACGTCGAGCTCGAGGTGCGCGGTGCCGGTCGCGGCGGTCAGCGCGATCGGCAGATCGATCCAGCGATCGCGACCGCGCAGGCGCGAGACGGTCAGCGTTTGCGAGCCGAGCTCGGTGCCATTTCCATCGAGCGCTGTCAGCTTCACGATCTGGCCCCACGCCGGCGCGCGGCGAACGCGGAGGCGAGCGTTGACCATGAGGCCACCCGTGTCGGCGCCCATCGGCAGGACGATCTCGCAGCCGGAGCGCAGCTCGACGACGCCGTCGCGGCGCGTGCCGCAATCGGCGTTGTCGTGGAGCAGGCGATCGGCGTCGACGACCTTCGCGTTCAGCGGGTGGCCGGCGGCGTCGTACTTGCCGTCGACGAAGTCACGGAGGAGGCCATCGTTCGGATCCTCGATGGGATCGAGCCCATCGGGTGCGTCGGTACACGCAGCGACCGCCGTGACGAGAAGGAGACCAGCGAGGACAGAACGCACCACCTCGATCGTGATTGCAGCGATCGAGCCAGGATGCGTCCGTCGATCATCGATAGGTTAGGACTGACCAGTCGAGTAGCCGGCCAGGTGACCGGTGGGTCACAGGTCGACAGTTCCGCGACCGAGCTCGATGACAGCGCCCGTCACGAAGATCTGATCGTGCTCGTCGATGCGCAATCCGAGCCGTGACGGCCGTTCGATCGCGTCGCCCTGCGAGAGCGTGGCGGTCAACGGGCGCGACGCATTGCGAGCGATGAACCAGCCGCCGAGGTTCGCGCAGGCCGACCCGGTCGCCGGATCTTCGAGCAGCGCGCCGTTGGAGGTGAAGAAGAACCGAACGGTGATCGCGCCCGGTTCGCCACCATGCGCCGCGCTCGGGTTCGTGTCGTGCGCCGTGCTCGCCCATACGTAGGCCATGGCCTCGTCGCGAGACTCGCTGAAGCCGTGCTTCTCGATCAGCGCCATCACGGGCTTCGTGGCGCGGACGAGCTCCGCGCTCGCGAGCGGAATCACGAGTTGCTCGACACCGGTGTTGACCCACAAGGGCTCGTCGCTCACCGAACCGGCCGGTAGACCGAGCATCGCGGCGAGCTCGTCGCGGCTCGCGGAAACGGGGCGTGTCGTGGGCGGCTTCGCGGCGCGCAGGGTCCACGTGGACTCGCGTGAGCTCGACGACGATGTGCTCGACGATGTGCTCGACGACGCCGAGCGCTCGACGCGAACGAGGCCCGCGATCATCTCGAGCGTGACGCTCGTCCGCGCGATGGCCTCGCGTGCGGCGACACCTTCGCGCGCGACGATGTTCTCGCGGGCAGCGACGACGCTCGCCGTGCCCAGCGTCGGATGACCTGCGAACGGCATCTCGAAGCCCGGCGTGAAGATGCGAACCCGCGCGTCCGCGTCATCGCGCGTCGGGGGAAGCACGAACGTGGTCTCGCTCAGGTTCATCTGCCGCGCGAGCGATTGCATCTGCGCGTCGGAGAGGCCGCGCGCGTCCTCGAACACGCACAGAGGATTCCCGGAGAACGGAGCGCCATCGACGGTGAACACGTTGAGGATGCGGAACGCGTGCATGAGGCGATCTGTGCAGGTCGTCGGGGACAGCGCAAGGTACAGATGGGACGGGCGCCATCGGTACAGGCTCGCCATCGATCCGGCCCACATCGATCGATCCGGCGATACACTCGGGCCATGCCCGCGAGCGTCGTCGACGCCGTCACTACACCGATGCCGTGCGCGTATGGCTGCGAAGACCTGACCGTCGAGCAGAAGGCCGAAGGAATCGCCGCGCTGTATCGCTTCGACGATGCGATGCGCGGGTGGGGCCAGACGGTGATCTGGGATCTCGCCGCGCCGACGCTGTGGCGATTGCAGCAGCAGATGGGCGAGGTCAACTGGGTCGCGGTGCGCGACACGGGGTGTACGCATCGCCGCCTGCTCGGATTTTGCGTGCACGAGACCATTCACGCGCTGTGCGGTGATCCGACGGCGCCGAACTACGGGACGCCGGTCGGGTTGCCGTATGGCGTGCCCGAGCACATTCCTCCGACGGAGGAAGCCGCGTTCCTGCATCCGTTCAACCAGAGTGAAGCGCGGGCGTACACGGGGATCGGAGCGGTCGCGTATCGGCTGTTCCGGATCGAATGGGAGCTCAACCCCGCGCGCGAGGTCGGCACGTACGGCTTCCCCGGCGGTAATGCGATCGTCGACGTGCCGCCGGGCTATCGGCGCGTGCCGCACTTCGATCACAAGCAACACACGCGGCGCTACATGGCGCTCGCGCAGAAGCTCGAGGACGAAGCGCGCACGTACTTCACCGACGCAGTGCTCGACGAGTTTGCGGCGCGGTTCGAGGCGGCCGAGAAGATCGGGTTCGCGAAGCGTCCCGCGAAGTACCCGTCGCCCAAGGAGGTCGCGCGAATGAAGCCGAAACTCCCGGGACGCAACGATCTGTGCTTGTGCGGATCGATGCGCAAATGGAAGCAGTGCTGCGGCGCGAACGTCGACGCCTGATACTGTCGCGGTCATGAAAGCCGTCGTCGCGAAGCGCTATGGCGGGCCCGAGGTCCTCGACATCGTCGACGTGCCCGCGCCCGAGGTGCACTCGCGAGACGTGCTGATCGACGTGCGCGCGGCCGGACTGAACCCGCTCGACTTCAAGGTGCGCTCGGGCAAGGCGAAGCTCGCGCTGCCGATCAAGCCGCCGGTCGCGCTCGGCTGTGATGTCGCGGGTGTCGTCGCGGACGTCGGGCCGAACGTGAAGGAGTTCGCGAAAGGCGACGAGGTCTACGTTCGCCTCGAGAAGCTGCGCATGGGCGGGCTCGCCGAGCAGGTGTGCGCGGACGCGAGCGTGGTGGCGAAGAAGCCGGCATCGCTCACGTTCGAGCAAGCGGCATCGATTCCGCTCGCGGCGCTCACCGCGCTGCAGGCGCTGCGCGAGGTCGGCAAGTTCACCGCCGGCCAGCGCGTGCTGATCCACGCGGGGGCCGGTGGCGTGGGAACACTCGCGATCCAGATCGCGAAGATCCTCGGGCTCCACGTCGTGACCACGACGAGCACGAAGAACGTCGACCTCGTGCGCGAGCTCGGCGCCGACGAGGTCATCGACTACACGAAGGAAGCGCTCGATGCGAAGCAGCGCGAGCTCGATGGGGTGTTCGATTCGCTCGGCCCCGCGTCGGAGCTCGCATCGATTCACGCGACGAAGCGCGGCGGCATCGTCGTCGGTGTCGGCGGTTTGCCCGATGGAGTGTTCGCGAAGGACTGGCTCCCGTCGTTCGTTCGTCCCGCGCTGTGGATGATGACCGGCAAGCGGCGGCGCGCAGCGGCGAAGGCCGGCGTGCGGTTCGCGTACCTGTTCATGCGGCCCGACGGTGGCGAGCTCGCGGAGATCGCGAGCTGGATCGACGGTGGGCGACTGAAGCCGGTGATCCACGCGCTGTTCCCGTTCGCGCAGGTGAAGGAAGCGTTCGCCGAGCTCGAGCGAGGACATGCCCGCGGCAAGATCGTCGTCACGATGTAGTGCACATTCGGCGCGCCGATTCGGCGTGCTGTTCGCTCGTTCGTCGACGGCGCAGCCGTCTCGCGCAGTTGCGCTGGCGCTCGGCGTGCACGACGGCAGTGCATGAAGAAGCGAAAGCTGGTTCTCAAGACGGAAACGATCCGCGTTCTCGACGACACGATGCTCCGTGCCGCGGCCGGCGGAACCTCGCTCCAACCGATCCCGCAGGGCTATGTCCTGCGCGACGGCGAGGTGCTCGAGAACGGGTTCATCATGAAGGACTCGGTCATCGTCCGGACGAGCCGCTAGCGAACGACGCCGGCGGCGAAGACCTGGAGCTTGTTCCGGCCTTCGATCGTCCTCCACTGATTGTCGGACACGGTCACGACGCGGCCGTCGGGTAGGAGCGCGATACCCTCGAGGTTGCGCTTGCTGTCGATCGCGGCGCCGATGTCGAGCGCGACGCGCGGCGTGATGTCGCCGTCGTGGGCCGGAAGCGTGAACGCGAGGACCTTCGTGACCTCGAAGTGACGCTCGATCGCCCACACCGTCGCGGTGCCATCGGGGGCGATCGTGCAATCGAGCCCGCTGAGCTTGCCGGTCTTCGACGTGAGCCACACGCGATGCCGGCGAACGAGCTGCCCCTTCTCGATGCGCAGCACGGGAGCCCAGCGCTTGCCGCCGTCTTCACCTGCACCCTCGATCGCGACGAGCAGCGTGTCGCCTGCGCCGCACACGCCCTCCGCTCCGTGGTTCTTCTTCATCTCGATGCCGATCTGATCGGCGGTCAGCGTGATCGCCTTGCCGATCGCGATCGAGTTCCCGCTGATCGCCCCGAGCAGCACGGTCGCGACACCGTCGACGCGGCCCTCGGTGCCGAACGCGACGCGGTCCCCGCCGAGCTCCTCGATTCCCTCGAGGTCGGTATCACCGGGAACGCCGGTGACCGCGAATGTCTCGAGCGTCGGTACGAGCGCGGCGTCGAGCGTGATGCGATACGCCTTCGCCTCGCGCTCGGCCACGGTCCAGATCCGGCCGCGATCATCGGCCGCGAGCCCCGATAATCCGTTCGC
>Ga0154020_10001510_pt1 | contig 28616 bp, 22 predicted proteins | sample Klosneuvirus_201_FD_109709 | JGI IMG/M metagenome (GOLD analysis project Ga0154020, IMG submission 109709) | Active sludge microbial communities from wastewater, Klosterneuburg, Austria - Klosneuvirus_20160825_MG | ecosystem: Engineered > WWTP > Aerobic digester > Activated sludge | place...
CGCGATGACCAAATTTCAATTTGTAGGTTTTGGCTCCCAAAGCTAAACTTAAAATTTGATGCCCCATACAGATCCCCATCATTGGCTTCCACCCAATCATTTGCCTGACTGTTTCAGTGGCTACTTGCACATCAGACGGATCACCAGGACCATTCGATAACATAACACGATCAGGATTCCATGATTTAATATTTTCAAAAGTCGTCCGTGATGGAAAAATCCCTACTTCTGAACAATAAGGTAAAAGCTCTCGAATAATATTTTCTTTAGCTCCAAAATCCATCAAAGCCACCCGAGGTCCTTTGGGATTTTTTCCTATTCGTTGCTGAAAACTTTTTGAAGTGGTCGCAAACACCCAATCTTTGTCTTTCAATTTTTCTTTTTGAATCATTGGCATGGCAATTTCTCGAGCTTCAATCTCATTATTGGCTTGCACTAAAGCCCCCCAAGGGGTTCCGCCCTGTCGTAAACGCATCACCAAAGCTCGGGTGTCAAGCTCAGACAAAATTGGAACTTTATATTCTCTTAATCGTTCCAGCCATGCCTGATCTCCCGCGCTTGTTTGCATTTGCACGCAAACAAATCCCTGAATCCAAAGACGTTGAGACTCCCAAACATGACGATCAACACCGTAATTTCCCATCATCGGTGCTGTCATGACGACAATTTGTGTAAAATAACTGGGATCCGTAGCAATTTCTTCATATCCTGAATGGGACGTATTAAACACCACTTCTCCAGCGCGTGGCTCACCACCCAACCAGTTTCCATGAAAAACTTCACCAGTCTCCAACACGCAAAAACCGAGCTTCATGCTTCCTCCAAAATTCTTTTAAGCAGAGCCATTCTCACATAGAGTCCACCATTGACTTGATCTAATATTCGACAACGAGAATCGCTAAATACCTCATTCGTGATTTCCACTCCTCTGTTTACAGGTCCAGGATGGAGGATCAATGCTTCAGGTTTTAATATAGATAAATTATTTTTATTTATTCCATAATTAACACGAAAATTTTCTGCTTCTAAATGCACATCCTCAGAGTGACGTTCTAATTGTAATCGTAGAGCCATTACTGAATCACACCACGCCAGACCATCACTGAGTTTGTCAAACCATTGAAAATCAGGAATCGGAGTTTTTGGTTTAAAAATCGAAGGTCCACAGCCAGCAATTTGTACGCCCATTGTTTTAAAAACTTCAAAGTGTGAAGAGGCCACACGACTATGCAATATATCTCCAACAATCAAAAGTTTCATACCTTCGAGAGGGCGTTCTTTCCAGAGCGTGTAAAGATCCAATAAGGCTTGCGAAGGATGAGCTTTTGAACCCCAACCTCCATTAATGATCGGAGGCTTAATCTCTTGATCTATCTTATCAAGATCCAAATCACTCCCACATCGAATGATCATCACTTTGGGATCCATGGCGGCTACATTCAGAATCGTATCTTCTGGTGTTTCACCTTTAGATAAACTCGATCCTGAATTAATATCTAAAAGAATGGGTCCTAGTCCCATTCTCCAGCAGGCCGATTCAAAACTGATACGAGTTCGTGTAGAGCTTTCAAAAAAAAGAAGCGCGGCAGTTCCTTGAAACTTCCAAATTTGGTCGTGACCTTCTCTGAGCCTCTGGGCCATTTGAAAAAGCGATACCAAATCTTGACGTTTATAATGACGAAAATCGAGGAAACTATTCTTTTTTGGACTCATCAAGGTTTAAAGCTACGAATCCCAGGCATTGAAGTCAATGGAGACTTTTGTTTTTCTCTCTTTTTTAAAACCTAACTCACTCGATAATAATAAAACATGAATGTACTGGTGTAATCATTAAGAGGTAAGTCTATGTGACGAACTCAATCTGTTCTCATTCCCAACGATAATTCGGTGCCTCTTTTGTGATACTCACATCATGAACATGGGATTCTTTTAATCCTTGAGCCGTAATCTCAACAAATCGTGCCTTTTGCTGAAGCTCAGCAATACTCGCTGCCCCTACATAACCCATTCCTGAACGAAGGCCACCCATCAATTGGTGGATAATTCCTGAGAGACTGCCACGATAGGGAACTTTACCTTCAATTCCCTCTGGGACTAATTTTTCAGCATCATTCACATCACTTTGTGCATAACGGTCTTTGGAGCCCTTCGACATAGCCCCTAAACTACCCATACCACGATAAACTTTATAACTTCTTCCTTGAAATAAAATCGTTTCGCCTGGTGATTCTTCTGCTCCAGCCAAAAGATTTCCAATCATTACAGAATGGGCACCTACTGCTAGCACCTTAGTTATGTCTCCAGAGAATTTAATACCACCATCTGCAATAATCGTTCGTCCAAACTTTTTTGCGACTTGAGCACAATCATAGGCTGCTGTAATCTGCGGCATACCAACACCAGCAACCACTCTTGTCGTACAAATACTACCAGGTCCAACACCGACCTTTACCACATCTGCTCCTGCTTGAAATAATGCCTCAGCCCCTTCAGCCGTTACTATATTGCCAGCTACGACAATAGTATCTGGATGTTTTTTATGAATGAGTTTTACCATTTCAATTACATTTTTAGAGTGTCCATGTGCAGTATCTATCACCAATACATCACAATGAGCCGCCACCAGTGCCTCAGCTCTTGCTATAGAGTCTGCTCCCGTACTGATCGCTGCTCCGACCATCAATCGCCCCTGATTATCTTTCGTAGCTTGAGGATAAGCTTTCGCCTTCTCTATATCTTTAATCGTGATCAATCCTTTGAGTTTTCCTGAATCATCCACTACAGGCAGCTTTTCAATACGATATTTTTGTAGAATTTCACGGGCTTGCTGAAGAGTTGTTCCCACTTTAGTGGTAATTAATTTTTCCTTTGTCATAATATTTTTAATCGGTTGGCTCAAGTTCGTTTCAAACCGTAAATCGCGATTCGTTAGAATCCCCACAAGTGTTCCTTGAACCGTAATGGGCACACCACTAATTGAATATTTTCTCATCAGCTCCACAGCCTCTGCAACCAATTGATCTGGCCCGAGAGTTATCGGATCACTAATCATTCCACTCTCATATTTTTTCACTTTTTCAGCTTCAAAAGCTTGTTCTTCAATTCCAAAATTCTTGTGGATAATACCTAATCCACCTAATTGCGCCATGGTCCGTGCCGTTCGATTCTCTGTCACCGTGTCCATGGCCGCAGATATTATGGGTGAATGAAGCTGAGTGCCTCGTGCAAAAGCCGTCGTCGTATTCACTTGTGAAGGTACAATTTCTGAGTATTGTGGCAAGAGTAAAACATCATCAAAGGTTAAGGCTTTCCGTATATGACCCATTCCTGTATCTCTTGGCTCATTCACCATACTCAACTCCTCTGAAATTTGAATTTGTTTAAGAGAGTACTGATTTTCTTTCTCTCTGGCGAGGAAAGAATCTATTTTTGGCCCTGCGCTAACATTTTTCTTATTATGTATGTAAGTTTTATACAGAGTTAGTCTAAAAATTAGGGTGTTCCACCAATTTGACATACTGCTAATGAGGCGACACCGAAACTTGTTTCGCGACAGAGATTTATTATGAAAAGACTGGTTGCTTTGTAAACAGAGACTCCGCTAAGCCTCAAACAAGCGGTACGCACCTTCGGCCCGCTCCGAGCTGGTTGATCAAAGTCTCTATTTGCATTAGATATTCATAAAGACTGGTCAGTTACATTTTTTAAAGAAATAAGCTTTACGAGATCAAATTTGATTTTAAAAAACCAAAATTAAATCTTTTAAGTATGAAAAAAAAGGAATAGTTTTTCTGAAATTAAATAATTTTTTTAGAACCTATTTGATAAAAGAATTCTCTCTTTTGTATTGAGAGAATTCTTTCTTTAATATTTAAACAATAAATTATATTTGAAAATAATTTATATTTAAGCCACTTTCTTTTTAAATTTCATAAATTGTTGATATTTTTTATCAAAATCTTTAGCAAAATGGCCATCGACAGTGACCAGGCCCTCTTTAAACCAGGTGTAATGTTCATCACAAAAACCTGCTTTTGTTGACTTCCCCTTACATCCTTCAGCTTTGCATCGATCAATAACAATAGAGACCACGTTATTGGTACTGGCTCCAGGAACTGCGGGTTTAGAACCTGTTGTCTGTTCTTTTTTACTCATTGAAATCTCCTTTTGAAAAAATAGATAATTTGTCTTTAAGAGTTGAAAATCCCTCAAAACAACTAATTCTTACCTATTCTTTATCGGAGGTTTCCAATAAAGCTTAAGAAATCAAGCTCGATAAAAATTTTTAGATCTATCTCTTTTCAAAATTTATAGTTTGAAACTGTCCAAAGAATAGACAAAATAAATTTATTTGAACTTAAATATCGTCAACTGTCTCAGAGTTAAATTGCATTACACCTTGAGGCCGCTTGCAAGGCACTATTGTATTTGTTTTTTCACTTCCACCTTCACGTCACCTTCACGTCACCTTCACTTCATTGTTAGAATGTGTCTTCAATATGACGAATCATTTTTCACCAATTGACTTGAAATAAAATCTCAATTAATTCAATAAAAATAAACTCTGAAATCTCTTTACCCGAGGCCGTATGAAAAATTTTATTCCTCTATTTTTGATCTTTGCAGTAGTTAAGAGTTACGGAAGCACCAATCAGATTTCAATTCGCACGATTATGACATGTCAGCAGAGCTCTGCAAATCAATGGATTGAGGTTGGAATTGCCTATAATGATAGTCCCGGTCTCAAAGCATTCATTGTTTCTCACCATAGCGCTAATATAACTAAAGAAAACTCCTCAAAACTCATTTTCAATTCTCCCGTTTATCAATTTGATAGATCTGATGAAACAACTTTTGAAGATAATCAGAAACTTTTTAAATTATCAGTTTCTAAAATCACTGATTTAGGAAGACTCTATGTCATCTTAGACGACGCAAGAAATTTGATAATCAATGGACTTATTTGTTATAAGAATAGTTCAATCACCTTTGATAATTGAACGACAGACAATACGATCCGTAACTGGCCATCCCCTACGAATAGCTCATTTATCGAAGTCTCTATTTGCATGAGTTATTTGTTGATTATTAAATCTCTTTTAAAATAATTTTCTCTTTTGATCTCAAATAAAGAGCCAGAGAGACATAAAACATTGTTCCGATAGAATCATAGAAAAAATATGGAATTCCATTCCAATAACTTAACATAAGCCCAGAATAATTTTTGGGATACATATCAAGTAATAACCAAGAACCGAGGTTTGTTAGTAGGAAAAATATAAAACTGGCACCAAATCCCCACTTTAAAATTTCAACACCCTCACTTAGATTCTCTTTTTTCGAATTCCAAGACAAAAAACTGATTATAAATATTGATGAATAAGTAAAAAGCATAAAAGGGTGAAATCCAATAATCAAATCAGAAATGAGTAAGGCTAACAATGGAATCATTAAACTGAATTTATTTTTATTCAACCAGCGAGGTGCTAAAATAGCCGTAGCCCCTAGTGCCGTAAAGTTGGGCCAATGAGGAATTAATCTTGAAAAAACAAGTAATCCAATCACCCAAAGAACTTCCTTTATCTTTAAGGACTCAATTCGATTTTTTATTTCATTTAAATTCGTTTGAACCATAAAATCCCCCTAAAAAATCGAATCCTAACTTTATTTTTCTTTGAATGCCAAGGCCTTTTTCAGCAGAATCTAAATAGTTTGAATGATTAAAACAACTAATTTTGAGTTTTTATAACTGGAGCCTATCCCATAAAATAGTTTCGATATGGAATTAGTTCAAATAAAAAAGCCCGATTTCTCGGGCTTTTTTTCTCAACAATTTTTTAGTTTACATCTTTAAAATCAGCATCAATTACATCATCACTGCCGCCACCGCTCTTGGCCTCCGCTGTTGATTCTGCGCCTTGATGAGGAGGAGCACCAGCCGCTCCTCCCGCTTGGGCACCCTCTGTCGCTCCAGCCTTCTTATAAAGTTCAGTAGAAAGCTTTTGACTGATTGCCATTAATTCATCATTAGCTGTTTTTAATGCCGCCAAACCAGTTTTGGATTCAATCGCTTTTTTAGCTTTAGCCACAGCTTCTTCGGCTGTTTTTACATCTGCCGCTGGAAGATTGGCCGTGTTTTCTTTGATAAGTTTTTCTGTTTGATAAACTAAATTATCTAAGGAATTCACTTGAGTTGCCATCTCTTGTCTTTCTTTATCTTCTGCTGCATGCTCTTCGGCTTCACGAACTGCTTTTTTAATATCTTCTTCATTCAAACCAGACTGGGCCGTAATTTTAATCGTTTGTTGCTTACCAGTTCCTTTATCTGTTGCCGATACATTCAAGATACCATTGGCATCGATATCAAAAACCACTTCCACCTGAGGAACTCCTCGAGGTGCAGGTGGTAAGCCGGTTAATTCAAAACGTCCCAAAGTTTTGCTATCAGCCGCCATTTTTCTTTCACCCTGAAGCACATGGATTTCCACGCCAGGTTGATTATCTGCTGCCGTTGAAAAAATTTGTGTCTTCTTAGTTGGTATTGCTGTGTTTCTTTCAATTAAAGTCGTCATCACGCCACCCAGTGTTTCAATTCCCAACGACAAAGGTGTAACATCTAATAAAAGAACATCTTTAACGTCACCAGACAGAACGCCGCCTTGAATAGCAGCTCCGATCGCAACCACTTCATCCGGGTTCACGGTACGGTTTGGTTCTTTTCCGAAGAACTCTTTCACCGCTTTTTGAATGGCAGGGATACGAGTTGACCCACCCACCAAAACAACTTCGTCAATTTGAGATGCTTTTAAACCAGCATCCTCAAGGGCTTTACGACAAGGTTCCATCGAGCGCTTTACGAGATCCTCAGTCATTTGATCGAATTTAGATCTTGTTAACTTCATTTGTAAATGTTTAGGACCAGTTTGATCAGCAGTAATAAATGGTAAATTGATGTCAGACTCTTGAGCCGTTGATAATTCAATTTTTGCTTTTTCAGCGCCTTCTTTTAAACGCTGCAAGGCCATTTTATCATTCTTTAAATCAATACCACTTTCTTTTTTAAATTCTGCTATAAGCCATTCTAGAATTCGATGGTCAAAGTTATCACCACCTAGATGAGTGTCCCCATTTGTTGATTGAACTTCTACTACGCCATCACCAACTTCAAGAACGGAGATATCAAAAGTTCCTCCACCGAAGTCATAAATTACTATTTTTTCATCTTTCTTTTTATCAAGTCCATACGCGAGAGCAGCAGCTGTTGGTTCGTTGATAATTCTCTTTACGTCAAGTCCGGCAATTCTACCGGCATCTTTTGTAGCTTGTCTTTGAGCATCGTTAAAATAGGCAGGAACAGTGATCACTGCTTCTTTCACTTCTTCACCTAAATAATCTTCAGCAACTTTTTTAAGCTTTGCCAAAACAGCAGCTCCAATTTCTTCTGGAGATACTTTTTTACCTTGGACATCAAAGGCACAATCATTACCTTTAGAGGTCACAGTGTAAGGAACTAATTTTGTTTCTTCTTGAACTTCTTCAAGTCGACGTCCGATAAATCTTTTGGCAGAATAAATTGTATTCTCAGGATTGGTCACGGCTTGACGTTTTGCAATTTGACCAACAAGACGCTGACCATCTTTAGTGAAGGCCACCACTGAAGGAGTCGTGCGCGCGCCCTCTTCATTAACGAGAACCTTTGCCTCACCGCCCTCCATGATCGAAACCACTGAGTTGGTTGTTCCTAAATCGATACCAATAATTTTGCCCATACTAAACTCCTACTTTTCTTTAAGGTAATCTGAACTTTTCTTTCTTGAAGAACCCTCTCAGATCACCATTTTTTAATGTTACAACCTCAATCTGTTATTTTAATTCCAGTCGTCAAGGCGCATTCTCAAATTGAGTCACTTTTTTCGTCCAAAAAAACTGCCACCGGCAGAGGCTGTTTTTTCATCCCTGATTTCTGAGATCTTACGAAGCATTTTTTCCTCTTCAGAATCGAGTTTTTTAGGAATATCAATATTAATTTGATAATAGATATCACCTCGACGGCCCCCGCGTAGAGTTGGAATTCCGTGTCCAGATAATTTAATAAGATCCCCGACTTGACTTCCTTTTGGGACATTCACAGCTTCTTTACCCGTCACCGTTGGGACTTCTGTTTCACCTCCCAAAATAGCTTTCGTATAAGAAATCCTCAACTCTGAAACTAGATCATTATCCCTTCTCTCAAAATGATCATGATCTTGAACTTGAATTTCGACATACAAATCACCAGCAGGCCCACCACGGTGACCACCCTCACCCTCGCCTGTTACTCTGAGACGAGTTCCTGAATCAACACCAGCAGGTATCGTCACTCGAATTTTTCTATGACGAGAGGTTCTTCCTGTTCCCCGGCAAGGTTTGCATTTATGTTTAATAACCTTCCCTTGCCCATGACAAGTGGGACAAGTCGAGGCCATTTGAAAAAAGCCTTGTGCACGAACGACTTGCCCTTGCCCACCACAAGTCGAACAAGTATCAACGGAACTTCCTTTTTCTGCGCCAGTTCCATGACATTCTTTGCAAGATTCATCGCAATCGTACTCAATTTCTCTTTCAATACCTTGAACTACATTTTCTAAGTTAATTTCCATTACATATCTTAGATCAGCACCTTTTCTAGGCTGATTAGGATCTCGACGACGTCGTCCACCTGAAGATCCCATTCCAAAAAAATCACCAAAAATATCCCCAAATTGGGCAAAAATATCTTCTACATCATGAAAGCCCTGTGATGAGCCTCCACCACCAGAAAATGCTTGATGACCAAATCGATCATACTTAGCTCTTTTTTCTGAATCGCTAAGAACTTCATACGCTGCTGCAGCTTCCTTAAATTTTTCTTCTGAATCTTTATTGCCAGGATTTTTATCAGGGTGAAATTGCATGGCTATTTTGCGATAGGCTTTTTTTATAACGTCCTGATCGGCATCCTTGGAAACACCTAAAATCTCATAATAATCTCGTTGATGGGACATTCCCACTCCTTAACTTTAATTATGAACCCATTTTAAACTGTGCGGCCATTGCAGGACTGACTAGTAGGAGACCAAAAGAAGGTATTCCAATACCGACCTCAGTCGCAACTAGGCTTACAGAGTTTTAAAAAAGGGTCTAAACTTTACTTTTTGGCTCGAAATAGTGAAAACTTCATGCCGTCCGGTCAAACAACACAATTATGGTGTCGCTTGAGACTTTGTCAATAAAAGTGATAACTTTTTAAAGTTAATTTAGGGTTTTCTAAAACATTTGAAAAAACAACCATTGGCTGAATAACAAATATTATTTTGATGCCGCTTTAAGATGACTTCTCATTCTCTCAAGGAGACCTTCCGAAAGTCCCCCTTTTTCATACTCCCTAATTAATTTATCAGCTAATTCCAATCGACCTACTTCTGAGTATAAACGAGTTGCGTAAGATGCTAACCAATCTGGACCGCCATTTTTTTGAGCTCTTTCAAAATATTCAGCTGCCTTAAGTTTATCACCGACTTCAAATAAATAAAGATAACCACCTCTATATAAAATAGGCCAATCATTTGGAAAGTGACGTAATCCTTTCTCAAGTAATTGAATTGCACCTTCTGAGTCACCAACTGTCATACTTAGCAATAGTGGTACTGTTGCGTATATAATCCTAAAATGAGGAGAAAGATCAGTAATTTTATCAACCATGCGGTAGACCCATGAGTTTACACAGTCCTCTTCTTTTTTTATGGGTCTTTCACAATGGTCGACATCCTGAATTGTTCTAAGCCAGAGTAGATCTGCCACTAACTCACTATAACCAAATGTAAAATGCTCTAAATAAGGCGCAGGATTAATAAAGTAAACAGTGGAACTAGGACTTTTATAAAAGTACAAATATTTTTTTGTCCCAATAATTACAAAAATCATTAAAAATAAAAAAATTATGCTCAGAATTCTTTTTTGTATTAACCCCATATTTTAAATTTTATAACTTTCAATTTTATTTTTGCAATGAAGATAACTTCAATTGTTTCTGATTGCGTTATTAAAATGAAAATACTTGTTAATTTTTTTTAATAGCTAATACTATACACCATTATGGGTGATGCTCCTTTTGCGATTAATTTTAACTTAGTACTTCAAAACTTTGGGGGAGACGAAGAGCTTCTTAAAAGTACCGTAGAATTATCATTAAAATTAATGCCTCAACATATAGAGAAAATTCGCCGGGCTATCTCAGAAAAAGATGCAAAATCTTTAGAAATTTCAGCTCATACCCTCAAAGGTTCTTTAGGAATTTATCTTTATACCCCTATAACAGGTATTGCTTTTGAACTCGAAAAAATGGGACGCAATAATTCTTTTGATTCTGCTGCTGAAACATTAAAAAATTTGGAAGAACAATTGGTTTGTTTTTATAAAAATCTAAATTCCTTTTATAAAAACGGCGAAGGCACAGCCAAGACTAGTATCATCGGTTAATTTAAATTTTAAAATTATTAGATCCCCTCTGCTTGCAAGCACTGTATATTTGAAGTAAGTCTCCTCACTGAATACTTAAGCGGTATAATGCTCCTTAGCACGATATAAAAGATTAGACTAACTAATTACCAAACTGAATGATGCTAACATTACTCATTATTGTTGTGTTCATTAAAAAAACGTTAAAAACCTTAATTTAAACTGCTTTTCAGAAATATCAATAAAAGAGTTGGCTCATTTTAAGGGAGTAGGCCTTTAAATATTAATATAATAAATACTATTACAAAAAATTTCTAAAATTTTGTCTTAACGATATTTTGTTATTTACTTAGTTAACAGTTTCAGTTTCCAAGTATTTTGGAGCATAAAATGCCACTTATTGTTTTAAGGTAAAGGCTTTCAGCTTGACCGCCATAGATACTTCCATCAACAATTGTCATAGAGGGTTTCAATCCCTTCATATCATATGCTCTTACGGAATTAACAAAAAATACTCTGCCATCTTCTGTCACATGGCTTACTTCAAATCTCTTTCCATTCTCTGTAAGCACAATCGAACCTTTACGAAATCCTTTATAGTCAGGAACAATCTTTATTAATTCATTCCAACTATACATTTTGTTATCACTCCCAAGTACTTTTTCACCAAATACCTCTTTTACTTTGATTTCTTTGTTATCATTATTTAAAAATCGCTGCTCTAGAGTAAAAGTCTCTGGAAAATTTGTTTGAAGATAAACATTTTCTGCGCGACCGCCATAGATACTCCCATCAACAATTGTCATAGGGGGTTTCAATCCCATCATATCATATACTCTTACGAAATTAACAAAAAATACTCTACCGTCTTCTGTCACATGGCTTACTTCAAATCTCTTTCCGTCCTCTGTAAGCACAATCGAACCGTTGTGAAGTCCTTTGTATTCAGGGACTGTACCTATCAATTCATTGGTTTCGTATATCTTACCGTTATAGGCGATTATTTTAGTTCCGAAAATTTCTCGCACTACTATTGTTTTATTGTCTTGTGTTACCACTGTTTGTTCTGCTGTTAGAACTGCTAAAGCAGAAAGCGGAAGAAAGAATAAATTTAGTACTGTTGAAATTAACAAGTAATTATATTTCATTTTAAACTCCATAAAAAATTAGTCACAAAATAGAGAACTACTACATATGCATTTCAATGTGCAAAGCTTATGCCAACTCAGAAAATAATTGGGTTATAGGACTGCCAAAACGATTTGTTGTTTGGTTTACGAGAGATAACTAATTTATAGGAAGAAGAATTTAATAGAAATGGATTTTATTTAGTTTGTTAAACTTTTTTTCTCAATGACAAAAAAGTGTTATTGATCCATGACCGAAATGACCGAAATTTTTAAACACTGCAGGTACATCAGCGGGTGAATGTGCTAAAAGTATAGATTTAATAAGAGCCTGATCTTGAAGAGCGGTTAGAAAATAACTACTATCAAAATGCAGTTCCTACTAAACTCGATTAAAACTTGAGTTTTTTTCAAGGATAAAGTTCTATTTTTACTAGCAACTAGTAAAGCTCAGTGTAAGTTGGTCCACTGTAGGAATAACAAGGCATTCCATCTCGTGCAGTAAATACTAAGGTTCCACCTAATTTATTTGGATACCAACTATTGGTGCCGTTTGGATTATAAATTACTGCTTTCGCAAGTTGCATTGTAACAATATTTCCATACTGAAGATTTTGTGCCTGCATATATAAAGATGTTGGACCATATCCAGTATTGGCGGAAGTCATAACTCCACCTTGCCAAGAACCTGCACTGATTGAAGTAACCTGATACTGTCCTATCGGAATAGAGCAAATCAATGGATCAATTGTGTTTACTGTTAATTGTCCGCGAACAACAACTGGCCCCGTATACATCATAGGGATTCTAGGGTCATAAAAATAGTATCCAAGATTAGGATCTCCATAAAAATCTAAACTTAAAGCAACTGCTCCAGAGGCACTTTGAGAGTCAGTTCCTGCAAAAATAGTCCAAGCTACATTCATATTACAAGTAGGACACAAGGCTCCTCCATAATTTCCACCGTAATATCCTCCAGGAGGAAGTGGAGCTATTTGATTATTTGTCTTAGACTTTTTGTTTTGGCAACCGCCTGTAATAAAAAGTAAACCTAATGTAAAAATCAAAGAACTGATGAACCAAGATGTTCTTACACTATTTTTAATGGATTTATTTTCTTTATTCATACAATCTCCTCAAAACTCCTATTTACAATTATTCATTAAATGCTTTTAATTTACTCATATTTGAAAAACTACCCAGCTTTTGATAGTTATTCGTTGGATATAATGCCGTTTTATCCATAACAGAGCTGCTCCGACAATCAAACGGACCAATACTCCTAAACCAACATGGCAAAACGACAGACCAAGAGCCTCCTTGATCATACGTGGACCAACTAGAAGTAAAGTTTTTAAACCAAACTTCACCTCCAATTTCACTCGCTCCACCACCATCACCGAGATCAATATATTTATTGATCACTAATACTATCGATCCAATGTTATCTTCAAAAAAACCGGTAAATACATTTTGTCCTGCATTTTGAAACCAATAATTATATTTATAAAAATCCTGACCTTTATAGCTGCTAGCACCTGAACTTAATGTCGCTTCATAAATACTTCCACTATGTTGATATCGAATTCTGACTTCTCCATAGTAGGTCGATTTTCCACTGGCATTTACTAAATTAACATTAATTAAAGGGTTTTGAGGCTCTACAGGATGTTTACTGACCCATTTATTAAATATTTCTGTGCTCGTTGGTTTAAAAACTGCAGCTCCTCCAGAACTCCATACTCCAATTGTTGGATCAACAATTGTTGAGTGACCAGGAGTTCCCGGAATAATTCCATCCGGATTCTCAATAGGAGTGGGTGTGGAAGTTGGATCTGCACTCTTATATTTTTTACCGCAACCACCAAGAACTAGTGTGATGACTGATATAATAAATAATAATTGTTTTAACCTAGCTACCATATTCTCCTCAATTTGAGATAAATTAAAGTACTCCTAACCTTTGTCTCTGCTAAAAACGTACCAAAACAAGTCAAATTGACTAAGTTATTAAATTAACTAATATTTATTTAATAATTGAAGACCCAAGGTACTCCTTTACAATCTGTCTAACACATCAAAAAAGAACATTTTTTGGTAAACACATAAGCTTCTGATGACTCCTTATAATTTTGAGTGAAACAGATAACTTACGATAGTTTAGTTAGGATTTTCTTGAATTTCCTGAAAAATAAGTTAATTACAAATTTTATTGTGAACAAAAATCCAGCTATCGATGTTTCTTAAGACCTTGATACTATTTAATTACAATAAAAAATATATAAAGGAAGCGCTATTGCTGGAGCAGATATTATACTTACTTAATTGTTTATCTGACTTGCATGATACAAATTTTGAAATCGTTGATTGTCAAATTAAAAAGAAGGCAGTGGTATGAATTGGTCTGAGATCTAAATTTAATTTTGAATAACGGGTTTCCCACCCTCTCCCCCGCCTGTGAAAAAGAAAATCCCTCCGGGCTTTTTCATGGGATGTGGGAAGGGTGGGTAAGTCCCCTCACCTGTAAGGGATAAAGTAAATTCTCTGACAGATGGCGGCACCGACGTAAAAGTCAAAACTAAGTGTGCAAGTGCTCTTTCCAGAGATCGTTCTCAAAGAAATAAACAAACACTCTTTTTATCTCAAGCCACTAAAGGCAACCGATATATCCCTCAAGAGACTCGATTCATCCCTCAAAAGACTAAACGAAAAGTATTTGAACGATCAGGTGGATGTTGTGAGTTTATTGGAAAAAATGGAAAACGATGTCATAGCAAACATCAACTAGATGTGGGATCATGTCATTCCATGGAGTCAAGGCGGAGGAAACGATGAAAAATCGCTGCGCGTTTATTGTCGAACTCACAACCAATATCGCACAAAAGAGACCCATGGGTTCTGGTATTAAGCGAAGAATCGAATTTGACGATTCCTATTTCTGAGTGGTTATAACTTTTCTATGCCACAATAAATCAAATAGATTCCCTATGATTGACATTGAGTAATGACTACATCTCGAAGGGAATATTTTTGAAATGTAACCGAATATCATTGATCAAGTAATAGTAATGAAAAATATAATCAAAGAGAAAAATTAAAACTCTTCCAAGTCTTCTTCTTTTTTCTCTTCACTTTCTTGTGATTTCGTATCCAAAGAATTGCTTGAGTCAGAGTCCTTTGATAATTCCTCTTCATTCAACTCAAAATCAGTGGCATCGTCTTCAATTTGTTCATTTAAGAGTGGTTTTTTCTTCTTTTCTTTACTAAATTCATTTTCAAAACCATTACCAAATTCAGTACTTGAATCTAGTAATTTGAATTTTTCAGTTATATCAGACGCGTGTAGTTCACCTACAATATCCCCAGGCATAATACCTTCGGTTGCCATCATAACAACTGCCGTTGCATAATTTTTTTCAACTTTGACAATTTTAACTTCTCCAATTTTCCAAGTATTTGAAAAAATAGTACTTTCAGAGTGCCTTAGACGATGGATTGCCGAAACCGGTGCTCTTTGATTTACCTTTACGCCATCTGATGATCCTCTATTGATATAAATAATGGCTTGTGGTCCAAATAAGGATCTCGTTGTGTCATTCTCTCCACCAATTATCATTGCCTTAAGTGATACGGGATCACCAGGCTCAGTGAGATTCATTTTGGGTCCATGACCAGGGATAATACTGGCCCCTACTTTAATTGGAAATAAAGATTTTATTACTATCGCTTTATAATATTCCTCAACCTTTCCAATAACTTTAACTTCCCCTTGAACTTCGTAAGACATGGGTAATTCTCCGATGGCTTCAGGATCTCGGATTTCTCCAATACTTTCTATAACTGTATAGGTTTCTCCAATGTTTATTACTTCGTCCCCATCGGCCGCAATAAACAAATAATCTCTTTCCGATGCTGTCGATGCATTTTTTTCTATTTCATAAATGGAACCTTTAATATTTTGAGGAAACTCAGAAATATAGAAAGGAACATTAAGAATATTTTCAATTTTTGGTAATTCAATTGGAACAATTTCGAGTGGTGCTTTTTCAACTTCTGCATCTGTATCAAAATACCAATTGGGTAAAGATGGTGGAAAGTTCGATAATGTCGGTACATGACTGCCTGATGGAGGAGGTATCATGACTCCAGAGGTAATATCAGTAACAAGTGGCAATCCTTGACTACTCCACCATTTTGTTTGCGATAATGTTGTTTTGCCTAAAGATGTTTGAGGAGTCAGGGCTGGTGCATTAGACGTGGTATTGACTTTTAATCCTGGAGCTTCCAATCCTTCTCCTGGAAAAAAGTGAATAATCTGACCTTTTTTAATCTGATGAGGATTTGTAATATATGGATTCAAGGCCCAGATTTTAGACCAAAAAAAACCGTCCATAAATAAAGTTCGGCTGACATCCCAAAGGGTATCGCCCTCAACAATGACATACTCTTGATTTGTTCTTTTTGAAAGTGCTCCCTCCCAAACTTCTTGAGGTGTTGGTTGGGAGTTGTATTTCTGATATATTGAATGGAAATAGTCTTCATCTCTTTTTTCAATAGAGTGACTTTTGTCAGAATATATACAGAAAAGAGTGATAAGAACTAAAACTTTAAGCTTCATTTGTCTCCACAAATTTTATTGAGTAATTAACTTTACTTCAACTTCAGCTCTAGCCGATTCGGGACTTCCAGGGTAACGATTAATGACTTGCGCTAAAAGTTGAAGTGCCTGTTTATTCAAATTCATTTTTTTAAATACAACTCCTTTGGCAAAAAGAGCTGAAACAGCTTTGTTGCTTTGAGGATAAAAATTTAATATTTTTTGAAATGCCGCTAAACTTTCACCAAATTTTTTCTGAGAAAAAAGTAACATGCCTTGCAAATAAAGGGCATTATCGCAATAGATACTTTTGGGATATTTTTTTAATAATAAATTCACATAGGCCACTAATGCAATCTCATCATTTTTTTGATATTTTTCGACGACCTTTTGGTAAACATTTATTTCCGTAAGATTTTCAAGTTTTTCGCCGACTAATTCGAAAAAAATCTTTTCTTTATCTGTTAACTCTACCGGTCCGCTGAGTTGACTAGAATCATGAAAACGACTATTCGTTAATTCATTTTGACCTTTAAAAATAAAACTTTTTGCCTCTAATTCTCTCGTTTTAGGAAAAGAACGTCTAGATGCCGCAGCACGTTTTTCATTACTTTGTTTTTTTATTGCCGCAGGCGATGAACCCTTTTTTTCAAAATGATGACAGGCAATTATATTAAATAGAATCGTGATTAAAAATAAACTAACCCAATTCATCATTCCCTCCTGGAATTACGATCTGTAATAAATTTAATTTGATTGTGACATGGAGAACTGTAGGCGCCAAGTCCATGATCCTATAAGCAGGTCCAATAGCCAGTGCCATTAAAATCTTAAATTCTCTTAAATTATATATGCCTGAAGCATTGATTTACTTCTATTACTTATCCACAGACTTTGTGGACTAGACCTTTATCCTAAGGTGTAAACCCTTATCAGCAAAGCCTTTCAGCGAAATGCACATTATATTCGCTGCAATATATGAGCTTGGTTTTACTCTAAAAATGTTAATTAAAACGAATTAATATAGAACTTTTTTATATAGATAAATTGTCCGATTTCTGGACTAATAATTCGATATTCACCCTCACAAAGAAATAAAACCATGAGAATAGGTGTGTATTAATTTGCACACTTCTAAATTATGTCGCTATTTAGTATTCTATTCGTAATATTTTCCTATTTACAGACCCGTGGATTAGAAGCCACAGTTCAAAATCTATCTAAACCAAGCCAGAATTTCTGTTCTCATCTGTTAGACTTTAACTCGAAGCACTTGCAGCTTTACAAAGCAATTGCATGTGGCGTACCAGTCAAGGATTCTTCATATGAAGTTTTAAAAACAGTTTCACTATGGCACCTGGTTATTGTTTCAGCTGGACATTTCCAAGTCATTCTCTGGTTTTTAAACAAATTTAAAAATAAAATTCCATGGATTTCACCCTTGGGACTTTTGGCTTTTAGTTTGATTTCAGGAGCGCAACCTCCTGTTTTGAGAGCTTATATAGACTACTTAATCCGAATGGGCTCAAAGCAATGGAGGTTTTGGATCCCTTCGGAGTATTGCACACTTTATAGTTCATGCATGATTCTTGTTTGCTTTCCCTCTTGGACTCATTCTTGGTCCTTTCTTTTAAGTTGGCTTTGTGGAGTTTTAATTCTGCTTTTGCAACGACAATCACTCTTTATTCAAGCCTTAGGCATTTGGATTGGGGTCTTTCCCATAGCTTGTTTGTTTTCTGCCCCCCATCCTCTTGGTTTTTTATTTAACATTATCTTTGCTCCACCACTATCATTGGTCCTCTTTCCCTTGTCTTTATTAATGATAGCATTCCCAATTCTGCATCTAATAGCTGATCCCTTTGTTGATTTTCTATTGTATCTACTCACGCAGCTAGCAGGACCCAGCAGCGCATCCTCATTATATAAATTTAATTATTCGCAAATAACTTTTATAGGATCATGGATATATGTATTAGGTTTACAAATTCTTATTATTTTAAAAATGCGAACAAAGGTTAGAAAAAAAGATAAATGAAAATTGAAAAATATTTTTATTTTTTTATATTAATTTTATTTACTCGAGTGATTGTTACGGAGTACCCCGCCATGCAGTGGATTGTCTGGAATGTGGGTCAAGGCCAATGGGTAACTTTTATCAATGGACATCGTTGTTGGCATTTTGATTTTGGTGGAGAAAAGAATCCAATCCATGAAGTTTCAAAATATTGTCTATGGAGAGAAAATAGATTAATTCTTTCTCATCCCGATCGTGATCATTATATTTTTCTTAATTCCATCAAAGAACGATTTAAGCAGGTTTGCCTAGAAGGACCATCGTGGAAAACACTTCCATTACAAAAATTAGGAGCGTCCAAAATTAAGAAATGCGATACACACAATTTTATGGAAAATGCTTTTTTTCAAACCAACCAAAAACAAATATTATATCAAACACGTCATCGAAATAGACCAAAAGTTGATAAAAATTTAAAGAGTCAAATTTTTCACTCTAAGCATTGGCTCATCACAGGTGATGCTCCTCAAGTGGTTGAGAAAGATTGGATCACTCAAACGCCAGAGGAGGAAGAACAAAGTGTCACGAGATTATTACTAGGACATCATGGAAGTAAAACAAGTACTTCGTTGGAGTTACTTCAAAAACTGACTCAGCTTAATCAATGTATTGTTTCGAGCAGAGAAAAAAAATACGGACACCCTCATAAGGATGTTCGTATTCGCGTAAAATCATTTTGCAGTCTTATTCGAACTGAAGACTGGAATCATTTACATTATTTAGAAGGATTATAAGGTTTGAATTCAAGACCTAAATCTTTTGCAACTGGCTCATAACAAACATAACCATTATAAACATTTAATCCTTTTAAAAGAGCTTTATCTCGAGCCACTGCGTCTTCAACACCATAAGCAGCTAACATTGAAGCATATTTTAAAGTCATATTGGTTAAAGCATAGGTCGATGTTCGTGATACGACTCCTGGCATATTGGGGACACAATAGTGAATCACACCCTCAATTTCATAGGTTGGTTGAGTATGTGATGTTGGTCTACAAGTTTCAATACAACCACCCTGATCCACCGCCACATCAACAACAACCGAACCTCTTCCCATTGAAACAATTAATTCTTTTGAAACTAAAGTTGGAGCTTTTTGCCCAGCTAAAAGTACGGCACCAATCAAGAGATCACTCTCTCTTACTGCTTGTTCAATATTTTGAGGATTGGAATACAAAGTTCGACATCGACCATGAAAAATATCATCCAAATATTCAAGTCTTGCATGATTCACATCAAGTATGGTGACCTCCGCGCCCAAACCCACCGCCATTTTGGCAGCATTGGTACCAACGACTCCCCCACCAATAATACTCACACGTGCTGGACGAACCCCCGTCACACCACCAAGAAGAATTCCTTTTCCACCATGATCTTTTTGTAAATAAAAGGCACCAATTTGAGTTGCCATTCGCCCTGCGACTTCACTCATGGGCGTCAAAAGAGGTAAACTGCCATTTTCTAATTGAATTGTTTCATAGGCTACAGCTTTAACTTTTTTCTCACACAAAACGCGAGTTAATTTTGATTCCGCTGCCAAATGCAAATAGGTATATAAAATTTGTTGTGGTTTAAGTAATTCATATTCATCAGGAAGAGGTTCTTTTACCTTCACTATCATTTCAGAAGTTTGATAAACCTCTTTTTTTGTCGCAATAATCTTGGCACCAGCCTTTTCATATTGTGCATTAGTGATCCCACTTCCAAGCCCTGCTTCATTTTCTACTAATACCGAATGCCCTTCTTTAACAAGCTGTTTAACGCCTGCTTCTGTTAACCCTACTCGGTTCTCACTTATTTTTATTTCCTTTGGAACACCTATTATCATATTAATTCTCCTTTAAATCATTTGCCAAGGAAGTCGGTCCTGATCACCCATATAATTTGGTTCTGCCATTTCAAAGGGTATCGTTGAATCTGGCAACTGTAAAATTTTTCTGACAAGTCGATTCAATAAATCATGTCCAGCCTTAAATAGAACTAAGTGCCCCATCATCGGTGCTCCTAGCGTCACGATGTCTCCCAGAGCATCAAGAACTTTATGCCTTACGAATTCATCTGGAAAGCGTAAACCCCCATCATTTAAGACTTTATCATTATCTAAAACGACAACATTATCAAAACTTCCACCTAAAGCCAATCCCATGGAGCGAAGTTTTTCTACATCTCTTAAAAATCCAAAGGTTCGAGCACCTACAATTTCGCGTGCAAAGGAAACCTCGTTGATATCAATATCAATACTCTGTCTTCCAATACATGGGTGCTGAAAGTCAATGGTACAATTAATCCTTAAACCATTATAGGGGTATACAATTGCCGACTTGTCGCCATCTTCTACTTTTATAGGTTCTTTTATATATATGTACTTACGAGGTTGATCTTGTTCAATAACACCTGCCTCATGAATCGCTTGAAAAAAAGGAAGACTACTTCCATCAAGAATCGGTAACTCTGGTCCCTCAATTTCGATAAAAGCATTATCAATTCTAAGTGCAGCCAGGGTCGATAGACAATGTTCCACAGTGGAGATAGAAAATTCTGAGTTTCCAATCGTTGTTGCATTCGTAGTAGCCTTAACATGACTCGCATACACACGAACTGATTTTGACACTCCATCAATATTTTTTATCAGATGAACACCGATATCTGTGGGAGCTGGACGAAAAGTCAGCTGACAGGGCTTTCCTGTATGCAAACCAATCCCTTTTACAGTAGAGGATCGCCGTAGTGTTCTTTGAAGGAACATAAAAACCTTTCCATCTTTTTTAGGACCATAGTGCCTGAAATCGAGTTTATGGACAGACCCTATAATATTCCTGGATTCAGAGACAAGCTCAATAGATAATTTATTTAATTAATATGAAAATGAGACTACTAACTGCCTTAATTTTAAACTTTACTTATTGGATTCAGGGGTGTGCATCATCATCTGAATCTCATGCTCCAAGGGGATCAGCTCCGGCGCACCCAGCTGCATACTCTCAAGACCACTTTACCTACAATAAAGAACAAAAGGCTCGGGTCGATAACGATTTTGAGTTTTACTACAAACATTGCAGTGTTGACGAACGAAAACCCTTTCCTACAGGAGCTATATGGCAATGCACCTTCCCCTAACACGGCTTGATCTTTTTTCCTTAGTTTTCGTTGGACTACGCTTTCGCTCCTTTCGACTTACAGGAAGTATACCTTCAGTCGCTATTTCTTGTCCGCCTCAACTTAGAAAAAAATCTCTGCGCCTTCCTTTTCTTGATCTTTTTTCAATATTATTATTTGTCATTTTAGTCATTCCAAATTTTGTTTTTGCACAAGAGTGGCAAAAAAACATTGAAAAAAAATCTGCAGATAGATGGACCCTCCAAGAATGGCTGAATCAAAAAGATCGAAATCGACTGATGGATCAATGGCTTATGCTACACACACCCACACCCTATGAGTTTGCCTTAGAATTGGATTCTTTAGATTATGGAGTCACCACTGCTGGTACCACGACACAATATAAAACACTGACTGGTTCTTTTCTGGCCTACGCTTCAGTCGTGGGCTTAGAGTTTAAAACAAATAATAATGCGACTGAAGGCTTCATTGATAACACAAGTTATTTTCATATAAGAATGCTTGGTTCTGCTGATCAAGGCTCTCACTTGACATTAAGTCTTGGACAAAAATCAAGAAAATATCAGGACGAAACCATACCTATTCGGAATCAATATTTAGGACAAGTCGATTTAACATTATATTTTAATAAAAACTTTGGCTTCACTTATCTCAATAAAGGTTATTACCCTATCACTGGTCATGCCATTTGGGGTGATCTCAATGGCTCACAACAGAGTCTTCGACTATTCATTGACTTTGCAGCCCTCAGAATTTTTGGTGGACTCTATTCAGAAACTGAATCACAAACTCTAGCAGGGATTTCGACTCAAAAAAAAATTCAAGGATCAACAATTGGACTTAAACTTTATTTTTAATAAAAATCATTCAAGCTGGCCATTTGCTGAAAAACACACTTGATTTTATGATATTAATTTTGCAATTGTTCTTTTGATAATAAATCATAGCAAATACAACCGTATTTTTTGAAATAAGATGCGAAGGAGTTTTAAACACAATGCATCTACCAACTATTATTCAAGACTTAGCCATTATATTAATTGTTGCAGGTGCAATGACTTTACTTTTTCGAGCCATTCGCCAACCTGTTGTACTGGGTTATATAGTCGCAGGTTTTCTAGTTAGTCCCAATTTTGAGTGGCTCCCAACAGTGCTTGATATTAATAGTATCAAAGTATGGGCCGACATTGGGGTGATCTTTTTACTCTTTGCGCTGGGACTTGAGTTTAGTTTCAAAAAACTCGTCCGTGTTGGCACAGCAGCGTCGCTCACGGCAATTGTTGAAGTCGCTGGAATGATTGGTATTGGTTTTATGGTGGGTAAACTCTTTGGCTGGGAGAATATGGATAGCATTTTCCTGGGCGGCATATTAGCCATCTCATCGACCACGATTATCATTCGAGCTTTTGATGAGTTGGAAATGAAAACCCGTGGTTTTGTCCGCTTGGTTATTGGAATCTTAATCGCAGAAGATTTAGTTGCTATTTTATTAATGGTCATCCTTTCAACCATTGCGATCAGTCAAACATTTTCAGGCATTGAAATGGGTATTGCTGGATTGAAATTAGGTTTTTTTCTGATTCTTTGGTTTATACTCGGAATATTTCTTATTCCTAGTTTTCTTAAGAAAGTCCGAAAACTTTTGGGACCCGAAACACTGTTGATTGTTTCACTTGGTTTATGCTTTTTAATGGTCGTATTTGCCACTAAGGTGGGTTTTTCTCCTGCGTTGGGAGCCTTTATCATGGGCTCTATTTTAGCTGAAACAATTGAAGGAGAAAAAATTGAACATCTAATTCATCCAGTCAAAAATCTTTTTGGAGCAATTTTTTTTGTTTCAGTTGGAATGTTAATAAACTCTCAGGTTATTATTGAATACGCGGTCCCCATTCTCATCATCACCTTGGTCACTATTCTTGGCAAACTTGTAACAACCACCATCGGCTCATTACTTGCGGGTCAAAGTTTAAGACATTCAGTCCAAGCAGGAATGAGTCTCGCTCAAATTGGCGAGTTTTCATTTATTATCGCAGGATTAGGTTTAAGCCTTAAGGTAACCAGTGATTTTCTTTATCCTATTGCGATCAGTGTTTCGGCCATCACCGCATTTACAACCCCTTACCTTATCCGATCTTCAGACTCATTAGTTCATCTCTTAGAACATAAGCTACCTAAAAAATGGCTTATGACTCTAGAAAAATTTAGAACTGCATCATCTTCCGTTTCTCAAAGCAATGTTTGGCGAGAACTTTTAAAACTGTCTTCTTTAAAAATCCTCATCAATGCTGTTATTATCGTAGCCGTATTTTTGGTTGTTTCTGAATTTTTACAACCTTGGTTAATAAGCAAACTTTGGAGTTTGCAAATAGCTCAAAGTTTAAGTTTATTAATTGCAATTGTCGCATCGACTCCACTTCTTTGGGCAATTGTTGGAGGACGATTTGGCGGCAAGGCCGCCAGCGCTCTCTGGAAAGAACGTCGTTTCTCTGGACCACTCTTTGTTTTTGAACTGATTCGGTGGATTATAGCCATTGGACTAACGATAGTACTTGCAGGTCATATTATGGAACTGAGCATTTTGTTGGTTGTACTTTGCATACTTGTGGTAGCAACAGTCTATTGGCTTCCTCGTTATTTTGAACAGATATACCTCTGGATTGAGCGCCAATTTGTATTCAACTTAAATGAGAAAGAAACAAGTGAAGCCAAAAAACCCCTTCCTCCTTTAGCTCCTTGGGATTCCCATTTAGTTGAATTAAAAATTTCACCTAATTCAAATTTGATTGGTCAAAAATTATCTGAGTTAACAATACGTGAAAAATTTGGAATCACAATCGCCTTAATAGTTAGGGGACGCAAACTAATTCCTGCTCCCGGACGCAATGATATTCTTTATCCGTCCGATGTCATTCAAGTGATTGGAACCGATGAACAAATTAATTTTTTCCGTCAAGAATGTGAAGCTGCAACTCTTGAATTAACTGAAATCCCAAAATTCAATTATGAACTGCACTCTGTTTACATAGATTCTTCATCTCCATTTGTCGATAAAACAATTAGAGATTGTGGACTTCGAGAGCAGACGCACGGATTAGTGGTTGGGATTGAGAAAAATGGACAACGAATCCTTAATCCTGATTCAGCGACATTCATTAAGTCTGGAGATGTCTTATGGATCGTAGGAGACCAAAATCTAATGTCAAAAGCAAATGTATAAAATTCAGATCATAGTATAGTTGGAGTTGGAGCAGGGATATCATCCAGAACATCTTTTTCAATTTTGTGATTCCTCTGCGATTTTCCTAGAAGATCAGATTTTTTTAAAGTAAATAGAGATAATTAGGTGATAATAGAAATAGAGTTGCGAAGTTATTTTTTGATCCATTGAAAAGCAATTTTAACACTTACCCAGCAGTTAAGAGTAAAATTGCAAGGATTGCAGCTGTAAAAAAAGAACGAGGAGAATCTTAATACATGGAATCGTGGCAAATGGAAATCCGAGATGGATTTCGAACGGTGGGATCACTCCTGACTCATCTTGAAATTCCTTCATCAAACTTGAATTCCTTGATTGATCCAAGCGCTGAGTTTCCAATGCGTGTGTCTCTTTCTTTTGCTAATAAAATGAAAAAAGCTGACCCCACTGATCCCCTTTTTCTCCAAGTCATCCCACAACTTCAAGAGAAAATATCGAGTCAAGGATTTAAACTCGATTCTGTGGGCGATTTAGACGCCGTAAAAACAAAGGGACTGATTCAAAAATATAATGGTCGTGTTTTATTACTTATGACGGGAGCTTGTGCAATTCATTGCCGCTATTGCTTTCGACGTCATTTTCCTTATGAAGAATATAAATTAACATCCAGCTCTAAAGACCAATTAATTTCTATCATTGAAAATGATCCAACCATTGAAGAAGTTATTTTTAGTGGTGGTGATCCACTTTTACTCTCGAATGATCAACTTTTTGATTGGATTAAAATATTAAAGAATACAAAAAATATTAAAAGATTGCGTATTCACAGTCGGCTCACCACTGTTTTACCATCTCGTTTTGATTCTGGACTATTAGAAGTTCTTTCTTTTTTTCAAATGGGAGATCGAAAAACAATTTTGGTCAATCATATCAACCATCCCAATGAAATTGATGAGACTGTGAAGTTCGTTTTCTCTCAACTTAAAAAAGCTGATATAACTCTTCTCAATCAATCTGTGCTCCTCCATCAAATCAACGACCAAATGAGTATCTTAAAACTCTTAAGTGAAAAGCTTTTTCAGGCGGGAGCTCTTCCCTATTATCTTCATCTGCTCGATCGTACCATGGGGACTCATCACTTTGAAGTTGATGAAAAGGAAGCTCTCAAAATCCATTCACAACTCGCTGCAAATCTTCCTGGATATCTTGTTCCCAAATTAGTTCGTGAAATTCAAGGTCAACCCTATAAAGTAATGATCTCATCACCTTCTGAAACTCCCACTGCTCAGATCTGAACTTTTCTCCAATCACCTCGCTTAAAATAAATCCAAGCGACTAAAGTGAGTACGGCGTGCGTAATAGGAACTGAAATCAGAGCACCCGAAGCCTTGAGTGAAGTAAAATAAACTAAAAAGTAGGCAAGTGGGACTTGAAAAACCCATAAACAGTATATATTTATTTTAGTGGGTGTTTTTGTATCTCCTGCTCCATTTAAAGACTGAGTTAAAACCATAGAAATACCATAAAAAATAAACCCCGATGCAATAATTTGCAAACCTTCTACTCCATAGTCAAAAACGACTTTATCATCAGTAAAAATTCGGATGATAGGACCAGCACAAAGAATTAAAAAGGCACTGACTATTGCCATAAAATAAGCACTGAATTTTGCCGTAATCCAAACACTTTGTTCTGCTCTATCCAATTGTTTGGCTCCAAGATTCTGTCCCACTAAGGTAGCAGCCGCATTACTTAACCCCCATGCCGGCAAAATAAAAAAGACAAAGTTTCTAAAGGCAATTTGATATCCAGCCGAAGCCGATGTGCCACCAACTTCGGCCACAAGTCGTGTGAGAATAATCCAGCTGCCACTTCCAATGAGGAACTGCAAAGATGCCGGCCAGGCAATATTCAAAATATTTTTAAACTCAGTCATATCCCAATAGAAATGATTAGTTTTAAGTTTTAAAATGCCGTCTCCTTTTATTAAATGATAAACTTGATAAAGAACTCCCGATGTTCGACCAAAAAGAGTTGCCATTGCGGCACCTTTTAAACCAAAGAAATGAATCAACACCGGACACAAGATAATATTAATTCCACTGGCGAGCCATAAACTTTTCATAGCCATGGCGGCATCTCCTGCACCACGAAAAATTCCATTAATTAAAAAGAGGAGTAAAATAGAGAGCGAGCCACCCATCATAATTCTTGTAAAAGGAGATCCCTCTCTGATCACTTCTTCACTAGCTCCCATCAGTTTTAAAATATCACCCGCAAAATAGACTCCAAGTATTCCAATCAAAACAGCTACGACCACACCAATTAAAATGGATTGCGCTCCTGAATGTGCGGCTTCCTCAAAATGTTTTTCACCAATACGACGAGCAACAATGGCCGTAGCCCCTGTACTAATTCCAATCGAAACAGAATAAACCAATGTAACCACAGCCTCTGTGAGTCCAACTGTAGCAATAGCATTAGGACCTAGACCACTCACAAAAAACATATCGACAACTGCGAATATACTTTCTAAGCCAAGTTCTAAAATCATTGGTACAGCAAGCAAGATCACTGCTGTGGAAATATCCCCTTGAGTATAATCATAATGTTCGCCTTTAAAGGCTTTTTTGATTGTCATTAAAATTTGTTTAAATGTCATTTTTATAGACTAATTCTATATATTTTGAATGTCTTTCATTTTTTTAAAAAATAATTGGTCTACCTTTTTTTAAGATAAATAAGAGTAAATCATCTATATGAAACGTCACTCTTTCAACTTTTCACTGGAAGCGGTCTCAAAAATGGTTCAGCCGAGGCATTGAGGAAACTCCAGTTGATGCTTCTCTAGGCATTCCTTCGCGGAGAGAAGACCCCGCCCAGTAGAAGTCGCAGGGTCAGTTCTCATTTCAGGTATTAACCTGTCTTGAAGCATTCTTAAGAGCTTCTTAACTCGTTCTATTCCTAGAGGAGAGTTGGCGCTTAATTGATCTCAACTACAAAGTCCTCTAGAGGGCGTGCACAAGTTACGAAAAATTGGTTCGCTTGGCTCCGCCATAAACTCCAGATCTATCAACAAATAATATTTGGTAGACCCTATTTTACAAAAATCTTATAAAGAAAAAAGTATAAAATTATTAACTGTAGCTTCATGATTGAAGAATAAACCCGTACAAAATCGCTGTGTTATTTCATCGAGTGACGTTTATTGGCAAATGTCTAAATAATAACAGTATAATATTTCAACAATATCCATTATCTTCATCGACTGAGATACTTTCCAGTTGATAATATGAAAAATTAAACCCGCAATATTTGAAACTGTATTTATTTTTGAGATACATTCAATGAGGCTTAATGTGACAAAAAAAATGGTGTTCCTAAAATCAAATGCTTTAACTAGGTCCCCTTATTTGCACTTGTTACTTTCACTCCTCATAAGTTTTTCTTATTCTGTAACTATACAAGCCCAAATTTTTCATTATGAATGTAGAGATTTATTTGCATCAGAACAAAACATCAAAGCAAATACCTTTAACACTTTAAGTAAGAATAAAGAAAACCTAAATGTAAAGAAGGTACTCCAACCATCAACTGATCAACCTTTAAATCCCCAAAATATATTTCGTACAACTTATTGGAATTTAGATAAATTTATTATTTCTGATTATGTTAATGATATAAAAGAACGATTAAAAATGAAATATAGTAACCCAGAGAATTCCAGCCCTATAAAGGCTAATACTTTCAAAGACATTATCTCAAAGAATACAATTCAACTTGAAAGTATAAAAAGTGCAATTAAGGCATTAAATTCAGATATTTTTGTATTTGCAGAAGTTCATCCTCAAAGCATGTTAGACTTTATTCATGATAATTTTGAAAATCAATATGAAGTCATAGTAATCGATAAAGAATTCCAAGCCTCTGCCAAACTCAATATAGCAGCTTCAACGCTCAATACGCCCACAACAGAGGTTTCAGCAGTTGAAGGACCAATACAAAAGACTGATCCAATCGGTATTAACA
>Ga0154020_10001512_pt1 | contig 28609 bp, 22 predicted proteins | sample Klosneuvirus_201_FD_109709 | JGI IMG/M metagenome (GOLD analysis project Ga0154020, IMG submission 109709) | Active sludge microbial communities from wastewater, Klosterneuburg, Austria - Klosneuvirus_20160825_MG | ecosystem: Engineered > WWTP > Aerobic digester > Activated sludge | place...
GCATTGCGGCGCCCATGTGGGGCGGCCTTCTGACCTTGACGCTGCTCACCTTGTTTGTGATTCCAGCCCTTTACGTCATTGGGCGGTCCTTCAGCGCTTTTCCCGTTCCTCCCGTTGTGGGCACGGCCCACCCACCTGAGGCCAAGGTTGCCGGGACCCCGCCGGAAGGCTGACGCCCAACCGTCTGACGTGACGCTGTGCACGAAAACCACCAACAGCACGCGGCGGCATGGACATGGGGGCATCCCTGCACCCCCACAACGCTCACGCGGCACCGCGCTCCGCTGGACCAACGCCTGGCGCATGAGGCCGGGTGGGCATGTTCTGGATCATGGCGGTCAGCTCGGAGCGGTGAACCGCCCGCTTGATGGCCTCCTCCGGCGTAACCTGGCCCTCGCGCACCAGCTGGAGAAGGGCGTCGTTCATGGTCTGCATGCCCTGCGCCTTGCCCGTTTGCATGATGCTGGGAAGCTGGAACGTCTTGCCCTCGCGGATGAGGTTGGCCACCGAGGGAAGCGCCACCAGGACCTCCAGGGCCGCCACGCGCCCGCCCCCCACCTTCTTGCACAGCGTCTGCGCCACCACGCCCTTGAGCGAATCCGACAACATGGCCCGAACCTGGTTCTGCCGGTCCGCCGGGAACTGGTCAATGATGCGGTCCACCGTGCTCACTGCCGTGTTGGTGTGCAGCGTGCCAAACACCAGGTGGCCGGTCTCCGCCGTTTCAATGGCAATGGCCACGGTTTCCAGGTCCCGCAACTCGCCCAGCAGGATGACGTCGGGGTCCTCGCGCAGTGCGGCCCGCAGCGCCGCGGCAAAAGACATGGTGTCCGAGTGCACCTCGCGCTGGTGGATCAGGCACCGGATGGATTCGTGCACAAACTCCACCGGGTCTTCAATGGTGATGACGTGGTCCGGCCGGGTGCGGTTCACCAGGTCCAGCATGGCCGCCAACGTCGTTGACTTGCCTGACCCGGTGGGACCGGTCACCACCACCAGTCCCTTCTGGAGTGTGCACATCTGGCGTATTGCCAGCGGGAGGTTCAGGTCATCCGCGGTGCGCACCTGCGCCGGGATGACGCGCAGCACACCGCACACGCCGCGGCGGTCCTGGAAGGCGTTCACCCGGAAGCGCGCCACGTCACCCAGCGCGTAGCCGTAGTCCACGTCATGGGTTGACGTGTACTGCCCGCGGGCCTTCTCCGGCGCCACCTCCATGAGCCACTTCTGGATGGTCTCCCCGGAAAGAACGTCCAAAAACCCGGGGATGCCGCCCATGTCACCGTCCTTGCGCATCATGGGGCGCAGCCCCGCGGTCAGGTGCAGGTCCGAGCCCCCCGCCCCGTAGACCGCCGCCAGGATCGGATCGATCCCGTGCACCATGTCCACCACGGGCATGAGGACGGGCGGTTCCGGGGGCGGGGGAGGAGCAGGTGGTGGTTCCCGCGGCGTGACCACGGGCTCCTGCACGGCATGGTAATAACCCACCAACTGGCTGACGCGCGGGCGCGGGGGCGTTGCCGGTTGTTGCGTCGGCGCCGCCGCAACTGCGGATGCCGCGGGTGCCTGCGGCGCACCCTCGGGTTTGTCCACCGCGGCCAGGGGCAGCCCCACCACCGTTGCATAGGGGAGCACCTGCAGGGCGGGCGCCTCGGGCAGGGGCAGCGGCGCAGGCGGGACGTGCGGCTCCATGGCGGGCATCACGCTCCGGACGCGGGGCAGGTCCCTGGCCTGCGGTTGGACAAACGCCGCCAACCACGCGTTGCGGTGTTGCACGCGAACACTGACTGCGCCGGCGGCGCACTGCAGCGGGAAGACCACTTCACCATTGCGCTGGAGCACCCAGGCAAAGTCGCTGGGCATCACCTCGCGGAGGATCTCCTCAACCTTTGACAGCTTGAGCGCCTGCGCCAGCAAAGGCGCCTCACGCCCGCCCACCTTGATGCGCGCTGGTTTGTCGGCCTCCACCACCAGGGATTCGCCACCGGCGCGGTACATGGCCGCCACCAGGCGTTCCATCATGGAGTTACCCATCATGCACCTCGCCGTTGGGAATGACCTGCACCACGCAGGCGCGGTTCACCAGGTAGAGCCAGTCCGGAGTCCGCAGCGGGAAGAACGTGGGCGCATGCCGCAGGTAGTCCCCCAGACGGCACGCGTGGGCCGGCAGGAGGTACCGCAGCGTCCCTTCCAGGAACCCGGACGGCGCCAGTTCCACGCGCACCTCCCAACTCACCGCGTCCGCGCTGGCCTCGGTTTCAGGGGCCAGCTCTTCCAGGCCGTCCAGCAGGGGCAGCCGGAACCAGGCCGGCAGTTGGCAGTTGAGGAAGGTCACCACGCCCGCTTCCTGGACGGGGAGGAACCTTGGCCGGGCCAGCAGGTCGGACAGGCGTTCACCTGCGCCGCCGGGGTGGGCAGGCGGTGCAAGAAAGACCTCCACGTGGCGCACGGTTGACCCGCCCGTTGCCACTTCCACGGGGACGGCGCGCTTGGGAACCCTCAACGGGGATGGTTCAGGCAGGCGGTGGGCGCGGCAGCTCATGCCCTGTGCCTCGGCACGCCTGGACCGTCTTGCTAGTCCTACACGCACCCCGGGTGGATCACCCGCGTGCAGCCAGCGGCAGCGCTGTTGATCAAGACCGGGCGCCAACACCGCCATGCGTTTCCTTCAACTGCTGCACTTCAAGGCGTTGGCGCCTTCATAACAACGCGGAAAAACTCCACCCGACGCGCGGGTGGGCAGTACCGGGCCCGGTTCCAGCGCCACCAAAGGGTGGGCCCGTGACCCGCGCGGACGGCACATTCCCTTGGGCGTCACCCTTCCGGACCTGGTTGCGCGTTCAACACCCGCTGCGGAACGGGGTCGTACCAGACGTCCACCATCATCACGTCATCTGACGCCAGCAGCAGCAACGGCGTTCCACGCGCCCTCAAACGTTTCACCCCCTCCGAATGGATCGCATGCCGGGCCACCAGGACAACAAACTGCGCCTCGGCTTCCAGTTTCAGGTCTGCCCGGAGAAACCCGCGGCGCTGGTTGAACCGCGCCACATCCAGTCCGGGAATGAAATTGACCGTTGCCCCCGGTGGCAACACATCCTCAATGGCCCGCAACGTGGGCGCATCCAGAATCTCCAGATAGTACGTGGATTCAAACCCCAATTGCACCGCGCCGGCTTTCCCACCCACCAGCGGGGAATAATAACCCAATGGATGCGGCAGTTCTGCAACCAGCGCAAGCACAGAAGCCCCGCCCACCACGCCGGACATGAGCAGCGCCACCGGCACCTTCCAGGACGTCACCCGCGCCGCCAGGAGCCGGCCCACCCGGGCCCAGCCCAGTCCAGCGGCCACCACCAGCCACGGCATCACGGGGAGCAGCTGCCGCTCATTGTCATACCGGGGCAAAAGCGGAGTGGCACCCAGCACCAGCCAGAAGGCAATGTTCACCGCCACCGCCCGCCAGAGATGAGAGCGCAGTGCGTCCCGGCTCAGGGAGAACGCCGCACCCATCAGGATGGGCGGCGGGGTGGTCATGAACAGCGTCACAAACGGCCAGTGCCAGGGAATGTTTGTGTGATCATCCACCGTCCCCATGTAGAGCGCGGAGAAGCGGTAGGTCCTGGTCCAACGTGCCGTCTGCTCAACCATTCTCACAAGCAATCCCGGCGGGTCCGGCCACAACCACGGGAACGTCACGCACAACAGCGTCACGCCGCCCAGCGCCACCAGCCCCAGTCCCAGCAGCGGTGGCCACCACGTCCTGGGTGGCCCACGCCAGCGTTCCACCGCCGCCAGACAGCCCCACGTTCCCAGCATCACCACCGCCGCAGTCTTGCTGGACAACGCCACCGCAAACGCCACCGCCGCCACCACAAACCAGCGGCGCCCTTTTCCCGCCAGCCACGCCGCCCACGCCAGCCCACCGCCAAAACCCGCAGCGGCAACCCACACGTCCGCCGTCACGGCAAACACGTGGCCCAGGAAACGCGGCATGGTCCCCAGCAGCACCGCCGTGAGCAGCCCCGCCGGCAGCCCCGCCTGACGTGCCACCACCAGGAATGCCCCCGCCACGCAAAACGCATGCAGCAACGTGGTGGGCAGCCGCTCGGCCAGTGGAAACGGGAGGTCCGGCAAGACCGCACGCGCCAGCATACCCGCCCACTTGAAGCCCGGCGGGTGCGGGTTCATCTCATGGCTCACATCCCAATAAGGCTCCCAGTACCGCGTGTTCACGGCGGTGAAGCCGTGTTCCCACAGCAGCCCCAACCAGACACGCAACTGGTCCATGTGGTCCAGGTAGTCATTCTCTGCCCAGTAGGTTCCCTGCTGCGCCATGAGCGGTATGGCCAGGAGCCATGCCGCAACCATGACGGCGGCGGCGGAGCGTTCCAGGTGGTGGTGGCGGCCGGGAGAAGGTGGGCTGGTGGTCAAGTGGCGTCCAGAAGAGGGGCGGAAGGATACACGTGCGGGGCGCCGGCCGTCCTGCCGTGACGGGCTGCGCGTGGACGCTTCTCCAGACTCACAGTAGGGTGGTGTGGTTGTTGACGACGGGCAGAGGTAGGACATGCCACATCTCACCATTGTGATTGCCACGTTCAATGAGGCGCGCCGGCTGCCCGCCACGTTGACCCGCATGGCGGCGGCGCTCCGGGATGCCCCGTTCACGCATGACGTGCTCATTGTGGATGATGGGAGCGTGGATGAGACGGTGGCGTGGGTCCGGTCCCATGCGGCAAACCACCCGGAGGTGTCCTGTCTTGCGCGGTCACCCAACCAGGGACGCGGCGCGGCCATTCGTCACGGCGTGCTGCATGCGCGCGGGGACATCATCCTGGAGACAGACGCAGACGGGAGCGTGGATGATGAGGCCCTCTTCCGTTTCATGGCGTTTTTTGCAGACCACCCGGATGTGGATGTCCTGTTTGGCAGCCGGCAGCTCCCGGATTCCCGGATTGTGCAATGGCAACCGCCGCTCCGGGTGGCCCTGGGGTATGGGTTTCTCTACCTGGCGCGTGCGGTGCTGCGGTCTCCCCGTTCAACAGAGTTCACGCTGGGGTTCAAGATGTTCCGCCGCGCCGCCGCGCAGGACATCTTCAGCCACCAGTTTGATGACCGCTACGTGGCCGAAGCGGAGATTGTGCACGTGGCGCGGCTGCGCGGCTGGCGTTCCCGTGAACTGGCGGTGACCTGGACGGACAACCGGGATTCCCGGGTGAAGGCCTTGCGGGATTCCGCGCGGTCCCTGCAAGGCATGGCCGGCCTGCTGGCAAGGGAAGCCAGGGGCCGTTACGGCAACCCATGATTCCGGACCTCTACAAGGAACACGCAGCACTTGAGGAAGGGCACTGGTGGTTCCAGGGCCGCCGCGTGATCATTCGCGCCGCGTTGGAACGGGCCATTCCGGTCCCGGTGGAACGGAGCCTGGATGTGGGTTGTGGCACCGGCATCAATGCGCTGCTGCTGCGTGACTTCTCCCGGCGGGTGGAGGCGGTGGAGACGTCCGAGGCTGCCGCGGCCATGGCGCGCGCGCGTGTCCCGGACCTGCAGGTGAACATGGTGAGCTTTCCGGACCCGTCCCTGGTGGGCCCGTATGGCCTGGTGACGCTCTTTGACGTGCTGGAGCACCTGGTGGATGACGGCGCGGCACTGGCCAGCGTGGAAGCGCTGCTGTCACCAGGTGGGACGGCCCTGCTCACGGTGCCCGCGCTGCCCGCGCTCTGGAGCGTCCATGATGAAGCCGCGCACCACCAACGGCGCTACACGCACGCAGGTCTGACCCGGCTCATTGCGTCCTCCACCTCCCTTGAGCTGGTGAAGATGAGCTACTTCAATACGCTGCTGCTGCCGCCCATCTACATCCTGCGCCAGGCGCGCAAGCTGCTGGGTCTGGGTGGGGGCGGCTCGGACTTCTTTGCGTTGCCCGCTCCGCTCAATCTCCTGCTGGCATCCCTGCTTGCATCCGAGGCTGCGTGGATCCGTCACCGGGACCTCCCGCTGGGCGTGTCCCTCCTGTGCCAGTTGCGCAAGCGAGCCTGAAACTGCGTGCCAGCAAGGGGTGACTCAGCTACATCTGACGTCCTTGTTGTTCACCACCTTTTGGGACCCGCATGCCTCAGCCCGGTGAGACCGTCTGCCTGATCATCCCACCGTCCGTGTTCCTCCTGGATGAACGCGTGTTCATGACGTTGGGAATCCTGAAGGTGGCGGCGGTGCTGGAGCATGCGGGTGTTCCGGTTGAGGTGGTGGACCTGTCCGGGATTGCCAACTTTCTGGAAGCGCTGAAGGACCACGCCCGCAAGAGCCCCGCGCGCATCTTTGGCCTCACGGCCACCACGCCCCAGCTTCCCGCCGCCACCGAGGTTGTCACGGCACTGCGGGAGGTGCGGCCGGACGCGCGGACCATCCTGGGCGGCCCACACATCACGCTGGTCAACGCTGCGTACAAGCGGGAACGCTCCTTGGGCCAGGACGGCCGCGCGGTCACTGCCATGCGCCGGCTGGAGAGCCTGTTTGACGTCCTGGTGGCGGGTGATGGTGAAGAGGCCATCCTGCCCGCGTGTGCGCCTGGCGCCCCAAAACTCATTGACGCAGACGATCCCCGGTCCCCCATGTTCCTGGACAACGCGCGCCTCACCGCACTGCCGTTTCCTGCGCGCCATCTGGTGGACGTGGACAGTTACCGGTACTTCATTGACGGCGTTCCGGCCATCTCCATCATTGCGCAATTGGGATGTCCATTTGCGTGTGGATTCTGCGGCGGGCGGGAATCTCCCATGCTCCGGCGCGTCCGGATGCGCACGTCTGAGAACATTGTGGCGGAGATGGTCCACCTCTACCAGACCACCGGCCGGCGCGGGTTCATGCTCTATGATGATGAGCTCAACGTGAACCGCCAGATGGTGGAACTCATGGGGCTCATTGCCAAGGCGCAGCGGGACCTGGGGGTGACCTGGCATCTCCGCGGCTTCATCAAGTCCCAGCTCTTCACAGACGAACAGGCCGTGGCCATGCGGGAGGCGGGTTTCCGGTGGATGCTCACGGGGTTTGAGTCCGGCTCTCCCAGGATCCTGCACAACATCAACAAGAAGGCCACCCGGGAGGAGAATACCCGTTGCATGGATGTTGCGCGGCGTCATGGACTCAAGGTGAAAGCGCTCATGTCCATGGGCCACCCCGGCGAGGATGGGCAAACCATTGCCGACACGCGGTCCTGGTTGCTGGACGTCCGGCCGGATGACCTGGATGTCACCATCATCACCTGTTACCCGGGTACGCCTTATTATGATTATGCGGTGAAACACCCTGAAAAGGACGGGGTCTGGATTTATACATGCGAAAAGACCGGGGACCGTCTCTATGAATTGGAAGTGGATTACACCAAAGTTGCGGATTATTATAAGGGTGACCCGGACGGTGGATATCAGGCGTATGTCTACACCGACGCACTGAGCGCGGACGAACTGGTTGCCGCGCGCAACGCGCTGGAGCGGGATGTCCGGGTGGCACTCAACATTCCGTTCAACCCCGCGGCGTCAGCGGTGCGGTATGAACACTCCATGGGACAGCTGGGGAGCGGCCTGCCGGCAAACATTGTGCGCGCTTCACCAGGACGTGTGGTGGATGCGCTCCCAGCGCCAAACAAGAGCCTGCGGGTGTTGGGGGGCAGGTAGGCAGCAGTTTGGGGCGGCCCGCACACGGCCAGTGACGTCACGCAGGACCTGCCGCCCCCCCGTGGATGGTGGCGGCGCTATCTCTTGACGGGCTTGGCGTCTGGCACCGTGAACCGCGCCAGGGGGCCCGCACGCACGGCGCCGGCGGGCAGCTTGCCGTCCCCACCCAACACGCCACTGCGCTGCTCCTGGCCAAGGGCTTTTTGCAGCGCGGTTCCAAGCTGGTTGATGCCTCCGGCCTCCAACGCGTGTTTGATGGCGTCCTGCATTTCTGCACGCAACTCGGAACTCACCGGGTGGGCCTTGAAATAGGCCTCCATGGCGCCCTTGATGTGCGCCGGCGGGTCCCCGGGCTTGGCGCCCGCCTTGGCCGCAAGGTCCCCAATGGCAACAAGCACTGCCTTTGGCGCATCGGTCAGGTTGGCGCCGGACACCAGGATCTCGTGGATGAGGAAATACCGCACGTCCTCATCACTGTAGCGCCAGGCGCCGTCGTTGGATTTTTTCCGAAGGACCTTCTTGAGGGCCTTGAGCTTGTCTGGATTCACTGGGACACCCCATCCTTCACGCCGCAAACATGCCATGATGCGTCATGGCCAAACAACCCAAAGCCCGGCCCTGCTTCAACAGAATCCAACACGGCCAGGTGGGGAGGGTGGTCTCCACCTCCTGAATGTTTCCAAGGCGTTGCCGGGCCAGTTTTGGCGGGCTAGACCCCACCAGTCATCACACGGCGCCCAACCGCGGCGCCCCGAGGAGTGCACCGTGAAGGCCAACAATGATGTGCGCACCACACGTATCTCGCAGGTGCAGACCACTGGACAGGCCACCCAAACTGGCGGCGCCGAAGCGCTTGGCAAGGCAGCTGCCCAGGCTTTTGCCGGCGGCGCCAACCAGGCCGCGGTGCATCCAGAATACGCCCAGCTGTTGGCGGGTCTGAACTCAGGAGCGGTGCGTGTGGCCAGTGATGCCGATTTGAAAGCACAGTCCACCAACCTGTTTGCCGCCTTCAAGGCCTCCACGGTTGACGAGGTCAAGGGCAAGGCCGCCACCTACCCGTCTTTTGCGCAGGGCTACGCCGGCCTCACCAACGCCCAGTTGGGCGTCCACCGTCCGGACGTGGCCATGCTGGACAAGTTCAGCGGGGTCAACCAGCTGTTTGAAAACGTGGTGATGAACTCCATCTCCCACTTCAGCGCCACCGGGTACGTGAACGTGGATGACAAGGCCAAGCTGGCCGTCCCCCAACACGTTGGCTACGTGGCGGATGAGCTGTCCCGCTCGCTTGGCCTGCCCATGGACAAGGCGCGCGCCGTGGTGGCCAGTCACTTTGACGGTGTGCTTGCTGGCGCCAAGTGGGAAGACAGCAAGGGCAAGCTGCAAAATGACCTGGCGGCGTTGGCGCCCAACGGCAAGGGTGAAGCCGTCAAGGCATTCATTGCAGACGCAAACAACGGTTGGATGTTTGGGGAGTACGGCTGGGGCAAGGCGGACACCGCCCTCAACATGCCCGGGCGTTATGCGTATGACGCCACCAAGACCATGGCCACCATGCTGGGCGGCAGCGAAGCGGAAGGTGCCAAGCTGTTGTCCAGTTTGTTTGGTGACAGGACCGACCGGCTGGCCCTGTTGACGGAAGACCACGGCAAGTTGTCGTCGTTGGCTGAGTTTGCCGCGCGTGCAGGCCAGGCCGGGTGGTTGGTGAGCAAGCGCGCCAACGGGATTGTCCAGGCGCACCACGCGGACCCCAAGAAGGCCGAAAAGGGTGTGGCCACGTTCAACCACAAGCTCATCATGGATTTTGACACCCTGGCCAAGACCCACATGCCGGAAATTGCCAAGGACCTGGTGCAGCAACAGACCACGCACCTCAACCTCCTCAAGGCGCTGGAGCAGGTCAAACTGGCCCATGCCAACCAGGCCGGCTGAGCGCAGACCACCCCACGCCCGCCGTCAGGCTGGGTAGGGGAGCCCCGTGAGCATTCCCGTCAAGCCAGGGCCACGGCATCACATCCCAGCGCGCCTGGACGTCCCGGCGCGGGCGCCCGGGGACCTCAATGCACCTGGCGGCGTCAACCAGGTCAAGCCCCCCGTTGTCACCAAGGCACTGGTCAACGTGGCGGACGCGGCGGCCGTGGTTGTTGCCCGCGGGGACAACACCCAGCACCGGGTGGATTCCAACGCATCACGGCTGACCAAAGCCCACGGTGCACGCGCGCTGGACGCCACGCCCCAGGGCGTGATGCTGGCGTTTGACAAGGTGGCAGCCGCAACACCGGAACTGCAGGGCCGTCTGGAAGCGCGGGCCACGCGGGTCATCACATCCGCCGAGTTGGACCACGTGGCCAACACGGCCCTGTTGCCCCTGGCGGGGATGCTGCAAAACACGCCGTCGGGCCGGATGTGGAATGAGGCCACGTGGAAGGCATTCCAGGCCACTGCCCATCTTGATTCTGCAGCCATGGGTGCGTTGGTGCAGGCGTTGGAGAAAGGGCCAATGCCCCGCAACCTGCCACCGGCGGTGGCGGCGGCACTGGGCAACCCGGCGGTGTCCCGGCCCACGCTGGCGGCACTGTTGTCCACGCGCGCCATGACCCGGGACGTGTTGACCGCGCAACTGCCCAACCTCCAGCGGGACGAGGCGCAGAGCCTGGCCAAGGTGGTCCACAATGAGGGCTACTTCCGCGCGCAGGCCGCGCGCATGACCTCACCGGAAGCGCTGCTGTGTGCGCCGCATGCCGCGCCCGGCCAGCTGTTGGACGCCGCGCGCCTTCAGTTGCTCAGCGCCGAGGTCCGGCAACGGTTTGACGCCGGCACGCGCGCCAACGCCGCTGGCACCGAGGCGGCGTTCCCCCGGCTCACCCTGGCGGACCTGATGGCCGGCGGGAACAGGGAGGCGCTGCAGTTCCTGCGTTTGTCCGGCAAGGACGTCGGGCGCCCGTCAACAGAGTTGGGTGGCCAGTCCATGGAGCAGTTTCTCCAGCGGCAACCGGCAGAGACACCTGAGGCGTACACCAGCCGCCTGGCGGGGAAACAGGTCTTCAACGCGCTGGCCATGTCCTATGAGGACCTGGAGAAGGACGCACGCGCCCTGGGGGCTGCGGGTGGCGCGGTGGACAAGCACCTGGCGTTCCTGCGGCAGAAGCAGGACCCCGCACTGGCCCCGGCGTTGTTGTTGGCCACCACGCCGGCGCTGTTGGCGCAGGCCGCCGGCGCGCAGGACAAGCTGGGGGCCTTGATGCAGGTATGCTGGCGCGTGAGCAACCCGGACCTGCCTTTCAACAACCCGCTGGTATCCCAGGGGGTGGCGCAGCTCAGAACCACGCACGCCGAACAACTGGCCAAGGACCTCAACCTGGCCCAGGTGGTGGTGCATGCCGAAAAAACCCGCGCACTGTCCGGGCTGCGTGATGACACCTACGACGCCCGCCTGGGCCCGCTGCTGACCCAGCGGGGCATCCCGGTGTCGTCGGACCTGGTGGGCCAGGCCCTGTCCCGGCTGGTGCGTGATGCCGGCGCAGACAACCCAAGGATGCAAGCGGCGCTGGCCAACGTGAACCTTGCGGGGCCAGAGCAGCAGGTTGTCCGGGAATTGCACGCGCTGCGGCACAACCCGGCGTTGTATCCCGTGGAGGTCCCGCGCGGCACGCCGTTGGCCGTGGGCGGCGTGAAGGTCAGCTTCCCCGCCGGCCAGGGCGCGGTGTTGCCGGAGGTGGTGGGCGCCACCACCGTGGGCTACCGCGTGAAACTGGAGACGGCCTCACCGCCGTTGGCGCAAGGTGAAAGCGTCTTGCTGCGGGTGCCCAAGGGGACACGCCTGGTGACCAGTGGCGGTGTGGTGCACCTGGAAGCGGAACACGCCGGCCGGGCCAAAGACGCATCTGCACGCATGACGGACTTTTCATCCATGGAACGCCGCTTGCCCATCACCGCGCGCAAGGCCGTCCAGGTGGACGCGTTCACCGTGGTGTTTGAAAAGCGCCCACAGGCGTTGGATGCGGCCGGCCGCCTGCGCGCGGGTGAGCAGTTGTCCATGCGGGACGCGGGCGCCTTGGCGGACCAGTACATTCGCGGGCTGTGTGACGTGGAGCCCAAAACGCGTCCCTTTGGCGTCTTCTACGAACTGGGTCCAGACAACTACGTGATGGACAAAGGCGCGCTCAAGGGCTCGTACGTGGACGTGGCCATGCAGTTCCGCACCGAGCGTGAACGCGGCGCGTATGGTTTCTTTCAAGGCGGTTATGCCTCTGCGGCCAATTGGATTGTGGGGGACAACACCCCCATGCCGCCAGAACGCGTGAAGGACCTGTGGCACGGCACAAGCCTCACGCCGAACCAGCAGGCCCGCCGCGCGGTGTTTGGTGACGTCCTGCTGCAACGCCTGGATCCCGGACACCCCGTCTACCAGGGGGTCCCCGCCGCCGTGCGTGACGCGGTCATCCAGGATTTGCACCGGGATGCGCGCTTTCTGGGACTGGTCACCCCCGGCACGTGATGGCCCCCGCGTGGCCGTGTCCTGCGTCCAGGATGATGGGCAACGCCCGGTGCGCACCAGAACATCTGCGCCGCACCCCCCAGGCACCATTCAACGGGCGCTCCTGGCGGTGGTGGGCAGCCTTGTGGTGCGTGTGGTCACCGTGAGCGGTCTACCAGCGTGTAATACATCTGCCCTTGGTTGAGTTGCATGATGGGCGTGACGTTGGCGCGGAACGCACCGTAACTGCCCTTGATGACCTGGCATCCCAGGGACCAGCCGCCCACCGTGGCGCTGTCACCCCAATGGATGTTGATGCCGTAGCCAACGTCGCCGCGGCGTTTGCTGGCGGCGCGTTCAGCAACGGAGATGCGGCCGTCATGGTTGGTGTCCCGGTCCACCGGGAGATTGCTGTTGGGGTTGCCGGCGCCCCATTGTCCCCGGTGCGTGCCCAGGTGGTAGGCGTAACTGCCTGGCCGCAAGTGGGCAATGTCCTTGACGCCGTCACCGTTGGCATCACGCCCGTCTCCCCACTTCATCCCGGGGTCCGTGGTGGCGCGGAACTCACGCACCTGCATCTTGCCGTGCGTGTCCTTCCACACGTACGCCATGGTGTCATTCCACTGGTTGAAGCTGTTGCCGTTGCGCTGGCCGTTCACGTCCTGGCCGCGCAGTCCAACAATGTTGACCTGGTTGGTGCCGGTGCGCCACGTGCCGCCGGACTGCTTCACCACCGCCTGGTACCACGCCGCACGTTCGGCCATGCCCTTGGGCTTGGGACCGCTGGCCACCTGGGCGGCGCTGGGGGCCGCATGGGCCACGGGACTGTCACGTGCGGGAATCCGCGCCTCCAATGCCCCGCGGGTCACGGTGGACGGCGGCGGGGCGTGGCGCGTGTTCGGGTCCTGGGTCTGCCGCGGCTGGCGGGTCTGCGGGTGGGTGGCCTGGGGCGCTGGCTTCTGGTGGGCCGCCGGCGTTGTCTTTTGCGGCACCGTCAGTTGCTGACCGGGATGGATGAGGTTGGGGTTTTTGATGTGTGGGTTGGCCAGCAGGAGCTTTCCCAGCGTCACGTCATGGTTCTGCGCAATCTCAGACAGCGTGTCCCCGCGTTGGACGGTATACCGCGCGCCATGGACGTTGTGGGCCTGGTTTTCCCGTCGCTGCGCATGCTGGATGGCCACCATGGTGTGCTCCTGAAAAGGCGTTGTCCCCCTGTGAGAACAGGTTCGGCACACGCGCCCACATGTGACTCAGACCGTTGGCCTACGTCAGGTGGATGAGGCCCGGGCCGCCTGTGTTCCAGGGTTGAACACCCATCTCCCACGCACGTGTCGCCGTGGGCACCGGGTGCGGGCCCCGCTGGGGAAGCGCAAGAATCCGGCGGCGACGGTGTTGGAGACCCTACGGGAATACCGCAACGTTGACTGGGCGGTGTGTGATTGCAGACATGCTCAACAACCGCGTGCGCGCGGTTGACGCCCAGGGGATCATCACCACGGTGCTGGGCGGCGGCGCTTTGATTCCCTTTGAGCCCACGCCGCGCGCGCAGGTACGCCTCCTCCCGGTGACCCTGGCCCTGGATGGCCAGGGTCGTTTGGCCGTTGGCTCCCTTGGGTATGTGTTCCGCCTGGAGCCGGATGACACTGTTGCGGCTGTTGTGGGCGTCATGAGCCTGCCGGGTGAAGGCCGTCTGGCCAACGCTGCGTTGTGGCATCCCACCAACCTGCTGCGCGTTGGCGGCGCAACCCTGTCCGCAGGTGATGGAGGGCGCGTCCTTCGCTTGGATGGCACCGGGGTGAAGGCGGTGGTTGGGTTGCCGGGCTACAAACCACCGGACACCGCCGGCCTGGCGGCGTTTCTCCCGCCACTCCGCTCGCCGTTGTCACTGGCGTTGGACGCCCAGCGCCAGGTTCTCTACGTGTCCCAGCAACCGGACGTGGCATCACCGGATGGGGCGGACGTGTTGGGCATCCAACTGGACAACAACGGTGACGGCGCGGTGGATGACCCGGTTCTCTGGACCATGACCACCGCGCCCAACACCGCCAATGCAACCCTCAAGGGGCCATCCGGGATGTTCTTTGACGGCGTCACCAGCACGCTGCTGGTGGCGGACGCGGCAGACCATTGCGTCAAGCGGCTGGACGTGGCGGCGGGAACGTCCCACGCCGTTGCGGGAACGTGCGGCGTGCCCGGTGTCTTTCCCGGCTTTCTCAACGCGCCTTCCCATGTGGCGGTGGGTCCATCCGGTGCGGTGTACGTGAGTGACACTGGAAACCACCGCGTCCTGCGCATTGCCGTGGACGGGGACCCCTGGGAAGTGGTCATTGGGGACGGCTCGCGTTCATCTGCCGGGGAGGGCGCACCCGCCGCGGCATTTCCCGTGGACTCTCCCGGGCAGCTGGTTTTGGATTCACGTGGAAACCTCTACGTCACCTCCCGCACCGCCGTGCGGGTCATTGCCGCTGCACCCGGCGCGCCGGACGCAGATGGTGCCGGCTACGTACGCAATGTCTACAAGGGGGACCCCCAGGGCGTGTTCCCCCTGGATGCATCATTGTGCCTTGGCGGGCTCACGCTGGAAGATGATGACAACGTGCTGGTGGCAGATGCATGCCAGGGTTTCATGCTGCGGCTGACGCGCGGGGTGATGGCAGCACCGGGAGCGCCGGGGTAGTCAGTCCGCCGGAAAGAGCGTGCGGTCTATCGCTGGAAAGAGCTTGAGTGCGTTTTTGTAATAGACCTTGCGCAACACGTCGTCCGGCAGGTCCAGACCGTACAGCTTCCAGTGCGCGTGACGCTTCCGGTAGTAGTCAAAGTACTCATCGGCGGTTTCCAGCACGCGAAAATACGCGTTGTACTCAGACTGTTTGTACGTGTCTTTGCCGAACAACACGCGGTCCTGGTGGCGGATCATCCACTCCCGGGCGAAGCGCGGTTGCCGGCCCAGCTCTGCCAGGACGGCGCCAATCTCCGTCGAGACGTTTGGCAGCTCGTCCAACAGCTTCCCCAACCGCGCCAGGTCATTTCCCATCCAGCCAAGGTGCGCGTTGATGAAATATGTCTTGGGATGTTTGCGGAACACCGCGTGCTGCTCCGCCATCACCGTCTCAAACGGCGGGAATTTGTCGGCGGGGCGGTACCGGTCGGGCTCTTGTTTGAGTTCGAGCCACCGTTCGTTGTGTTTGTCCTTGGGCAGCCAGAACAAGGATGGCTCCCCAGAATGAATCAGCACTGGAATGGAAAGCTCACCGCACTTCTGCCAGACAGGATCAAGCCGCGGGTCATCCACGGCAATGCGCTTGCCGGTTTTGTCCTTGTCCGTCAGCCCCAGGCCTTTGTAGACCTTCAGGCCCACCGCCCCCTGCTTCACCGCCTCTTCCACCAGTGCCACCGCGTCTGAGGCAAAGGTCGGCTCGTCAATCTTCTCAAAGTCGATGTTGAAGAAGACCAGGAAGCGGCTTGCGTGATGTTTCTTCACGTTGGCCAGGGACCAATCCAGAACCTTCCCGCGGAAGCCGCTCAGGTTCACCATCACGGCCATGTTCAACGCGTCCATCTCGGCAACCAGCGCGTCCAGGTCCTGCACCGGCATGACCCACTGGTGGTTGTGCACGTCAACAAACGGGTACTTTGCGCGGGTCAGCGGGTGCGCCGGCACCTTGAGGCTGGAGATGGGCTCGTAGTCCTCCACGTCCATGACGTTGAGCCGGTATTGGATCCTGCCAATGCCCCAAAACACAGCGCCCAGGAGCGCAAGCACGACGATTCCGGACAAGAACAACTTTTTCATGGGTCAGTTCGCGGCCAGCGGCACGCGTACCACCGTGGTGTCCCAGGCAAATTCCATCTTGGCGCCACCATCATCCGCAAAGCGGATCTGGAACTGCTCCAGCGGTGATGGTGCGGTCTCCGCAGGCACTTCCACGGTGAGCACGTCATTGGCGTGGTCCGGCTCGCGGGCACCCCAACCCAACCCGTTGGCCAGCGTCACCTTCCAGATCTTTGCGCCCGGAACAGCATACATCCGGTAGGTCCCGGCCTTGATGGGATGACCGGCAAAGCTGGCGTCTTTGGCAAACGTGATGGCGGTGGCGGCGTTGGCGCCCAGGCGCCAGTAGGTGTCGTAGGGCACCACCGCGCCGCTCGCTTTGTCGCCGAAAATCAGCCGCTCCTTCTTGTAGGGACGGCAGTAGACAACCTTGACGTCAAGACCACCGTTGTTGAGGGCCACGGTCTCTTCAGGGCTGCGCTTGTTGCCCACCAGGACGAGCCAGGCCGCCATGGAAGCCAGGACCACCACAAGAACCCCCACCCCGAGCATGATTTTTTTCTTCATGGCCCACGCGTTACCGCACGCGCGCAAGCGCTGTCATCCAGCCGTTCCTCGAGGCGACCTATGGTGGCACCGCCGCCAACACCACGGGTTGCCGCGCGCGCCACGCTGGCCTACTGCCCTGCCCGTCATGGGACGCATCCTCGCGCTGCCCGAAGCGCTCCAGAGCCAGATTGCCGCCGGTGAGGTGGTGGAACGCCCCGCCAGCGTGGTCAAGGAGCTGGTGGAAAACGCGTTGGACGCCGGGGCCACCATCATCAAGGTGGATGTGGAGGCCGGCGGGCTGGCGCGCATCACGGTGACCGACAATGGCTTTGGCATGGACCCGGACGACGCGGTGGCCTGCCTGGGGCGCCACGCCACCAGCAAGTTGCGCACGGTGGAAGACCTTCACGCGCTGCACAGCTACGGGTTCCGCGGGGAGGCCATCCCGTCCATTGGCAGCGTGTCACGGCTCACCATCACCACGCGCACACCCCAGGCTCCCGAGGGCACGCGCGTGCGCGTGGAGGGCGGCGCGCCGCCGTTGGTGGAGCCGTGCGGCACTGCGGTGGGCACGCGCGTGGACGTGCGGGACCTGTTTTTCAATGTGCCCGCGCGCCGCAAGTTCCAGAAGTCAGACCGCACCGAGGCCACGGCCATTGAAGAGATGATGACGCGGCTGGCGTTGGCCAATCCCGGCGTGGACCTGGAGCTGCACAGTGACACGCGCGAGCTGTTGCGCGCGCCACCGGCGCAGGACGCCACCGCCATCAAGGACCGCGCCGAACGCATCCTGGGCAAGGCCGCGCGCGGGAACCTCTATCCGGTGGACGGGACCGCGGGGGACATCCGCGTCCACGGGCTGTGCGCCAATCCCGCGTTTTCACGAGGAGACCAGAAGGGTCTCTACATCTTTGTCAACGGCCGCTACGTGCGGGACCGCACCATCATCCACGCCGTGGTGGAGGGCTACCGCACGTTGCTGGAGGTGGGCCGCAACCCGGTGGTGGTGCTGCACGTGGAGCTGGACCCCACCATGGTGGACGTCAACGTGCACCCGCAGAAGCTGGAGGTCCGCTTTGCGGATTCTTCCAATGTGCACCGCGCGGTGGCGCACGTGCTTTCGGACATGTTGCGCACCACCCCGTGGCTGCGCGGGCCATCCCGTCCCTACGCGCTGGCCACGCCGGACCCCCTGGCGCACACCGCGTCAGACATCAGCGAGTTCCACCGGCAGCGCACGCGTGATGCGCTGGCGCGGTTCAGCGGCGCCATCCCGGCGGATGCGCGGCCTTTTGCATTGCAGTCCTTCAGCACGGGTGTCTCGTCCTCGGTTCCCGCACCACAAACGCTGCCGGGGCTGGGTGGAGCGTTGGTGTTCAGCCGCCTCAAGGCGCTGGGGCAGGTGGGGCTGACGTATCTGATTTGTGAAGCGCCGGAGGGCATGGTGGTGCTGGACCAGCACGCCGCACATGAACGCTACAACTTTGAGCGCCTGCGCAAGCAGCAGCAACAACAGGGCGCCATTGCCGTGCAGCAGCTGTTGGTTCCGGTGCGCATCCAGCTGTCCACCGCCGAAGAAGAGGCGCTCTCCCGTCACACCGCCGCGTTGACCGCCGCGGGGTTTGAGCTGTCATCCTTGGGGCCGGGGGATGTGTTGCTGCGCAGCGTGCCGGTGTTGCTGCAGGGCAAAAAGCCGGAGCGCGTGTGCAAGGAGCTTCTCACCGAGCTGTCCGAGTCCGGCGCATCCTCGCCGCTGCAGGACGCCGTGGACGCGGTGCTGGCGCGCGTGGCGTGCCACGCCAGCGTGCGCGCGGGGGATCCCATGGGTGTGTCTGAAATTCGCGCGCTGTTGGATGGCCTGGACGGCGTGGACCTGGGCGCGCACTGCCCGCATGGCCGTCCGGTGGTGCGCACCCTTCCGCTTTCCACCATGGCCCATTGGTTTGACCGCCCATGACCCGTTGCCTGCTGTTGACCCTGAGTCTCGTTGTCACTGCTGCTGCGCCGGCCCGCGCGGCGGACCGTCCGGTCTACCGGGAGTCTGCGGGTGACCCCATCATCTGGCTGGCGCGCCTGGCCCCGTTGACCTGGCAACCCATGGCATTGATGGCGTTGGACATGACGGTGCCTTTGGTTGCGGGCACGCTGGGCGGGTTGCTGGGTGCGTCCACGGGTGCGGCATTGGCCGTGGCAACCGGACAGCCGGTGTGGCAGGCGGGCCGTTTTCCCGTCTCAGACACGCTGCTGACGTACGTGTCCATGGGTGCCTTGTTGGGCGGAACCGGGGCCACGCTGGCGGCGGATGCTGCGTTTGCCACGCGGCACCTGGACCATTTGGTGGCCGCACGGGTCACGCTGGTTGCCATGGTGCTGCCGGGGCCGTTGTGGGCCTCCATGACCACGTTGTCCCATGGCTGGGCCGGCCTGCCGTCCGGGTTGGCCACCGCGTCCACCTACCTGGGGCGCGCGCTGCTGGGATATTCGCTGTGCTGTGGGTTGCCGTTGGGTCTCCTGGTGGGGTTCTGGACGCGCTTCAAGAGCCAGGACCGCCTGGGTTCGCCATTGTGGGAAGAGACCCGCTGAACCAACGGTCACCGTCGGAGGATGCGCCTCCCGCGCCCCCCGGCTTTGGTGGTAGCGTTTTGCCAACCGTGACCGCGTCCACTTCCACACCCGTGCTGGCGGGGAAATACACGCTGCTGCGGCGGCTGGGCGCCGGCGGCATGGCCGAGGTCTTCCTGGCGCGCCAGGCGGGCATGGAAGGTTTTGAAAAGCTGGTGGTCATCAAGCGCGTGCTTCCGCGCCACGCCAAGGACCAGGACTTCTCGCGCATGTTTTTGGATGAGGCGCGCACCGCGGCGGACCTGCGGCACCCCAACGTGGTGAACATCTTTGAAGTGGGCGCGCAGGACGGCGCGTATTTCATGGCCATGGAGTTCCTCCACGGTCACAACGTGGCCCACGTCATCAAACGCTGCCTGGAGATGGCGCAGGGCCTGCCGTTGGACGTGGCTGGACGCATCATCATGGACGCCGCGGCGGGGCTGCACCACGCGCACACCAAGAAGGACCTGCGGGGCAATGAGCTGCACATTGTCCACCGGGACGTGAGCCCACAAAACATCCTGGTCACGTTTGACGGCGTCACCAAGATCCTGGACTTTGGCATTGCCACCGCCCGGAGCCGGCGTGAGGACACCGGGGATGGGTTCATCAAGGGCAAGCTGGCCTACATGTCCCCGGAGCAGGCGCAAGGCCAGGCGGTGGACGCAAGGACAGACCAGTTTGCCCTGGGCGTGGTGCTCTACGAACTCACGACGTTACGTCGGCTGTTCCAGGCACCAACACCCGGTGAGACGCTGGCTTTGGTGGTGGGCAACGTTGTTCCCCGGCCCACCGCGGTGGTGGAGGGTTATCCTCCGGCGTTGGAGGCGGTGGTGCTGCGCGCGCTGGCGCCACAACCGGACCACCGGTTCCATTCGTGCCAGCAGCTGGCGTTGGCGTTGGAGGACGTCCTCACCGGACTGGGCAAGGTGCCCAGCCAGACCCGCACCGCCGCCACCATGGAGCGGTTGTTCCGGGAAAGCCTGGAAGCAGAAAAGCTGCTGGCCATTCCCCACCCGGAGGACTTTTCAGACGGAGAGGTGACGCCGGGAGAACGTGGTGCGCCGCCCCACGCCGCCGCCCCGCCGCCAGATGCCACCGTACGTTTGCCCCGCGGCCCGCAACCTCCGGTGGATGAATCCACCCACCTGCTCAATGCCGTGCAGGATTTCCTGATGGAGGCGCACACCAACCAGCAGGCGCTGCGCAACCTGGCGGCGTTTGCCACCACGCCAGTGAAGGCCCGGCGCTCCAACATCACCCCACCACCCGGCGCGCTGGTGGGCCGCAAGGCTGAGCTGCAACGGGTCCGGGTGTTGTTGGATGACGCGCGCGTGGCCTCCATCTCCGGTGCTCCGGGCATGGGCAAGACGCGGCTTGCGGTGGCCGTGGCGTCGTCATTTCTGGAGGACGGTGCGTGGTCCGGTGGGGCCTGGATGGCGGATTGTTCCTTGGCCTCGGATGCGTCGGGCATCTGCCGCGCGGTGGCCCACGCGCTGGAGCTCCCCGCGGTCACCGGAGAAGACACCAACGCCATGGTGGCCCACGTGGGGCGCCTGTTGGCCGCCCGCGGTCCGTTGTTGATCATCCTGGACCAGGTGGACCGCGCCGCGGCCGCCGTGGAGCTTGCGGTGCGCGCGTGGCTGGCCGCCGCACCGCAATTGTGCGTGTTGCTCACCGGACCCAATGTTCCCTCGCTGGGGAACGTGGAGCTGGGACCGCTGGCCTTCCCGCAACCCGGCCAGAAAGTTGCGGAGTCCGAAAGTGTGCAGATGTTGCTCCAGCGCGCCGCCGCGTTGGGCGCCCGGGACGCGGCAGACGCGGACCCGTTGGTGCTGGCGCAGATTGTCCAGGCGCTGGACGGCATTCCACTGGCCATGGAGCTGGCCGCGGCGCGGTTGAAGGACATGCCGGCAGATGAGCTGCTTGCCGCGTTGCCCTCCGAACGCACGCTGGACCACGCGTTGGCCTGGGCGTGGAACCTGCTCACGCCCGTGGAACAATCCACGCTGGCGCAACTTTCGGTGTTTGCCACCGGCTTCACCCTGGACGCCGCCGAAGCGGTGGTGGACCTCTCCGCATTCCCGGACGCACCGCCGGTGGCCACGGTGGTGCGTGCGCTGCGCAACCGGTCTTTGGTGCGCGCGTACGTCCCGCCGGACCTGCCCACCGAGGTCCGCCTGGGCCTGTATGACTGTGTGCGCGTGTTTGTGGCGCCGCATTGTCCACCAGACGCTGGCGTGCGGCATTCGCGCTTCTTCCTCACCACCGCGCAGTCCTGGTGCGCGGGGTTGTCCCGCCACGGTGGCGCCGAACGCCAGGTGCGCCTCACGCTGGAACAACACAACCTCCACGCGGTGCTGCAGCGCAGCCTGCGCATGCCACCGGGAACACCGGGGCGCGCGGCCACCGTGGGTCACGTGGTGCTGGCGCTGGATTCCGTCCTCACCGCGCGGGGTCCCGCTGCCGCCCACCTGGCGTTGTTGGACGCGGCCCTGGCGCAAACCGCCCGTCAACCCGTGGAAGAAACGCTGCAGGCGCAGCTGCTGGATGCGCGCGGCAATGCGCGCCGCAACCAGGGACAACTTTCCGCCGCGGTGGAGGACCTCAAGGACGCCGCCGCCATGGCGTTGCGCTCCCATGACCGTGGGCTGGTGGCGCGCGTGCGGCTGGACCTGGGCGTGGCGCATTTTCTGATGGGACGCCTGGAAGACGCCGCGCAGGGTTACCGTCAGGCGCTGGCCATTGCGCGGGATGTCCGGGACCGCATCATTGAGGGGCGCGCGTTGTGTTTTCTGGGCATCTTCCACGTGGTGCAGGGGCAGCTGGCCGAAGCACAGGAGCACTACCAGAAGGCGTTGGCCCTGGTGCAGGAAACCGGAGACCACCTCTTTGAAGGGCGCGTGCTGGGCAACCTGGGCGCGGTGGCGTTGGAACGTGGCCAGCACGTGGAGGCCCGGCAACGTTTCTCCCAGGCCATGGCCATCTTCCAGGACATGCGGGACCGGCGGCTGGAGGGTTATTACGCCTCCAAGTTTGCGCAGGCGTTCCACCTGGAAGGCGCGCTGCAGGACGCACGTGGACACTACGAACACGCGTTGACGTTGTTGCGCGGCGTGGGAGACCGCCGCCACGAGGGCATCACCATGGCGTGGCTGGGCAGCCTGTATGCCGCGCTGGATGACGTCACCCAGGCCGCCACGTTGTTGGGCCGCGCCGAACTCCAGCTCAAGGACGTGGGGGACCCGTTGCTCACCGTTGCCGCACAAATCCACCAGGGCGCACTGGAAGCATGCCGCGCACGCGCGTTTGCGTCCAAGGGAGACGCCGTGTCGTCGGACCAGCACCGCCGTGCGGCCTTGATGCGGTTGGAACTCGCCCGTGCACCACAACCTCTGGCCACACCGGCTGGCGGAAAGCCCGCGCTGCAGCGCAGCGTGACCCAGCCCCTTGCGCTGCGCCCCGCCGCCAACCGCAGCGTTACGCTGCCCACGGCGTTGGCCGCCACAACAGCGCGCACCGTGGCGGATGTTTCAGACGAGGTCCGGCTGGCAGTGCGCGTGGTATCCCAGGCACTGCAACCCCCCGCATCAACCTGACCGCCCGCCCCAACCGGAGAGCACATGCGCCGCGCCGTTGCCACCCTGCTGTTGTTGTGCGCCACCAGCGTCACCGCGTTGGCCGCGCCTGGTGAACGCACCGTCACCGTGGAGAAACTGCCATCCACCATGGAGGAGTTTGTGACGCTGCGGGACAAGCTGGCCACCACACCGGACGGTGGTGCGGTCATCTACGTGCTGGCCATGCTGCTCTACGCGCAGGACCCCGCGTTGGGCCTGCCGGCCATCACCGTGGCCACGGACATGAAGTACCTGCAGCAGGACAAATCCGGGAAGGGCTTCAAGGGCTCCATCCCGTGGAACGCCGAACAGCAACGCCTGCGGGAGCGCCTCTCTGGCGGAAAGGAGTACACCGCGCGGTGTTACGTGCAGGGCACCTCGCCGCAGGGAGGGTATGCACTTCCCGGCGGCGCGTTGTCCTTCAAGCTCAAGGAGCAGGCGGGTGCGGCGGTGGACGCCAACACGTTCAAAATTTTTGTCTGGTGCACCGGCGCAGACAGTCCACGTCCCATCACGCTCAAGAAGAATGACAAGGGACTGTGGAAGGCGCTGGAATGGTCCAGCCTGCAGGTGGGGCCGCGGCCGCCCGTCATCGAGAAAAAGGACGACCTCTGAGCCTGTTGCGGGTTTCAGCGTTTGTTGAACTTCTCAATGTCCCACTCGCCGGACACTTCCTGGAGGATGCGCGCCAGCGCCAGCTCATCCCGCACGTCCCAGTCCAGGAAACGCACACGCGCCTCGGTCAGGCCGTTTTCCAGCAGCCGCATGTCCAGGATGTCCCCCTGCAGGCGTATCTCCCGCTCTCCCAGGCTGAACATGACCTCCACCTGCATGTCCTTGGGTGGCTTGTGGAACTGGATGCGCGCACCGCCCATGGAGATGTCTCCATTGCACGTCTCAAAGTTCTTCATGTCATAGGACCGCACCAACATCTCCACCGACACCCGCGCGCTGTCCCGACGATCCGCCCAGTTGTCTTTTTGTTCCGCGGCCATGGCTGCCTCCCCGCGCGTGATGAACCCGCGTGGGTCCTTGTACCAAAGGCTGCCGGGACGCGCTTGCCTGCCTGCGGCAGGGTCACCGGGTCCGCCGAGGAGGAGCGGGCCCACCACGCTAACGCGGCGCGTTGGCCCCCCGTTCAAAGGGTGCACCCGTGTCCCACCACGCCAGCGGCGGGGCTTCCGCGTGTTCTCCGGGCGCGCTGCTTGAGGGCGGGGACAGGCCCGTGACAAGGTGGCGCTCCCATGGCCGCACGCGTGATCAAAAGCCAGGATGACGGTGCCCGCCCGGCGCCGCGCGCCGCCGCAGCCGAGGAACACCCCGCCAACCAGGCAGACGCCCTGGTGGCCGAAGCCCAGAAGACGGTGGAATCACGCCTGCGCCGCGCCAATGAAGAGGCTGCGGTGCTGGTGGATTCGGCGCGCGCGCAGGGTGCCGAGGAAGGCCGGCAGGGCGCCCATGAGGCGCTGGAGCTGGCTGAGACGGTCAAGCAGATGTTGTCCACCGGGTTGGAAAAAGACGCGCTGGACTGCGCGGTGGGCGCCACGCGTGAGCTGGTGACGCTGGAGTTCAAGAACCGGCCCCGGGCGATTGTTGACGTCGTCAAAAAGGCGCTGGGCTCGGCCAAACACCAGAAGGAGATTTTTGTGCGCGCCCATCCCAAGGACGCGGCCATCCTGCGGGAGAACAAACGCGAATTGTTGGACGTGTTGTCCCGCGCGCGGGACATTGACATCCGGGATGACGCTGCGCTGGCCCAGGGCGGCTGTTTTATTGAGACCGAGCTGGGCACGGTGGACGCGGTGCTGGACAGCCAGCTGGAACGGCTGGGGCGGTTGTTGTTGGGGCGCACGCCGTGATGCGGCGTCCCGGAATCAGGATGTGTTGACGTCATGGCGGCCAAGATCATCAAGGGAGGCGGGGATGTGCCGGCGCGGTCTCTGGCGGTGCACGCGCGCGCCCCGCAGGTGGCCGGTGACAAGAAGGTCATTGACAAGGAGCTCTACAGCGCGCGCAACCGCGCCGAAGAAATCCTGCGCCAGGGCCAGCAGGAGATGGAGGCCCGTCAACAACTGGGCCAGCAGCAGGCCGAAGAGGCGCGCGCCCAGGCGCGTGACGCCGCCTCCCTGGAAGCGCGGCAGGAAGCCGTCACCGCCATCCTGGCGGCGTACAAACAACGCGGGGATGCGTTGTGCGCGGCACGCCAGCAGTGCCTGACGGTGGCCAACAGCCTGGTGGGGAAGATCACCGGGACCAGCCTGAGCCTTCCGCCCCAACAATCCCTGCCCATCATTGACAAGATGCTCAAGGCCCGCCGCGGCAAACACGCCGTGGTGGTGGCGCTGCCGCAGGAGGACGTGGACCGGCTGCTGGCCCACGCGCCGCTGGCCAAGGCCCTGGAGGACGCGCCGGAAATCCAGCTGCAGGCTTCTGAGGGTGACGGCGCGCTGCGGCCCGCCGGCGGAGAAATTCCCCTGGAAGCGGCCACCGCGGCCCGCGCGTTGTGTGAGGTGCTTGGCGTTCCCTTGCCGGATGATCTGGAAGACGCCGGGGAACCGGAGCAGGCCGCGCAGGAGGATGCGCCAGAGGAAGAGCCCCAGGAAGAACCGGATGACTTTGGTGCGCCGCTGGATGAGGGCACCCAGGCGCTGGACGCCTACGACGACGACGACCTGCCCCAACCGGAGCCGGAGCCGGAAGAGGAAGAGGCCGCCGAAGAAACCGACATGGCCACCGGCAGCCTGGATGAAGAAGACGTGGCCCAGGCCGTGGCCGACGACGACGACGCGGACTTCTCTGACGAGGAGGACACCGGCGGTGGCTCCGGGCCCGCGCGTCCGGCCACGCGCTCGGATTTCCTGGAGGAGGATGACGCCTCCACCGTCTCCAACGCCGTCAATCCCATGTCCATCCGCTCGGGCAGCGTCATCAGCGGCGTGGAGCGCCTCCCGTCCGCCGGGCGCACGCGTCCGGTGGAGGGCACGCGCGTGGAAAGCACCCCGCCCACCGCGTCACGGGCCAAACCGCTGGGCGCCATCCCCTTGGATGACCGCCCCGCCGCACCGGTGCGGCCGCCGCCCGCGCCACCGGTGCGCAGCCACCACCACAACCCGGATGAGCGCTCCGGCTCCATGCGCGCGCCGCCGCCCCCGCGCGTGGCGGACTTTGCCGAGGATGACGACCCGTCCGCCGCCACCGTGGCCATCTCCCGGGCGGATCTGGCCGCGCACCACAAGGCCGCCGTCCCCGGACGTCCCGCGCCCGCGGCGGACCCCGGCACCCGCGTGGATGTCCGCACTGCACCAACCCCGCCGCCACCGCGGGGTGAAATCAGCGGGTTGCAGCGCAAGCCACGCTGAAGCCGCTGGCCCGGTCGCCCTTTTGACTACACGCCCCGGCAGATCCGCCCATGGGCCGTTTGGGGCCCATCCAACCGTGTGGCAAGCTGCCGCACCATGAAAATCACGCGCCTCCTGATGCCTTTGTGCGGTGTTGCTTTCACCCTGGCCTGCTCCGGTGGAGACGGCGGGGACAACACCTCTTCGTCCTCGTCGTCGTCCTCTTCCACTGGCGGCGCGGCGTCCTCGTCTTCCAGCGGCGGTGGCGTAACGTCATTGGCCGGCGGGTCCAGCGGCGGCGGCCAGTCTTCATCCCGCGTGGGCAGCAGTGTGGGTGGCTCCAGCGTGGGTGGGCAGTCCTCTTCCCGGCCCGCCAGCAGCGTGGGTGGGGCAAGCAGTGTTGGCGGCGGCAGCAGTCTTGGCGGCGGCAGCAGCGTGGGCGGGGCAAGCAGCGTGGGCGGCGGCAGCAGCGGCAGCACCGGCGCCATCACCTGGATGGGCACGGTGACCCAGAGCGTCCCGGCCAACAGCCGGGTGACGTTTGTGAGCGCCACCATCCCCGCGGGCACCACGGTCACCGTGGGCGCGGGCACCATCTTCACCGGCACCGGCAAGGTGCTGGTGAGCGGCACGCTCAACATTGAAGGCACCTCCAATGCGCGGGTGAACCTGGCCGGCATTGGTGTGGAGGCCCAGAGCGGCGGCAACGCCACCGTGCGTTACGCGGACATGCAGTCCCCGCCGGTGGGCCTGGGCGCCAAGGCCGGCGCCGGGAACGTGACGTTTGAACGGGTCAACATTGATGGTGCCAGCACGCCCATGGACATTGCCGGCGGCACGGTGCTGGTGGACCACGTCAACTTCACAACGGATGTGCGCAGCTCCGGCAGCGCCCGCATCACCGCCCCCAACGTGGAAATCCGGGACAGCCTGTTGCGCACCGGCAACGCCAGCTCACCGGACTTCTTCATCATCAACACCGGCGGCGGGGTCTACGCCCACCACAATGACTTTGACGGCGAACACTGCGCCATCCACATCAACGCCGGCGCCGCCGCCACGCGGTTTGAGAACAACGTCTTCCACAACAACAGCTACACCATCATGAAGTACAACACGGCGGCCATGCAGTTCCGCTTCAATGACGTGGGCGTGAACTCCTCGGCGGGGGACGCCATTGACCAGACCAACGCCAACGCCCTGACGGACGTGGAGTCCAACCACTTTGCCGGCGGCTGCCCCGCCACGGGCAACTGGGCCTGCGTGGGCGCGCCCAACGGCTCGGGAATCCGCCCGTGACAGCGCCAGAAGCCGGCCCGGACCTTTTCAAACACCGCAGGCGTGCCTAGCTTGCCGGGCGTGTCTGGCTCCGGGCTGCTTTCTGACCCGGCCTTCCCAGACCGCGCGGGGAGGTCTTGATGGCGGCATTCATCCTCAACACCCTGGTGCTGGCGGCAAGCGTGGTGCTGGTGACCAAGGTGCTTCCCGGCATCCGGGTCAAAAGTTTTGGCACCGCGGTGATGGTGGCGCTGGGCGTGAGCCTGCTCAACGCGCTGGCCTACAAGGTGTTCTTCTTCCTGGCCATCCCGTTCATGCTGCTCACCGGTTTCCTGGGCTACTTCATCATCAACGCCGGCATCCTTTACGTGGTGGACCAGGCGGTGGATGACTTTGAGGTCAAGGGCACCGGCAACCTGTTTCTGGGCAGTGCGCTCATCTCCGTCTTCAACGCCATCCTGTCTTTTGTGGCCCACCGCGTGTTTGGCTGACATCGCCCCGCTCCGGCACTTCACCTGCCCCGGCCCGGCATGCCAACACTGTGCGGCATGACCGCCACCCTCTACGCTCCCACACTCCTGTATGACGGAACCACCAACCCACCCCGCTCCGGATGTGGCGTGGTGGTGGAAGGTGGCGTCGTTCGCGCGGTGGGGCCGGTGGGAGACATCCAGGCGCGCGCCACCGTGGTGGAACACCTGGAAGGCACGCTGCTGCCTGGGTTGATGGACTGCCACACCCACGTGGTGCTGGCGGCCACCGCGGACCCCGCAGCAACCTTCCGCACCGAAAGCCGCACGCGCACCACCGCGCGCGCGCTGGGTCACCTGGCGGCACATTTGTGCGCGGGGGTCACCACCATCCGGGATTTGGGCGGTGGACCTGACGGTGTGGACCTGGAGCTCATGCGCGCCGTGGAGCGCGGTGAAATTCCCGGGCCGCGCATGATGGCCGCCGGCGCGCTGGTGGCCATGACCGGAGGACACGCGTGTTACCTGGGCCTGGAAGCAGATGGTCCAGAGGACGTGCGCCGCGCGGTGCGCCGCCAGCTCAAGGCCGGCGCCGCGGTCATCAAGGTGGTGGCCACCGGCGGAATCATCAGCGCGGGGGTGGACCCCGGCAGCCCCCAGATGACGCTGGCCGAACTGCAAGCCGCCGTGGAGGAAGCGCGCAAGGCCGGCCGGCGCGTGGCCGCACATGCGCAGGGGACGCAGGGCATCCTCAACGCGTTGCACGCGGGCGTGCACTCTATTGAACACGGGTTCTGGCTGGATGATGCGTGTGTGGCGCTCATGGCATCC
>Ga0154020_10001515_pt1 | contig 28592 bp, 17 predicted proteins | sample Klosneuvirus_201_FD_109709 | JGI IMG/M metagenome (GOLD analysis project Ga0154020, IMG submission 109709) | Active sludge microbial communities from wastewater, Klosterneuburg, Austria - Klosneuvirus_20160825_MG | ecosystem: Engineered > WWTP > Aerobic digester > Activated sludge | place...
ATTATTGATCAGAAAGCGCCTTCAGAAAATTTATCAGATCTTGTTTCTCCTGAGTCGTTAAATTTAGTGGCTGGATCAATCCGCTTTTATTTGGATGTGCTTGTCCGCCCATATTGTAATGTTCAATGACATCTTCAAGTGTGGCTAGGCTTCCATCGTGCATATATGGGGCTGTGAACTCAATGTTTCTCAGTGAGGGCACTTTAAATTTGCCCACATCGGATTGAAGCAGCGTAATACGGGCACGACCACTATCAGCATACTGTAAATAGAGTCCGTTGTTTTTAAAACTGTAATCGGTAAAGTTGTATTCACCATGACAGTGAAAACACTCTCCTCTCTCGGCAAAGAAAATATTCATTCCATTTACTTCCGACGGTGTAAGGGCACTTGTATTATTGTCATAGAGGTATTCATCATAGCGGGATTTCCCGGTGTAAAGCGTACGTTCATAGCAAGCGATTGCACGAGTAAGGGTGAATACACTTGGTTCTCGTTGATAAGCGTTCTGAAAAAGTTGAGGATATTCAGGGTGATTTTTGAGTCGAACGACAACTTGATTAATATCAAAATCCATTTCCAAAGGACTTTCTATTGGCGCAAGAATTTGTTGTTCTAGAGTAGGGGAGCCCCCATCCCAAAACAAATAAGGTTGATACGCACTGTTTAAAATTGTCATCGAATTACGGGTTGTATGATTGCTGTCTATTCCCGTACTAAATTGTAATCCGTCTGTAAATTTAATATCTGTATGATGGCAACTGCCGCATGAAATGCTGTTGTCCCGGGAGAGAATAGGGTCAAAAAACAATCGTCTTCCTAAATCAATTCTGTTATGTGTAGGTTGGTTGTCTGATGGAATAACCGGATAAGGAAATCCTCTTGGTATATCCAGAGTGATAACTTCATTCCCAGTTTCTTCCATTGGCATATCCTTTTTGCAGGATGTAGCTATGCTGAGGGTAAAAAGGAATAAAAACAATTTCAGCCTAAACCCTTCTCCTGAGGAGAAGAATTTAGTGCTGAAAATTTGTATGGTTATTCTACGAAGCATCATTATTCAATACTAAAAGCGCCAGACCAGTTGTTGGCAACCTTCATCGCCAAAGGCATGTTATTCATGGTGTGCGTTTCGTTTTCTGTTCGCATATCAATATTATTCAACACATCAAGCAAGTTGAATAAAAGGCCGATTTCATAGTCGGAACCACTGACCACAGTAAATGCTGAAGTTGAGAAATCAACTTCACGCTTTAGGCCATCTGTCCCAACGTGATAGAAATATTCGAGATCAAGAGGCCCGGTTGCAGCTAGTGTTGTATCTACATATCCTTCAACTTTAAAGAAAATGTATCCACTATTCCATGACCAATGTACACTAGGGCTTTGAATCGCTAATGGGTTATCAGTACTGTAAATGGTAGGATCTCCATGATTTGTCGCAGAGTCAAGACCGAGGGTAAATTTAAAACCATTATAACTTCCAACAGGAACATTGCCGAGGTCATAGGTTTTTTTAGCGGGATTTGCGAGAAGCACCTTTCCTGTCAATGGAAGTTCAGAGCCATCGCTTTTAATCAGAATAATATTTGAAATATAGTATTGAAAATCTCCTATATTGAAACTTCTTCCTGATGCATCCTGGAATTCTACACCATACGCAGCAGCAGTATTGCCAACCAGTGTATGCAAATGAAAGGAGAGATTTTGTTCTGTATTTGCTACAGGTGTCGGAGTAGGTTCGTCTTCATCTGAACAAGCTGTAAAAAATAGAGAAGTGCCCAATAGGGCAATGATCATTGTAAGTTTGATATTTAGGTTTTTCATAGTGTTTATAAAGTTATGTTAATATACGACTTTTATTTTTATTTGTTTAGTTTTAATCAATGGCGTATGAAATTCCACAGATGATCCTGAAATTCATTTCAGGTTGCGGTTCCTTAAGTTTTTGTGCGTAGGGTTTTTGGACGGCCAGACTTAAGGAGAACTTGTTGTAATAATAGTCTAGTCCTGCATGAGCATAATATATTGATCCACCCGAATTGCTAAGATAATAGCCGTCATTCCAGTCTTGGGCAGCTTGCTCAAAATAGGTCCCTATATTTGGATAAAACGTGCTCTTGCCAACGTTGAGTTCTTGGTAAATAATGGCATTAACGTTTAATTTGTTCCCAAATTGGAAGCCTTCACTATTTATATTTGTAAATAGATAAGTGGCATTCACATTAAATCCGGTGCGCTTAATTTTTCCAAGATAAGTTGAGCTCAATATAAAGTCCCAACTCCCTGTCCCCGGCTGATGGGTTCGTGCCAGTGGCTCTGCAGCAGACCCCAACTTGTATTTTCCGGCTGGAAATTTCAGTCCCCCTCCGGCAAGAAGCCTGTGGGAAAACATCGCACTATCCATTTTGCTTTTATTGAACAACTGGTAATGGCCTAAAATATATGGATCTCCGATTCCCATAATAGGATCATCATCAGTATTGTCACCATGGGAATGATCATTCATTGCTTTTATCCCTTTCGCAGTTGCACCTTCGGAATTATGTATGTAAGGAGCTGAGAAAATAATTTGAAGCTTTTGAGTTGGGTACCATTGTCCATGCAATTCCGTGACCGTGCGTTTTTCCCAGAAATCATCTTTGGAAAGAGTTTGGTCACTGAATTCTGATATATCATGATGGGTGCCCTTATATGCCGAGTATTGGTAACGGATGCCAATATTATCTTTTTTATAGTGTGGGTTCAGGCCCAAATAGCAATTGCAAAAATCACATGCATTAAGTTGATAAGCGTACATAATAAGTATGCTCACAATGAATTTTGTTTTCATTGATAAATAATAATTGAGTGAAGGGTAGATACCCGATTCAGAATCAATCTTTGAATGATTCCATTTTATTAGTCACAATAAGATTGGGTAATCCGGAAAAATTAAACTGTTGGAGGGTGAAAAATAGAAAAGCCCGGAGATTGTGGTTTACCTATCAGGCAAAAAACGGGATAGCTTTTTACCAGATCATTGGTTTCAATTGAAAATTGCTTTGAGGTCTGATGAAACTGTGTGGTCTCTTGTTTAACTTTAGAAAAATTAATAGGGCTCTGACTCTTCTCTTCCTGCTCCTTTAATTCTTTCTTAAGCTGACATTTACCCTCGCAATGCATTTTGGGTCTCGCCTTGTTTTCACAAAGCACCTTTGCATAATATTGTTTTTTCAAAAGGTAGTGGCAATAGATGGCTGACTGCCCCAATGAACTGAGCAAAATTGAAACCGTTAAGGAAAGTGAAAGAAAGTTTTTCATCAGCGGTCCCAAAGATAAATAAAATCCCTTAATAGAAACCGGGAATTTGAATTGTTTTAAGTCAGATTGGTTCTGTATTCATCGTTCATTTAATCTTGATTTTAATCCTGTTTTAAGACCGGATTTTAAGGATTGGCTGAAGGACACCTGGAAGGGTAAGTGCTTGATTGGTCTATTCAAGCACAGGGCTATTTCTTATGGTTGATTATTCATCCTCCTCTTCGAACGGAAAGAAAAATGTGGTACGCAAAAACAAGGAGAACTGAAACATTCTGATAGTTAAAATAAAACTCCGGCAATAAATCCAACTCAATTATTGCCGGAGTTTTAAGGAACTTAAAGGCTAATTTTTATCCCAACATTAATCCCAACACTTCCGAATGGGTATTTTGATTTTACGCTTTCATCGGGTTGTGAGCTGGAAGAAGAGAAACTTGAAGAGTGGCTGTCAACAAATTTAATTTCCTTGTCATTGGTTGTCATGGATGATAATTGATCGGCACCATTATAGGTAGCTTCCGTTACTTCACCTTTGGTTGGTGCATAAGATAAATTAATCATGTTTACTTCTGTAATAAGTGCCAGTTTTTCACTGAGACTGAACATAAGACCAATGGCAGATGAGAAGCCAAATGCAATCCCCCCATTGTATTTAATTTTGGTGAAGAATACATCGCCGCGGTCTATCTCATTGTATTCGGTTTTAATGGAGCCTTTGCCAATTATCAAACCAAATTTTGCATAAGGGTTTATACTTTCAGCACCGGCGGAAATAACCACACTTGGGTTGATTCTTAGCATCTTTGCCGATAAGGTTGTAACATCGGAACCGGAGGCGTATGTGTCAGTACTTTCAGTTTTCCCTCCCAGGAGATAGGACAGTCCCAATTCAGCTCCAACATTATTGGTAAACATGTGGCCAAAGGCTGCGCCAAAGGCCAGGCCTTGACCAAATGAAAGGGCTACATGTTCTCTTGTGGTGTTACTACCCGAGGATGTGTAGTTGTATGTGCTTCCGGCACCTGCACGGAATCCATATCCGAGATTAACAGTTACATAAGAACCTTGTGCGAAAAGGGGAGTTGTCAGCAAGCAAATTGCCTTGATTAGAAGAGTGCTTTTTAAAAAATTTTGTTTCATGTTATAGTTTTAATTTTCCTATCATAATGGCTCATAGGCTCACCCCGTTTTTGAATAGTGGGTTCTGGACTCCACATAGTAACTGCATGGATTAAATATCTATAAATTATTTCTGATAATTCTCGTTCTGCATTAATTCTTGCTTTAGTTTGATCTTTTTTCAAATTCTTTTTTATCAAAAAGACAAGTTACCATCAAAGTTGAAGAACTTTCATCCCCTCTTGCCCCACCATAATCTATCATTAGGATAAACCAAACAGGTTTTTTCCCTGGGAATTTTACTTCGTAATAATACATGGGAAATCCGCCGCCATCATCTTTTATTAATTTTATTGCAGCTGGTTTTTTACCTAGCAGTTTTTCCATTTTATATGATTCTATCCCATCTTCCGTTGGAGGGGTCATAGAAATTTGAATTTCAGAATAGCCACTCAGCGCAGTCCCTGAAAGAAAAATACTGGCATCTTCCGGTTTTTGATCGTGACTGAGCAATTTTAGCGTCCCATTTTTGAAATATTCAACCTGATTTTTTTTGGGGGATATACTCTCCCATTTTATCAGACCTGCAGGGGAATTCCCTTTTTTCCAGTCACAGCTTAAAGTTGTTGATGAAGAGTCCGGAACCATCTTCTTCAATAAATCATACAAGTCAATGCTTGTTGTTTGTGCTTTGGACATGAGGCTAACTGAGCCAAGTAGAAATAGAACCAGAAATTTTTTCATGGATATTTTGTTTTGAAATGTTTAAAGGAATTTACGAAATGCAATAATTATTTAAATGTATATTTTTGTTTCGGAAGTATCAAGTTCAGGTTTGTTTTGGAATAGTAAAGGTCTTTAATTATCGCCTTTTTTATATCAATTAAAAATTTAAAAAGGAAGGGTGCTGATTTCCTTTTGTTTTGAGGAAAATTTCAATGATTTATTCACATAGGCTTCTTCGTGTTAATTAATTGACATTTAAATCGCCCCATTCGTACCTTCAATATTTCCGTTAAATAAAATCGAATAAACACTGACGAAATCCATCCGGGATACTATTTCCTACGCCTTCGATCTGAAAGTGAAGTGCAGGGTACTCGTTTTGTGCAAGCAGCGAAGTGAATGCTTCTCTAACTATTAAGAAGCTTGAAGGAATAAATAAAGTTCTGATGAGTTAAACAGATCAGCTCTGTTCAAAAAACTCATGGGCAGTTCCTTTTGTTGTGTGCTCTTGAAGTAGTTTTACAATTGAAGTAGCTCGTTTCCCGTGCTCATTAATCTTAAGTAAATTCTCATTGAGCGTTTGCAGATTTTCGTCGAGATCAGTTGCATTTTCCGGATTCTTCATCTCATCGATCATTTCCCGGGACATCTCTGAAAAATTATTTACAAAATTTAATGGGTTTAGGATCTCATGTGAAAGCCTGCCGGCCATGACACCGAAAGCAGCCATCTTTTCACTTCTTAAAAGTTGTTCCTGAGTGTCTGAAAGTTCTTTATATGCAATCTCCAACTTTGCATTGGCCTTCTTCTTCTTTTTGTATTGACTATACAATCCGAACGACACTCCGATAAATCCAAACATTGCACCTGCCAGACCGAAGTTCAATCCCAGGTTTCGTGATGCAGAACTTTCGGCTGCCTCAATAAAATCTTTCTCAAGGGTTGCTTTTTCTTTAGACAGATTTGCGAGTTCGATTCTGAGCGAATCAAGTTCAGTTAATTCCTGAGAAAAACATTTGCTCTGAAAACAAATTAAATACAAGTATAGTAACAGATATTTTTTCATTTGAAATTATTTCTTGTGAAGATAAAATTTAATATTCCGGTAAGATCAGGCCTTTATCGCCCATCTCAACTTGGCAGACTTGGCTCTTGGATTATTGTGACATTCTTCCACTGAAGGACGGATTGGGTCCGGTGCAATTGAAGAGTAAATACCTTCTCGTGACATAGCCTGGAATGATTTCTTGACCCGACGATCTTCCCCGGAATGAAAGGAAAGTATTGCAATACGCCCACCGGGAGCAAGCGCTTCCGGAAGCTTGTAGAGAAAATTATCCAAGGCTTCGAACTCATTATTCACTTCAATTCGTAATGCCTGAAAACATCGTTGGCAGGATTTTTTTGTTTCTTCTTTACGAATATTTTCGGGAAGGTATTTCAAAGTTTCTTTTATCAGCTCCTGCAGATCTGTGGTAGTTGAGATTTTGTTTCCCTTTGAAATAGTTGATTTTATAGCCCTTGCAATAAGTTCATAAAATGGTTCATCGGCATTTTCTAATAATACAATTTCAAGCTCCTCCTGTGAAATGTTTTTTAGAATCTGTGCAGCTGATTTACCCATATAGGGATTTAAGCGTAAATCCAAAGGGCCTTCTATTTTGAATGAAAAGCCTCTTTCAGGATTGTCGATTTGCATGGAAGAAACACCCAAATCGGCAAGAACAAAATCTAATGGACCACATTCCTCGGAAAGAATATCCAGTTCTGAAAAATTCATTTGCCTGATATCGATTTGCTTTTCTCCATATCCTAAAACAGCAAGTCGCTCTTTGGTTCTGGGCATTTCGAAAGGGTCAACATCGATTGCATAAAGTTTCCCACCCGGACTCAAGCGCTTCAGCATTTCCAGGCTATGTCCACCATAACCAAGTGTAGCGTCTAATCCGATTTGTCCCGGACTAATCTTTAAAACATTAAGAATTTCGTCGACGCAAATGGAACGGTGCATGCCAGCCGGGGTGCGTCCCTGCTGCAATACTTTTTCGACATCCTCGGTGTATTGTTCGGGATTTAACTCCTTGTACTTTTCCTTAAAAGCTTTCGGATGCGTGCCCTTATACCTAACCCTTCTGGTTCGTTTAGGTTCTTTATCTTCCATTCTGTAAAATTAATTATTTAATCTGATTGATTATTTGTCTATAAAGCTTCTCCTAATAGTATTGCTAAGAGGATAGGATTTAAAATTAAGCAAGCAGGTGCTCCAGATTATTTTCGGAAAAAAATACTTTGGATATTACTTCAGCCTGTTTCAATATTTCAGGCATTTTGCTTTGTGATTCTCCTAAAAGTGAATAGGCCTTAATCATTGCCTCGTCATGGTTCATTCCATCGGTTTCCATAATAGCTTCTGCCAGACCGGTTAAGATTAGTCCTTCATCTTTTAACCTGCCGAGTTCTGCTATCATCCAGCTCAGTGCCAGGAAGTAATTTTTGTTGAGCAGAATGATGTCAGTATTGCCTGTTGCATTTGGTAATTGATTAAATGGAGAAGCGATTATTTCCTTAGTGAGATATTTTGCCAGATGTGATTCAGTGGTGATGTTACTGTTAAATTGAAAAACACCTTGTAAAGCCTGCGGATAAATACTTAACCAACGAAGCTTTCTTCTAAGTTCATGAACATCGCTTTCAATATCGCTGTATTGAAAGTTGGTTTTATTTATAAATTTATTGATTTTTGTAATCTCTGATTTGTAATAGCCGGAAATTGCCAAAGTCTCTTCAGGTACATCCATCCAGTCAAGCTTTTCAAGTTTTTTGGTAATTTTACTAATGCTGTTGTCGTTATTGGAAATCCATTCCTCTTTAGTAAGCAAAGAGTTTAGTTCGTCGGTTTTTCTTGTGCTTTTCTCCTTAAAGTAGTGTAAGTATTTTTTAGGAATATTTTTATTTATTTTAAATTGTTCTTCCACTGAAAAGCAAAAATCCATTTTCCCCAAGCCGTCTTCAAAATCTTTAAATTTGATTATTAATTTCCCGAATAGATTTTGATCGGAAATTACCGAGAATATTCGCGCTAAGGCCTCGAGCATAAATAATATTCCACGTGCATTACTCTTCAACAACCACTTTGCCTGATCCCCTTCCCTGTCAGCTTCCTCTATAAATCCGCCGAGCTTTTGTAAATAAATTGTAAATCGATTTGATTCTTGCTTCATGCTGGTCGGTTGATGTTTTGCTTAGGCTCTATCCGGACAAGTTTGAAAAGTGTCTTGTTTGCCAACCTTTGCGCTGGCGGTGGGTCCGTCTTCGTCGTTATATATGAGAATAAAGATATTGTTTTATATCTGGTTCAGCAGGCAGATTACTAATTCTGTCGACATAATCCTGGATCTGCTGTGATTATTGCGGAATAATCCTTAATGAAACAATCCTGTTTCTATGTATATTCTGTTTACTTTTGTATTCAGACAGTTCAATTATAAGCTATACTTTCCAGTCAAATGTTCAAAGTTCAGTCCTTCCAGGTTTCAGATTCAATTGATATCAAATTATTTAAAGGATTTTTTCCTGCCAAATTGATTTACTCCGATTCTGACGAACTCTTTTTTCAAACCGGTGATGCTCAGTTTGCCTATGTGTTTAAGTACGGTGTAGTATGTTTTTTGAACTACGATGATATTAAAATTGCCGAATTTGTAAAGGTGATTTCATCCTATTGCAGAAATTTTTTTGATACTCGATTGTTTGAAGAGTACCTGATTGAAACTAATGCCAAAGAAACTAAAATTGGCAACAATAAAATCGAAATCTTAAAACCTGACATAGAAGCTTATCGCGTAATTATGCTCAATGTGTCACAGTCTGTAGCCTTGGATTATTACTCTGAGCAGACTGCTTTATTATTGCAGGAAACTAAGCAGTATACCTATAATCTGGAAAGAACAGGACGTCTTAGCATTTCCGGAAATAAACTAAAGCGATTCATCGGTAAAACGCTTAACCTGATGAACAGGATTACAGAGAATCTGTATATTTTCGATTCAGCAGCCAGTACCTGGGAAGACGAGAGCCTCGATAAGATTGACATAGAATTAAAAAAAACCTTTGACCTGCAAAGCCGATATAGAAGCATTCACGAAGAGCTGGTAATTATTAAAGAGAATCTGGGACTCTTTAAGGACATTATGCACCATAAGAAAAGCAGTTTGCTCGAATGGATCATTATTATATTAATTCTGGTTGAAGTGATGAATTTAATCCTCAGTAAAATATTTTAGGTTGATGTGTGGACTAAATTCTTTCCTGAAAGCAAATAAAAAATACAGTTCCAATACGTTTTACAATGAAAATCTTTCAAAGGAGTACTAAGTTGATTTTTCTCAGGAGCGCTCATCTACGAAATACATATCTATTTCTCCCTTATTCTTGGCTCGCACTTTTCCGCGATATGTACAGAGAAATTTATTTTTCACTAAATCAAAAGTGTAGCCACTAATATTTACTCTCCCTTCTTCTCCCCCTGTTTCCATGCGGGAAGCAATATTTACAGTATCGCCCCAAATATCATAAGCAAATTTTTTAGTTCCGACAATCCCTGCAACTACCGGCCCTGTATGAATACCAATTCTGATTTCAAAAAATGGTCGCTCTTCTTTTTCCCGTTTTAATTTTTCATTAAGTACAAAGTCAATTATGTCAAGAGCAGCAAAAATTGTGTCTTCCGGATGGCTCATGTTTTCAATTGGAATTCCTGCTGCACACATGTAACTATCGCCAATAGTTTTTATTTTCTCAATATTAAATTTCTCAATGATGAGGTCAAAGGCACTATAGTAATAATTGATTTCCCTTACCAGTTCTGCGGCAGTCATTCGTTCGCTGATTTGCGTGAAGTTTTTGAAGTCTGAAAATAAGACAGTCACATTTTCGAAGCTTTTTGGTTCTGCTGATCCTTTCTCTTTTAGTTCAAGCGCAGTTTGTGCCGGTAATATATTCAAAAGCAATTCATCACTTCGTTTTTGCTCTTTAAGGATGATTTCGTTTTGTGCATTTAATAGTTTGTTTGTTTTTTGTTTCAGGCGAACATTTCTGAATACAACAATTAACAGTACCGCCGCAATACCTAATGCAATTGAAACTAAAAAAGTAACCGTTTCTATCCTTCTTTTCTCAGCAGCAGCAATTGCCTCCTTTTTTTCCTGTTCAATTTTCTGCACCTTCATTTCCTGTTCAAACTCATATTTGTTTTTCATCTCAGCAATCCTGTGTAAGGTGCTGCTGCTATAAATCGAGTCCTTCAGTTCATTTAATTGGTTGAGGAAATAAAATGCTTTTTTGGTATCCCCGGTTTTCTCATAGGCCCTAAATAAAGTGTTCTCTGCTTCTTTCAGGTATGGTACGGCACCTGTCAGGCGCCTGGATAATTGGATGGTTAAATTGCCATAATGTATCGCTCTTTGGTAATTTTCGTTTTTAAGATAAGCCGTGGATAAAAAGGTATAAGCAGGAACCAGTGCAAGACTGTCGTTTTCTTTATTGCTCACAATCTTTTCCAAATGGAGAATTGCTTTTTTGTATTCACCCGCATTACTGAACATTTTTCCTGTGAAAGTATTACAGTTTAATACCCCCCATTCATTGTTAATTGCCTTATACTCTGTCAATGCTGAGTCAAACATGATGATGGCCTTCGGAATATTATTCAACTCAGAGTATGAAAGTGCAATGAGGTAATGTGCTACGGCGCTTAAAGGGCTGTTTCTTCGACTAAAACTTAATGATTTTCTTAAATGTGCGATGGCTTCGTTATAATTCTGCAATTCATAACTGATGACTCCAAATTGTAAATTGCAGGATGCCATACCTTCTTTATTATTGATCGATTCGTAACCGGACAGGCTTTTAAGAAAATATTGGGTTGCTTTGTCAAGTCTGTTGCGATTGTTCATCTCGTTTTTGCCGAGCAGATAATTACTTTCAGCTTCCCCCTTTTTATATCCGGATGCTATAGCCAGATTCGAAGCGAGTTCTTGATATTTCAATATAGAATCCTGTATAGGGCCTTCAGTATTGCTGACAAGCTCAGAAAGAATTTCGTTAAGAACATCAACTTTTAATGAGTCCTGACTTAACTGAGGTATGATGTTTTTAAGCGAGTCAATAATGCTTGCTTGGGTACTTAAATGGCAAAGCGTAAATGGAAGCGTAAACAGCCATAGCCTTGCAATTAGTGCTGACTTTCTATATGTGAAAAAGTGCAAAACAATAATATAAGGAGTTTAGATGCTTCATAAAAAAACATTATTCTGCTTATCGCGGGAAAATTATTCTTCCAAATACGATTTTACACCAGGATCGCAATCTGTAGGGCAAAGTCTTACGGTTTTAATTTTAACCAGGCTGTCTAGTTCAGAAGGATTATAGCCCGTGTTGAATAGCATGATAATATTCGCCCCTTCTTTTGGATCTACACTCGTTCTGCCAAAGTAAAAGATGAGATCTTTGCTCTTATTCTCTTTCATCTGTTTTACCAGATCTTCCAAAGACTCAAGACTTATTTTTCCTCCGTTTTGTTTAAAGCTGTCTTCGGAATAAACGATTTTAAAATTTTCAAATAGTTCTTTTGCCTCTGCTCTGTCTTTGATTTTTTCAGGGTTCTCCACCTGATTTTGTGCTTGTAGATTTGATGCCGGCGAAAAAAATAACAGAGTCATCGAAAGGAGTAAATACATGTTTTTCATAAGGGAAGGATTAAAGAGGTAAATAGCTAAGTCAGTTTGTGTTATGTAAAAATAGAATAAAACTTCAATTTTTCATCTAAAAAGAGATTTTTCTTGAAATTTTAATATGACTTAACCTAAAAGACAAATAGCTATTCAATTTCTGCTAAATTTACGATAGTGAATTGTGTCAATTCCATCCTTATTCATTGGGTGCTTCGGAAAGGGACGGAGTTTTTGATAAGCATTTTACATCCATTAAAATTTTAAATCTTTTGAAATTTTAAACTTGTACGCGATGTACAACACTAAGTATATACTCCTTTTCTTTTTTTTATCTTTTTGTTGTCGGATCAATGCTCAATCTGTCTGGCCTTCTGAAACCTGGTCAAATGCAGTCAATCTCACTTCGGTGATGGATCCTGCAGGACTAACGGAGCTGAGTAGCCTTTTCTGGAATAGCTCAACGAAGCGTTTGTATGTTTCACATGGCGATGGGCGATTACGGGTTCTTCAGTTAAATAGTAGCACCAACACTTTTTCTCAGATTGCAGACCGCGTCTATACAGGAGGCCCGGAGGGTATTACACAGGTTAATCTAACAGCGAACGAATTTTATACGGTTGATGAGGATAATTACCAAATCAGAAAATATACGCATCCTTCAAATTTCTCCTCTCTGACATTGGCCAATTCCTGGAACCTCCTGGCTGCGCCTTCCACGATGACCAATACCGGTAATACAGGGCCGGAAGGAATTGCATTTATTCCGGATAGTTTTTTACTGGCTGCAGGTTTTGTCAGCCAGCTAACAGGAAATGTTTATACTTCTCTAAAGGGAATGGGGGGCTTGATTTTTATTGCACATCAAAATCTAGGATATGTATGGGTCTTTGATGTTAATCCAAATGTGAATAATGATTTTAATTTTGTTGGCAAATATAAAACCAATAAAAACGAGAGCTGCGATCTTGCCTTTGACAGGAGTACCGGCTTGCTATATATTTTGCATAACATTAGTGGAAATAGTTTAGAACTCACCAATCTTACAAGCACGGCCTTACCGGCAGGTGAAAGAAAATCTTCAATTGTTAATGAGTATTTTATTCCTAATCCGACCGGAAATTTAAATGTCGAAGGTTTTGCAATAACTCCAAAGTGTACTGACAGTTCGAATGTCAGCGTGTGGTTATGCAGGGATGTTGAAATTGCTGAGGCGACAGCTTACAAGCAAGATTGTTTGCGTTGGTTCAATCCCTTTTCTGCACCCGGTTCATGTGGGAATGTCGTTTCCGTCACGCTCAATGTCCGCTTATTTATAGAGGGATATTATAAATCATTTGAAACGATGAATGCCTCTGTAAATCCTACTCTGTATCCTTTATTGTGTGATACTGTCCAGATTGAATTGCATGCATCCAGTCCACCTTATACTTTGATCCAGAGTAAGAAGGGTACAATTGATATAAACGGGAACGGTTCACTTGTATTTTCTCAAATTTCATTGGGAAACATCTACTATGTAGTGGTTCGTCATAGAAATTCTCTTGAAACATGGAGTACAAATCCTATTGTTTTCAGTAGTACAACGATCTCATACAGTTTCACAAATGCTGCCAACCTTGCATTTGGAAATCGTATAAAAAGTATGGGAGATGGAAGATTCGCTTTGTATAGCGGTGACATTGATCAAAACGGAATCATTGATCAAAACGATGAAGTTTCCATTGAAAATGCATCACTTATGTTTTCGTATGGCTATCTGATTAATGACATCAATGGAGATTTTCTTGTTGAGTCTACAGATTATAATTTGGTGGAGAATAATGCCAGTCTGCTCATTGCAGTCGCAAGACCATAAGTCCTTGTTAGATTTCTTTATACAGAACGCCGTCGTGAAATCTCTATAGATAATTTAGGGATTCTTCCGATTCAATATTGACTATTTGAAATTATTGGAATTAATACGCTGATTTATTAATTCATAATAAGTCGTAAGTACTCTGATTGATGGTTTTCTCTTTCTAAAATTACTAGATAAATTCCTTTTGAAACACCATTTAGGTCAATTATATCGGCTGACAAATTCAGTGTTTTAATTTTCCGTCCTTGAATATCATAGACCTGAACTGATTTTAGTCTGAATGGAGATGCGTCAAAGAGTGTAAAAACTCCATTGGAGGAAGGATTGGGATATACAAAAGCTGAATGTTGCTGTGAGAATGAGATCTCATCCTTACCCAAAATTATGCCTCCATATTTTATAGTAAGCATTTTATAAAGAAAATTATTATAGAATTCCTGAGAGCTTTGTCCTGTTACAATAAAATTGCCTTGGCTGTCACGATGTAAATCGCGTAGCTGATCCCAGCTGGATGAGATGAGTACCGTATCAGTATAGGTATTAATAAACTCAACGCCTCCTGAGGCATTATAACCGGTAAGCACGTAATCATAGTTTATAGAAAATCCATTAATTGCCCAGCCCGCTGTTACAATTCGATTGTTGGGTTCAACCAGTAAATCCACAGGCTCTCTGTCACTGGCTGTCTGGCTGTATACATTTGCCCACTGGAAAACTCCGCTTCCTGAATATTGAGCAGTGTAATACCGGGCTACTGACCCTGTCCAGCCACGACTAATCAATGCAATATCTCCTGCGGGTGTAAATTGCACCTTCACACCATGTTCTTTACCTGTTGAAGGATTGTATATTTCCTGCCACATCGAATTACCTGTTGTTCCATCAAGTTTCCCTACAATGGTTGTGTGCGAATTTACTCCTCCGGAATATCCTGTGTATGCAATGTCACCAATGCTACTAATATCTACATCTCGAACTTCATCGTTGGTGTTTATAGAGTCTATGGATGCAGACCACAATAAATTTCCTGCTCCGTCATATTTTTGGATGAGACCAATATAATTGCTTCCTGATTGGGAATATCCACATGCAAGTAAATCCCCATTGGGAAAATAGGAAACGCTATTGCACTGCGTAATGGCAAACTGGGTTGAATCAATTTTAGCTTGCCAGGTCGGATTGAATGCGTTATCAAAACTAACGATCATTCCTCCGAAAATATTTGAAGTCACTGCAAGAGCGATACTGCCATCATTGCGTATGGCCATTGAATTAGCAAGCAAGCTTCCTGTAAATGGATTATTATATAAGTTGGTGTCCAAAAAATTTCCGTTCTGATCAATTTTTAACAAGCCCAAACGATAGTTGTTTTTTAATAGAGCAGAATCAGAAGAAAAGCTCAGTATTAAATTACCGGATGGGTCAAGTTGCATGGAAGTGACGGTGTCGTTATTCCATCCAAATGAACTGAAATATTTTTGCCATAATAAAATTCCTGCAGCATCGTATTTGATTATTGCTATGTCTGTTCCATTGGCATAAAGCCGGTCGATAGTTGCAGCGCAATACACATTATCGTTGGAATCCGTTTCTACAAATTGTCCCATGGTAATTGCATCTCCTTTGCCATTAAATATCCATTCATTAACTACATTCCCTAAAGTGTCTACTATTAGCGTGTATAAGTTTTCGTTTACAAATGCAGTATCAGTGGTAAATCCGCCTGCATAAATTTTTCCGTTATGATAAGTAAGCGAAAATCCCATCGAGCAGTTCAATGTATCCTGGCATCTGTAAGTCCACATTGAGTCCCCGTTTGAACTGTACTTGGCTATGATCATGTTCGGTTTTCCGCCATTTCCATAATAGTCTTCTCCAGGGTATACTCCTCTTCCTGTTGCATAAACATTTCCTGAATCATCTATACCGATGCTATGGAACACGTCGTATCCATTACTAAGCGAGCCGCGCCAAAGTTTTCTCCATCCCGGGCTTCCGTCACTATTAATTCTCGTTACATAGCCATCAAGATAATTTGACCCGGTGAAATAGCTGTTGCCTATATTATCAATCACAATTTGCGTCAGGTATTCGTCCATTGTACCCGCTGAATCCGGAAAGATACTTGCCCATAATCTGTTTCCTGCCGAATCAAACCGCATAGCAAAGGCATCCCGATTAGAAGCATTTATATTTGTCGATTCGCCGCCAACAAATAAATCTCCACTTGAACTGTAAGCTAATCCATATGCCTTATCTGCACCGGTAATTGAAGGATTTGACCATGAGTCAGTCCAGGCGGTTCCACCGGTAGAATTGTATTGCTTAACAAATGCATTTATGCCACCAGTTGCTCCGACAGAATAAATATATCCACAAACGGTTGGGTTCCCATTTGGGGCGATCACAATATCCATGGCTTCATCTCCACCATTGTCCGGCCCGTTAAGCACATCAACCCATTCTTCAATACCGGTGGAACTATATTTAATCACCAGCCAATCTGTATTTGCAGAACTTGCATCACTATATCCGGCCACATACACGTTGCCGGAGCCATCAACACAAATTGAGTTTCCGAAACTTTCACTAGTTCCTCCCGGAGAATAGCGTTGAACCCAGGCTTCGCTTCCTGAAGGAAGAATCTTTGCCGTAAAACATTCTTTGAAGAAAGTACTTGTTGCAATTGAGTGACCCGTGATATAACAGTTTCCGGAATTGTCGACAGCAATGTCCGTGGCGTAATCTTCATTGTTGCCTCCGGCATCGTAATAATAGGTCCAAAGAGTGTCGCCTTGTAAATTTCGTTTCATGGCAAAAGCGTCTGGAGAACCATGGTGATTTCCTGCATAGCCTGCAACAAAAATATTCCCGGATGCATCAGTTGTGATGGCAGCAATTCTGTCCGCAGCTTTTCCTTGTGCCTGATAGCGACGGATCCATTGTTCCGGGAGTTGTTGCGCAATTATGGAGTAAGAAACGAATAGGAACAAGATTGAAATGTAAAGACTTCGATTCATGCTATTTTATTTGAATTTTAGAGTGCGCCTGATTTATTCTAGTAAAAATAGTTTTTTTATGAATATGAATAAAACGCGTTAAATTATTCTTGGAATTGATTGCTGTTTTATTTATCAAAAGTATTTGTATCGATTTGTATCACCTTCTAGTGTCGAAATTGAAAACAGATTTTAAATTTTTGGTAAAACACCCGCTGGATAATTGGTTTATAAATTTGGATATTTAATTAATACGTTAGACAGTACTAAACGGACCTGTTGCTTTATACAATTTCTTTATTTGCTTTTCTCCCTTTCTGCCTTATCGATATTAATAATGCCTTGAATCAAAGCATCCGGGTTAAAGGATATACTGTCAATTCCATTTTCAACAAGAAACCCCGCAAATTCCGGATAGTCACTTGGCGCCTGTCCGCATAGACCGGTATGTGTATGTGTTTTTTTTGCTTTGCGTAATGTCATCTTGATTAACTGCATCACTGCCGGATCGAAAGGGTCAAATATTTCGCTCAGCAATTTGGAGTCCCGGTCTGCACCTAGTGTGAGTTGCGTCAGGTCGTTTGATCCAATGGAAAATCCATTAAAGTGTTTGGCGAATTCTTCTGCTTGTAAAGCGTTACTTGGAATCTCAATCATTACGTACACTTCAAGGCCATTTTCTCCTCTCCTTAATCCGAATTCATTCATAACTCCGATTACTTTTTCTGCCTCCTTCACAGTGCGGCAAAATGGAATCATCAGCTTCACATTGGTTAGCCCCATTTCATTCCTGACAATTTTCATGGCCTTGCATTCCATCTCAAAACCTTCCTTGTACAATGGGTCATAATAACGCGAAGCCCCACGAAATCCAATCATTGGGTTTTCTTCTTCCGGTTCAAATTGTTTTCCCCCTAGTAAATTAGCGTATTCATTAGACTTAAAATCACTCATACGTACAATCACCTCTTTGGGATAAAATGCCGCTGCTATGGTGGCGGTTGCTTCTGCCAGTTTTTGAATAAAATATTGTTCTTTTTTTGAGTATTGACTGGTTATTCCGGCTATTTTGTTTTTCACCTTTTCATCTTTAATAGCATCAAAATGTTTTAAGGCCATAGGATGAATAGCAATTGCACTATTGATAATAAATTCCATTCGTAAAAGACCGACACCATCATTAGGCAAAAATGAATAAGCAAAGGCTTGATCAGGGTGAGCCAGAATAAGCATGGTCTTGGTCTTTGGTTTCGGTACAGTGGAAATGTCAATGTCTTTTTCCGCCCATTTTAATATACCATCGTAAGCATATCCCGTATCACCTTCCGCTGCTGTAACAGTTATAACTTGTCCGTCTTTAATGTTTTTAGTTCCATTACCCGTTCCGACAATTGCAATTGCTCCCAACTCGCGAGCTACAATCGCTGCATGAGAGGTTCGTCCACCCTGATCAGTAATTATAGCTGTTGCCTTTTTAAGAATGGGATCCCAGTCTGGATCGGTTTGTTCTGTTACAAGAATTTCACCCTCGTTTAATTTATTCATTTCCGAAGGAGAATGAAGTATCCTTGCCTTTCCCGAGACGATTCTGTTGCCAAGACCCACGCCGCGGCAAAGCACTGTGCCTTTTTCAAGTAGTTTGTATTGCTTTAATAAATTTTTATTTCGATTGCTGTGTACAGTTTCCGGGCGAGCCTGAACTATAAATAAATTTCCTGTCTCACCATCTTTCGCCCATTCAATGTCCATATTTCGTTTATAATGATTCTGGATTTTTATCGCCCAGTCAGCCAATTGCACTATATCCTTATCTTCCAGAATAAATTGCTTTCTTTTTTCATCTGGTGTTTCCAGATTCAGAACTGCATCCTCCGGCTTTCTGATTTCTTCCAGACTTTTACCAGAGTAGATCATGGTTTTCATCTTACTGCCCAGCTTGTGAGAAATTACTGATTGATTAACTTTTCCCAGCAATGGCTTAAAGACAAGGAACTCATCTGTATTCACACTTCCTTGTACGACGTTTTCACCCAAACCCCATGCGCCGGAAACCAATACTACATTCTCAAATCCTGAGTCCGGATCAATGGTAAACATTACACCCGAGCAAGCTTTGTCTGATCGAACCATGACCTGCGCTCCGATTGATAATGCCACTTTGATGTGATCGTACCCATGATCCTCTCTATACTTTATTGCCCGGTCAGTGAATAGCGAAGCATAACAGCGATGGCAAGCTTTGATGAGATTCTCATCACCTTTCACATTCAGATAGGTTTCTTGTTGTCCTGCAAAACTTGCGTCCGGCAAATCTTCTGCAGTGGCACTGCTGCGAACTGCCAAAGAGATTTGATTTCCTGAACGTTTGTACAGATCTGATGCCGCAACGAGGATATCTTTTTTTAATGATTCAGGAAAGGAAGCTTCAATAATTAATCGCCTTATTTTTTCGCCTGTCTCACTCAGATTCGTAAATGATTTTCTGTCAAGTTGAGATATTAGTGTGTTGATATCCGGAATGAGCTTATTGTGATTTAAAAAATCCCAATACCCTCTGGCCGTTACTGCAAAACCGTCTGGTACTGCGATACCTTTTGAAGTCAACTCACAAAACATTTCTCCGAGTGAGGCATTCTTTCCGCCAACCAGTGGAAGATCATTCAAGTGAATTTCGGAGAAAATTTTTACTGTGTCCATGGATGAGTTTTTTTATTCATGGTTAAAGTAAAAAAATCAAAACAAGGAATTCACGACGAGTGTCAATGAGATGGATGATCTATGTCATTATTTTCATTTATAAAAGTATAAAGACAATTCAAGTCAAAAAACTCCGGACATTCCGGAGTTTTTTTGACTTTAAGGTCGGGAGACCAATACATTCAGGTTTAGATTGTTTTCAATTAAACTAAAGTCGGCTGTTTCTATTAAATTATCTCCGGTAAGATCAGGAACCAAATATCCATTTAGGAGTTGTTGAATCATCGTTTCCAAATAGTCATGATCTGCTTGTCCGATAATACCATCCTGAACTTCCGGATTTATACCATTCGTTATATCTCCGCTCCAAATCGCAAACACACTTGCGCCCATTGATGCTTGATTAGAACCATAGGCTTGAGAAGCTGAAGTGCTGAAGTCATAGTTGTTACTCGTGTTTAGACTAAGTGTATTTGCACTCCATGTTTCCAGAGCATTTCTGTGGCGAATGACAATGTAGTATGTATTGCCAAATGCAGTAGGAGGAAAGTTGAAACTTCCGGTTCCATCAACTTCAAGAATACCTTTAGTGCTATATGCCAAAGCAAAAGGCGTTAGTGCATTGTGTAGTTCAACAGTAATTGTGTCGCATAAAGTTGGAAATCCAGTTGGATTGATTACAGGCCTCATGCTTGATCCGCCGATATAAAATCCTTGTAGGAACAACTTAAGATCGAGTGTGACCGTACAAGTGCTTACTGTCATTCCTAAAATATTGGAATCTGCTGGCTTAGGAGTTGCACAAGTCCTGTTGCTAATCATTGCGCATTCGATAAGGTCGCCGCTATTTAATCCATTGTCAGAATATGTGGAACTGTTTGTTCCCACATTTATTCCATTCTTCTTCCATTGATAGGAAGGAAGAGTCCCTCCATTCACAGGTATTGCTGTAAAGTTTACAGTTTCTCCTGTACAAATTGAACCTGATGGAGCTGCTGAAATACTCACACTGGCAGTAACAACAGATTCAACAATAAGCTGAAATGGAGGAGATGCAGGGCCATTTCCACAGCTATTTACCGGTGTTACGATAATGGTTCCTGAACTTGCCGAACCGGAGAAGTCAACTGTTATAGAATTTGTATTCATTCCGCCTACGATGCTGGCACCGGCCGGTAATGACCAGTTGTAGCCACTCGCATTTGGATAATTGGAAACACTGAAAGCAACAGTTGATTGTCCCTGACACACTGTGTCCGGGCCAATTACAGTATTATTTTCACTGGATTTAATACTTAAACTCCATGAATTTATTGATCCGAAATCAGTGCCTGCATCATCCATAATGTATAATTTCCATGTTCCATTTGGGTTAAGCCCATTGAAGATAGAAAGAGGAGAGGAGGAATTGCCAACGGGAGCGCCGAATGAAAGTACCGGAGACTGGAAGGCATCAGGGCTTGTATAATTTGTTGCTTTGTAGCTTCCGGAAGAAATACCTGCCGATGAGGGAATATAAATACTTGCAGAATCACTAATGCTTAAGTCGATATTTACAAAATCTGTTCCACCAATACAATCTGACATCAAAATAATCCTTTGCCCATCAGGAGATTCAAGTAGCATGTCAATATCAGCAGGATAGGTGTGAGAAAGACCTGTTAAAGTCACTTTTACAGATTGAGTATTGCCTGTCATTCCGGAAACAGAAATTGTGGAAGGGTAAGGCGACGCAGCAGAATTGTCGTTGATCGCAATTCCCGCATTGTTTGTAAATGTTTGAAAGGATGAATTGCTTGGTAAATTATTCGTCGTAATTGCTAGTGAAGCAATGTTACTAATACAATCTCCATCAGTGGCATGGACAGCAATATTTCCGGATGAGGCATTCGATGTAAAATCTACACTAATTGAAGTGCTATTAGTTCCCGAAACTAGTGAAGCTCCTACTGGCAGGGTCCATAGATAACTTGTAGCACCGGCAAGTACAGGTACACTATAATTTACAGAAGTTTGTCCCTGGCATACTGTAGACGGTCCGGTAATCGGCCCTATCGTTGCCAGTGTGGAAGTAGTGCTAAATTCATCAGCGCCAATGTCAGGGGTAACTGCATCGCGGGCTTGAAGATCAATGTCATCTAATATATTTGCTACCGGTATTCCGGCTCCATCCATGAAACAATTCCCGGGAGTATTAAGATGAAGGTCTTGAGAAATATCAACAAAGGAAACTGTGTGGAATATAGAATGACTGTCACCGCCACTTGCAGATTTAAATGTGCTGAATGATTTTTGTAATCCTCCCCAACTTGCAACATATGTACTATCGGGGCAATAAAATAAATTGTAGTCTGATGTTGTTGATGTCCAGTTAGCACTTGCTGGATTTGAGAAAATAGAATAATTATATTCCGAACTGGTTCTTGAATTATAGAAAATATTATTCCTCATCGTACCGCCTGGTGCACTAGGGTTTGAATAGTTTCTGTAGTAATCAATGCTAAAACCGGCGCTTCCGCTACCTGAAATAGCTATGGTATTGTAAAAGTAGTTGGTACTTGTAAGCCCAGCCGTACTTTGTTTGATCCCTAAAATGTGAATTGAATTAGAGAGTCCATCATTATCGATGGCGATCATGTTATTTGCAAGCATTCCGCCATCCATGTTCATCACTAATATTCCTTCAATAACCGGGTAGGGATTTATTCCTGTTCCAGAATTTCTGAATTTGAATAGTTTATTCCCAATGATATTTGCGTCCTTGTTATTAATTAGCATGCCTGTTATTAAGGGCCGTGAAAAAGTAGTTGTATTGGTTTGCAATTCCGAGATTTGGTTGCTACGTATGATGTCAACTGGTAATCCTGACCTAAGCGATCTGGTGAATAATCCTATAATCGAGCTAAGCACATCTTCGTTTGAGGAGCCACCAAAAAGTGTAGATAAACTATGAATATTTTTTATGCAATTGTTGGTGACCTGATGAACCAAATTAAATTGTGATTCAACATGCATGCCAACATAAATTGAGCTGTTGTCTGTCTGGGTAATATTCACATTTTGGATAGTGTCTTGATCAATAATAATCGTACCGACAGAATTAATAGGATAGATATAAAAACCGTAATGCTTGCCTTTTCGTCCAATGTTGATATCATTGCCAACTAATGAACTTCCGATCCTGTTTCCATAAACCCTGGCTGGTGCAGAAGATATATATATGCCATAGGAAGTAGCATTAAAATTCAGTGTGAGATTTATGCTTTCCACTATATTTTCAGCAATATCAGTAAAGGCTGTGCCGTTTTGACCTCCATTTATCTTAAGAGCTGCAAAGTCGCCTTTGCCTGAATAATTTAAATGCTTGATAACATTTTTTGAAACGAAAGTTGTGTCGATAAGAAGTGAATTATTAAAATAGTTGATTCCATAAAAATATTTTGATGTGCCCGCTGTATCAAGGATGCTTACATTGCTCACTGTGTTTTGAGCTATATTTATTTTGTGAACATTTTGAGAGGAGTTGCATGAAATACCAATAAATGAGGCCAATGTTGAATCTGAGAAGAGAATACTATTTGGAACAAGTGGGTCGCCAATGTTGTTTCCTGTAACATGAATTGGTCCGGTAACAGTTTCTATTCCTCCAAACGTATAGGTGCTGGCGCTTTTGATCACAATATTTCTGACTGTATTATTTGAAATGCTAGATGTCCTTGAAGAGCTGGCCACATCCATATAAATGCCTCTGAAATTAGTGCCACCCACAAATTGCATCGCAGTGCCGGCTGCAAATGCAGAAGATCCTCCAATTGAATTTCCGGAAATTACTACCGAAGAAGTGTCAGTACTGTAAAAATGAATTGCATAGAAACTAGATGGAATGGTGAGCCCGGTCGAAGTAAAAATATGGTTATCTGAAATCACCCACGGGCCATTGTTGCCTGTAGAGCCTACATTGATGGCGCCGAGAGTATTTTGAAAATAATTTCCATGAATTGTATTGTTACTGTTAGCTGTTAACCCTGTGCCGGTACCGGTGGACGTAATTCCCTTCTGTGGCGGGCTGGTGCTGATATCACTGCGATCACGGATCGTACAATTTTGTATGCTGAGAAAATCATTGCCATTGGCCGATGAGGTACCTGAGATTGTCACACATGCTGATGCATTGAATCCGCCTTCTAGTTGTAATGCATTTAGAACATTTTGAGTTGCATCATTTGCAAATTCAATGTTGCTTCCAGCAGTTGAAAGCGTATATAAATTTCTTACAATTAATTTTGAATTTGAACTCATGATTCCACCTGCAGAACCGTCAAAGCTTACATAATCTGCACCATTAAAATAAATAAGCCTGTTTGATAAAGCGGCGTTTCCTTGTATGAGAAGTTGCGTAGCCTGATCAATCCTTGGTCGGAAGATCGCCGTAGAAGCTGCATTTCCTTCGTATGTAATGCTGATTGGAAAAGTCTCTGATGTACTTGTGTAATCACCCTGGAATTCAAAAATAACCTCATGATCTGGAGTAAATCCGTTTAAAGCTGCAACTGCTGCAGTTAGCGTAGGGAACGGTGAATATTGATTTATATAGGAGGGCCCTGATGGTGCAGTGTATGAGGCAGATGGTCCTATGCAATAAATGGGCGCACCACAACCTTCATCAATATATGAATCACAATCGTCATCTATGCCATTGCAAATTTCTGTGGCACCCGGATAAGCCGCATTAACTGCATCATTGCAATCGCCACTTACTAAAATTAATTCAGCGGCAATAAATCCATTTAAAGGTCTGGTGCAACTCACAATACTAGAGCCTGTGCCATAGCCATCAGCGTCGGCATCGGTATACCAAATTTGATTCGGACGCTCTAGTGAATCCGCATCATTGCAATCAGTGTTATTGCTTACATAACCTGATGGTGGTCCTGCGCAAGTCATAGTATCGAGGGCGAAATTACCAAAGCCATCCCCATCACTGTCCAGGTAGTAGGTGGTGGCTGTAATTACCGTAACTGAAGCACTACCGTTCATTGTGTCTGTGCAAGCTGGGGATGCATTAGTTCCTATTACTCTGTACGTTCCGCTTAGGCCGGGATCTCCGAAGAATATAGCCCCACCGGTGCCTGGAACAGGTGAACCAATAGGAGTGCTGTTATTCAATAGAAGTTGATAAGTGCGATTTAGTTGAGAGCCATCTAAACCAATATTGACTGGACTACTTCCCGGAGCACTACATGAAATCCCTCCACCAGTCACGTTATATTTTTGTACAGCGGTATTAACTACAACTGTATTACTTTGAATTGTGCATGAACTTTCACTTGTCAATATACAGGAATAGTTGCCGGGTGTAGTCACGACTAAACTGTCAAGTGTTGACGAGTTACTCCATAAATAAGACGAAGCATCAGGTGCGTAAAGTGTTACCGAATTTGCAGGGCATAAATCAAATGGTCCGGCCGGACTAATAGCCATTGAATTTGCATTGTAGATCAACTTGACATCATCAATACTATATTGAATTGATGGCAGAAAATTATTTTGAACAAATTTTATTCTAAGATTGGATACAGACGGAATGTTAGTTGTTGTTGTTCTGTTAAACCAACTGTTAGTTCCAGCTCCACTCGGTAAACTTGGGTAATTCAATGTAATAAAAGTAGTGCCATCCGTGCTATACTGGACTGTTATAGCATCAGAGTTGAAGGTTGAGTTCTTGTAAATTCCGAAATTCAGAGCAAGGCCGGACAACCCTATTGTGTTGATTCCGGAAATTTGAAAAGTCTTGCCAAGTGAACTCGCTATAAAAATGTTCGCTCCTCCGGAGGCTCCTACGTATCCACTAGAAGCTGGAGTGTTTCGAACATCTGAAGTTCCTGACATCGTGAATCCATCATTGTCAAAGCCATTTGAAGATTCATGACTCGAAATTGATGTAGTGCTTACCACAGACCCCATGGTTTCAATGAATAAGGGAACTTGAAAAGGACTTATCGTTATTGTGTTTGGAGTTGAGGTTCCACTGATTACCGGATCTGAAGAAACAACCCGTATCCTATAAGCACTTCCACTCACACTATTTGTTGGAATCACTGCTTGAATAGTTCCAGAGCTTGTTCCGGTAAGGGTTCCAATATTTATTGGGCTACTGAAACTTCCGAGGTTATCACTTAATTGCGCAGTAAAAATGTTTGCACCATTTAAAGTTCCTGAACAATTAAAAGGAACGCCAATACTTCCACCGGGGCAAATTGTATTCAGAACAGTTCCTGTTTGAATGCTAATGCCAACTTCAATGAATGCAGCTTTACGAGGATCACTTGCAATCGAATAATCCAGGTCCTTAATTTTAGAATACGTGTTGCTTACAGGATCAAAACTATAAATGACCCCATATCCATTTATACCTCCATTGCTCGTAGTACCATACATTAAGCCATTTGTAGCCTGGAATAGAGTGGATAGTGGATAGTTTCCAGTGCTATCATTTGATGATCCAGGGAAAACATACAGTTTAGATAAAATATTTGTCGAAGTGTCGAAACTAAAAATAGTTCCACCATCATTGATGCTTCCTCCCCCGGATGTCGTGCCGTATAGTTTCCCGTTCGAAGCTTCGATCAAACTTCCATTTGGGTTTCTTCCATTTGTAGAGCTAGAAAAGTCAATTTTTTTAGAATATGTATTTGTTATTGGGTCGAAACTGAACAATACGCCATTTCCGTTGGTTCCTCCACCGTAGGTCATCCCATATAATTTTCCGGTTGAAGTTTGAATGAGATCTTCAAAGGGAAAATCCCCGTTTCCTGAACTGCCAAAATCAAATAGCTGCGTAAAAGTGCTCGTTGATATATTGAAGCTGAATAGCGTTCCTTTGCTATTGACGCCACCATATCTCGTCATTCCATATAGCAATCCATTGCTCGCCTGAATTAGTCCACCTTCCGATTGTTTTGAATTGGGAGATGTAAGAATAAAGTTATAGACTGTTGCAACAACATTTGTACTTGTATCAAGACTAAAAATTGTTCCTGCACCTGTTGAACCTCCACCGAATGTCGTGCCATACAATTTTCCATTGGAGGCTTGCATCAATTTACCTCTGGGAGCTGAGAAATTTGCAAAATCATGTACCTTTAAAAATGTTCCGGAATCGGAATTTAATTTAAATAATACTCCTGAATTGTTCGTTCCACCTGAAGAGGTCATACTATAGATTTTACCGTTTGCTGCTTTTAATAAACCTGATTGCGGTCCAAAACCATTAGGATTAGAGGCAAAATTCTCCAGCTTAGTGAAGACTGATCCGGTGATATTAAATCTATAAAAAGTACCATTATTACCTGTTCCTCCTGAAGTTGCCATACCATAAAGTTTACCGGAACCCATTTCAACCAGAGAACCTTGTGGGCCGGTGCCATTCGCTGAGCCATCAAATGAAGCAAGCTTTAAAAAGGTACCCGCGGTGGTGCAACTAAAAAGAATTCCATATGGCGTCCCTCCTTGTGTGAGACCATAAAATAGACCATTGCTTGCCAATAGTAAACTACCATATGGATTTTTTCCATCCGTTGAAAGGCTAGTACTAAAATTATGAATTACATTAAAGGCAAGCAGATTGTCATCAAAGGAAAATAAGGTTCCTCCTACAGCTGTTCCTCCAACTTGAGTTAATCCATAGAGCAATCCGGATGGATGCTCTATTAATTTCCCACGGGGATATCGTCCGCTGGTTGTGCTGTTAAACTCATAACGTTTGCTAAATGTGCTGGTACTAATATCATAACTAAAAATTGTTCCGTTGGAGGTGGTTCCGCCGGATACCGTCATTCCATAAAGCTTACCATTACTGGCTTGGATGAGCGTCCCATTAGGAGAGGACCCTTCAACACTTCCGGTAAAACTCACCAGTCTGGTTATGGTATTTGTGCTTAAATCGAAGCTAAATAAAGTTCCATTGCCATTCGAACCACCTGAGGCGGAAAGACCATACAATAGACCATTGCTTGCTTCCAACAAATCGCCATGGGGATTTGCTGAATTTAAAGTACTGTTCAAATCTTTAAGCTTTGTATAATTATTCGTAACAGGATCCAATTTGAAAATGGTGCCATGTCCAAGTGAGCCTCCGCCAGAAGTCATACCGTACAATTTACCATCAGATGCAAGCATTAAGCTGCCATAGGGGTATTGGCCGTCTATCCCTAAACCGAATGAGTGAATCTTCTCCAACTCAGAGGTAGTCGTGTCGAATGAAAATATTAATCCCATGCCAAGGGCTCCTCCTAAACGGGTCATTCCGTATAATTTACCATTGCCACCATTACAAGGAGTTGAATGTTCAGGGCTGGCACCGTTCAAGCCTGTACTATTAAAATCAAAAACAGTGGAATAGTTTGAGCCGTTGGCCGACAATTTATAAATCGTACCTGTGCCATTTCCACCGCCGTTTGGTGTAGTAGACCATAATTCAGTTTGCCCAAATGACAGGTTTTGCAGACACAAAAATAGTGCTGCACAAAAGAAGAGTTTGTGTTTCATAATTACTGTTAAATTACAAATAGATTAAATGTGCTAATGAAATAAATTAATCATGAATTAAAATTGCCTCTGCACTTAGCCAAAGTTTTCAAATGAGCCTCAGAACATTGACTGAATGGGCTCAACCGGCAGTAATTAAAATTCAAAGATTATACTAAGCATTGAAGAGTAAAAATTTATTAATTAAACCTTTCAATGAAAATGCTTGATTTTATTTTCTAAAATAATTAATTTTCTGTTTCTGTCAAAAAAAAATTTAAAATCGAATAGAATTATTTATTCATTCCTTTATTATTGCGCAAATTCCTGCTTTTGGGCCGCTATGGCTTTATCCCTGAATCTGCTTTTTTACGGAAGTCTTAGAGATTTAGTGTTCAGGATGCTTGATTCGCCTTTCTCTCAGTACTTATATCAATTGTTCTGCCTTTAATAAGAACGGAAGTTTTAGTTAGGATTGTAATGTTGAACTAATAAAAAATCCAAACAAGCTTTTTTTCGGACAAGTTCTTCTGTGATCTAAATCATTCATCAATTACCCGAAATGTCAAATGTTCATATAGGCAGTTCACGTAAAATTGTGCAAGATTCTATTCCATTTCACCAATTGTTTGC
>Ga0154020_10001516_pt1 | contig 28585 bp, 26 predicted proteins | sample Klosneuvirus_201_FD_109709 | JGI IMG/M metagenome (GOLD analysis project Ga0154020, IMG submission 109709) | Active sludge microbial communities from wastewater, Klosterneuburg, Austria - Klosneuvirus_20160825_MG | ecosystem: Engineered > WWTP > Aerobic digester > Activated sludge | place...
CCAATATAAGATTCAAAAGATAAAAAGGAAACCAGTCCATATCCGCCAACATCAAAATTCCCATTAATAAATAATCTGGAAATGTTTGGACCTTTAAAAGGTATGTAAAAGAATTTAGTACCAATTATCGGATCAATAAAAAACTTTGTCTGACCTTCCTGAACTGATCCTCCGGTGTTATAAAAGTTTTCAATAAGATTTGTAATAAAATTAAATCTTGCTCCGCCATACAGATCAAAAGTAACTTCACTATTTCTATAAAATTCATATGACATATTAGTGGTAATAAACATTGAGCGGCTCGAAGTTATAGATCTTGAATAAAGCGAATCGTTGTCATAATTGAATTTATCACTTTGATTAGAAGAAGTGAACTGAGCCGTTAAAGATCCTCTGTTTTTTTTTGCCTGAAAATAACCATAAAAAGAAAAATCTGCGCCGTTATATTTATTATAAAATTGATTATCAATGTATCCGTAAAGCTGATTTGCTGAAATATCACCTCTCATCGCATTCATCCATGCACCTAAAGTAATCTTATAATTCCAGTCAGGGCTAATACTTTCAAGATAAGAAATATTTTTAAATCCATAAGGTGAATCTTCAATATTTTCTTTTTTTTGAGAATACACATTTGAAAAAGTTGTCAAAATGAAAAACAAAATAATATAAATTATTTTCATACAGAATTTTATAATCTAAATTGTTAATTTGCATGCAATATACTTAAAATGCTAATAAAATTTATGATAAAAATATTTTCTATTTTACTCTTTTTACTGACAATTATTTTAAACAGTTCTGATATTTACTCTCAGATCGATTTAAAATTAAATGACAATAAAAAAACTACTTTTGAAAAGTTAAAAAATTATGACGACGAATCAAAAAAATTAAGATCAGAAAGTAATAAACTTTCATTAAAATATTCGAATCAGCCTGAAAAGTTTAACTCAGAAAATTATTTTGACACTACTAAATATCACAGATTTTATCCAAAATATAATAAAAGGGAAAGTCTGATGATACCAATCTATGAATCAGCGGGGATGAATATAGGTTTAGCACTTTTTAATAACTATGTCGGTGGAGCATCTTTTGCAAAGATCACTTTCAAATCTGTTAAGCATAATCTCGACACAGGATTTGTATGGGATGATGATGTTTTCGTCGTAAATCAGTTTGGACATCCGTTTCACGGGAGTATATATTTTAATACTGCAAGGTCAACAGGATTCTCATACTGGGAATCAGTTCCGTTTGCTTTTGGAGGAAGTCTGATGTGGGAAATGTTTATGGAAACTGATCCGCCGCAGACCAATGATATTATTCAGACTACCTTTGGTGGGGTAATGGTTGGTGAAATGACTTACAGATTGACTTCACTTATACTTGATGAAAGTACAAGAGGTGCCAACAGAACTATGAGAGAAGTAGTGTCAGCAATATTAAATCCGGCGAGAGGATTTAACAGACTTGTAAGCGGGGATATGTTCAGACATACGCCTACAAATGTGAATGATGTTTTCCCTGTGACCAGCCGTCTTAATGTGGGATATGCAGGTATCAGTGCCAGTGAAACTGTGAACTTTGACAAGAATCATTTTATGCTAGAGTATTTACTTGTTTATGGAAATAATGTCGGTCGTGACAAAGAATATAAACCATTTGAATTTTTCAGACTGAGGGCGGGATTTGATGCGGCAAAAGCAGATGCACCATCTACATGGATCCATGCTTATGGTCTGATATACGGGAAGAATATTTTAAATAAAAAGAATGATGATGTCCTTGTCTTCGGAGTTTTCCATGATTATGATTATAATTATAATAATATAATTCAGCTGGGTACTCAGAGTGTCGGTCTGGGACTAATTTACGATACTCCTGAAAAAAGAAAATTTCGAATGGTAGGTACTTTCCATTCAAATTTTGTTGTAATGGGTGCTCTCAATTCTATTTATCAGAAAGGTCCATTCCGAAATTACGATTATACGATCGGAAATAAAACCATGCTTGAATTCGGAATTTATTTTAAACCTGTAAGTCTGATACTCGATTATAAATTTTATTATTTATATACTGTAAACGGTTTCCCCGGACATTCAAACTTTGGAATATTAAATCCTAAACTTCTTGTTGATATATATAAAGGATTCGGAATTGGCACAGAATATGTCTACTATCACAGACATGGTACTTTTGAAGGTGTTGCAGATTATAATAAGAGTATAAGTGAATTCAAAATTTACGGTTCTTATTTATTCTGATTTGTTCATGAAATTGAAAATGATTAAGTAAATCATCATGTCATTTTTAATTTAGCTTATAATCTATTGGGTAATTGCAATTTGTAATTTGAAATTTGTAATTATGTTTCGTCCTCTCTACTATATTTAAATACTGATTTTATTTAATTAATTTGAAAAACATTAATCCGGCGTTTGAAAAAATTTCTACTTATTTTCATATTAATTCTGATCTTCAAAAACACACAGTCTCAGGTCGAGCTTGTCAATGTATCAAATCATGTTTACCATTTTCTAAAACGTATGCAGGTCATGCAGATCATCCCTGATTATAATTCATCTTATGCACCTTTGTCCCGGGGAGTTATTGCCTCATATTTAAATATTATAAAACTGAATGAAAAAAAACTCAACAGCATTGACAGAAATATTCTGAAAGATCTTTCAGTTGAGTTTGAATACGAAATGACCGGAACTCTGATTAAGCAAAACAAACTGTTTAGTAAAAACGGTGTTGATAATATTTTTAATAATGATAAAGAAAAATATCTTTACTTTGCAGCTGATTCTGGGAATACTTTTTTTTCAAAGCTTGACATAAACTTTTCTCAGCGAGGATCTTCAGGTGATTCTTTATTAAATAATTCTTTACTGCTCGGACAGTTCGGGCTGGAATTCCGAGGCACACTTTATGATCAGGTCGCATATTTTCTGGATCTTGACTTTGGAGCAATATTTGGAAATGACAGCAGTGATATTGCATTTGCATCAAAGACAGATAATTTACTTTTGGGAAATTATAATTTTTCACAGGACATGAATAATTTTAATACATTCGAAGGCTATCTGAGATATCAGACAGAAAGTAACTGGCTTTCGCTGATGTTCGGCAGATCAAAATTTATCTCAGGTCTTGGCTATATTGATAAATTATTTTTATCTGAAAATTCTTATCCGTTTGATTTTGGAAAGCTCGGCATAAATTACAAAGCCGTTAATTATACTTTTGCATATGGAAGCATTCAGGGAGATTCGGCTGAAGTATATCCTGTGTACACAGGTGTTCCTTTATCCGCAAAAAATATTGCAACTCATTCTTTGAATATTAATTTTTCAAATGCGTTTAAACTCGGACTTTGGGAAACTGTCATCATCAGTCAGCAGCCTTTTAGTTTCACTTATCTAAATCCTATAAGTTTTCTAACATCAGCAGACCTGGGATCAGGCGATGAGCAGACAACTAAAAATAATACATTGCTCGGTATTGAAATGGAAATTATCCCTGTCAGAAATTTTTCTATACAGGCTTCTCTGATCGTAGATGATCTGACGTTTGGTACGCTTGGTAAAAATGATTCACTGAATGAAAATAAATACGGCTGGCAGTTTGGTACATTCTGGAATACTCCTTATAATGCTGATATGATATTTGAATATACTCATTTGGATCCGTTTGTTTATTCACACAGGTCAAACAAAAGTACATATACAAATAAAGGTGTACCGCTTGGACATTCACTTCCGCCAAATTCAGATGAGATTGCAGCGAGAATTAATTACAGATTTACAAACAGAATTGGCGTTGATCTTACTTACAGATTTCAGAGGTCAGGGCAGGGGATTCTGCTTGACAGCGCAGGTAATCTTCTTGCAAATTACGGCGGCGACATAAACTTTGGACTAGGTGATGCATATCTTCGGACAAATGGTTTTCTTGATGGAATGAGATTTAACAGAAGTATTATTACGGCAGAAGTTTACTGGGAGCCGGTTAATCAGTTTATAATTGAAGGTAAATTTGAAAACAGAGTTACGAGTGATCTTCAGAATAATTCAAGTGTTTCTGATTTCTTTTATTTTGCAAATGTATTCATGGGTTTTTAATTTTTTTAAAAATGGGATTAATCAGAGAATATTTTTTAAAGAATGCTGATCAGAATAATTTAAATTCTATATCTTACAAATTAAGAAATAACCGAAAGATACTGTTCTTAGAATTCATCAGTAAAATAAAGCGACCGGTGAAAATACTTGATCTCGGAGGCAGTGAATATTTTTGGAGGAATCTTAATCTGATCAATCTTGACGATATACAGATACTGCTTGTAAATACTGAATATCAAGATGTTGAAAATATTAGTAATATTAATTTTATAAATAAAGATGTGAGAGATCTGTCGGAATATTCTGATAAGGAATTTGATGTCGTACATTCTAACAGTCTGATAGAGCATTTGAGTACTTTCGACGAACAGAAAAAACTGGCGGATGAGATTCAGAGGATCGGCAGACATTATTTTATACAGACACCAATTTATTATTTCCCTGTAGAGCCGCATTTTCTTTATCCTTTTTTTCAATTTTTTTCACTTAAGAAAAAAACTGAATTGATACAAAATAAGGATCTGGGCTGGTACATGAAGCAGGAAAATATGGATGATGCTGAAGCATTAGCTGCTTCAATCAGATTAATGAAAAAGAGTGAGCTAAAGAATATTTTTAAAAATCCAAAAATTTACAGTGAAAAGTATTTCCTTTTTACAAAATCTTTTATTGTTTATAATTAGGTAAATGGAATTATTCAAAGTAGGATTTTTTACGGTCAAGCTTATTGATATAGTTGACATACTTCTTGTCACTTATATTTTCTATAAGCTTTATACAGTAATGAAGGGTACGATCGCTTCGCAGATCTTCTTTGCTTTGGTTTTTGTATTTGGAATGTCATTCATAGCGCAGCTTTTGAATATGCAGACACTGGGATGGCTTCTTGGCAGCATTACAAATATCTGGATAATTGCTCTTATAGTTTTATTTCAGCCAGAGATCAGAAGACTGCTTCAGCTTATCGGGAAGACCAGAGTCGCAAGTATTTTTACAAATGTGAATGTCGATGACAATGTGAGTGAAATTGCAGAAGCAAGTTTTGATTTGAGGAACAGAGGGTGGGGAGGATTGATTGTAATTGAAAGAAGCTCAGGATTAAAAAGTGTAATGGAAACAGGAGAATCAGTTCAGTCAAAAATTAATAAAGAAATGATCATTACAATATTCACTCCGAAATCTCCGCTGCATGATGGTGCTATAATATTAAAGAACGGAAAAATTGAAGCGGCAAGATGTCTGCTTCCTTTATCAGAACATGAACGAATAAGAAATAAAGATCTTGGCACGAGACACAGAGCAGGACTGGGAATAACGGAAGTTTCAGATGCAGTGGCAATAATAATTTCTGAAGAAAGAAAAGTTATATCTGTAGCTGAAAACGGAAAGCTTGAGTATTATGATAATAAAGACGAACTCCTTTTAAGACTAAGCAAAGCAATGGGAAAAGAATCTGTAGCAAATAAAGTTAAAGATATATTTGAAGAAGCTGAACTTGAGATCGAAGAAACTGATGATAAAAAGGATTAGAATTTTAGAATTATTTGAAATTATAATTTATTATTGAATTGGATATCTATACTCTGCACAGGAAAGAACTTACTGAAAAACTAAAGTCACTCGGGATTAAAGATTTGAATGTATTGAAAGCTGTTGCGAAAGTTAAAAGAGAAAATTTTGTACTCGAAGAATTCAGAAAATATTCATACGATAATATTGCTTTACCTTTGAAATCAAATCAGACCATTTCACAGCCATATACAGTTGCATTTATGACCGAGCTTCTTGAAATACTTCCGGGAGATAAAGTCCTTGAGATAGGAACCGGATCCGGATATCAGTCTGCCATACTTGCTCAGATGGGAGCTGAAGTATATACTATAGAAAGAATAAAAGAACTTCATGAAAGGTCATCAAATAAATTAAAGGAATATAGTTATTCTGTAATTTCAAAAAATGATGACGGCACAAAGGGTTGGAAAGAATATTCACCTTTTGATAAAATTATAGTAACAGCCGGAAGTCCCGGGTATCCAAAAATTTTATTGAGCCAGTTGAAAATCGGTGGGAGAATGGTAATACCAGTTGGGGATGAGAAAACTCAGGAGCTTATGCTTATTAAAAAATCTGTCAGTTTAGAATCAAACTTACCGGTATATAAAGCAAAGAAATTTAAAGATTTTAAATTTGTTCCGCTCATTGGTGAAGAGGGATGGAAAATTCTTGAAAATTAAATTAGCTGAAGTTTCAGTTTACATAATTAGATTCAATTATATTTGAATCTAAGAAAATCAAAGTTTTAATTTGAAAGATTCTTATCTTACGATCTCCGAAAAAAGTACTGCTGAAATTAAGATCAGCAAGTCCAGATTCATTTCCAATGCTCACCCAATCTCAGACAGAGAAGAAACTACCGATATAATAAATGATTTCAAAAAAAAATATTATGATGCATCGCATTTCCCATTTGCGTTCAGGACAGGTACTGACTTGAATGATTATCGGTATTCGGATGATGGAGAACCTTCCGGCAGCGCAGGAAAACCTTTACTCGAATCAATAGATAAGTCTGAACTTACAAATGTATTGGTCATAGTCGCAAGATATTTCGGCGGAGTAAAGCTTGGAGTGGGAGGTTTGCGCAGGGCATTTCTAGCAGCAGGGGAAGAGTGTCTTAAAAATGCGGAGATTGTAAAACATTTAATAACTAAGTCTTTTCAGATTGAATTCGGATATCATTTTATTGGAGCAATCATGAATCTTTTAGAAAAAGAAAATATAGTCATTCTTAAAAATGATTCTAAAGAACAATGCATTTTAAAAATTGAGGTGAGGCAATCTATAGTCGAAGATATAATTTTAAAGTTTACGGAAGTTACAAATGGAGATATTAAAATTCATGAAATTGAATAATGTATGAAATGATATTTATCTTTTAAATGGTTCTACTCTATCTTTAAAATCGGGACGGTAGTAATTCTCAGATTCAAACTCCTGAAGAAATCCATTCTCAAGATCCAGCTCGTCTAAAAGATCAATTACTTTTTCATATTCTTTTTCTTTAATGTTTCTTGAAAGAAGATCTATTGACAATGCCTTATGAGTAGGATAATATTGAGACATAATAGAAACATTAATATTATTATCAAGATCGGAAATAAATTTCAGAGTTTCCTTACTGCCGGCGAGATCATTAGGCAAAATTAAATGTCTGATGAGCAAACCTCTTCTGAGCAATCCGTTTTCAATAATTAAACGGCTTCCGATCTGTCTGTACATTTCTCTGATGGAATTTCTTGAATGCAAAACATAATTTTTTATTTTGGAATATTTATATCCGTTTTCATCATCAGAATATTTCAGATCAGGTAAATAAATATCAATTATGCCTTCGAGTAATTTCAAGACCTCTACTGAGTCGTAAGTGTTTGTATTGTAAACCAGCGGAATATTCAATCCATTTTTTACAGCAATGTCCAGAGCCATGACAATCTGCGGTACGAAATGAGTGGGAGAAACAAATCCAATTGCATTAGCTTTTTTTTCCTGAAGCTCTATCATCATTTCGGCAAGCCGTTGAATTGAAATTTCATTTTTTATTTCAGACTTATGATTTTGAGAGATCTCATAATTTTGACAATAGACACATCTCAGATTACAGTTGCCAAAAAAAATATTACCGACACCATTTTCATTACCGGATTCCTTAGAGCCTACAAGAATTGGTTCTTCCCCATAATGAATACAGTAAGAAGATACAACAGGCAGATAGCCTGAATAGCATGCAGCTATCTTATTTTCAATTCTGTTTACATCGCAGTCTTTGGGACAAATTCTGCATGAAGTTAACATTGATCTTAAAGTTTCAGCTCTCAAAGCGAGTTCGCCTGATTCAGCAAGTTCGATATATCCGGGTTTATACATACTAAATTACGAAATAAAATATTTTATCAAAATTAAAGCTGATATTAAATTCACAAAAACCTTACCATTGTTTTTAAATTAATTATGTACTTACTAATTATTATATTGGGAAAACTTTTTAAATTAATGAAACGAAATTCTACTTTCTTTATATTTTTTATTCTCATATTAATTTCTTTTTCCATTCCAGGAATTGTAAAATCTCAGATCGAAAATGTACCGCTGAATAATCCGGTTTATATTTATCTAAAAGAAATGAGAGTAAAAAGGATCATAAATAATTTTAATGATGACAATCCAAATCTGTCAAGATTTCAGGTAAGTGATCATCTGAATGAGATCAATCTAAAAAAAAATGAACTGAGTAAAACAGAGAAGGAACTTCTCGAAAAATATCTGATAGAATTTGATCCGGATTACATTGACAAGAAAACAACAATGTCTTTGATCGAGAGCAACATGGATGTTTCAAATGGTTTCAAATATTTATTTTCCGACAAACAGAAATACCTGTTTGCATATAAGAAAAAAGAAAATAATATATTTATAGAAGCTCTTGGAAATTTGTATTATATAAATGGAATAGAGCCGACAGTAAAAAAAAATTCATGGATATTTGATGTTGGATTAAGAGTCAGAGGTTCTTTGTTTGATCATCTGGGTTACAACTTTTCAATATTAAAGGGCGGAGCTTCAGGAGATTCGGTATTGATAGAACGTGCATTCCCTCAGATAAAAGCAAATTTTAAATATCAGGAAAATATAGAGAATATTACGAATTATGATTTTACCACTGGTTATTTAAAATATAATATAGAGCCGACAGAAGGGATGAATATTTCAGCGCAGCTTGGTAGGGAAAAGATAGTTTACGGATTAGGGTATAGTAAGAGACTTGCATTATCAGGAGATGCACCTGACATGGATTTTTTGAAATTTAATTTTCAATACGGTATAATAAATTTTTCATCAATTTTCGGATCGACAGTTGGTGAATATACACCGGTAAGAGATGACAGGTATACAAAATATTTTACAGCAAACAGACTGAAATTAGCCTTTGACAATCTTTTTGATATTGGTTTGGGAGAAACTGTAATTTCTTCGAGAGGCATTGAACTTGGATATCTGAATCCAATTATATTTTATAAGTTTGTTGAACATTCACTTCAGGACAGAGATAACGGAACTATCTTCGTTGATCTTCAGACTCATTTTCTAAAAGACCTTGAACTGCAGGGTACTTTTTTTCTTGATGAAAACATACTTTCTAATTTATCAGACATGACTAAAGCTTCAAACAAAACTGCATATCAACTGGGATTTTTTTGGTATGAGCCTGTCGGTCTTGAAAATTTATCGCTGATATTTGAATATACAAAAATAAGACCTTACGTTTATTCTCACTTTGATATAAAAAATACGTACACAGCATTTGGAGTAAACATGGGTCATCCTGCCGGTCCAAACTCGGACCAGTTGTTTGCAAAACTGACTTACAATCTTAATGATAATTTAAGATTTAAATTTGAATATCAGAAAATCAGAAAAGGTGAAAATATTTATAATCAAAACGGGGAGCTTGTTCGAAATGTCGGAGGAGATATTTTCCAGCCTTATATTCCTGAGATTGATGCAGACGAAGCATATTTTTTAGACGGAGAAAGAGTGAATAATTTTAATTTACTTTTTAATGTGATTTATGAACCGATAAAGGATTTTAATTTCGAATTGAATTATACCTATAATAATGACAAATATTTATCCACAGGAAAAAGTAATGATCTAAGTTATGGGTATCTCAGATTCTACTTTGATTATTGAATTCACAGCGAGTCGAATATTTTTTGTTATGATCATTCAAAACAAATCTGTAATTTTTCTTATAATTCATTTTCACATCCCAAAAAAAGTTAGGTTATGCACTGTAAAATAAATTGACTCAAAGCAATATAATGTGTATTTTATAGGTTTCCAAAATAAGTAATAATTACATTGCCTACAATAAATCAGCTAATACGCAAAGGTAGAAAGAAGATAATTTCTAAGAGTAAAGCACCGGCTATGGACTCATGTCCACAGAAAAGAGGTGTTTGTACAAGAGTATATACTTCTACGCCAAAGAAACCAAATTCTGCTCTCAGAAAAGTAGCGAGAGTAAGATTAACAAACGGTATTGAAGTTACAGCTTATATACCGGGAGAAGGACATAATTTACAAGAGCACTCGATCGTACTGATCAGAGGCGGAAGGGTGAAAGATCTTCCGGGCGTAAGATATCATATCATACGTGGAGCATTGGATACAGCCGGTGTTGCTAACCGTAAAAAATCACGGTCCAAGTACGGAGCTAAAAGAGTTAAAACAGCTTCGGCATAAAATTATTTAATTATTAAAAGAATTTAAATTTTTATTTCATATATAAATGAGAAGAAAACGAGCTGAAAAACGGATCAGAAGACCTGACACCAGATATAATGATGTCCTAATCGGAAGATTCATTAATTGTATAATGGAAGACGGTAAAAAGCAGACAGCACAAAGGATAATGTATAAAGCATTGGATATTATTGCTGAGAAAACAAAAGATGAACCGATCGAAGTTTTTAGAAAGGCTGTCAACAATGTTCAGCCTGCGATTGAAGTCAGATCAAGAAGAGTCGGAGGTGCAAATTATCAGGTACCATCAGAAGTAAGACCTGACAGAAGAATTGCTCTTGCAATAAAATGGATTCTTAATTACACTGAATCAAGAAATGAAAAATCCATGGCTTTGAAACTTGCTAACGAATTAATGGCTGCAGCAGTGGGCGAAGGTAATTCAGTGAAAAAGAAAGAGGATGTTCATAAAATGGCTGAAGCAAATAAAGCATTTGCTCATTTTAAGTGGTAAACAATTTTTTATAAACACAATTAACATTAATAAAAAGATAGAAATCAAATAATATGTCAAGACAAGTAAGCTTAGATAAAACGAGAAATATAGGAATAATGGCGCATATTGACGCCGGAAAAACGACAACAACAGAGCGTATTCTATATTATACAGGCAGATTGCACAGGATTGGTGAAGTACATGAAGGCGCAGCAACAATGGACTGGATGGAGCAGGAAAAAGAAAGAGGTATTACAATTACTTCTGCAGCAACTACTTGCTCATGGAATGATCACAGGATCAATATAATAGATACACCCGGACACGTTGATTTTACTGCGGAGGTAGAAAGATCTTTAAGAGTATTAGACGGTGCAGTTGCATTGTTTTGTTCTGTCGGTGGCGTAGAGCCGCAGTCAGAAACAGTCTGGAGACAAGCCGATAAATACAAAGTGCCGAGAATGGCATTTGTAAATAAAATGGACAGGACCGGAGCAGATTTTTTTAATGCAGTTGAGATGATGAGAGAAAGACTGAAGGCCAATGCAGTTCCAATTCAGTTGCCTATCGGTCAGGGAGTTATATTTAACGGAATCATTGATCTTATTACTATGAAAGCAAGAATGTATAATGAAGAGACACTTGGTGCAACATTTGAAGAAGTTGAAATCCCAGATGCATTAAAAGAGCAGGCAAATGAATACAGACATAAATTGCTTGAAGCAGTTGCTGATGTCGATGATACTTTACTGGAAAAGTTTTTAGATGGTAAAGAGATCAGTGAAGACGAAATAGTTAAAGTGCTCAGAAAAGCAACTATTGAAGTTAAGATAATCCCAGTACTATGCGGATCATCATTTAAAAATAAAGGTGTTCAGAATTTATTGGACAGAGTTGTTGATCTTCTTCCTTCACCGCTTGATGTAGGAAATGTAGAAGGTCATCATCTTCATACAGATGATCATATAGAAAGAGAAGTTAAAGATGATGAAAAATTTACAGCATTGGCATTTAAGATAATGACTGATCCATTTGTTGGAAAACTTACATTCTTTAGAGTATATTCAGGAAAAGCATTAGCGGGAAGTTATGTTTATAATTCAATTGCAGGAAAGAAAGAGAGATTCAGCAGACTTCTTCAAATGCATGCTAACAGCAGAGAGGATATTAAAGAAGTTTACTGCGGAGATATAGCTGCGGCAGTTGGTTTGAAATTTACAAGAACAGGTGATACGCTTTGTGATGAAAGTGATCCGATCGTACTTGAGAAAATTACATTCCCAGAGCCGGTTATTCAAATTGCAATTGAGCCAAAAACCAAAGCTGATCAGGATAAACTTGGTGAATCACTTACAAAGCTTTCTGATGAAGATCCAACATTCAGAGTGAAGACAGATGAAGAAACAGGACAGACTTTAATCGCAGGTATGGGTGAGCTTCATCTGGATATTATTGTAGACAGATTAAGAAGAGAATTTAAAGTAGAAGCTAATGTGGGAAATCCGCAGGTAGCTTATAAAGAAACTATCAGAAAGAAAGTTACTCAGGAAGGAAAATTCGTCAGACAATCAGGTGGAAGAGGACAATTTGGACATGTGTGGATCGAAATCGAGCCGAATGAAAAAGGAAAAGGATTTATTTTTGAAAATGCAATTGTTGGTGGATCTATTCCAAAGGAATATATCAATCCGGTTGCAGAAGGTATTGAAGAAGCAATGAAAAACGGAGTCCTTGCAGGATATCCTGTTGAAGATATAAAGGTAAAATTGTATGACGGTTCATATCATGATGTTGACTCATCTGAAATGGCTTTTAAGATCGCAGGTTCAATGGCATTTAAAGAGGGAGCTAAAAAAGCAAGCCCGGTAATACTTGAGCCGATCATGGAAGTGGAAGTTGTAACTCCTGAAGAATATATGGGAGATGTCATGGGTGATCTCAGCTCAAGAAGAGGCAGAATAGAAGGTATGTCACAGAGAAGTGATGCACAGGTTATTAAGTCAATGGTACCGCTTTCTGAAATGTTTGGATATGCAACTACAATGAGATCGATGACACAGGGTAGAGCAATTTACACAATGCAGTTCTCTCATTATGATGAAGCTCCAAAGAGTATTTCGGATCAGATCATTGAGAAAATAAAAGGTAAAGAGAAAGTTTCTTAAATAGTTATAAAAGATTTAAATTGTAACAGAAAGTTTTATTGTTCTTTAAAATAAGTTATCTGGGTCAGTTCCGGTTCGCCGGAGTATAACTCGTATATCAGACACATTAAGTCGTTCTATAAAATCCATTTTTATTATAAAGATTCTTTATACAATAGGAATGAGTTTCCATCCAGGGTCAGTAGCTCAGATGGTTAGAGCGCGTGCCTTATAAGCACGAGGTGGGAGGTTCAATTCCTCCCTGACCCACTTTTTAATTTTCAATTTTTAATGTACAATGTACAATAAGAGGAAATTAAAAAGGAATTTTAATGAAACTTTGATTCAGATTCAAAATTTCAAATTCAAATTAATTAAATTAAAAAATAAACTCTTAAGGAGAAATAGTAATGGCAAAAGAAAAATACATTTCCGATAAACCACATGTTAATATCGGAACTATTGGACACGTTGATCACGGTAAAACTACCCTGACAGCAGCAATAACAATGGCTTTGGCAAAGAAAGGTCATTCTCAGGTAAGAGCTTTTGACTCTATTGACAAAGCTCCTGAGGAGAGAGCAAGAGGAATTACGATTGCAACTGCTCACGTAGAATATCAGACTGAAAACAGACACTATGCACACGTTGACTGTCCGGGACACGCTGACTATATTAAAAATATGATCACAGGTGCTGCTCAGATGGACGGTGCAATCTTAGTAGTTGCAGCCACTGACGGTGCTATGCCTCAGACAAAAGAACATATTTTACTTGCAAAGCAGGTAGGTGTTCCAGCTATAGTTGTTTTCTTAAATAAAGAAGATATAATCAGACAGCAGGAAAAAACTGAAGAAGATGCTGAATTACTTCTTGAAGTTGTGGAATCTGAATTAAGAGATATATTAAACGGATATGATTATCCGGGTGATACAATTAAGATTGTAAGAGGAAGTGCTCTGAAAGCTTTAGAAGCAGGAGCAGATGCCAGTACAACTATTGATGATGAAAGAATGAAATGTATTTATGATCTTATGGAAGCTTGTGATACTACAATTCCTGAGCCGGAAAGAGATGTTGACAAAAATTTCCTTATGCCGGTAGAGGATGTATTCTCAATTACAGGTAGAGGAACTGTAGCAACAGGAAGAATTGAAAGAGGTAAAGTAAAAGTTGGTGAAGAAGTTGAACTTATCGGACTTGGAGCAAAAAAGAAAACTACTGTAACAGGTGCAGAAATGTTCAATAAAGAACTTGATGAAGCAGTAGCAGGATATAACTGCGGATTGCTTTTAAGAGGTGTTGATAAAAATGAGATCGAAAGAGGAATGGTACTTGCAAAATCCGGTACTATTACACCACATAAAAAATTCGAAGCTCAGGTTTATGTACTTGCAAAAGAAGAGGGTGGAAGACACACTCCATTCACAACAAATTACAGACCTCAGTTTTATTTCAGAACTACAGACGTAACTGGTGTCGTTCACCTTCCTGAAAATGTTCAGATGGTAATGCCCGGAGACAACGTTGATAAGCTGATCATTGAACTTATTTCACCTATCGCGATGGAAGACGGATTAAAGTTCGCTATCAGAGAAGGCGGAAGAACTGTAGGTGCAGGTGTTGTTACAAAAATTATTGAATAATAATTAAACTAAAATAATATATTGGCTTCGCAAAATTTCAGAATCAAGTTAAAATCTTACGATCACAACTTGCTTGACAAGTGGACGGAAAGAATAATCAAGACAATAAAGTCAACAGGTGCAATTGTCAGCGGACCTATACCGCTTCCTACAAGGAAAAATGTATATACGGTGCTGCGTTCACCTCACGTTGATAAAAAATCAAGAGAGCAGTTTGAGACAAGATCACATAAGAGATTGATCGATGTATTGAACTCATCAAACAAAACTCTTGAAGCTCTGACGAAACTTGATCCGCCCGGTGGAGTCGATATTGAAATTAAAACATAATTTAAAAAGATAAATAAATTTTTATGATCGGTTTACTTGGTAAGAAGATCGGTATGACTACTATCTTCGAAGGTAACGGAAATATGGTGCCATGCACTGTAATAGAGGCAGGTCCGTGTTATGTTACACAGATTAAAAGCACTGAAACAGATGGATATAATGCCATACAGATCGGTTTTGAAGATAAGAAAGAAAAAAATTCTACAAAACCAGTCATAGGTAAATTCAAAAAGATCAATACACCAGTACAAAGATATATTAAAGAAATTCGAGATCATTCTACAGAAAATTTAAAAGCCGGTGATGTAATTAAGGTTGATATTTTTAAAGAAGGCGACACAGTAAAAGTTTCCGGTGTTTCTATCGGAAAAGGATTTCAAGGTGTCGTAAAAAGATACGGTTTTGCAGGTGGTGTAAGAACTCACGGACAGAGCGACAGAGAAAGAGCTCCCGGATCTATCGGTGGTAGTTCTTATCCTTCCAGAGTTTTTAAAGGTCAGAGAATGGCGGGAAGAATGGGAAATGACAGGATCACAGTCCGTAATTTAAAAGTTGTAAAAGTATATAGTGATTCAAACTTGATACTGATTAAAGGCGCAGTACCCGGGGCAATATCCGGATTAGTTGAAATTTATAAAAATTAAAAATGGAATTTAAAGTATTTAAACTCGATGGTACTGAATCCGGAGAGTCAGTAAATTTACCCGGAGAAATATTTGAAATTGAACCAAATCATCACCTGATCTATCAGGCAGTGAGAAGATATTTATCCAATCAAAGACAGGGAACTCATAAGTCTAAAGAGAGAAGTGAAGTCAGAGGCGGAGGAAGGAAGCCATTTCGTCAAAAAGGTACCGGACGTGCAAGACAAGGTACAATCAGATCTCCTCTAAATGTTGGCGGTGGTACAATCTTTGGACCAAGACCTCATACTTATAAATTGAAACTTCCCAAGAAAGCTGCCAGACTTGCAAGAAGAAGTGCTCTCAGTATAAAGGCAAAAGAGAATGAGATCATGATAATTCAGGATTTTACTTTTGATTCCCCTAAGACAAAAGATATAGTCAATATTCTTAAGTCACTAAAGATTGATGAAACTAAAACTCTTTTGCTGACTGCAGCAAATAATGAGAATGTTTATAAATCAGGGAGAAATATTCCAAAGCTAAATGTAATGATCTCTGATAAAGCATCGACTTATGATCTTTTGAATAATAAACTGATACTCATGCAAAAATCTGCTGTTGATTCATTATGTAAGAGTTTATTAATTTAATATCATCTGAAATTTTATATATATGAAAATAATATTAGTAAAACCGCTTATTACCGAAAAAAATACTGCCATTCAGGAAAAACTGAATCAGTATTCTTTTGAAGTAGGTATTAAGACCAACAAGCTTGAAATTGCAAAAGCAGTTGAAGATAAATTTAATGTCAGAGTGAAGGAAGTAAATACCCTTATCTCTAAAGGTAAGAAGAAATCACAAATGACTAAAAAGGGTAGATTTGAAGGTCACAGAGCTGACAGAAAAAAAGCTATTGTTACTTTGCATAAAGAAGACAAGATAGATTTTCTTGGTAATATAGAGTAAAAGAATCAGAGCAAGTCTAGTAGTTTTCGTTCTTTTCCTTACCTATATTGTCAAATCTTTAATCTAAAGACATCTCTTATTTTAGAATTTCAATTGAAGTAACACAATTTTATATAAGCTCGATAATTCAGTTATTGAGCTTTTATTTTCTTATAACATTGTAACTGGATTTGTGTAAATGTTAACTCAGCATTTTTTATATGAAAAGTAAATACGAATTATTTCTTGATACAGATATTATTTTAAATGAATCTGCCGATGGAACACTTCAGGAAAATGGCTTGTTGTCAAAATGTCTGAAGTTATTTGTATGTTATACTTCTGTAGTAAACGCATCAGAAATTTTTTCAGGATGCACTAACAAAGCCGAACTTGATAACGTAAAAAACTCATTCACCGGAATAAATATTCTCGGAATTCCATTCAGATATTCTGTAAAAATAGGAGAAATTCTTCAATTGATTAAAAAAAAAATCTTGGCAATAATTACAGAGATGCATTGGTCCTTGCAATGTGCTATGAAACGAAATTACCGCTGCTTAGTGCAGATAATTTAAAATATCGGAAGATAGCAAAGTTGCTGAATATCAAGCTCATATCCCAGGAAGAAATTTTGAAATATAATTCACCAGATAAAATATTAAAATTAAATAAATAATTTATGAAATTAGGCAAACAGTATACAAGCAGGGAAAATCAGTCTACTGATATTTATTTAAAGGAAATCAGTAAAACTACTCCGCTTTCAGTTGAACAGGAAATAGATTGCGCGAAAAGAATAAAGAAAAATGATAAAAAGGCACTCGATCTTTTGGTCAAAGCAAATTTAAGATTTGTAGTTAGTGTTGCCAAGCAGTATCAGAATCAGGGTTTGTCTCTGAATGATCTGATCAATGAAGGAAACCTCGGACTTATAAAAGCTGCCAAAAAATTTGACGAAACAAGAGGATTTAAATTTATTTCTTATGCAGTATGGTGGATCAGACAGTCCATTCTTCAGGCATTAGCTGAGCAGTCAAGAGTTGTGAGATTACCGCTGAATATCGTTCAGCAAAAAAGTAAGATCGCAAAAACTATCAGTGAACTTGAGCAGAAAAATGAAAGAGTTCCTAACGTACTTGAGATAGCTGAGAAATTAGATATGAGTGTTTATGAAGTACAGGAGACCCTTAAAAATTCAGGCGGTCACGTATCTATGGATGCTCCGAGTATTCACGGTGAAGATACAAAGCTTATCGACATTATGCCTGACAAACAGGAGAAAATGCCTGATATGACATTACTGAAAGATTCACTCAGAATAGAAATTGACAGAGCACTTGATACTTTATCTCAGAGAGAAAAAGAAGTTGTAAAACTTTATTATGGTCTCGAAAAAGAAAATCCGCTGACACTTGAAGAAATAGGTGACAAATACAAACTCACCCGCGAAAGAGTAAGACAGATCAAGGAAAAAGCGATCAGAAGATTAAGACAGGCTTCCAGAAGTAAAGCATTAAAAGCTTACTTAGGTCAGTAAAAAATAATTTTATCTGTTAATGAAAGTATCCGTTAATTTTTTAGCGGATACTTTTTTTATTTGCAAAAAAGATCGAAAAGTAATTTTTTATTCAGGACATGATCTCCATCAAAAGATATGTCTTCAAATTCAATTTTATTTTCATAAAGTAATTTTATGCTTTCGTTAAATCTTTCATTGGTAATTGCTGAATCAGAAGTGCCATGAATGAAATACATCTTAGACTTCTTTAACTTTTCATTCAACTTTATAAAATCAGTATCTTTCGGAAAATCAGATGAACATAATATGAGATTATTGAAATTATATTCACCTTTAATAAAAAATCTGACTGCAGTATGCACACCTTGAGAAAATCCAAGAAGATTAAATGTTGCATCTTTCAGATCATACTCTTTTTTTATTTTTTCCATAAGTAAATTCAGATAATTAACATAGTCAGAGATTTCATTTTCTCTGTCTTCTTTAGTCATCCAAGAAGCACCGATCTTATTTCTGAAATAAAATTTTGACAGACCTTCAGGAGCTGTCAGTAAATGATCTTCATTTTTTATAAATTCAAACTCAGATAAAAAATCTGTTGCAAGCTGAGCATATCCATGGATGAGAAGCCAGAATGTATCTGCTTTTCCTGACTCAGGAAGCTTAATTGAAAATCTGGCAGTTTTTGGAACAGTTAATATTCTTGATTGAAAATTCATTAAGTATTGTATTTTTTAGTCGTAAATATATCTAAGTGAGGAATAAATTGTAACTTTAATTTTCATACAATTGAGGATTTAAATACTGTTAAGAATTTCCTTTTTATTGCATATTGAAAAAATTAATTTTGCATCACGCCCCGTTAGGCTAATGGATAAACCAACAGACTACGAATCTGTATTTAGAAGTTCGAATCTTCTACGGGGTACAATATTTATGAATAAGAATTTTAAAAAAATATTTCCTGCTCTTGTTTCTTTGCTTATCTTTGTATCAGGTTTTATTTATCTGAATTTAAGCAAGAAAGATATTAGTGAACCTGAGATTCAGATGTCACCAAAGAAATTTATGTATAATGATAAATTTGGAAAAGCAGATAAATATACCTCTAAAGATATTTCCCGCAAAAAAGAACTTACCAATATCAGAATAAATGAACTCCCCGGAGCTTCTGAACCTGTGATCAAGTGCAGTCCTACGAGTAATCAAATTTTAATTGTTTCTGCAAATGATTTTTCGATTGATGAAAATAAAGCAAGAATATTTATTTCTGTAAATAAGGGATTAGACTGGAAAGCAGGGGAGATAGATCTTTCCGAATGTTATAGTGCTTCTTCTTATTCGGACCCCTGGATAGAATATGATAATAACAGTGAATTATTTTTTACATCGATTCAGTATGATATGCATAAAAATATAAATGAAGGTATATTTTTTGCCAGGTCAAATGATAATGGAATAAACTGGACTTCTGATAAAAATTTACTTGCCTCCAATTCAACTTCATCTGTTAAGATTGATAAGCCAAAAATTTTCATCAGTAAAAATGACATTATCTATATTTACTGGACAGAAATTTCCGGCTATAAATCACATATAAATTTAATATTGAGTAAAGATAAAGGAAAGTCGTTCTCGGATCCGATTGCATTAACAGATGACAAGTCTCATTTTAGTTCTATGATAGAGGATAACAAAGGTAATATATATCTTGCATATGTAAATGACGGAAAAAGTATTAAGGTAATTAGATCTTTTGATGAAGGGAATGAATGGAGCAATATAAAATCTTACCTCAAAATAAATGCTGCAGGGAAATCTGTAGAAAATAACAGCATTTTGAAATCAGTAAAAAGCTCAGGAATCAGGATCAATTCTGAACCGTCTCTTGAACTTTCTTCTGAAGGAGAAATTCTTATTACCTATTCAGCAAGAGGTATTGGCAATGATCTTTCAGATGTTTATTTTGCAAAACTAATTAATGAAAATTCTGAATTTACAATACCTGCCAGAATTAATTCAGATGAAACTGAAAATGATCAGTATCAACCATTGATCGAAACAGATGAAAATGGGTTGATATATATTTTTTATCAGGATTCCAGGAATGATAATAATAACATATTAACTGAATCTTATATCTCAGTATCATCAGACGGAGGCAATACTTTTACGGATAAAAATTTATCGACAAATCCTTATTCACCTTCAGAGATTGCAGTCGGAAAGTATTTCGGAGATTACAATTCTTTTATAGTTTCAGGCAAAGATATTATTGCAGTATGGACGGATGGAAGGAACGGTAACTTTGATGTCTATGCAGGAATACTAAACAGGGATCATATTATTGGAAATTAATTAAAAATCCTTTTAACTTTTCTAATGCTCTTCCTCTGTGTGAGATCAAATTTTTTTCATCATCAGTTAATTCAGCAAAAGTCTTTTCAAAACCATCTGGCATAAATACAGGATCATATCCGAATCCATTTTCACCTTTCGGACTTCTGCAAATTCTGCCTCTGCAAATTCCTTCAAACAAATAATACTCCTCAGGATTTATCAAAAGACATATACAGCATTTAAACTCTGCCTGTAAATTATCATCATCAATTTCTTTGAGATTATCTAATAATTTATCACAATTGTCTTTATAAGCAGCATTCAGTCCTGCATATCTGGCAGAATAAATCCCGGGTTCGCCATTGAGAGCATTTACAAAAAGTCCTGTATCATCTGAGATAACCGGCATTCCCAAAAGACTGTAAACGGATTTGGCTTTTATTAAAGCATTCTGTTCCAAAGTGTTTCCATTCTCCTCAACCTCCAGACAGATTCCAAAATTATTGAGGGTAGTCACTTCAAGATTGGGAATATCAGAGACTATAGAACTTATTTCTTTGATTTTGTGAGAATTACCTGAGGCGATCAGAATTTTTTTCATGAAAAATAAATATGGAAATTTAAATTTAAAAATTTTATTTTAGTGGAAATTTTTATCAGACATATTCACTAATTAATTTAAAAGAAAAAATGAAAAAACTTTTCAAGATTCTTGGTATTTTACTGGGGTTAGTAGTTGTATTATTGATAGCAGGTTTTGTTTATATAAAAACCAGTTTACCTGATGTAGGACCTGCCCCGGAAATGAAAATTGTTTCGACACCTGAAATGATAGAAAGAGGAGAATATTTAGCAAATGGGTTAGCTTCATGCATCGACTGTCACTCTAAGAGAGACTATAGTAAATATGCAGGACCGATGATTGAAGGGACAGCCGGTATGGGTGGTGAAAATTTTGGTGAAGGAGCCGGAACAGTATTGGCAAAGAATATTACTTCTGATAAAGAGACTGGGCTAGGAAACTGGACAGACGGTGAAATTTTCAGAGCAATCACTATGGGTGTAGATAAGGATGGAGAGCCTCTTGCTCCAATGATGCCATTTATGTATTACAGGAATATGGATGAAGAAGATATAAAAGCTATAATTGCATATATAAGGACATTGCCTGCTGTAAAGAATGAAATACCTGAACACAGCCTGAATTTTCCTGTGAATCTCATTTTCAGAACATTGCCGCAAAAACCTGATTTTAAAAATAGACCTGAAACATCAGATCCTGTAGCACTGGGACAATATTATTCAGGAGGCTGTATGGCATGTCATTCTCCAATGGAGAAAGGTGAATTTATTGAGGATAAAATGTTTTCGGGTGGAGTCGAATTCCCGAATCCAAAAGGTGGAATTATTAGAACTTCCAATATAACCCCGGATAAAGAAACAGGTATAGGAAACTGGACCAAAGAACAATTCATTAAAAGATTTAATAGTTTTTCCGATTCAAATTATACTGCTGCAAATATTCATCAGGGAGAATTTAATACAATAATGCCTTGGACGTTTTATTCAGAAGTTTCAGAAGAAGATCTGGGAGCTATTTTTGATTTTCTAATGGCTCAAAAACCAATTTCAAATAAGGTAGTAAAATTTGATCCGAACGGGATACCTGCTTATTAAACTAAGCGAAAGACTGTAATTTCAGGTGGACAGTTTAAACGAAGCGGAAGAGCTACACAGCCGATTCCACGGGATACATACATTTGCGAAGTAGGATTTTTATAGAGACCTTTGATAAAATCACTTACCGCACCTGCAAAGGAGATATTAATATTTCCAAAATCTGCAAGTACAACCTGTCCGCCGTGAGTATGACCGCTCAGGAACAAATCAATTTTTCTATCCTGAAGTTCACTGAAAAAATATGGCTTATGGAACAAAGCAATTTTAGCAGTCTCATCATAATTCAGATTTTTATCACTGAATAATTTTTTAGTACCGATGATCGTTTCATCAAGATAATTAATAAGAATGTTATCCGGAGCTGATCCGCTTTGTCTGGTATCCTCAATTCCCATTATACAAATATCTTTTCCTTTTATTGAAATGATTTCAGACTGATTTCTCAGTATTTTTACTGGAGATTCACTATTGACCACCTTAGAAATAAAATTAGCATCTGAAAAATAATCGTGATTACCAAGAGAAGAGTAAATACCATGCTGAGCTTTCAGAACTTTGAAAGCATGTACGAATGGAAATACTTCTTCCTTTTGTGAGTTAGTAAGATCACCTGCCATTAAGATCATATCAGATTTGAGGTCATTTATCACTTCAGCATATTCTCTCATCAGATTTTCATTCATATATGGACCTGAATGAATATCACTTATAAATGTGATTGTCGTTCCTTTTAATTCTTCAGGAAGTCCCGGAATACTGAGATCCACTCTTTCAATCTGATAATCATTTTTACTTAATACACCAGTCGTAGCGCCAATGAATGCGTACCCTGACACAAATGCGGCAGAAGTTTTTATAAAAGCTCTTCTTGAAGAATCTAATTTCTTTATAGATTTTTTGGCGAAGAAAGAATTAAATCTCTCTTTAAAGTATTTAATTTTATTTAAAAAATAATAGGGAATTGTAAATGGAGCTTTTATCAGCTTTCCGATAATTAGATAAAGTCCAATGAATAATACTGCTCCCTGAAATATATAAAAAGGAATGTAACCGTAATTGATAATCCAGTAAGGCGTCTTTGTTGAGGTGAGAAGGTTATAAATTACATAGAGATATGGTAAATTAAATATAATAAACGGATAACCGTAAATATATTTTAATTTCCGGTTCCCGGGAAATTTAGATATTAAAAAGTTTTTAAATGTTTTATAGGTGAGATAATGACACCCAAAAAGTATTGAAAAAATTACTGTAAAAAAAAATATTCTGTTCCAGATTGACATAAGCTAAACTAACTTTATCAAGTTGATAAATGTTTCAATAAACCCTTAAAATATTCATTTATTATTTTTAATTAAATGTATCCTTTAGTCTTAAGTGGATTACTAAAAGAATATCGGATATTTTATTCACTCCGAAATTTCAATTCAAGTAGCATAGTGAAAATACTTTCATTTTCACTATACTAAGCATTATTCTTTAAAAACATCAATTCAAATCTAATTTCGAACTATTTCCCAAATTTTAAAAACATCTATGACTAAAGTTAAACAATATTAAGTTTTTAATTTAAAAAGATTCGGAATATTTTTGTATTGAATCAAAGGAAACAAATACATCATCCCTAAAAGAATTATCTATTCTTTATATGATTTTCTTCATATGGTTTGATGTCAGGTTTAGAACCCGGTTTCAATATTGATTGAGACCGGCTTTACCTGAATTAGATTATTCAAATTTAATTAAAAAGATTTTAATTTTTATAAATCAAATAAAAATGAAAATGAAAAATGTAGATTTATTTTTGAAATTAACTGCAATATTTATTTTTTTTGGAAATTCAGCAAATTCGCAGCTATACTGGAATCAGGCATGTACTTTTTCAGGATCTGCTAACAGTTATGTTTCTGTTCCAAACTCTTTATCTTTAAACCTTACTTCTGATTTTACATTCGAAGCATGGGTAAATCCTGAATTAACCGGAATTTCATCAAAAGGAATTATTGCGAAAGGAGGGACTTTAGGAACTTCACTGAGATATGGACTTAGACTACTCAATACAGGGAGAATAAATCTCTTCACAAATGGAGTTCAAAGACTTACCTCTAAAAGCTCAACACTTATTCAAAGTAATGAATGGACTCATATTAGTGCTTCATACGAATCAGCATCGAATACATTTAAGATATATGTCAACGGTGTTTTGGATACATCATCAGCTGTTCCGGGTGCCTCACCATCTACAAATACTGATTCTTTATACATTGGAATATCAGGAAATTCTACTCCCTACAAAGGTCAGCTTGATGAAGTAAGGATCTGGAACAGGTGTTTAAGTTCAAATGAAATTTCAGAATACTTTAGAACTTCACTCGGCACAAACAGCGGAATTTATTTCGGTTTGAATCTATCCCTGACTTTTCAGAAAAGAAGTAATATTTCTCCGTTTTCATTGACAGATCAATCCGGAAAAGATAATAACGCAAGCGGATTTAATATAACCGCAGCTAATATGACTTTTCAACCTTATAATACTATCAGCACAAACGAAGCTATAAATTTAAATGGTACTAATGATTATCTTTCAGCAAAAGACAGTTCCATGATGTTTCCTTTTAATAAAATAACAATAGAATGCTGGGTATATCCCAGAGACAGCAATATGTCTGTTGTAATAAAAAAACAGTCAGGTATAAATACTGCTTTTTCTTTAGCAGTCTCGTCAACAGAAATCAGAACAACTATTAATAATAATGTATTTACAAGAGCTGCAACAATTCCTCAAAATCAGTGGAGTCATATTGCTATTTCATACAGTTTATCTGCTGGACTTTTAACAACTTTTTTAAATGGCAATAGAATTGGGACTCAGTCTGCTTCTGCCGGAAGTATTTCAAATACAAGTGATTCAGTTTTTGTAGGAGGTGCACCCGGTCAATCTGAGTTTTTTAACGGATATATTGATGAGTTGAGAATCTATGCCATTTTTCATGATGATCTTGATATTATCAGAAATATGTACAGAGGAATTGATGCTTCAATAAAAAATGAAATATCATCAATTTTATTCTCGTATAAGTTTGACGGTAATACTTTTGATAATGCTGAAAGCGGTGGTCCGAAATTATTTCTTAGAAATAGAGCTAAGTTCAGTCATCCATCTGCAAATTTTAACACACCAAGATCACCATTGTTAAGTGGTCAGAATAACAATTATTATAAATCATATTATTTTTTACCGGTAAATAAAAAGATCCCTGAGACAGGCTCGGCGGGAATAGTTTTAAGTTCAATGAAAATAAATATGTCAAAACCTATAAACGATGTTGATGTATTTGTAAATTTAGAACATGCAAGCTCTTCAGATCTGAGAATTACTTTGATAAGGTCAGAATCATCAGATTCTATTTTACTTTTTGACGGAAAAATTACAAACAGTAGTGACAATAATATTTCACTAATATTTGATGATCAGGCTGACAGTACACTTGGCAATAATAAATACTCTTCGTTTTGTTCAGGGATAAAACCGCTTAATAATCTCAATTCATTTTTTTCAGGCATGGATTCAAAAGCTATGTGGACATTAAATGTTAATGATAATGTATCGGGGAATACCGGATTTATTTATTCATGGGGAATAAGATTTAACAAACTGACAACTCCGCAAACGAATTTAACATTGTCTTCATTTATCCAGGGCTTTTATAATCCAATTTCAAATCTGACGGTAACAGATACATTAACTGTAGAATTAAGATCCGTAGTATCTCCTTATGCACTGATACAAGGGTCTAAAGCAGTTTTAGAAATCAACGGAATTTGTCCGGTTAGTTTTGATAATTTAGATTATGACTTTTTACATTATATAGTTTTAAAGCACAGAAATTCTATTGAAACATGGTCAGATAATTTTGTTATTTTCTCGAATCAGTTTCAGGCTGTCCAGAATTTTAATTTGGATTCATCATTTGCTTTTGGTGATAATCAGATCAGAGTCGACGATTCTCCTGTAAAATATGCAATTTACAGCGGAGATGTAAATCAGGATGATGCTGTAGATGTGTCAGATCTTAGTCTTATTGATAATGATGCTTTCAATTTTGCAAGCGGATATATTCCTTCAGACGTTAACGGCGATGATGTAACGGATCTTTCAGATGGTTTAATTACAGAAAATAATGCAGTCAATTTTGTAACTAAAATTTCTCCCTGATCAATATTTATCTAAATAACTTTCACTCATATAAATATGAAAACAGTATTTGGATTTCTTTTATTGAAAAATTTCTAGAGTTATTTAAGCAATTCCGATAATATTGCAATCCTATCCCTTTCAAAAGAAAGCTGCTTATATTTAATACTTAGGCAGCTTTTACTATAACTGTAAAACACGGTATAAAATATATTTAAATTAACTTGCATATAAAATTAAGCATGCTTAACTTTATGCAAATAAATTTACACATGCGGACAAGCTTAGAAGATTATTTAAAAAATATATATTCATTACAGACAACTGACGGTAAAGTAACTAATATGATACTTGCTGAAAAAATGAATATCTCTCCTGCAGCAGTAAGTGACATGATCTCAAAGATCTCAAAATCCGGATATATAAAAAACACTCCATATAAAGGATTTGAGCTTACAAAGAAAGGTGAAGTAATTGCTATAAATCTTGTGAGAAAACACCGGATATGGGAAGTCTTTTTAGTAAAGGATCTGGCTTATCCCTGGGAGAAGGTTCATTCGGAAGCTGAGAATCTTGAGCATGCTTCATCTGATGAATTGATTTCCAGACTGGAAGCATTTCTTGGAAATCCAAAATTTGATCCACACGGTCATCCGATCCCTGATAAGAACGGTAAGATTCCAGTATCTAATCTTACTTGCTTGTCTGAACTAAAAGTTGGGGATAAAGCTGTGATAAGGCAGGTCTCTGATGAAAGTTCAGAAGTGCTTCAATATTTATCTAAAGCCGGTCTAAAACTAAATGATAAGATCGAAATAATTGAAAAAATATCTTTTGACAATTCAATACAGATCAAACTAAAGTCGAAAAATATTTTCCTAAGTGAAAAATTATCAAAGAATATATTCATTACAAAAAATTAAATGAAAAATTTAAATCTATTATTAGTAGCAGTTATAATAATCTGTTCAGGTTGTAAAAATGATAACAGTACTGAGGAAGTTTCCAGCGGAAAAATTGAAGCAGTCTCATCAATAAATATCATCAGCGATATAGTTCAAAATATAGGCGGTGATAAAGTCGATTCATACAGCATTTGCGGAGTCGGTGTAGATCCTCACACTTACCAACCTAAGCCGTCCGATCCGAGAAAGGTGAGTAAAAGTAAAATTGTCTTTATAAATGGTTTTAATCTGGAGCACTGGATAGAGGAAATGATCAAAGGAGCCGGCGGTGAAAAAAAAGTTGTTACAGTATCTGAAGGAATTACTCCTATGACAGATGAAAAAGGATTTGGAGATCCGGATCCGCATGCATGGTTTGATGTTGCAAATGTAAAAACATATGCTGAAAATATTGCAATTGGTCTAAAGGAAATTGATCCGGAAAATGCTGAATACTATGAAGCAAATTTGAAAAAATATCTTTCTGAATTAGAGTCATTAGACAACTGGATTAAGTCTGAAATTACAAAGATCCCCGAAGATAAGAGAATACTCATTACATCGCATGATGCATTCAGATATTTCGGCAGAGCATATGGACTGGAAGTAAAAGGTCTTCAGGGAATTTCCACAGAAGCAAAAGTCAGGACAGAAGATTTTAAAAATATTATAGATCTGATAAAAGAAAAAAAGATCAGATCGGTTTTTATTGAAACAAGTGTAAATCCAAAACTGCTCGAACAGATCTCGGATGAGACTGGCGCACAGGTCGGCGGAACGCTTTATTCTGATTCCATAGGCAATGAAGGAACTGATGAAGGCAGCTATATCGGAGCAGTAAAATTTAATGTGAATACAATCGTAAATTCATTAAAATAAATATGAAAAGAAGAACTAAAATAAATTTATCCATTTTACAATTTCTGTTAATTGGAAACGGAATTTTATTTTCTCAGGAATTGCCTCAAATAGTTACGGACAGACCTGATATCACTGAGTCTGCAGAGACTGTTCAAAAAAACAGATTGCAGATCGAGTCTGGTTTGTTATATAACAGAGATCAGGGTTCATATTATGATTCTCTTGATCAGGTTGTAAATTTTGCAAATGAATTTATTACTTTGCCAAATGTATTGTTCCGCTATGGAATAAATGACTTCATGGAATTGAGACTTGCGTTGTCAGTTACAATAAATAATGAAGATTATAATGGCAAGTATGAAAATAGCAGTATTACTAATTTTGATGCTCCTTCTTTTGGGCTTAAATTTAAACTGG
>Ga0154020_10001517_pt1 | contig 28581 bp, 21 predicted proteins | sample Klosneuvirus_201_FD_109709 | JGI IMG/M metagenome (GOLD analysis project Ga0154020, IMG submission 109709) | Active sludge microbial communities from wastewater, Klosterneuburg, Austria - Klosneuvirus_20160825_MG | ecosystem: Engineered > WWTP > Aerobic digester > Activated sludge | place...
AATGATTTTTATATGGCTCCACAAGCTAAATTAAACGATGGACTATTTCATGTAGTAATATTAAAGCCTTTTTCTTTACTAGGTGGAATTGGAACAGTAATAAAGGTGATTCGGAAAAAAGCCAATGAAGCTTCATTGATTGAAACGTTCACCGGAAAAGAAATAATCATTACACGAGAAAAAGAAGATAGCATTCATTACGACGGCGAACCGGATACTCAAGGAACCGAATTACATTACAAAATTCACCCACTATCGCTCAAAGTAATTATTGGGAATAAATTCGATGGCATTTAAATGCTATTAGAAAATGCTACACATTATCACTTAAAATTTTATGCTTAACTTTACTTTATGAGGAAGTTAAGCCTTACTTGTTTGCTTTTTATTTTGTTCGTGTCTGCCTTTGCGCAAATCAATACTATTTGTGTGCTCGACCTGACTTCAAAGAATTCTGAATCGACCAAAGGTAATTTGTTCTCGCTGGAACATCTGCTCCACTCGGCAGGGTATTCATATACACTCACCGACTCAGTTAACCTCAGCATCAAATATAAGATCGTATTCACTACTTCAAATCTCGAATCAACTACTTTTAATTCCGCTGAACGCGATTCGCTCATTAATTTTGTTAAACAAGGTGGTGTTTTAGTTTCAACTAACAATAAAGATAATTTATTGAATAGTTGTTTTGGTATATCTGCAACTTCTTTTAATTATACCCGGTTCTACATTAATTTCAAAACTAATGAAGATGCCTTGATCTTTAAATATTTTGATGATATCAACGAAAAACAAATTCGCCTTGGCGATACGGCCGATTATACTTCTATACTTGGCACGAGGGCATTTACCCCAAGTACAGCGGATACATTAGCCCAGTATGAAACTGACGAGGTAGCGGCTACACACAACAACTTTTTCAATGGGCACACATATATGTTGGGCACTCAATACAAGGAAGTGATCTTACGTGCGCAGGTAAAACAAGATTATGGGGCATCCCGCGCATTCTCAAATAATTTTGAGCCGGCACAAGACGTATATGTTCTTTTCATTTCCGGTATCATAAAAAAGCATTTACCATACGCCGTAAATAAACATACTGCCCCTTGCGGGTTCAAATCAGCACTTGTAATTACGCACGACGTTGATGCCACTACTTCAATGGAATATTTTGACGATTACGCAAACTACGAGAGAACAAATAATATCCGATCCACTTATTTGATCACCACGCATTACGTACACGATGGTTTAGCAAAGAATTTTTTCGATGGCTTTGAGGGTGATATCAAAAAGGTCTACGAAATGGGTCACGATATACAAAGCCACAGCGTATCACATGTGCCCGATTTTGATGACGAAAGTATTGTGCCAAAGGGATCGCCGGGTAATACAAAAAATTCGTATCAACCTTATTACAACGGAACCATTTCAAGTAATGTTACTGTATTTGGAGAAGCGGAAGTAAGCCGTGATTTGCTTAAATCGGTTACTGGAAGAGAAGTGACAGCTTTTCGACCCGGTTATTTAGCTTTTAATAAATATTTGATCAATGTACTAGATAGTTTGAATTATAAATTCAGCACCAGTCATAGCGCCAACGATGTGATGACAGCTTTCCCGTTCTTTTCGCACACCGATCTGAGTATGAATGGCAAATTGACCAAAGTGTTAGAGATCCCGAATACAATCTCTGATGTGTTTACCGGCGACCCTATGAGTGAAAATAATTTTTATCAGAAAGCCGATATCTGGAAAAACGTATTCACTAAATATTATAACAACCATACAAATTGTGTTTTATTGGTACACCCGACACGGTATTACAAATTGTACACTCAACAATTATTGGTACAATCGCTCCCTACCGATGCGTGTATCACCAACTTATCCGACTACGGTAATTACTGGTTAAACAGAAACGAGACAGAGGTAACAACTTCCATTGTTGGTGATACGTTATACGTGAACTTATCAAAAAACAAACAGGATCTTCATTCCTTTGTATCGTTTGTGGTAAATAACGGTCGCGACTTTTCAAAAATCGAAGTACAATCTTTAGACGCGAAAAAAATAAATTTCACAAAAAGCAACTGGGAAAATAATAGTCTCTTATTACACAATGATTGCGAGCGCCCGAATTACAACTTGTATAGCATTACCGAAAAACCGGAGGCCGATAACATTTATGTTTTCCCAAATCCATCCGATGAAACAAATGCTTGGTTACACATTGAAGTCATGGAAGAATCGTGTGTTGACGCAAATATTTATGATATGCGAGGTATTTTGGTTTACAAATTACTTAGTTCGGAACCATTACTAACCGGGGTACATAACATTCATTTACCATGCGAAATACTTCCTGAAGGCGCTTATGGCATCAGCGTAAAAATTGACGGTGATACAAGAAAACTCAAATGGATTCACGCTAAATCCCGATAGCTATTCTCAGCCTCCATATAATCTACTGTAATACATGCACTTATGAGAATATCACTTGTGAGAGTCTTTAGTCTACAAAAGCCCAAAATTCTTCGACTAGCGCTAGTTTCCTTTCGATAATTTTCGGGTTTTGGCCTTTTTATTAGTATCTTCGGTCCCCCTATTTCAGAATGAAAATACATTTTTTAAAATATTTTTGTTTCTTATTTCTGTTCACAAAACAGTTAGCGGCATTTAGTCAGGATAATACTGCAAAAGATATTATTGTTTCAGGGCTCATTAAAGATTTATCTGCATTATGGGACGCCAACAAGGATTTAACTTTTAATGCCCTACTCGACAACCATTCAAAAAATAACACGAATTTAAAAACAAGCCCGGCCTTGGTAACTAATAACCGTGTGGAATTGTTAGTGAGACGGAATTACTTGCTTCAAAAAATCTACAAAAAAGATCTTGGAATAAATTTCACTGCAAGCTATCAAAAAAACACATCAACACCGTTTCTCGATCCGGAAGACGTTGTGATTTTCAGACAAAAAGCACAAGTTGGATTTGATTGGGATTTGTTAAGGGGCGGACTTTTTGAAAACAGATTAAAAGCAAAAATACTCGCCAATGAAATTGAATGGCTTAAAAAATCGAATTATGCTCTAAAGAGCTTGCGTCCTTACCTTATTACTTCCGAACAAGTTGTAACCAATTTTAATTTCCGGAAAATTCAGGTTTTAGAAAAACGTCAGGAACTCAACTTAAAACAACTCGAGTTAATAGAAAATTTGTGGTCGCTCAAGCACATCACAAAAGACAATTATCTTAAGGCGCTGCAGAATAAAACAGATATTAGCGGGCAATTTGAACTTTACAAATCATTCTCAGAACAGGCGGCAAAACTTCAATTAAAAAGCAACGATTCTATTTCTCTGCCGCTACTTGATTTAGATTTTGATAAACTAATTTCTAAAATCGACTATGCCACCACTAAAAGTGATTCTGTATTACCAGCCTATATCATCGAAAACGCAAGACGAGAATCTAATTACATCAAGGAGGTTGGATTAAAAGCTTATGCCCGTTACAGTTATTACGATGTATATACCCAAAACATTCCGAACCGAAGTTTTATGTCGTATGGCTTAAACCTGTCTATGCCGATAGTATTTAACCAAAAAGAAAAAAAAGAACTTTATCTAATTAACAAACGAATTGATAATATTCAACAACCGCAAGTTGAACCCGGATTAGAATATTTGCTTTTAAACTACTATTACGAATACCGTTATAAATTAAAAAAATATTATAATCTGATTGAGAAGCGAAATGTTTTTGCTGAACTTTTAAGAACTGAAAAAATTAAACAGGAATATGTTGACCTTGAATTCAACCCAAATACCGCTTTGTTTATTCTTGACGATTATTGGAGCAATGCAGTTGAACTACTTGACCTTCATCAGGATTTATACAAACTGCTAATAACTATAAAAGAAAAACTCCCCAATTCTGAAATTTCTGAATTTACGTTTCCTGTAACAATTAAAGAAAACCTGAAAGATTCCACGTTTCTGCCTCCGCCTACAAAAGCCATTTATATTTGGAGTAAATCACTTACTTCAGAAGTTTCGGCACCATTGCTTCATGATTACATCCATCTTAATTCATTTAATAAAATTCTGGTTTCGTTTAAATACGATAAAGGCTACCTTAAATTGTTAAACGAATTCATCAACAAAAACTATACCTCAAAAATTTCTTTAATGCTTGGCAACAACAAGCTGATAAATGGCGGTATTAATATTTATTTAGACAGTCTATCACACGCGGTTCCGCTTACACTAGTTAAGGGCCTGCATTTTGATATTGAACCGCATACTTTTGATGATTTTAAAACCAATCAGGAAAGTTACTTTAATAAATACATTCAGCTTCTTGAGGCAGGTGCTGCATTCTGCCTTAAAAATAATTTATTATTCGAAGTTTCTATTCCGCTTAACTATCCGGATTATGTGCTTGACAAAATATTCTCCTTATGCGATAAAGTGTATCTGATGGCCTATGAAAATACCGATGTTGATTTCATTAACAGGAAAATTGAAGAAGAGATGAAGCGCGGTAAAAACAAAATTATTATTGCCTTAAGAACAAAAGATTTTGAAACAAGAACACAAATGGATGATTTATTTAAAAAGCTCAATATGAAAAACACAGCTTATCACGATTTTGAAGGCATGCTTGAGTTAGATAAAAAATCAGCAAACATAAAAGAGAGTCAGAATTAAAATGAAGAGTTTAAATTTTCAAAGAAACAAAGCTCTTTTCCGTGTCACAAACGAGCAAGAGATAAAAAAGCACCGCAACTGGGACCGCTTGGTTTACATTGCATTGCTGATGGCTCTGATAGTTTTTCTGGCTTACTGGCTCCTTAATAAAGCATTTGTTGTGCACGCTTACGGACATGTAATAATTGAAAGTTCAAGAATCAGATTAACGGATGATGCAAGACTGGAAGAAGTGTATGTACAAGAAGGCGACAGCGTTTTAGTTGGAGATACTTTATTTACTTATTCCCTCGATTTAGATCATGATATAAACGGCACAGGTGGGTCAGGTGCCTCTATGTCAATTGGCGGTTTTACCGGCAGAACTAACGCTGATAATTGGTGGCTGAAAGAAATTTACAACATCAAAAAAACTGTTGCTATTAATAATGTTAAGATTACTGAGAATAACGATTTAATAAAAAATTTTCAGGGAGAACTAAAGCGCCTAACAAACGAAGTCATATTGGATGTGATGCCTAAACAACGTCTTGACTACCTCCAGACTGAAATTGTAAAATTAAAAGCAGATAACCAGAAAATAAATCAAGAGAACAATGAACTGCATAATTTGATGCGCACACTAAAACCATTTGAAAACTCTGATAAGCCACCCGCAATTAAGGATCTTAAATTAACCTCATCAGCCAAAGGAAATTTTGGAAGAAATAATATGGCCACTAATTTACTTTTTAGCGGTGAGTTATTAAGCGAAACACATTATTTTACGGCACCTATGGATGGTATCGTTACACGCATTTATATTAATTCAACTGAAACGGCACTTAAAACAGAAGATATAATGGCACTGCATAAAGACAGGCCGGCATACATCAAAGCCTATTTTGAGCAGGAAGATTTAGCCAATTTTAAAATCGATGATGTGTTTAAAGTGCGCTTTCCTGACGGAACTTTAAGCTATGGTACCTTGAAACGATTTTATATTGCTACTTATGTTCTGCCTGAAGAGTTTCAAAAAAAATACGAGCCAACAACCCGTGTAGTTGCTGCAGATATTTATCCATTGAACGAAGAAGATTTACGTCAATGGAAAGCATTTTATAAAATGGGAGTTGATATCTCAAAATTCAAATATTAAAATATTTCAGATGGTTGCGATATTAGATAAAAATAATTTAGAGTTCAAGAACAATATACTTCGCTACAACAACTTTACATTTTTCTTAATGGAAAGTCTTGGAGGAATTAAAATTGAACAATTGGAAGAATATAATGCCATTGTGCTTGAAGCAAATGATCCCGAATTTACTAAAATCATCATCAAAAGATTCCGCTCCCATAATAATCCTGAATTTTATCTAAAACCAATTTTTTTAATTCATCACAAACCAACCAACGATCCAATAATTAATAATTTGCATGACGGCATTATTGCTTCGTACGATCAGCTGCCTGAAAAAGTAAAAGAAATTCAACAGATTCTAACTTTAACTACACATCTTGATAATACACCATCCAGCACATTCGATGTGTTTTTAATGAAAAAAGTACTGAATTACATGTACACCAGGGAATACCGTCAGCTTACCCCTTTCCCTGACATTAGTTCAGTTATTGGATTTACCTACCCTATTGTAAGTGTAAATTTTGAGCCGCATGAAGAAGCTAAAATTCTTGATTTTTTTGACTGGGCGCTAAAAGAACATTTGATATGGCCTGATTTTTACGATAGAGTTTATTTATGTAATTCTTGTGGATCCGGTCACCTTTCTTACAGGGAAATTTGCCCGTCTTGTAATTCAGCCAATATGAAATCGGAAGATTTAATTCATCACTTTCCTTGCGGCTTTATCGGACCTATATCAGATTTTAAAAATGCCATTGACAGTGTTCTGAATTGCCCGAAGTGTTCAAAGTCACTCAGGCATATCGGTGTAGATTATGATAAACCATCTATCATCAATCATTGCCAAAACTGTAATGAAGTTTTTCAGGATTACCTGGTTAAAGCAAGATGTGTAAAATGCGGATCAGATTCTGACGTTCAATATTTAGTTTCAAAAAATATTAATTTATATAAACTCACAAAAAAGGGAAGAAGCGCTGCTACTTCAGGAATTATCACTGCTGACTACTCAGGTGCAGAAGAAGTTTTCGGTTCGGTAAATCACAAAACCTTTAATGTAATGATGCATTACGAACAGGAACGCCTAAAACATACGAGTGGCATCAGCACCAACATTGCTGTTCTTTTCATCGAAAATATTTACGATCTACTTCGGAAAATCGGAAAATCAAAAGAGAAAGCCTTTATTACTGAATTGGTTCATCTCATCAGGGAAAACATTACGCCTGCCGATTTTATTAACATCTCTAACCCTTCACTCATCGTAATTTGTATTAATGACACAACACAAGTAAAGGCTGAAACCATTGTGATGAGACTGACAAATATTATAGAGGAAATGGTATTTAATAACTTCGATAAGTTTGAACTTGAAATGCAATTTAAAGTTTTTGAATTGGGAACAAACATTCCATTTGAAAAACAATTGCTGGATGCTACTAAATCGTTTACCGAACAGAATGACTGAAGCATTTGATAATTTTTTCAATTACCTGGTCACCGTTGGGCCTTCAAAATTAATCCGCGTATTCTGGTTTTTTATTTTTTTCGAATTTCTCCGCTTTTTTCTTTTCGAACTAACAACTCTTGTTATTTGGGCCATTGGTAAAAAAAGCCGGAAACTCAGATATAAAGTGGCGCGTCAGAAATTGTTTATTGACCGCCCTTTAGTTTCAATAATCGTACCCGGTAAAAACGAGGGCGAACACATTTATAATTTGGTGATGTCGATGAAAGAGCAGACTTACACCAATTTTGAATTTATTGTAATTGATGATGGCTCCGATGACAACACCGAACACATTTGCAAAAGTTTACAAAAAAATGGTTTCATTGATTTATTTTTACGTAATGACGTAAGAGGCGGAAAGGCTTCAGCCGCTAATTTAGGCTTCAGATATTCACGCGGAAAAATAATTGTGCATCTTGATGCCGATTGCAGTTATGACAATGATGCGTTGGAAAAAATCATTATTCCTTTTTACCTCGACGAGAATATTGGGGCGGTTGGCGGAAATATTCTTGTTCGCAATTATAAAGACAGTCTTTGTGCTACCCTGCAGGCCATTGAATATTCTGATATTATTTCCGTAGGCAGAATTACTAGTAGTTATCTGGGTATTTACCGTGTAGTATCCGGAGCATTCGGTGCTTTTAAAAGAGAAGCGCTTGAAAGGGTGGGCGGCTGGGATATTGGTCCGGGGCTCGATGGTGATATCACCGTAAAATTACGCAAACTGGATTACCGCATCGCATTTGAACCTGAAGCTATCTGCCAAACCAGTGTTCCTAATACTTTTAAAAAACTGGTTAAACAAAGGCTCAGATGGGACAAATCACTTATACGGTTCAGGGTACGGAAACACAGGGATGTTTTTTATCCAAACTCAACTTTCAAGTTTTCTAATTTAATTTCCTCAACAGAAAACATTACGTATAACCTCATTCTTAATTTCAAATGGTGGATATATGTTCTGGATATGACTATGAATTATCCAACTATTCTAGCTTTCATTATTCCTTTCAATATTCTATTGTATACAACTACCAATTTTCTCAAATTCCTTACTTTCTCATTATTCAGAACAAGAAAAAATGAAAGAGTAACTTATTTTTTAATCTACCTTCCATGTATGGTTTTTTATTTCGGCTTGTACTTAAGGATTGTTAGAACCATTGCCTACATTGACGAAATATTTTTTAAACGATCTTATGAAGATCCTTGGAATCCGGTTAAATCTTCGCAACACGCGAAGGAATTAGGACTTTAATTTTCTGATATACGATAGAAATAATTCAAGTGCCTTTCTTTTGTCATCGTCCAAAGAATAATCAATTTTATTCTTAAGGTAATCAGAAGGATTGAATCCTGCGGGGTAAGTCTCTGTTGATTCTGATATTGCCTTATCGATATTCAGAATACCTGATTTTAAACATTGATTGAATTCTGTAATAATAGATTCATTAACCTCTGAATTTATTACCCATGCGGCAAAAACAAACGGGAGTCCTGTAAATTTTTTCCACTCTTCAGATAAATCATATTCAAATTTGAAAGTACCATTCATTGCGAATGTACGGTCACCAATAACTACTGCCGCAGTATTTCCACCAACAAGCTGCTCATAGCCTGGCACGGCATCTTCAAAACGAAAATTTGTTCCCCAAAAAAACTTATCGAGCACCTTAGTTAAAGCAACTGAAGATTTGGATTGATAGTCGAGTATAACTGTTTTAATTTCATTTAAAGGCACCTGACTGTAAAGCTTTACGCTTTCTACACTCCCATTAGCACCAATACAATAATCTGTAATTAATTTATAGTTATCCAGCTCAATTAATAGTGCAACAGGTACTAAGCCGATTTCTACTTGTTTAAATTTTAATTTCTGAGCGCAAATACTTGGAATATCCTCTTGCAAATCAATCTGAGAATAAAAAGGCGAATTCTTAATGCCGTAACGGAAAGGCAGTGTGTTGAAATAGCTAACTATTGAAATCTTTGTTTTGATGTGGAATGGAAGAAACTATTCTTCGTCGGTGAGGTCAATTTTTTTGAAGTACATTTTATCCCCTTTCAATACAATAAGTACTGCTGTTTTAGCCTCTTTTATTAAATCGTTAGGCATGTAAAATTTAACTGCATCATTTTCCATTAGTTTTTTCTGGAAAATAATTTCACGCCCACCGCGTTCCAAATCCTGAAAGGTTAAACGAAGAATTTCGCCGTATTTGTTCCCGCCAACTGCTATGAATTCACGCTCTAATAACTCAGCACGGGTACACTTTATACCTTCGTCATTATCAAGTTTTGATGACTTAGTTGAGCCATCGGTCTTTAAAGTGTCTTCGCGGTTAATCACAGATTTTTTTAGTTCAGGTTCGCCGGCATTTGCAAAATTAAAAGCCGCGGTTAAAACCGTAAAAAAGAAGATATATGTGAGTTTCCTCAAATGCATTTACAAGAGTCAAAAAATGATTTAATTCTCTCTACAACAAGTAGAAACCAAATTTAGTACGATATATGGAAAAATCAACAAATGTTAGTAAAATTTTATGTATTAATGAATTAACATTCTAAATGGTTTTATTGGATAATATCCAGCAGAATTATTTAATTTTACGCTTACTTTAAAACACTCACGAAAACGAACTTTATAACTTATTGTTTTTCAGTATATTAAATTTAACGTAATTCATGTCCGATTCCAAATACAATCTCAGAGGGGTTTCTGCCTCCAAAGAAGATGTTCATAAAGCCATTGCTAACCTCGATAAAGGCCTCTTTCCAAAGGCGTTTTGCAAGGTGGTTCCCGATTTTTTAAGTGGCAGTAATGAGCATTGCGTTATAATGCATGCAGATGGTGCAGGTACAAAATCTTCACTGGCATATGCATACTGGAAAGAAACCGGTAACATTAGTGTTTGGAAAGGTATAGCCCAGGATGCGGTGATTATGAATGTAGATGATTTGATTTGCGCAGGAGCTACCAACAATATCCTTTTATCATCGACCATTGGACGGAACAAAAATCTTATTCCCGGCGAAGTGATTTCAGCATTAATTAATGGTACTGAAGAAGTTCTTGAAATGCTAAGAGATAACGGCATTACAATATACTCAACCGGAGGAGAAACAGCCGATGTTGGGGATTTAGTTCGGACCATTATTGTTGACAGTACCGTTGTTTGCAGGCTTAAAAGAAATGAAGTTATTTCAAACGACAACATTCAAGCAGGTGATGTAATCATCGGTTTATCATCATACGGCAGAGCCAATTATGAAAACGCATACAATGGAGGCATGGGTAGCAATGGCCTTACAAGCGCAAGGCACGATGTATTTAGCAAATCCATTGCGGAAAAATTTCCTCAAACCTATGATAATTCATTGCCAAAAGAAGTAGTTTATAGTGGTGGTTTAGGTTTAACAGATAAAATAGAAGTTTCCTATACTTATCAAGGACAAAACATTTCAGAAAATATTGATGCGGCAAAATTGGTGCTGTCGCCAACACGTACTTTTGCCCCAATTATTAAATCCGTATTAAGTAATATTGGTAATAACATTCATGGTCTTGTTCATTGCAGCGGCGGAGCTCAGACCAAAGTACTTCACTTTTTAACTGACGGCTTACATGTTATTAAAGACAATATGTTTGAAGTACCGCCACTTTTTAAAACCATACATTCACAAAGCCACACAGATTATCAGGAAATGTACAAGGTGTTTAATATGGGGCACAGAATGGAAATTTATGTGAACGAAAAGTTCGCCAACGAAATAATCAGTATTTCTAAGTCATTTAATGTTGATGCGAAAATAATTGGAAGAGTAGAAAAAGGCAACGGGAAAAAAGTAACCGTTAAGTCTGAATACGGAGAGTTTATCTACTAAACTATTTCATTAAAACACACTTCAATGTATTCCCATCCGGAACAATCAGATATTTTTTTCCGTCCTTAAATAAATCTGATACAATTGGCTGAGCTGTGCCTATAATTTTCTTGACAATTTTCTTTGAAGATGCTCCTAACACAACAATTTCATTAATTGAGTTGTTGATAATGAAATACGCTCCGTCAGAATCATAATAATAGCTAACATTAATGATGTTTTCATCTTCACTCTCATATCTGAAAAGTTCGTTGCCGGAAAAATCATAGCATAATACCTTAGATTTGTCTGATATTACCAAATCTGTTTTTTTATCGTCATCAATCAACTCGAAAAAATAACTGCCATTATCGAAATCAGCGCCTGCTTTTACGGCTTCCTTTTTGTCATCCAACTTAATTTTGCCTATCAAACTATTTTTATCATCGAAATAAATAATAGAAGTAGATTGAATGTTATTTGAAGCATCAACATAAAATTCATCGTAGTTTGTAATCAACCTGTTAGTTAAATCTATTCTGCCCTCTCCACGTCTGCTATATACATATATTTTTCCTTCTGTATCAATAGCTATCAAGTAATCGCTTGCTCCTACTTTTATGTACTTTACTTTTTTACTCACTATCTCATCGGTTCTGATTGGTGTAAACTTTTCATTTCTCGTCCCATTAATATTATAATTGTAAATGCGCTTGTCATTGGAAGCTAAAATTAGCCTATAATCTTTAGTGTTATCGTAATCAAATAACGACATTGCATTTGCAGAACCGCTAGGTATTTTTACAGGATACCCTGGCACATAATTTCCGTTCCTGTCAATAAGATGAATAAAATTTGCAGTATTGAACAAAATCTGAAATTTATTATTTTTAAATGCATCAACAGTATAAAATTCAGAAATAGCCTGCTCGCTAATCGGCTTTTTCCAAATGATGTTTCCTGTTGCATTCACCAGATACAAAGTATTTTTTGAATCCTGCATAAGCAATTCATTTTCTCCAGACTTATGATTAGTAAAAATACTCGGCTCGCTAATTATTGCCGTATCTGCCTCACAAGTCCATAAACCCGGAATTTCTTTATTCTGGCTGTTTTGTTGGTATTTAATATTCGTCCGGAATTGCAGCGTATTTTTATAATTACTCATATTGATACTGCAATCGCTTAACTTGTTGAAATGCTTAATAGTGCTATCATTAGTAAATGCAAATATTTCTTTAAGATTTTTTTTATTTTTGCTCACCGCATAATAGGCCTGATAATTAAAGTTTACCAAGAGATTGTCTTTTGCGTAAGCCATAAACAATTCGTTTTGAGCTGCATTTGAATTGTTTACCATTGAATTTATGTAAAACAAGCAAGCTTCATCGCATTCAGTTAAAAAAAGATAATTCCCGAATATAAATGCATTTGTTACTTTTGAATTAAACACTTTGCCGAACATTACTGCCGCTAAATTTTCAATTGAATCGTTCAATATAAAATTCTTAATACCTTCATTGACCTTCATTGAATCCGAAAGGAATCTAAGTGCTTCATATATCAAAACGGAGTCTTTTATCTCCACAACAATTGCTTTATTCACCACACCGTTTATGCCGAATTCAGTCTCCACCACTTTCGAGCCAATGTTCTCTTCAACTTGTCTTTCACAATTAAATAAGGCCTTGCTGTTTGCGTAATTCCAGTATTCTTTAGAGGAATTACTTAAACCAACTTGCTTTTTAAATAAGGCATAATCATTAATTGAAACCGCTTTATAAGATTGGATATTAAATGGCAAGGCCTGTAAAAAATCACAAAGTTGAGAAGGTTGACCTGCAACAGCATTTAGAATAGACGTGGTATCACACTCGTTAAATCCATTGGTAGTAATTTCGTCAGGCGTAATTTCAATATTACAAACAGAAGAACCCGTTAAGATAAGCTCAGTCGTATTTACTTGTTTCTTATAAACTTCCAAAAGTTTGTGATTAATGTAAACATTAAACAACTCGTTATTCTCCAGATTTTTAATTAAAGAAGCGAACCCGGGGGTTTTTGTTTGCTTCTCAATTACATTACTAAAACAATTTACTAATATTTCCTTATTGTTTGATAGTGCCACTACGCCATTGGAAATTTTTATATTGTATTTTTTAGTCCCATTCCAAAACTCTCCTTCGCCTTCTTTACTCACTTTACATTTGAAAGTTTTTTCAATAGCTTCAGAAAAATCTTCATGCTGCGTCAGGTCTTTCAAATTAAATGTAATTAAAATACCAGAAGCTGTATTTGATTTATAAAGCGCCAAATTTATTTTTCGCTCAGTAAAATATTCTTTCAGAATCTCTACCTCTGAAATCAAAGAATCAAAATACTGAATCTCTGTATGAATGTTGTTAAACTCAGGAATATTTATAAGTTCATTCCAGATTAAACTTTGGTTGCTAAGTTTGTTTGCGAGTTCATGAAAATTACTGCTTCCGAAAACACAAATGGCATTAGAAGGTAAAACATCTATGGCGTTTATAGCAGGCTTTTTGTTTTGCTTCAGATAAAAATATCCGTAAACAGCAGCACTGATTCCTGCAGCAACAAATAAATAAAAAACTATGCTCTTAAATTTCTTCAATAGTAATATCTAACTAAGTTACTTCAAGGGCAAACCTGTTGAGTATCAAAATCCCTGACTTATTAAATAGATTATGTGAATAGCTTAGAGCTCTAACTCGAGTTGTTCAGGCAGTAAACGGAAGCTAAGCCGGTGTAATGGGGTTGTCCCTAATTTCTTGATGCCTTCTCTATGAAGTTTTGTAGGATACCCCATATTTTTTTCCCATCCGTAACCCGGGTATTTTTTTGATGCCTCAAGCATAAAATCATCACGGTAAGTTTTAGCTAATATGCTGGCAGCTGCAATGCTTAAAAATTTTGCATCACCTTTTATTATACAATGATGCGGAATATCTTTATAAGGCTTAAAGCGGTTTCCATCAATCAGCAATAACTCAGGTTTCTTAACGAGAAGATCAACCGCTTTATGCATGCCCAAAATGGAAGCATTTAAGATATTTATTTCATCAATTTCAATATTGCTTATATGTGCGACGGCATAAGCAATGGCCTCTTTTTCAATTTCACCCCTGAGTTCATACCTTATCCTATCTGTCAGCTGCTTGCTGTCATTCAATATTTTGTTCTTATAATCCTTTGGCAATATAACGGCTGCAGCAAACACCGGGCCGGCCAAACAACCTCTACCTGCTTCGTCACATCCTGCTTCTATAAGCTGTTTATTATAATACGACTTCAACATTATAAAATACTATTGCTTACCGAAATAATAGTTATTTTCTTCTTTTCAATTAGTAATCAACTTATTATCAGTTGCTTCTGAGCCGGCCTGAACATTCAAGGCACTAATTTGTTTATGATTTATTAAGAAAGATTTGCCTATTTATTTTCGAATTAAACAAAGGAAATAATAATTTTACATATTCATTGTTAAACCTTAAAATACATAATAAAAAATGTCAACACTAGTAGGAAAAAAAGCCCCCATCTTCAAAGCATCAGCTGTAATTAACGGAGGAGAAATTGTACAAAATTTTTCCCTTGAACAATACCTTGGTAAGAAATATGTAATTTTCTTCTTTTATCCAAAGGATTTTACATTTGTTTGCCCAACAGAATTACATGCATTTCAGGAGAAATTAGCAGAATTTGAAAAACGTAATGTTGCCGTTGTTGCTTGCAGTACAGATACTGAACAAAGCCACTGGGGATGGTTACAAATGGCAAAAAGCGCTGGCGGTATTAAAGGAATCACTTACCCGATTGTTGCTGATACAACAAAAATTATTTCATTAAATTTTGGAACGCTTTCAGGTGATTATGATGTAGATGATGCAGGAAATTTAATTGCAACCGGACCAATGATTGCATTCCGCGGATTGTATTTAATTGATAAAAACGGATTAGTTCGTCACCAATTAGTTAATGATTTACCTCTTGGACGTAATGTAGATGAAGCTATCAGAGTAGTTGATGCATTGCAGTTCAATGAAGAAAACGGTGAAGTTTGTCCGGCAAACTGGGTGAAAGGTGCTGAAGGATTAAAAGCAAACCACGATGGAATTGCTGAATATCTTGCAAAACACTAAAATTTTTAATTGACCAATTTCTATTAAAGCCCCTGAAATAAACATTCAGGGGCTTTTTATTTTCTAGCTTTTCTTTCAAGAAAATATTTAATAACCCTTCATTAAATATGTTTGATTTGGCAATTTCTCCAATTGTCACTGCTCTGGCTTGCAAAAAACGCAAATCTAAAATCTAAACGATACAGGATATAACGCCCCTTGCGTTTTCCCTACTTCAAAAATCATATGGTGCGCTAATCAGTTATTAAACCCCACCAAGGTCAGGTAATTTTGCTTCATGAAACTAAATATTAAAACCATGAAAGCGAATCGATTTATATTACCTGCTATTATTGTTTTGCTGATAAATAGTAAAGTTATTTCACAAAGTTCTAAAGTAGATTCTATATTCTGGAATAACGGAAACGTTTCCTTATTATCCGAATTAGACCGTGTTTGGATAATTCAGAAGAAGGGAAATACGATAAAAGATGCTCGAATAGTAGAAATAAAAAAAGATAAAGGGGTTTTAGTGTACGAAAAAGAAAAATGTCTGCATGATATCTCAATTAATTACATCTCCAAAATCCAACCAGGAAAATACCCGCAAAGCATCATGGTTTTTCAGGCAGATAATACGCCAAATATAAATAGGCTATATGAATATCTTGACCATTATAGTGAACCATCAGACTTTAAATGTGTAATTAAAAAAGAATCAGACAAGAACGCCGTCCAACCCAAACCATTAACTAAGGCTCCTGTTTCCCCTCCTTTGGTTATATCAAACGAAAACGTACACCTTAACGACACACTTATTAATGAAGAAGGGATCGTCATTCCAATCAAGATTATTTCAATTGAAAACAAAATTTTGAATTACAAGAAAGCCAACAATCCCGATGGCCCAATTTATGTTAAACCTTTCGGAAATGCAATCATCACCAAATACGCGAATTCATCAACAATTAACCTACATATAAACCAATAAACTTAAACAAATGAAAACAAAAGCAACAATTGCCGCACTCTTTATTGCTATAGGATTGTCGGCGCAAACTAAACCCTCACTTGCTGTATTAAACATCGACAGCAAGGGTATTATTAATACATCAGAAGAAATGGGCTACTTAGTTCGTTTGGAAATTGAAAAAACAAATATTTATTCAGTCATGGATAAATATGAAGTTAGTGAAATCATAAAAGAAAACCCGAATTGCTACTCTAAAACATGTCTTATCGATGCCGGAAAACTTTTAAAAGTAGATAAAATGCTTTCAGGAAGTGTTGAACGTTTTGAAGAAAAAGTGATCGTTTCATTACGTCTTATTGATGTGGCAAGCGGTAACATTGAAAAAAATGAAACAACAGAATATTTGAATTTACCTGAAATTCAAAAGATGATACGTGTTTCAGTAAGTAAATTAGTTGGCAATACGCCTGATCCTGTTCTTGTAAAATTATTGATCGATTACGATGTGCCTGTAGAAAGTCCTAAAAATACTTTACGCTTAAATGGTCCGCGTTTAGGCTTCGCTTCAACGCTGGGAGCTTCAGGGGAAATTTTAACCAATCCTAATAAAAACAAAGGCGGCTTCGATATGTTTCCTGTAAACTTCCAATTCGGTTGGCAACAAGAAGTTCAATATATCAGTGCAGGTAATTTTCAAGCACTAATTGAGAATATTTTCCTTATTGGTGGTTTAGAAAGTGGAAAGTTCATTCCTTCTTATACTCCTTTACTTGGTTTCCGGTTTGGCAAAGGTGCGTGGGAATTTGGATTTGGTCCAACCTTCCGCTTGGTGAAAAAGGCCAACGGATTTTATGATAAGGACGGACTAATGGGGGGTAAAAAAGGCGAATGGTATCTTGAAAGAGAATGGGTAACGAGCGCTGAAGGAAATCCTAATATGCCTCAAACTAATCCGTATTCTATTGAAAGCCGTTTAGACAGCCGCGGTAATACAGAATTATCGACCGGACTTGTTATAGCTGTGGGAAAAACATTCCGTTCGGGTTATTTAAATATTCCGGTTAATATCTATGTTGCTCCGCGCAAAGATGGCAGCACGGTTGGTGCCATGGTTGGATTTAATATTCAGAAAAAGAAAAAAGTGAATTATTAATAATGAACAAATATCTACTTATAGTTTTATTAAGTGCATCAGGTTATGTTATTGGTCAAAATTATACCGATTCTCTCTGCAGAAAATCGAAATCTGCAGAGGGAATTTCTTTCAACAAACTTGGCGTAGCTACAATTTACTTAAAAGACGGAACTCTAACAAAAAACTGCGCTATTAAAGAGATTAAACCATTATGGGTGGTTTATCAAAAAAACCGAACGCTACACGACATCTTAATAGAAAAGATCGATTGCATTGTTCCGCTTGACGAAAATTTTGTATTGTGGTTTAACGAGAAAAAAGTAGCAGTTATCTCTAAAGAATGCAGGGTTGATGATAAATAAACGACTGATTTTTAGAACTCAAACTTATAACCTACACCCTTTACCGTCTTGATATTATCTTCACCTAATTTTTCACGGAGCTTACGAATATGCACGTCAATTGTTCTGTCACCTACAACCACTTCATCGCCCCAAATTTTTTCAAGAATAAATTCACGAGTAAAAACTTTACCCGGCTTTGACACAAGTAACTCTAGTAATTTAAATTCTTTTTTAGGTAAAACAATCTCGCCTCCGTTCTTGTATACCATGTATTTTTCAAGATCAATTTTTATATCACCGTACTCCATTACTTTTTCGGTTTTTGGCGTCTCGGTTCCTAAGCGACGCAGTAAGGCTTTTATACGGCTAATAAAAACTCTTGGCTTAATTGGTTTAGTGATGTAGTCATCTGCCCCCGAATCAAATCCGGCAATTTGAGTATAATCTTCACTTCTTGCACTCAAAAAAACAATAAGTACATTGCCAATTTCCTTACTTTCGCGCATGATCCTACACGTTTCTATACCATCCATTTCAGGCATCATTACGTCCAGTACAATTAAATGGGGCTTATGCTTCCTTGCTAATTCAATTCCATCTTGGCCATTAAGTGCCGTATAAACTTCATAGCCTTCTTTCTTCAAATTATAGGAAAGAAAATTTAAAATATCTTCCTCGTCATCTACTAATAATATCTTATAGTTCTCGCTCATATTCAGACCCAAAATTATGACAAATAAAACGAGTCTATGTTAACTTAACTTTAAATAATTTTTTACAGAACAGGACAACAATTAACCTTCTGTTAACATTAAAGTTAAGATATCCTTAAACTAAGTTTCGTTTTTTGTGCATTAAATTTTAAGTACATGACACGCCTATTAAGTATTATATTTATTCTATTTACACTCTCATCCTTCTCTCAAACCGGGAAAATAACCGGGAAAATCATTGATGCAAAAACCGGCGAGACCTTACCTGGTGCAACTGCAGTTATTGAAGGCACAACTAAAGGTGCCAGTGCCGATTTCGATGGCAACTTCTCTATCAATAATGTTCCTGTAGGCACAGTTAATTTGATTATTAGTTATATTTCATACGACTCAAAAAAACTAACCGGCATTGTGGTTAAATCCAACGATGTAACCAATGTTAATGTGCCTTTAGAAACTTCCTCTTCACAAAACCTACAAGAGGTTACCGTAACTGTTGAAATCGCAAAAGAAAATACAGCGGCTTTGGTTTTAATGCAAAAAAACAATGTAAGTGTGAGCGACGGTGTTTCGGCCGAAACAATTAAACGTACACCTGATAGAAATACCGCCGATGTTTTGAAACGGGTGAGTGGCGTAACTATTATTGAAGATAAATTTGTAATCGTGCGTGGTTTAAGCGATCGTTACAATGTTTCTTTCTTAAACAATTCTCCACTCCCAAATACGGAAGCGGATAAAAAAGCATTTTCATTTGATATTTTCCCTGCAAATATGCTCGACAATATTTTAGTGAACAAAACCGCAACCCCTGATATGCCTGGTGATTTTGCAGGTGGTATCATTCAAATAAACACAAAGAATATACCAGACAAAAACTTTTTTTCCGCTTCTTTGAGCGGAGGGTACAATTCAATTACTACAGGCAAAGACCGTATAACATATTCCGGTGGGAAAACCGATTGGCTGGGATTAGACGACGGAACAAGAGCACTGAATTCAACTATACCTCAACAAGAGGACTTTCCTGCCGATAACATCTCTCAATTTGAACTTGCAAAATCATTTAAAAATGATTGGAGTATTAAAAACACTAAATTTAAACCAAACTTTTCAGGACAAATTGCAGTTGGGCAAAACATTAAATTAAAAGAACGAGATTTTTTTGGTATACTTTTTTCATTAACCTATAATAACACGAATAATTTCGCAGAGCGTGACCGCAAAGTATACAACAACAACTCATCCGGCACTGGTGAATCCGTATTGGAAGACAATTACCATATTAATATGTACTCTAATCAAACACTCCTTGGTTCCATCTTAAATCTTTCGTTCAAGCTCAACGATAATAACTCCATAAGTTTAAAGAACATTTACTCCATTAGTTCCGATGATAAATTCATTGCTTCAAAAGGATTAAGAGGATTAAACGAAGATATTCCTATAGAAACAAAAATCAATACCCGATTCTTTCAGAGCAATACGGTTTACTCCGGTCAATTAGCCGGCGACCATTATTTACCAAAATTAAAAATCAAAGCTAATTGGGTTGGATCCTACGGAATATCAAATCGCAATATCCCAAATTACCGAACTACTGCATACAGTCGATTAACTGAGTTTACAGATCCTAACGATCCAAATCCATACGACACAACTTATCAAGCCAATGTGGCGCTTGCAACAAGTGGCCCTGACTATGCGGGATTCCGATTTTATTCTAACCTTGATGAAAACATAAAAAGTTTTAGAGGTGATGCATCAAGAGGATTTAAAATCAGTGAGAATTTTAAACAAGACATTAAAGTTGGCTTTTTTACACAATTACGCGACAGGAGTTTTTATACGCGACAATTAGGTTTAACACATATTAATTACATGTTTAAAAAATCACTTCTCTACCTGCCAGAAGACGAAATTTTTTCTACAGAAAACATGGGCTTGAATTTAGTGAGTGAGGCCGGCTATCCTGATTCAACAGGATTTAAAGTATATGACCTTACCAAGCCTACCGATAAATACACCGCCAATTCAAATTTAACAGCTGGTTATTTAATGTTAGATTCAAAATACAAGGAATGGTTCCGTGCTATTTATGGTGTTAGGATTGAAAGTTTTTCTCAGCAAGTAAATGCTGAGAGAATAAAGGACGAGCCTTTGGTAATCAACCGAAGCCAGGTAGATTTACTTCCTTCGCTTAACTTAATTTTTTCTTTGAACGATAAACAAAACATCCGCGCTAGTTATTCTAAAACATTAAATCGTCCGGAGTTCCGCGAATTAGCACCATTTAACTGGCAAGATCCTGAAACACGTTTCTTGCTAAATGGATATGACAGTTTAAAGCAATGCGACATTCATAATTTAGATCTCCGTTACGAAATCTATCCCGGACGTGGACAAATATTTTCGGTGAGTGGTTTCTATAAAGATTTTACGAATCCCATTGAAATGGTTGCGCAACAATACGCGGCTGATGAAATCACATTCCGTAATGCACCAAAGGCAACTATATATGGCGCAGAGCTGGAGTTCCGTGTAATCATAGGCGCACTTTTCAAAACAGATTCTATTAAATTCTTAAACAACTTAAGCGTTTTTTCTAACTTATCTTACTTCAAGTCGAGTGTAGAGTTACTAAAACCCGGATCAACCACCGAAAAATATACACGCAGTTTACAAGGACAATCTCCTTACATTATTAATGCAGGAATCTTGTATAATGATAATGAATTAGGCTTCAGTGTTGGCGCAATGTTAAACCGTATTGGTGAACGTATTTATAACGTAGGTACTGAAAACGAACCCGATCGATGGGAAAATAGCCGAACATTGGTTGACTTACAGTTTGGCAAACAATTATGGAAAAACAGAATTGAAGTAAAATTCAATATCCGTGATTTACTGAAACAAAAATCAGTTATATATCAAAATCACAACGGCGATACCCGTTACAATAAAGGCAAAGACTACGAAGTGTTAACCAGGACCTTTGGAACTGTTTACTCACTTCAATTAAATGTTAAATTTTAGTGGTTGTTTGATTTGAGTTTGATGAGTGTCGTATTTAAATGTACTAACACATCCAGCCCTTTTTTAGCAAGGTGCTTTAGTTTAACTTCCGGGTACTGATATTTCAATTCTTTGTTAACGGTTTTGAATTCAGTATTAAATTCACAAATACTATTAAACACTGATTTTTTTAATTTTTTAGTGAAGAAAGGCGAATCTGTATACTTAGGTTTTAACAGTTTCAGGGTTTCCGATAATTTTAAACGAGAAGCAGAGCTTTGAATCTTTTCTTCAGCAACAATTTGCTTCAATACCTTTGTGATTAGCGTATTCGACAAATAAACCGATTCTATATAATACTGTTGTTTGTATGCTGTTTTGTTTTTTTGCAATAAGTCTTTTAATGTGAGTGCCATAAAAATGATTTGTACAAAAGTGTAAATAATAGTGCACAGTTTATGTAAAGTTCAGGTTAATTAAAAGTTAACTATTGTGTATTTACGCCTGCAGTATTAAGCCCGTGTTATCCCTGGCGGTTTTTGTTAATATTCGCTTAATCTAAGTATAATTATTTGCTAACGAGTCATTAATCCAAGCTTAAGGTGATGCCCGTTACTTTGTGCCATAAAATTAAAAAATCATGAAAAGAATTTACCAAACATTAGCATTAGCCGTAGCGATAAATTCGGCAATGGCACAAACCGCATTTTGGACACCAACAATGCACAAAGGAGCATTTGCCCCTGCGCCTACACCAATGTGGACAGACACTTGGACAGAATGGGACCCAATTAATAAAGTTTATCCTGCAACTAACTTAACTGTTAGTGCAAATATTACAACAAACACAACTTGGTCAACCGGGCAAGTAATTTTATTACAAGGCCCAATTTATGTAAAGAACAATGCTGTGTTAACTATTCAGCCAGGCGTAATTATCAGAGGCTCTAAAGCAAGTGCAGGCTCTGCTTTAATTATTACCAAGGGTGCACAAATTAATGCAGTGGGTACAGCAGCACAGCCTATTGTATTTACAACCGATCAAGCTCCTGGTGCAATTAACCGCGCTGTTGGTGATTGGGGCGGACTAATTATTTTAGGTAAAGGAGCAATTAATTTGGCAGGTGGCTTAGCTAACGTTGAGGGCCTTCCTGTTTCTGCTGATTCTGAATATGGCGGTGGAACAACTCCTACCAACACCGATAATTCAGGAACTATTAGTTATGTACGTATTGAATTTGGAGGTTACGTTTATGCTACTAACAAAGAAATTAACGGTTTAACCATGGGTGGTGTTGGCAGCGGCACGCAAATTGACCACGTGCAAGTTTCTTATACAAACGATGATGCATTTGAATGGTTCGGTGGAGCAGTAAGCGCAAAATATTTAGTATCGTACAGAAACTTAGATGATGATTTTGATACAGACAACGGATGGAGTGGTAATGTACAATTTGGATTAGTGGTACGTGATCCTTCGCTTGCAGACAATCCTTCTGTTTCTACTTCAGAAGCTTTTGAATCGGATAATGACGCTACGGGAAGTGCAAGCACACCGTTAACTTCTGGCGTATTTTCTAACATCACTGCAATTGGCCCTTACCGCGGAAGTTCTGCAACTGTACTGGCAAGCGGTTACCGGAGAGGATTGCGCCTACGCAGAAACACCAACTTAAAAGTGTTTAATTCAATTTTTATGGATTTCAAAACCGGAATTTTTATTGATGGATCAGCAGCCGATGCGAATGCAAATAGCGGAGCATTAAAGTTCAAACACAATGTAATTGCAACTACTTCCGGTGTAACACCAAAAACAGTTGAAACAACAACTGCCAATACAACTGTAAATGGCGCTTGGTATATTTCCCAGCCAAACGATTCATTAATTACTTCAGCCGGTATTTTAACTACGCCATGGAATTACACAACTCCTGACTACCGTCCAATAGCAACAAACACTATTAGCGGTGGTGCAAATTTTGGTGATCCTGCATTTGTTTCTGGTGGGGTCTTATCCGTAAATAATTTATCTGACTTCACACAACAAATTGGACTTTATCCAAATCCAAACAATGGAGAAACTTCATTGGTAATTAACGCAAATTCTTCTTTTGATGTAAGTGTTGAAGTTTACAGTGTGACCGGTCAATTAATGCTTAGACCTTTTACAAATTATAATATGATTGAAGGGGCAAATGTTTTACCGATCAATGCTAATGAATTAGCAAATGGTATTTACTTTATCTCAATCAATAATGGTACAAAAACCGAGACTATCAAAATGGTAGTTAACAAATAAAATTAAGCTCGAATTAAAAGCCTGTTTAGTAATTTAAACAGGCTTTTTTTTACCCAACAAAAAACACACATTGTCACACAAAGCGCTTATATATTCCATCAGTAATTCAAACATTGAATTTTACAAGAAAAGTTTAAACAACCTTAATTGTAAGTTAAATGTCGTTTACGCTTTTCCAGACTTTGAACGTTTTTTGTTAAACGAAACACCCGATTTGATTGTAATGGATCTGGAATTGGATAACACGGATGCCATTACCGTAATTAAAGAGATCAAATCGCATCAACTCACTACCGATCCATTCATTATTGTTTGCTCACCAAAGTCAGATGATTATATTCAGATCAGCGCGCTAAACTCGGGCGCTGATGAATTTATAGATCTCCCTCTTAATCATTTGATCTTTGAATCTAAACTCAAAGCGCTATTTAAGCGCAAACAAAATGGTAATACCACTAATATACACGAAGGCCTTTTTATTGATCACGAACAATACAAAGTGTTTATTGGAAAAGAACCGCATTCATTACCACGACTTGAATTTAGATTGTTGAATTTGCTTTTTTCACACCCCAATAAGATCTTCTCGAAAGACGAGATTGCTTCCGAGATATGGAATAATAAAGACATCTCCTCAAAACGTACCATCGACATTCACATTAGAAACATACGTAAAGAACTGGGTGAAGATATTATTAAAACCTATCGTGGCTTAGGCTATTGTTTAAAGACCTAATACTTACTTATGCTTGGATTAAGCACCGGATTATTTCTATTACTTGTCGGCTGTCTGTTACTAGCATGTGCATTCGAATTTATCAACGGGTTTCATGATACAGCCAATGCGGTTGCTACTGTTATTTATACCAATACCTTAAAACCAACCTCAGCAGTTGTTTGGAGTGGAATTTGGAATTTTATAGGCGTTAATATTGGAGGAATTGCTGTTGCAATGGGCATTGTTAATTTATTACCGGTTGAATTATTAGTCGATCAAAATATTGCGCATGGCATGGCCATGGTTTTTGCTTTGCTTTTAAGCGCCATTGTTTGGAATTTTGGCACCTGGTATGTTGGACTTCCTGCTTCCAGCTCTCACGCATTGATTGGTTCCATTTTAGGAATTGGTATTGCTTGCAATTTCATTCCGGGTTCAGAAGGTGCTGCTGTAAATTGGGGAAAGGCTCAGGAAATAGGACTTTCTTTACTTATCTCTCCTTTCTTTGGTTTTGGCATGGCAATAGGAGTTATGTATCTTTTTAAACGGTTGGTAAAAAACGAATTGATCTACAAAGAACCGGTTCCGGGTAAAAAACCACCGTTATGGATCCGCGCCATTTTAGTGACAACTTGTTCATTGGTAAGTTTAGGCCACGGCAGTAATGACGGGCAAAAAGGAGTTGGATTAATTATGCTGATTTTAATTGGTATTATTCCCGGGCGATTTGCTTTGAATACAGATTACAATATTGACGCAACAAATCAACACATTACTACTATTAAAACTATTGTGCTGAAATCGGATACATCCCGTTTTTCTTTATCCGAAAAAAAATTACAACAGTCATTAATAATTCACTGTAACCAAATCCAAACATTACTTGAGAACAAAACCAGTACCAAGGAGGTTGCCGAAGAAAACAGATTTACGATCAGAAAAAACATTTTACTTATTACCCAAAGCGCCAAAAAAATCCTGGAAAGTCCCAACTTCTCCATTTCTAAGAACGATAAGTTAGAAATTAATAAAGCCCTTAAGTCATCTAAAGATGTTACTGACTATGCGCCGCGATGGGTGATCATATTAATTTCAATTTCTTTAGGTTTAGGTACAATGATTGGATGGAAGCGTATAGTAAAAACCGTGGGCGAAAAAATTGGCAAACAACACATGAGTTACGCGCAAGGTGCCAGTGCAGAAATTGTGGCCGCGTTTACCGTTGGACTTTCTTCTTTTAAAGGGTTACCCGTTTCAACAACGCATGTTTTATCATCTGGTATTGCCGGGACAATGGTGGCTAAAAAAGGTTTGAAAAATCTACAAAAGAACACCATCAAAAACATACTCTTAGCCTGGGTGCTAACTTTACCCGTTACAATTCTACTTTCCGGTTCATTGTTTTTGTTATTCAGATTCCTATTTTAATTAGTCTTTAACTTGTTATTCAATGATTTAGCGTTGATTTGCCTCGCTTAACAATTCCTTAACATTAAATTTACTATTTGTTTACTAAGTAAACATTTCTTTGCGTTCAATTAACATTTAATTAACGTGAAGAAAATATTAAGTTTACTACTATTAATCGGTCTTATTGCTACAACCGGTAAAGCTCAAGACACTGTTAAGCCCCCAATTACAAAAGCTGTTGATGCTATTGTTGCCAAAGTGGAAGAAAAAAAATCACATTGGTACGATAAGATCAATGTAAGAGGGTATGTGCAGGTCAGGTACAATCGCTTATTCGAATCAAACCCCGAATTCAAAAGCGAACAAGGCGATAAGTCAATTGGAAGTAACGGAGGTTTTTTTATTCGCCGTGCGCGAATTATTTTTTACGGGCAAGTGAACGAACATGTGTACTTTTACATTCAACCTGATTTTGCTTCATCTGCCTCATCAACAGGTTTACATTTTGGTCAATTACGCGATGCTTACTTTGATGTCTCAATTGATAAGAAAAAAGAATTTCGTTTTCGTCTTGGACAAAGCAAAGTGCCTTATGGTTTTGAGAATATGCAATCCAGTCAAAACCGTTTACCACTCGATCGTAACGAAGCATTGAACTCGGCCGTATCTAATGAGCGCGATCTTGGTGTATTCTTTATGTACGCACCAAAAAAAGTTCGCGAATTATACAGCTCGCTTGTGAGCGATGGCTACAAAGGCTCAGGCGATTATGGTGTATTCGCATTTGGTTTATATAACGGTCAAACTGCCAATAAACCGGAGTTAAACAATAACTCCCACTGGGCAGCCCGTTTAACGTATCCGTTTAAAATAAAAAATCAAGTGATTGAAACAGGCATCTCAATGTATAGCGGCATTTTTACAATTCCTAAAGATCAATTAACCGCTGGCATAAAAACACAAACCAAAAACGATTATTTAGATGAACGTTATGCTGCATCATTAATATTATACCCTAAACCATTTGGAGTTTTTGCAGAATATACAATGGGTAAAGGACCGGCTTACGATATGAAATCAGATTCTGTTTTGGTAAAAGATCTTAGTGGAGGGTATGTTACGCTTACTTATCTTCTTAAGATTAAAAAACATGTGATAATGCCATTCGTTAGAGGACAAATTTTTGATGGTGCCAAAAAACACGAACTAGACGCGAGAGCATATGAAGTAACAGAAATTGAAGGCGGTATTGAGTGGCAACCATTGAAATACTTTGAACTAACCGCCACCTGGCTTTACTCCGAAAAAAGGACATCAGATAAAGCCAAGAAAGACAACTTCCAGATAGGTAATATGTTAAGGCTTCAGGCACAAGTCAACTTCTAAACCTTAACATTAACTTAACACATTTACAGCGTTTTAAAAATAGCTTTACACAATTAAAAAATTAACTTATGTTTGGATTAACCACAGGACTAGCCATTTTACTGATTGTTTGCTTGCTTTTTGCTTGCTTCTTCGAATTCATTAACGGTTTTCACGACACTGCTAATGCAGTGGCAACAGTAATTTATACCAACTCCATGAAACCAACCGTGGCTGTTGTATATTCCGGTATATTAAATTTCATTGGTGTATTATTTGGTGGAATTGCTGTGGCAATGGGTATTGTAAACTTATTACCAATGGATGTTTTAGTCGACGCCAATCCCTATCATGGCGTTGCATTAGTGCTGGCATTATTAATTAGCGCCATCATCTGGAATTTTGGCACTTGGTATTATGGCATTCCATCTTCCAGCTCTCACACTTTAATTGGTGCCATTTTAGGAATTGGTATTGCTTTTTACTTTTTACCGGAAAATGTAGGTGGATCTGCTGTAAACTGGGACAAAGCAAAAGACACAGGTATGGCTTTATTACTGTCGCCGCTTATTGGTTTCTCTTTAGCTATAATAATGATGTTCGTGTTTAAACGCTTTATTAAAAACGAAATAATTTATAAAGAACCTATTCCAGGTAAAAAACCTCCTATCTGGATCCGTATGTTGCTTTGGGGTACTTGCGGAATGGTAAGTTTTTTTCACGGACAAAACGACGGACAAAAAGGGGTAGGCTTAATTATGATGATTCTTATAGCAATTTTGCCGGGTTATTTCGCTGTTGACAAATCCATCAACTTACAAAGCATACATGGTAATATGGATAAAATTGAAATGCTCATGAAAAAAGTAGATACCACTGCTTTAGCCGCAAAGGAGAAGAAATTATATCTGGATATTATTAAACACGGTGATCACTTTCATGCTTCAACAGACGGTAAATTCTCGTCGGATGAGGTCGGTGTTACTGAACGATTCGCGTTACGTAAAGATGTAGTTAAAGTAACCAAAAGCTGCGAAAAATTAGTTAAAGGCGGCAACTTAACACTAAGTGCTAACGATATTAAAGAGTTAAACAGAGAAATTAAATCTTCAAAAAAACTGATTGAATATGCGCCTTCATGGGTAATCATTTTGATATCGATATCTTTAGGTTTAGGCACAATGATTGGATGGAAGCGCATTGTAAAAACCGTAGGAGAAAAAATTGGTAAGCA
>Ga0154020_10001518_pt1 | contig 28579 bp, 17 predicted proteins | sample Klosneuvirus_201_FD_109709 | JGI IMG/M metagenome (GOLD analysis project Ga0154020, IMG submission 109709) | Active sludge microbial communities from wastewater, Klosterneuburg, Austria - Klosneuvirus_20160825_MG | ecosystem: Engineered > WWTP > Aerobic digester > Activated sludge | place...
CCGCCGCCCGCGGCGCCGAAGGCCGCGTGGCCGAACTCAACCAGCAAGTGTCGCAGCTCCTGGCCTCGGCGGACACCGAGGTCACTCGCGCCGGCGCGACCCTCGGCGCCGCCGTTGCAGAGGCCGAACGGCGCGGGCAGACCCTCGCCACCGGCATCGAGGCGAGCCTCCTCGACCTCGACCGCCGCGCCGACCGCACCCGCGCAGAGCGGGAGGATCGCGACGCCGCCACACTCGTCGCCGCCGCCGAGGCAGAACGCTCGCTCCTCGCCGTCGTCTCCGCGGCGCTCGAGCAGCGGGTCACGCTCGAAGAGCGCCTCCGCGCCGGCGAAGCCCGCGTCGCGACAGTCGCCGACGAGGTCGCCCGCCTCTCCACCCTGGACGACTCGCTCTCTCGCGCTCGCTCGGTCGGCGACTCTCTCGCAAAGCTCGTCGCCCACGCGGACATGGTGGGCTCGGGCCTCGCGTCGCTGCTCGACCGCGCCGAGGGCCGCAGCAACCCCTGAGTCTTTCTTCCGCCCCCCTCGCTCGCACCGCGCCCGCGCGGCTTCGTGCGCTCTCCCCAACGAAAAACCCCGGGCCGGGCCCGGGGTTTGAGAAACATGCTGCGCTCGGGCGTCCGCCGCCCGCCGTTCATCAGCGGAGGCTGACAAACTTCCTGAGCAGGGCGACGGAGTTCATGCGGCCGAGGAAGAAGTCCGTGCTCTGCGTTTCATCGAACGAATCCGACAGGTCGCGACCGATGTTGGGCAGGGTGTAGGTCTGACCACCGGCGGGCGTCGCGCCGGGCGAGTTCGCCGCCATGAGGTCGAAGGGCCCGCCCGCGCCGAACTGGCCCGTGAGTCGCAGACCCATGAGCTCGCCCGCACGCCGGCCGATCGCCGCGGACATCCCGCGAGAGAACCGGTCGACATCCGACTGGCTGGGGGTGTAGCCCTGGAGCGCGAAGGACGGCACGAAGACCACGCCCTCGTCTTCCTTGTTGGAGTTGAACGGGTCGCTCGCCTCGCTGAAGCCGTATGGCTGCGTCGTGAAGAACTGCGTGGTGTTCAGGAAGTCGAAGTTGAACAGATTGAAGGGGTCGAAGATCGGCACCAGCGGGTCGTTGGTGGAGGACAGATAGATCGTGGAGAACTGCTCGGCGCCGAACGCCGTGGGATCGGCGGAGAACCGCACGTCGTAGCCCGCACCCTGGTAGATGCCGTTGAGCTGCGCCACCACCGCGCTGATCAGGTAGTCCCGCACCGGAGCGCCGCTCCCGGTCAGGCCGGCAAAGCCCAGGGCCCGGGGATCAAAGGCAGCGAGCTGTGTGGAGATGCCCGCGATCTGCAGCCAGTCCACCGATCCGCCGTTGGTCTCGATGTAGAAGTTCTGGCGAGCCGTCTCCGTCGGAGTGCCCGTGGACGGATTCGTGATGACCTCCAGGGCGTAGTCACTGTTGGTCGCGCCCTGGATGTACACCGCGAAGGTGCCCGAGGCGCCGGGCACGCCCATGCGGTCGGGCGTGAGGAACTCGATGTAGAAGTCGCCGTTGGCGTCGTATCCATAGGACGTGACCCCGTCGGACGAGAGCACTTCCTGCTTGTTCCCGCCGAAGGCGCGGAAGTCCGTCGGGCTGAAGACCAGCAGGGCGTCGTCGAGCGTGGTGGAAGAGGACGTGTCGAAGAGACCGACCTGCACAAAGCCGCGGTTGTCCACGACCGTGCGGGTGGAGTTTCGCACACGGGCCGGGGCCGTCGCCGAGCCGAGGTTCGAGCCCTTGTCGCTCAACTTCACCGTCAGCTTCATGGGTGTGTTGGGCGCGATGGGCTGGCGGTTGTTGAGGTGGTACACGTCCACGTCCGCCGCAATCTCGAATGGCACGCCTAGGTGCCCGCCGGGCCCGATCGAAGACTCGATCGTCGTCACCAACTGCCCGTTCCCGTTCCGCGTCGACGTGATCCCCGCAGAGTTGGTGCCAGTCACGAGGTCATCCGCGGTGTTGGGCAGGTTGTCCGCCCCGCGGCTGTACGTGAAGCGGTAGTTGCCCACCACGATCTCCGCCAGATCGTCCGCCGTGCCAAAGAGCTGGTCGCTTCCGGCGAACGCCACGGGCGTCGGGGCGTTCACCACCGGGGCCCCGTTGCCGGAGTCTGTGGTGGAGGTGAATCCGGAATCGCCGTCGTCGAACACGCTGACCGTGAAGGTGTACGCGCCCACGCCGCCGGGGGGCGTGGCAATGTTCGGAACCGTGAGGTTCGAGAGGTTCGCGACACTCGCCGTGCTGCCGATCACCACGTGGTAGGTGCCCGTGGTCTTGATGAGGAAGGACTCGGGGAAGGTGAAGTCGCGGGCCGCGCCGCGGTCGGTGGGCAGCGCCAGCGCCGTCGCGGCGTTGGCGAAGCGGGGCACCGCCTGGCCATTGGGTGCCACCAGCGTCAGGCCAGCCCTCGAGCCCGGGCCCTGCAGGGCACCGAGCTGCAGAATCTGGCCCGCCTGCAGCGTGATCGCGTACACGTCAACGTCGCTCGCGAAGGAGAAGAAGTTGACGTTCGCGTCCGGGTGGTCGCCGATGGAGCCCCGAACCGTGAAGGACCGGTTGATGTCGGGCAGGCCGTCGGACGCCGCGTTATCGTCGAGCATGAAGTCGAGGTTGGCCGGAGCGTAGAAGTCGACCGTCGCCGTCCCGCTCGTGCCGCGGCCCGCGACGATCTTGTCGCCCGCGTCGCCCACGACCGTGTCCTGCGAATAGTCGTCGCCGGTGATCGCGCCGCCGTCGGCGTTGCCGTCCAGCGACTGGTTGTAGAGCTTCGCCCGCAGCGAGTCGCTCGCAAGGTCGAATCGGTAGACACCGGGCCCCGGCCGACCGGGCACCACGGGCAGGTTCTGGCTCGTGAGGTTCCGGGAGAACGTGACCACCGCCGTGTTGTCCGCCGAACGGTACGACAGCGTGAAGTCCGGCCCTTCGATCAGACGGATCTCGATGCTCCCGTTGCCACGAACTTCCGAGATGGACAACGCGCGGCTGATCGTGCTCGCATCCACAGGCTGGTTGAACCGGATCTCGCCCTGGAAGACGCCCGCGTCCGACGTCACCCGGAGCTCCGAGACCTGGAACGATGCAGGGGCCAGTAGCGGTGCCTCCACCGAGAAGTTGCCTACCGCGCCGTTGAGCGTCGCCCCGCCGATCCGCACGAGGCCCACCGTGCCCGTGGACCCGATGCGGTACGTCTCCGACCCGCGGTTCGAGCCGACCTGCGTGCCGCCGATCGTCACCGCCCCGATCGTCGAGCGCCCCGAGGCCAGATTGTCGTCGTTGCTCCCGAAGAACCCGTCGAAGTTGCGGTAGTAGCCCGCGACCAGGTTCGACTCGCGGAAGTTGCCCGCGATCGTCGCGGTGCCGATCGAGCCCGTGGACACCACGTCCCCGTTCAGGCCCTCGGCCTCTGTCACAAGCCCGTTGCTGTCGAACGCCACGTCGCGGCCGAGGTCAAGCCCCGCCATGAACGACGAACCAAACACGTCCCCGCCCACCGTCAGCGTGGTCAGCGTGTCACCCACTGCCACCAGCGAGCGGCTGACGCTCGCCGCCGAGAACGTGCCCAGCGACTCGCCCACGCGGAAGCCCGCGCGATCCGCCGCACCGTTCACCACCAGGCTCGTCAGCGAGCGGTCCACGCTCACCGTGCCCTTCGCGGCCCCGGTGATGTTGAACGTCCCGCCCGACAGGATCTGGATGTGCGCCTCGCCCAGCACCAGCGAGTTGCTGGCACCGAAGTCGCCGTTCACGCGGAACGTCTGCACGGCCTGCGCCGCAAAGAACCCGCCGGCCATCGACGCGAACGTCGCGCCCGTGATGTTCCCGCCGATCGCGACGTTGCCCGTCCCGGAATACGCCGCGAACGTGAGCGTGCCGACATTGCCGTCCACCGCCACGTCCGAGTCGCCCGTGAGGGCCGCCTGGAACACCAGGCTCCCCAGCGACGCGTCGTCGTTGGTCACCACGTCAAAGTTCGCCAAAGAGCCCGTGCTCGACGCGATCGTCACATTCGTCGCCGACGTGGAGTTGCGGATCGTGAGGCGCCCGGTGCCCGCGTCGAAGAAGAACTGGCCCGCGCCCGACGTGTTGATGGTCACGGTGCCCGAGCCATAGTTGAACGTGCGGTTGCCCGTGAACGACGTCCCGGGCGTGCCCGCGCCGTTGTCCAGGTCCGCGTTCGTGCTCGGCAACCCGGCGCCACTCCGCGTCAGGCGGCCGTCGTTGGCCACCCCCGCAGAGAGGATGTCGCCCCGCGCCACCACGTTCGCGCCCACAGAGCCCAGCGTCAGCGTCGTGATCGACGAGAGGCCGAGCACCGAGCGGTCGTCCGAGGAGTTGTAGAGCCCGTCCGCACCGGCATCGATGCCCGCGAGGAACAGCGTGTCGCGGGTCTGTCCCGCGACCACGACCTTCGTGATCGAGCCGGGCTTGATCGCGTCGGCGTTGCCCAGCTTGCCCCCGGGGCGGTTGTCCGCCCCCAGAGACTGCACGCCCGCCATGACGAACGCGTCGGAGAGCCCGCCCGAGATCGAGACGTTGTCGATGGAGTCGCCCGCCGCGATCACCGTGCCCGAGCCCGTGGTGATCGCGTCGTTCGAGACACTCCCGCCGATGGTCATCGTCTGGATGGACTGCCCCGCCCACACCGTGGTCTCGAACATCGAGCCGTTGGTGACAACGAAGGACACGACGTTCCGGCCCGCGGAGATCCGCGGGCCCTGGAATCCGGTGGTCTGCGCGACCCCGAGCGGCAACTGGTTCCGCCGCGCGTCATAGGAGACCAGCGCCGACGACGCGGGGTTCACGCCCACGTCGCCGAAGACGCCGTCCGCGCCCGCAACCACGCGCAGGCTCGTCACGTCCACGTCCGCGTGCACGTTGCCGAAGAGCGAGCCGTTGGTGATGACCACGCTCGCGAGCGACCCGTCATATGCCGCGATGGTGTTCCCGGGCAGGAACGACCCGTTGTTGATCGCGATGGACGCGATGCCCCCGCCGTAGGACACGATGTCCCCGTTGAAGTCGCCGTTGATGGTGACGCCCGCGATGGACTTGAACGAGAGGATGGAGCCGGTGCCGACCTGGTTGCTGCCGGGCTTGTTGCTCGCCCCGCCCAGCGTGATGGTGCCGAGGATCGCCCCGCCCACGCGGAGGTCACCGTACAACTGCCCGTTCGGCGCCGTCGCGGAGGTCAGATCGCCCCGCACGAGGATCGGCGCCTTGGTCACGGAGTTGCCGATATGCCGGCCCGCCGTGATCGTGCCCAGATTGGCCGAGATGTCGCTGGAGATCGCCACGTCGCGGCTCGCCGAGAGCGCCGTCACGCTACCCCGCGTCGTCGTGGTGCGGATGTGCGCCGTCAGGTCGCCCCCGGTAACGCTCACCGTGCCGATCGGCCCGGACGCGGCGATCTCGCCGCTGATCCCGCCCAACGCCGTCACCGTCCCGATCGCGCCCGACGGGCCCGTCACCTGGATCAGGCCGTTGCTGATCGCGCCGCCCACGGTCACCGCCGTGAGCACGCCCGACGCCGTCACCGTGGACGAGGCGATGTTCCGTCCGACCGTCAACGTCGGCAGCGCACCCACGGTGATCTCCGAGCCGCGGAGGTCGTTGAGCACCGTGACCGCCGCGAGCTCGTTGTCAACATCCAGCGAAGACCGCTCGATGTTGCGGGCGCTGATCGACTGCCTCACGCGCCCCGTGAAGTCCACGATCAGGTCCTGCATGTCCTCGAGCGCGGTCAGGCGATCAATGTCGCCCGCACCCTCGATGATGTTCCGTCGCAGCTCGGTCCCGTCGCCCAGCAGCGTGGAGTTGCGGAACCCGCGGGCCGTGAACGAGCCCATGTTGCCCGTCGCCGCGACCTCGGACGCGTCGAAGTACCCGGTGTCGCCCGTCAGGATGCCCGTGATGTTCACCGTGCGGATGTCGTTCGCCCGCATCGTGCTGCGGAAGAAGTTCGTGTTGGTAAGCGTGACCGTGTTGAGGTCGCCGGTCTGAGTGTTCTGCTCGCCGAAGTTGAACGAGGTCCAGAAGCCGTCCAGGTTCTGCGAGGCCAGGAACAGCCCATCGATGATCGCATTGGTTGCGATGAAGGAGTTGACGCCGTCCTGCTCGATGCCGGGCAGGTCCACGCGTGTGAAGTTGCCCGCGACGATGGGCGCGGAGAACCGCGTGCCGGTCGCGGCGCTCACGACCTCCAGGATGTCGTCCTCGGCGAAGATGCCGGAGACCGCCAGCGGGCTCCAGGGCGCTGGGTTCACGATGCCGGCCCCGACCTCCAGGCGACCGATGTCCCTCGCGAAGATGGTGCCGAAGATGCCGTCGAAGCGGCCCAGCGGAGCGATGCGGTCCGCGTTGACATTCAGGAGCTGCAGCACCCCCAGCGGGTCGTTGAGGATGAGGTCGCCGATGGCTCCGTCGATGCTCGCCTCGATCAGCCCGCCCGCGCGGACCACCAGCCCGTTCAGCCAGCCGTCCATCGGCCCGCCGATGTCGTCCAGATACGCGTTGCCCGCGTCGAAGTTGTCGTCGCCCACAGGCCGGAACGTGTCGCCGTTGAAGTCGTCGTCGAAGAGCCCGTTGCCCGCGTTGAAGCCCAGCACCCCGCCGAAGTCCCCGCCGTCGCCGGCGTTCACGCCCAGGAACGGCGCGTAGTTCGTCGGGCCCCACGCGGGAAGCTGCGTGCGGCCCAGGTCTCCCGTCACCCGGATGCTGTTCAGCGCGCCGACGTCGGCGAACACGATGTCGCCGCCCGGCGTCAGGTTCGAGATGTGGTCAAGACCGGCCGGCGCATCGATCCGCAGCACGTCGATCTCAATGTTGCCCGTGAACTCGATCGCGGACGCTGCATCCGAGTTGGTCACGAAGATGTGGCCGATGCCCACCACACCGGGGACCGTTCCGCCCCCGCCGCCCCCGCCGCCCCCGCCACCACCGGGAACCGTCACCGGCGTCACCCGCAGAATGCGCCCGCCCGACAGGTCGACCGCGATCCGCCCGACGGCCACGCCCTGCGACCCGTCGATGGGCATGAACGTGATCTGCCCGATCAGCACGTCCGGGGGCGCCCCCTCGACGTCGATGGTGTACGTCACGCCGCTGTCGTCCACGATCTGCACCGGCCGGTCGCCGATGATCGGCAGCGTGACGTTCACGCTGTTCGAAAGGTCGAGCTGGATCAGGTCCACGAACTTCACGTCCGAGCCGAAGCCCGAGTTGATCGCGAGCCCTCGCAGACCGAGGTAGATCCCCGAGCGCGGGTTGGCGTCAAAGTACGAATCCTGGCTCGTCAGGATCGCGCCAATCGTCGAACCGGGCGATGTCGTGATGCTCGCCGCATCGCCGTACACGTGGAAGCCCGTCCGGATCATCCCGATGTCGCCGTTCCCGCCCGCCACGCCGGACCGGATGTTCACGATGCCCGCTCCGCGGCTGCCCCGAGGGTCCGTCGCGTCCTGGTCCATGCCGATGCCGCCCCGAACGTCGATCAGTGCGATGCGCCCACCGACCGCCAGGTTCAGGAAGTTCAGGTCGCCCTCGCCGGGCCCGCCTCCCACCACCGGGCTCAGACCGACGAACATCGTGCCCAGGTCGCCCCCGATCTGGAAGACCACATCGGGCGGGGCCTGCTGCGAATCCGGAGCGCCGAAGTCCGATCCGGTCGTGATGTTGTACAGCGAGCCCGAGATCGAGAACGTGCCGCCCTGGAACGACAGCGAATCATCATCGTTCTGCACGGTGTTGTACGTTTCGAGCGGCGACGCGTCCTCGCCCGCTCCGTCCACCAGCCCCGTGCCGACGCGGACCGAGCCCACGCTGCCCGAGAGCACGGTGATGGAGTTGCCCTCGCCGGAGGTCACATCCGTAAACCCGAAGCCGCCCGCCGAACGGATCGCGCCCAGCGTCACCGGTGCCATGCCGGTCACGACCACCGAATACTGCGTGTTGCCCGTGCCCGTGTCGTTGCCGTTTGGGTCGGAGATGACCAGGTAGTACACGCCCGGACCGGTCGGCTTGAATCGCAGTTGCGTGGCGTTGAATCGCCCCGCCGTCAGGGGCAGTTCGGGCGCCGCAAGCGTCCGCCCGTCCTGATCCATGATCCGGAAGTAGGGTGAGATGTTCGCGAGCGAGTTCGCGCCCTCGATCACCACCTCGGAGGAGCCGTCAGCCGCGAACGCAAAGACGTCCGCGCGGTCCTCGCCATTGAAGAGGTCAACGCCGGAGAGCTCGCCACGCAGGTGCACGCCCCCCGACACAGAGCCGATGAACTCGGCACCCAGGATGGTGTCGTTGCGCGCGTAGTTGCTCAGGCCGAAGATCACTCCCTGGTCGGAGTTGCGGAACAGGTCGGTGGCGTTCCGCGCCACGAAGTTCGTCGCGTTGATCTGGTTCCGCGTCATCTGCAGCGCGGTGATCCCCGTCGTGCCCGTGCCGAAGTTGCGCTCCTTCTCCCAATAGTTGAACACGTCCCGCGCCGGCCGCGTCGTCGGAGAGTTCAGGTCGCCAACGACCGTCACGTCCATCAGCATGCGCCCGCCGACGAGAATCTCGCCGACCGTGCGCCCCACCGTCAATGAGCCGTTGGTCTTGTTCACCGCGTCCAGGCGGATGTTGGGCGGGGGCTGGAAGTCAGGGTCGGGCGCCCACATGCCCGCATCCGTCCCCACCGCCAGGTACCCCAGGTCGCCGTCCACGCTCAACGAGCCCACGAGATACGCGATATTCACACGCTGTGCGGCACCCTGAATGTGCGACGAGCCGTGCACCACGCCGTGAATCACGATGCTGTTGATGTCGCCGTCAACGAAGATGCCCTGGTTCGGGTTCGTGAACCCCGTCGTGATCGGGTTCGCCACCCCGGGCGCGTTCCCGTTGGGGTTGTAGTTGTTCTGGGGCCGGATGAACGGCGACCCGATGATGACCGAACCCGGGCCCGCCGGCAGGCCCGCGGCTTCGGGCTGGTTGTTCTGCACGCGGAAGACGTACCCGAACCCTGCGCTCTCGAAGTCGTCGTACAGGCCCTCGAGCCCGTCGGAGAGCGTGAACTCAAACTGGCCGTCAAAGAAGTCCGAATCCTGCGACTGCGTCGTGGCCGACGCGATCGTCCCGCCCCAGACCGTGACCGCCGTGCGAGAGTCAGACCCGGTGATGCTCAGCCCGCCCCAGCCGTCGTTGAAGTCCGGGCGCCCGTCGTCGTTCAGATCGACCAGCAGCCCCTGCCCGCCCGGGAGCGTGCCCAGCGCGATCGTCTGCACCATGTCCCGGCCATAGAGGTCCGTCACCGAAACCGTGGCGCCGATCGGTCCCGCGATTGTGATCCGTGCGCCGAACTCAACGGGGATGGTGGGCGCAAAGACCGCCGGCGGAATGTCGAACGCCAGATTGTCCAACTGGAAATCCGGTCGGCCCGAGACGTTGGAGAGTGCCCGGACCCGAATCATGTCAAAGCCCGGATTGTTCGCCGGCGCGTTGAACGTGAAGTCCCCCACGCCCTGGTCCGGGTTGCCGTTCTGAATCGCCGCCCTGATCTGGTTCCCCGTAAACGTCGCGACGATGTTGTTGTTCGAGACCAGTTCGACGATGTGCAGGTCAGGCAGAATGCCCGTCACGTCCGTCACCGGCCCGCCCGGCACGTTGTTGGGCCGCACCGTGAATCGCACCGTCCGCGCCTGGATCGGAACCGTCGGGTTGTCCGCATCGTCCCAGATCCGGAACGCGAAGAACTCCCCGGCGCGGTCCATCGAGATCTTCATCCACCGGTCATTGGTCTGACCACCCGTCGCCAGCGGCTCCACCGCAAAGTCCTGCGGCGGCGCGATCGCGTGAAGCGCCTGAATCTGCGATTCCGCGTAGAACTGGCCCGAGCCACGCGCCCCGGGGGGCTGCTGGTCGAACGACTCCGTGATCGTCTGCCCCGTCTGGTTCTGCTGCGCCTCCCCACTCCTGATGAGGTGCGGAATCACGTACCCGAAGTACCCCGTCGCCGTCCCGATGCCCGTGTTCGGGTCCACGGAGTCCGCCGTCACCGTCAGTGAGAACAACAGCTCACGCTTCTCGAGCTGGTCCATCGACGGCGCTTCGGCCAACCCCGCCCACGCTGCCAGCCGGCTGAACAGCCCGGCCCTCTTGCCATTGTCGTGAGTGCGGACGACGGACTTGCTGCTCACGCGAGATTGACCCATGACTGCTCCTCGATCTGTATCGCCGTCCGGCTGGACGGCCAACATCCTTGTTCCTCGATCCGGCGAGCCTCACGCCAGCGGGCCGCGGCTGTCTTCCGCGTCCGCCACGTGCTGTCCCGCATGACCGCGGCTGGTGGCGTGAGATGCACGACTTGCGTCGCCTCACGCCTCACTTTCCCGCGCGTCGCCGGTGGCGACTGGCGCGGCGTGTGCTCCCCGTGCCCTGAGCTCGCGCCCAGTCCCCGGGAGGCTCCACACCAGAGTACCGACCTTCCCGCCAACTTACAACTCGGGGGGCTCACAGATACCTGCCACACTCTCATATCGCAAGTTCTGTAAACGTTCGGGTTGCCGCCAGCCGGGGCCGCTCCTGTGCCAGCCCTGTACGCGGCCCCGCCCCGCCGGTTGCCACCGAGCACGGGTACCGTCTCATAGCCCAACCTCGTCCGCAAACATCTTCCGCTTTAGCCCGAAACCGCGACCCCCTCGACCCGAAGTCTATTCGGCCCACCTTCCGCCTCATGCCCCCCCACCTCCCCCAACTCCCAGGCCCAGATGCTCTCGCGGCCTTCGCCGGCCAGCCTTGGCCTTGGCTCTGCCTCGCACTCCTCGGCGCGGTTCTCCTCTTCGGCGGCGAGAAACTCCTCCGGCCCGGCGCCGTCCTCCTCGCAGTCTCGCTCGGCGCCGCGGGCGGCGCGCTCCTCGCCTCACGCATCGCCCCGTCCGGCATCGCCGGCGCTCCCTCCTGGCTCGTGGGGGGGGTTGCGGGCGTCGTCCTCGGAGTGGTCGTCGCCGCCGCGCTCTGGAGAGCCGCCGTCGCCGCCGCTTCCTGCGCCGTGATCGCCTTCGCCTGCGTGCTGGGCACCGCGATCCACCTCGGCCTGAGCCCGCGCGACGCCCAGCCCTCCGACGAAGCCGTCGCGGCATACGCACAGACCGCCCGTGACGGCCTCCTGTCCTACCAGAGCGATGCCGACCCGGCCTCGCTCCGCGACGCCGGCACCCGCGCCGCGACCCTCACCGGCGCCGAGGCCGCCCGCGCGTGGTCCAACCTTCCGGCCGAAAGCCGCGCCTCACTCGCCGGTTCGCTGATCCTCGGCGGACTCGCCGGCCTCCTCCTTGGCGGGCTCATGCCCCGCCTCAGCGGCGCCGCCATGACCGCAGCCGCCGGTGGTGCCGTCCTCCTGGGCTCGCTCGCGGCGCTCTGGAATTCGCAGGGCTGGTCCGTGCCCGTGCACCCCTCCGCCGGCGCCGTGCTTGTCGCCTGGGTCAGCGTCACTCTCGTCGGACTCACCTCGCAGATCGCCTTGTCTCGCAAGAAAGCCCCCGCGCCAGCCCCCGCCGCGTAAGGCACGCGGCGCTCCACGCACCCCACACAGGCGCGTCGTCGTTGCCGGGCGTGGCTTTCCACCCAACGTCGCTCGCAGGAGCTCCACCCGGGGCCCGCGCCCGCGGACACGTGCCAGAGCCAGCGCAACCCGTGCAGAGTCCACCGCGCCCCCCAGCGCCTCGGGACGCGCCGGCCGCGCTCAGCCATCAAGTCCTCTCAATGCCTTTCGGGCACGTTCGCCATCGCTCCCGCGCCCGGCACCTTTGCCGCGTCGAACGCGTGGCCCATGGCCCACCCGCCCGCCGCCGAGAGCACCAGCACCCCCAGCGCCGCGATGACCGCGCCAGCAAGGCGCGACCTGAACGGCGCCAGCACCGGTGCCGCCGTGCTCTCATCCCTGCTTTCAAGCAAAGGCGTGAACGCCAGCCTCAGGTAGTAGATCGCCGCGATCGCCGAGTTCAGGCCAAGCACCACCACCAGGGTGATCTGCCCCGCCGCGATGCCCGACGTGAACAGAGGCAGCTTCCCGAAGAACCCCAGCAGCGGCGGCAGGCCGAGCAGGCTCAGCGAGCACACCACCATCGTCCACCCCAGCGGCGGGTGGCTCGCGCACAACCCGCGGAGGTCATCCAGCGTCTCGACCTCGATCGGCTGTCCCTCCGAGTCCGTGCCCCGCTCCAGGGCCGCGAGCACCGCGAACGTCCCCGCGTTCATCACGCCGTACGCCAGCAGGTAGAACAGCACCGCCGACACCCCGCTCGTGGACGCGGACTCTCCCGGCCCCGCCAGCACGCCCACCAGCATGTACCCGGAATGCGCGATCGACGAGTACGCGAGCATCCGCTTCACGCTGCGCTGCAGCACCGCAAGCACGTTGCCGATCGTCATCGTCAGCGCCGCGATCACCCAGATCATCAGCCACAGCACGTAGGGCAGCCGCCTGCCCGTCCCCTGCACCAGGGGCTCCGCCGACACCGCGTGCAGCAGCGAGCCCACGCCCGAGTCCGCGTGCGAGTAGCCCCAGCCCACCATCGCGCACAGCAGCAGGATCGCGATGAACCCCGCCGCCTTGGGCACGAACGCAAGGAACCCCGAGACCTGCGGCGCCGCGCCCTCGTACACGTCCGGCGTGTAGAAGTGCATCGGAGCCGCGGCGATCTTGAAGCACAGCCCCAGAATGCTTACCACCACGCCCAATAGCGTGATCGTGTTCAGGCCCCCAGTGCTGATCGCATGCCCGATCGCGTTCAGATTCGTCGTCCCCGTCCCGCCATACACCAGCGCGAACCCGTACAGGAACACCGCCGCGCCCAGAGCCCCCAGGAAGAAGTACTTCACGCCCGCCTCGCGGCTGCGATTCCGCGACGTCGAAATCGCCACCATGATGTACGTCGGAAGGCTCGTCAGCTCCAGCGCCAGGAAAAGCCAGATCAGGTTGTCCGCGCTCGCGCACAGCATCAGCCCCGTCAGCGAGAACAGGTAGAACGCATAAAACTCCGCCCGGTTGCTCCGCAGCGGGTCAAACCCCGCACGTCCAGCGGCGATCCGCGCCTCGTCCGCCCGGTCCACCGTCCCCGCCATCGGCAGCAGCAGCAGCGCTCCCACCAGCGCAATCACGACTTTCGCGTACGGCGCCAACTCGGGCAGCAGCACCTGCCCCATCTCCGGCGTCAGCGCGTGACTGAACACAAAGCCCGAGATCGGACACGCCGCATCGCCCGACCCCCGGGGCGTGCTCACCAGCGCCAGGAAACCCGCCACGAGCACCGACACGCCCGCCACAACCGCGCACGACTTCCGCGCACGAAGGCTCTTGGACAGCCCAAGCACCATCACCACGCACGTGCCCACGAACAGCACGATCTCCGGATAGAGGAACGCCAGACGCTCCGTCATTGGGCGGCCTCCCCATGGGTGTTGCTCGGGTTCGCGGGCTGGGGCTTCGCCGCTGGGGCCGTGACCCCCTGCGTCCGCAGCGGCGTGCGGACCACCGCCACCGTCTGATCCACCGATCCCTGAATCGCGTTCATCAACGGCTTGGGATACACGCCCAGGACAATGCACAGGATCGCCAGAGGCATCAGCGTCACGATCTCTCGCGCGCTCAGATCCGTCGGCAACGACGGCGGTTGCTCGTGCGACTCCGTCGCGTCGTGCCCGCCGTGCCCGCCCAAATGCCCGTGAGGCGTCTTCAGCGGGCCCCACACCACCTTGCCCACCATGTACAGCAGGTACATCGCCGCGATGATCATCCCCGTGCCCGCGATCATCGCGAACCAGGGCCCCAGCGCCCCCGGCGTCGCCGCGACCACCGCGTGCCCGTTGCTGCCCCACACGCCCGAGCCCCACGAGTCCGACGCCTGGAACGCGCCCAGCAGGCACAGGAACTCGCTCACAAACCCGTTGAGCCCGGGCAGCCCGACCGACGCCATCGTGAAGAACACCATGAACGTGGCCCACACCGGCATCTTCGCCGCAAGCCCCCCGAGCTGGTTCATGTCCCGCGTGTGATACCGCTCATAGATCATGCCGATCAGCAGGAACAGCGCCCCCGTCGACAGCCCGTGGTTGACCATGTACAGGATCGACCCCGTGATGCCCGTGTTATTCAGCGCGAACATTCCCAGCATGCAGAAGCCCAGGTGCGCCACCGACGAATACGCGACCAGCTTCTTCACGTCCGTCTGCACCCAGCAGATCAGCCCGCCATAGATGATGCCCACCACGCACAGCATCGAGAGGTGCGGCGCGTACGTCGCCACCGCCTCGGGCACCATGGGCAGCGCAAACCGGTAGATCGCGTACGTGCCCAGCTTCAGCAGCACGCCGGCCAGGATCACCGAGCCCGCCGTCGGCGCCTCGGTGTGCGCCAGGGGCAGCCACGTGTGCACCGGGAACAGGGGCACCTTCACCGCGAAGCCCGCCATGAGCGCCAGCAGCACCCACGCCTGCTCGCCGGAGGACATGAGCTGCCCCGCCGTGATCAGCGTCGACACATCAAAGGTCCACGTGCCCAGCAGCTCGTGCTGAGACAGCAGCACGGGCGGCAATGCCGCCCGGTCCAGCGTCGCGTTGAACCACGTCACGTACACCAGCCCGGCCAGGGCCACCACCGAGCCCGTGAACGTGAACAGGAAGAACTTGACCGCCGCCTTCCGCCGGTTCGTCGACCCCCACAGGCTGATCAGGACGAACATCGGGATGAGCGTGAACTCGAAGCACACGTAGAACAGGATCACGTCCCGGGCCGCGAACACCCCCGCCATCGCCGCCTGCAGCACCACCAGCCACGCGTAGTACGTCCGCACCCGCGTGGTGATCGCCGTCGACGACGCCAGCACGCAGATCGGCCCCAGCAGCCCCGTCAGCAGGATCAGCACCAGCGACACGCCGTCGGCGCCCAGGGACAGGTGCACGCCCAGCCCCTCGAACCACGCCACCGACATGCCCAGCTGCGCCCGCGACGAGAACGACCAGTCGAACACCGTCGCCGCGTAGCACGCGACGACCAACTGGGCCAGCGTCCCCAGCAGCGCGATCGTCTTCGCGCGCGCCTCCGGGGCCGCGGCGATCAGCACCGCCGACACTAGGGGAATCAGGATCGCCGCCATCAGCAGCACGTCAGGCTCCTCTTCACGTCGCCACCAGCACGACGATCACGATCAGAATCACCACCCCACCGGCCATGCCCAGGGCATACCCGTGGAGCTCGCCGCTCTGGCTCGGCCGGATCACCTTCCCCACCGCCCGCGGCGCCGCACCAATGAAATCCACCAGCCCGTCCACCAGGTACGAATCAATCAGGTAGAAAATGTGCGAGAGCACCCACAGGGGCTTGCGCACCAGGAAGTCATAAAACTCATCCACGTACCACTTGCCCTGCGCCCACCCCGCGACCGGCGAGAGCGCCGGCAGCAGCGCATCCGCACGGCTCGTCGCCGCGGTCTTCCGCCCCGCAAGGTGCAGCCAGAACGCCACGAAGATGCCCACCGCGCCCACACCCGCCGACACGAAGTACATCGCCTTGTGCGGATCCGCTCCCAAGATCGTCCCGCCGTGCACCTCGCCCCCATGCGACCGCTTCTGAACAAACTCGGGGACGTAACTCACTACCGCGTGACCAGTCGCGTGACCAGTCGCGTCTCCAGTCGCGTCTCCAGTCGCGTCTCCAGTCGCGTGACCACCATCCTGCCCCGCGGCTCCCCCGCCGGCCTCATGGTGCGCCAGGGGTGAGTGGAAGCCCGCGCTGCTCCGGTCCACGAGCCCCGCCACCGCCCCGTGGTCCCCGCCAACAAAGTACAGCCCCGTCGCCGCCAGCGACAGCACCGCCAGCGTTGCCAGCACCGTGTTGATCGCCCACCCCGGCGCGTGCGGCTCGTGATGCCCGCCCCCGCCCCCATGCCCGCCACCATGGTCCTTCACGGGCCCGTGCGCGTGCCCGTGCGCAGCGCCGTGGTCATGCCCGCCATCGTGCCCGTCGCCGCGGTCAGCCCCGTGGTGCTCGTCACCCATCTCATACGCCACCGGCCCCGCAAACACCCGGAAGAAGACCCGGAACGTGTAGTACGCCGTCAACCCCGCCGTCAGGAGCAGGATCCACCCGATGACCGCCGTCCCCGGCGTCACGAACGCCTCCGCGAGGATCATGTCCTTCGAGAAGTACCCTGCGGTCAGCGGAAAGCCCGCGAGGTTCAGGCACCCGATCAGCATCCCAAACCCCACCACGCGCCATCCAGGCATCTTCATGACGCCCGAGAGCTTCCGCAGATCAAGCTGCCCCGCAAACCCGTGCATCACCGCGCCGCAGCACAGGAACAGCAGCGCCTTGAAGAACGCGTGCGTCACCACGTGAAACACCCCGCCCGATGGGGACAGCACCGCCAGCCCGCAGAACATGTACCCGAGCTGCGACACCGTCGAGTACGCCATGATCCGCTTGATGTCGAACTGCGCCATCCCGATCGTCGCCGACAGCAGCGCCGTCAGGGCACCCACCCACGCGACCACCGGCAGCGCCACCTCGCTCAGCAGGAACAGCGGGTACGCACGCGCCACCAGGAACACCCCCGCCGTCACCATCGTCGCCGCGTGGATCAGCGCCGACACGGGCGTTGGGCCCTCCATCGCGTCGGGCAGCCACACATACAGCGGCAACTGCGCCGACTTGCCGAACGCCCCGCCCATCAACAGGCACGGGATCAGCTTCACCAGGAACGGGATCTGATCAAACTTCCCCGCCTTCGCCAACTCGATATAGGGCTGCGCCTTCTCGAACAGCACCGAATACTCGACCGTCCCGAACTGCACAAAGATGAGCATCACGCCCATCGCCAGGAACAGGTCGCCGATCCGGTTGATGATGAACGCCTTCTTCGCCGCCGCCACCGCGCTGGGCTTCTTGTAGAAGTACCCGATCAGCAGGTACGAGCACAGCCCCACGCCCTCCCACCCCAGATACAGCAGGAGCAGGTTGTCCGCCATCACCAGGCAGGCCATCGAGAACACGAACAGGCTGAACGCCGCGAAGAATCGGCAGTACCCCGGCCCGCGGTCCTGGCTCATGTACTCGCTGGCATACAACGCGATCAGCGTCGCCAGCCCCGTCACAAACAGCATCCACAGCGCGCTCAGCGAATCCATGTAGAACGCGAAGTTCGCCACCAGCTCGTTCGTCTGCGGCCCCTGCGCGTGCACGTCCGCCGCCCACGAGAATGTCAGCCAGTCAAACACGTGCACCACAAACGGGTGCGACTCCGCCCCCATGAAGTGCGCCGCAAACGTCTTCACCGTCAGCGCGAAGGCGCCCGCCAGGCACCCCACCGTGATCCACGCCGGCAGCTTGCTCTTCACCCGCAGCGCCGCGCACAGCCCGGTCAGCACGCACGCCAGGAGCGGCAACGCCACGATCGCCGCCACCGACCAGTCCGTCTGCCCGTGGGGCCGCCCCGCCTCAAGGGCAGCGGCGCCGAGCGTCTCCGGCTGGGCATGCACGATGGTGTCTTGGATCAGGTTCAGCACGAGTCGTCCCGGGGCTCAGCCCTTTAGGTCCTGCCATTCCTCAGCATTCAGGCTCTCCTTGCGTCGGAAGAGCAGCACCACCAGCGCCAGCGCCATCGCCGCCTCCGCCGCAGCCACCGTCAGGATGAAGATCACCAGCGTCTGCCCCGTCAGATTCAGGTGATACCGCCCGAACGCCACCGCCGCCAGCCCCGCCGCCTGGAACATCAGTTCCGTGCACAGGAACATGATGATCAGGTTCCGCCGGGTCACAAACCCGATCAGCCCGATCACCAGCAGCAGCGCCGACACCAGCAGATAGTGCCCCAAAGTCGACGCCGCCATCGGCACCGGCGCCCCCGTCTGCGCGAGCGTCGCCATCAGGCTCACGACTCACCCCCGATCGGGCCCGTCACGTCCGAGATGCCCCCGGTCGTCTGCCCCAGCTTCTGCGCCTGCCGACGCTTCGCCTCGTCGTCCATCTCCACCTGCTTGCGGCTCAGCACCACCGCGCCCAGCATCGCCATCAGCAGAATCACTCCGGCAATCTCAATCGCCCCCGGATGCTCCCGCAGCAGGTTGAACCCCAGCGCCTCGACATTGCTCACAGAAAGCCCCTCGGGCCATTCCGACCTAGGAATCTCCCGCGTCACCTCGCCCACGCCCACCCGCACCACGCCCCCGCCGGTGTCGATCTCCAGGACCCGCTCCCCCTCGCGCAGCAGCCCCGCCACCCGCAGCGAGCGCTCAACCTTGCGGGGCATCTCTGCCAGGAGCGACTGGTCGTCGGCGTGCCCGGGGGCGGGCAGTCGGTCCACGCCCCGGAAAAACAGCGTCGTCAGCACCGCCAGCAGCAAAAACCCGATGACCGACGCCGCCACAGGCTCCCGCGCCCGCGTGTCATACGACGCCAGCACCTCCGTCTGGTCTTCCTGCGGCGCCTGCGTCGCCAGCATGATCACGAACAGGTACGTGATCAGGATCGCCCCCGCGTACACGATGATCAGCGCAAACGCCATGAACTCCGCCGACAGCAGGACGAACAGCCCACCCGTGGAGATCACCGTCAGGATGAAGTACAACGCGGCGTACACCGGCCTCGGATGCGTGATCACCCGCAGCGCCGCCCCCACCCCGATCAGCGAAAAGATGTAGAAGTAGACGTTCGGAAGCACCGGCGCGAACTTGATCGCAAGCGCCAGCAGTGCCAGCCCCGCGATCAGCGCCCCCGCGAGAGCCCCGAGCACCTGGGGCGACCGCCCGCCCCGGGGCAGCGCCAGGCACACCGCCGCGCCGCCAAGCACGCAGAACCCGTACACGATGAAGGGGTGAATCAGTTCGCCCAAGTTCGATCCGTCCTGTGCGCACCACCTGACGCAACCCCGACGACGCCGGGGTAGTGAGCCGTCAGGATAGAAGCCGCGTGGACCATCTTCAACCGACCGCCCGCGACAGCGACAGGCACCATGCCGCGCTGCTCCCGCGCGCCCCCGCCCCACCCCGGTTGCTCCCCACCCCGAAACCAAGAGCCCCGCACGCTTTGCGCACTCGCCCCATTCCGTCCCTCCCCGCGCGCGCCCCGATTGCCCCGCATCTACACTCCCGCCGTTGAATCAGTCCACACCCACATCCCCCGAGGACATGATCTCCGATCGGCACCGCCGGTGGATCCCAAACGCCCTCACCGCCGCACGCCTTGTCATCGCCGCCGCCTTCTTCATCCTCCTCGCAGAGTGGAACTACCCCCCACGCTTCCTCGTCGACGAAGCCAAGATCATGCCCCTGCGGCCCCTCTGGCCCTACCTCTTCGAGGCCGCACTCTTCGGCCTCGCCGCCATCACCGACGCCATCGACGGCCCGCTCGCACGCCGCTGGAAAGTCGTCTCCCGATTCGGTCGCGTCATGGATCCCTTCGCCGACAAGGTCCTCGTCATCGGCGCCTTCGTCATGCTCGCCGGGTCCACCTTCGGCGTCGACATCGAGGGAAAGCCCATCTACCAGGTCTCTGGAGTCGCCTCCTGGATGGTCGTCGTCATCCTGGGCCGCGAACTTCTCGTCACCTCCATCCGCGCCGTCATCGAGGGCGAAGGAAAAGACTTCTCCGCCCACTGGACCGGCAAGGCCAAAATGGTCCTTCAGGCCTGTGTCATCCCCTTCATCCTCATCATGCTCGGCATCACCGACGTCCGACCCGGCTCCATGGGCCGCATCCTCATCGATATTGCCGTCTGGCTCACCGTCGCCGTCACCGTCCTCTCCGGCCTCCCTTACATCCGCCGTGGCTTCGCCATGATGTCCTGACCCCAGGCTCCACCGCACTCCTGGTGGCTGCGCTCTTTTGGTGGCACCGGTCTCCGGGTGGCTCCGCTCGCTCCTGTCATGGCGCACTCCAGCGGCGCTCCACGCGACACCGCGGGACCGCGACACCGCGGGATCGCGCCCCTCTACTCATACACTCCCACATGACCGGCCCGATCACCGCGCAACCCCTCGCCGTCCTCTGGGACCACCTCGCCGCCGACGGCCTCATCCAGCGACTCATCGACCTCGCCCACGACGAAGACCTGGGCCAGCAAGGCGACGTCACTTCCGCCGCCTGCATCTCCCCCACCACACCCGGCCACGCCCGAATCATCGCCCGCGCCCCCGGCGTCATCAGCGGCCTCGCCGCCATCCCGCTCATCCTCCATCGCTTCGCCCCGCGCTCCTCCTTCACCCTCCTCTCCTCCGATGGTTTGCCCGTCCCCGCTCACACAGACCTCGCCACCCTCCGCGGGCCGCTCCACGAACTCCTCGCCGCCGAACGCACCATCCTCAACCTCCTCGGCCGCCTCTCCGGCGTCGCCACTCTCACCGCGACGCACGTCGCCGCACTCCCTCCCGCCACCCGTGCTCGCGTCTACGACACCCGCAAGACCACGCCCGGTCTCCGCGTTCTCGAGAAATACGCCGTCCGCTGCGGCGGGGGGCACTCGCACCGCCTCGGCCTCCACGACGCCGTCCTCATCAAGGACAATCACATCGCCGGCCTCCCCACCGCCAGCCTTCCGCGCTTCGTCGCAGATGCCGCCGCCCGCGCCCGCGCTCGCGGGCACATCGCCTTCGTTCAGGTCGAGGCAGACACCCTCGAACAGTTTGAGGCCCTCCTCTCCCTCCCCACCGGCACCATCGACATCGTCCTCCTCGACAACATGACCCCGGACCAGCTCCGCCATGCCTCCTCGCGGCGCGATAAGGTGAACCCAACACTCGAACTCGAAGCCAGCGGCGGGGTCACCCTCTCCACCCTCCCCGCCATCGCCTCAACCGGCGTTGACCGCATCAGCATCGGTGCCCTCACCCACCACGCCGTTTCCCTCGATGTCGCCATGGACGTGGACGAAGTGTGAGCATCCCCTCGCCCGATCTCCCCGCCCTCCGCCTCGCCGCCGACCGCGCCGTCACGCACCCCGGCTCCCATTGGACCCGGGCGCTGGTGCTCGACCAATGCGCCAGCACCCAGGACGCCGCGCTCGAGAACTGTGCCGGCAAGCCCGGCCTCTTCGTCGTCGCGGGTCGCCAGCACGCGGGCCGGGGCCGCCTGGGCCGCTCATGGCACGACGAGGACGGCCTGGGCCTCGCCCTCACCTGCGTTCTGCCCCCCGGCAACGCCGCGCTCCCCCTCGCCGCCGGCGTCGCCGTCCTGCGCGCCGCCACCACGCTCGGTGCCGTCGATCTCGGCCTCAAGTGGCCCAACGACGTCGTCGAGCGCCAAGGCCACCGCCGCAAGCTCGCCGGCGTCCTTGTCGAAGTCACATCGGGCCTCGCCCTCCTGGGCGTGGGCCTCAACGTCCTCCAGCACGGGCACGAGTGGCCCACCGCGCTCCGTGGCCGCGCTGTCTCCCTCCGCGACCTCGGCCTCACCGCCTCCCGCGCCAAGGCCCTCGCCGCCCTCCTCGCCGCCCTCGACGATGTCCTCACCGCCTGCGACTCCGACGCCGGCCTTCAGGGCATCCTCACCGAGTGGCGCGCCGCGGACGTCCTGACCGGCACCGAGCAGGAGTTCCTGCACGCCGGCACGCGCGTGCGGGGCCTCGTCCGCGCCATCGACCCGCTCCGCGAGATCCTCCTCGCCACGCCCGAGGGCAACGTCCGCCTTCCCGCGGCCTCCACCTCACTCGTGATGCAGTGACTGTGCCGCCGCCGCCGGCCCCTCCGCCAGCAGCCTCGGCGCCACCTCGATCTCCGGGACCTCGGGCAGGTCCTTCGCGCCCCGCGCGCCCGCATCCGCAAACCGCCTCAGCGTCGGTTCCAGCCGCGACTTGTACGACCCCACGAACTCGTTGTACCGCTTCACCGCCGTCTCCAGCGCCCCGCCCAGGTCCGCCACCTTCTCCATCGCCACCCGCGCGCGGTCGTGCAACTGCTGGCCCAGCCGCAGCAACTCCTCCGCCTCCGCCGCCAGGTGCTTCTCCCGCCACCCGATCGCCACCGCGCGCAGCAGCCCGATCAGCGTCGCCGGCGTCACCAGGATCACGTTCGCCGCCGCCGCCGCCTCCATCAGCCCCGGCCTCCGCGCCAACGCCGCATCCAGGAACTGATCCCCCGGCACAAACATCACCGTGAAGTCGATCGCGCCCTCAAACCCCGCCCAATACCTCTTCCGAGACAGCGCCGTCACCTGCTCCGCCACGTGCCTCGCGAAGTTCTCCAGGTGCGACTCCGCCTCCGAGGGCGTCTCCGCCCGCGCCGCCTCCAAATACTCCATCGTGTTGGTCTTCGCGTCCACGATGATCACCCGGTCGTTGGGCAGCCTCACCACCATGTCCGGTCGGATCGCCCCCTCCTCCCCCGAGCCCCCACCCCCCGCCGCGCGCGGCGCCGTCACCTGCTCCGCAAAGTCGCAGTACGCGCTCATCCCCGCCAGCTCCGCCACACGCTTGAGCTGCCACTCGCCCCACGCCCCCCGCACCTCCGGACGGCTCAGCGCCCGCACCAGCTTCACCGTCTCCGCGCGCAGCGTCACCCCGGCCTCCCCCACCGCCCGCACCTGCTCGCTTATCGTCCCACGATCCGTCGCCCACTGCTGCTGCATCTGCCCCAGCTTGAGGTCCGTCTGCTTCAGCGTCTCGCTGATCGGCGCCACGATCGACTGCACCTCCAGCTTCTGCTTCTCATGCTCACCGGCCAGCCGCGTCCGCTCGGCGCTCCAGTTCTCTTTCGCCGCCTTCAGCAGCTCGTCGTTCGACTGCTTCAACGCCGCCGCCGCCAGCGACCCGAACGCCTCTCGCAGCGTCTGCTGGCTCGCCGCCCGCTCCTTCTCATAGTCCTGCTTCGCCGCCTCAAACGCCCCGACCTGCGCCCGCAGTTCGCGCCGCGTCGCCTCCACCGCATCGCGCAAGCGCTCCTCGGCTTTCTCCCTGTCGCTCTCTCGCTCCTGCCGCAGGTTCACCGCGTCGCGCGTCATCGCCGCCGCCTGCGCCTCCGCCCTCGTCAGCGCCGTCCGCACCCCCTCCAGGTCCGCCCCCGCGCGCACCAGCGCCTGATCCGCCTGCTCGCGGCCCGCGCTTGCCGCGCCCAGCTCCGCCCGCAGCGCCGACTCCGTCGCCATCATCTTCCCGCGCTGCCACAGCAGCATCACGCACGCCGCCCCCAGCGCCACCGCCACCAACGCCAGCACAATGACCGCAGTTAGCATCGCCGGAGTGTACCGCGCCCCGCCCTCACCGTCAGGGTTTTATCAGGCAACCTCACCTCACCCACCGCCTGCCAACTTGGCACCTCCCACAACCCCGGGCACCTGCGCGGGCCCTCCCGCCGCCATCCGCACCCCATCCACACGCCAACCAAAGGCCCCCGTGTTCGGCATGGCAGTTGCCCACACCCCCATAGTGAGGAACGTGCGCGCCAACTCCCCCGATTCGCCCTCCTCCCCCGAAGCCGGCTTCGGCGGGCGACTCAACCTCCTCCTCTCCTACGCCGGCTGGCACCCAGAGTCCTGGGTCGACCGCCTCCCCTCGCTCCTCTCCCCCATGGGCATCCAGTCCCTCCGCGCCAGCTCCGGGGCACAGGCTCAGCGCGTCATGACCGACCACCGCATCCATATCGCCGTCGTCGACCTCGGCCTCCCGCTCGACGACGGTGCCTACTCCCAGGGAGGCAGCCCCGAGTTCGCCGAGGGTGGGCCGCGCCTCCTGGAACTCCTCTCCCGCCTCGACGCCCCGCCCCCCGTCGTCGCCGTCAAGCGTTCCCGCACCTCTCGCGACGACTGCCGCGACCTCGCCGCCGCGCTCCGCCTCGGTGCCTTCGCCGTTGTCGATCGCCCCACGCAACTCTCGGACCTCGAGGTCATCCTCGGCGTCCTGCGTCGCATCCTCGAACGTCACTACGAGGGCCGCTGGCCCGTCGCCTGATCCCACACACCTGTTTCCCCTTTGGAGCCTCTGCACATGAGCAAGAACAGCAAGTTCGCCGTCCGTCCCCTCCACGACAAGATCCTCGTCCGCCGCGACGAGGCCCAGTCCAAGACCGACTCGGGCATCTTCCTCCCAGAGACCAGCAAGGACAAGCCCAAGACCGGCACCATCCAGGCCGTCGGCACCGGCGCACTCAACACCGACACCGGCGAGCGAATCCCCCTTTCCGTCAAGAAGGGCGACAAGATCATCTTCACCTCCTACGCCGGCACAGAGGTCAAGATCGAAGGCCAGGACCTCCTCATCATGTCCGAGGACGACATCCTCGCGGTCATCGACTGAGCCTCAATCCCGCACGCCGCGTCCCACCGCCTCCTGATGTGCGCCCTTGGCCCTTCGCTCTTTGGACCCTTCCCTTGACCACCGAACAACTCCGAACAGCACTCAAGGAACTCAACGGCGAGCGCGACGCCACCTTCGCCTTCACGGGCCTCGCTGACCACGCCGCCCAACTCACCGTCCACGGCGCCATGCTCATCCCCGTCGAGCCCGACCAACTCGTCAAGGTCACCGACGGCCACTCCGTCTACATCGTCGAAGCCGAACGCGTCGCCTGGATCCGCATCTCCCTCGGCCGCAAGGCCAACCACTGAACCCAGAACGTCCCTCAGAAAGGAACCTTCCAATGCCCGCCAAGTCCATCGCGTATAACAACGACGCCCGCGAGCGCATCCTCCGCGGCGTCCAGAAACTCGCCCACGCCGTCAAGGTCACGCTCGGCCCCTCCGGCCGCGTCGTCGTCCTCGAAAAGTCCTTCGGCTCCCCCACCGTCACCAAGGACGGCGTCACCGTCGCCAAGGAAATCGAGCTCGAAGACCAGTACGAAAACCTCGGCGCCCAGATGGTCAAGGAAGTCGCCCAGAAGGCTTCCAAGGACGCCGGCGACGGCACCACCACCGCCACCATCTACGCCGAGGCCATCTACGCCGAAGGTCTCAAGGTCATCACCAGCGGCGCCAACCCAAACCTCGTGAAGCGAGGCATCGACTCCGCCGTCGAGGCCATCGTCGACGAACTCCACAAAATGTCCAAGAAGGTCGACTCCTCCAAGGAGATCGCCCAGGTCGGCACCTGCTCCGCCAACCAGGATGAGCAGATCGGCAAGATCATCGCCGATGCCATGGACAAGGTCGGCAAGGACGGCGTCATCACCGTCGAAGAGGGCAAGTCCCTCAACACCGAGGTCGAGCTCGTCGAGGGAATGCAGTTCGACAAGGGATACCTCTCCCCCCACTTCGTCACCAACCTCGCCGAGATGGAGTGCGACCTCGCCAACCCCTACATCCTCATCTACGAGAAGAAGATCACCAGCGCCAAGGACATGCTCCCGATCCTCGGCAAGATCGCCGAGTCCGGCTCCAGCCTCCTCATCATCGCCGAAGACATCGAGGGTGAGGCCCTCGCCACCCTCGTCGTCAACAAGATCAGGGGCGTCCTCAAGGTCTGCGCCGTCAAGGCGCCGGGCTTCGGCGACCGCCGCAAGGACATGCTCCAGGACATCGCCACCCTCACCGGCGGCAAGGCCATCATGGAAGAGCTCGGCATCGAGCTCGAAAAGGTCGAACTCTCCGACCTCGGCCGCGCCAAGAAGGTCACCATCGACAAGGACAACACCACCATCGTCGAGGGCGCCGGCACCACCTCCGACATCAAGGGCCGCATCGAGATGATCCGCGCCCAGATCGACAACACCTCCAGCGACTACGACCGTGAGAAGCTCGAGGAACGCCTCGCCAAGCTCTCCGGCGGCGTCGCCCAGATCAACGTCGGTGCCGCCACCGAGGTCGAAATGAAGGAGAAGAAGGCCCGCGTCGAGGACGCCCTCCACGCCTGCCGCGCCGCCGTCGAAGAGGGAATCCTCCCCGGCGGCGGCGTCTCCGTCCTCCGCGCCCGAAAGGCCCTCGACAAGCTCCGCAAGAAGGCCGACGGCGACGAACGCGCCGGCATCGACATCGTCTTCCGCGCACTCTCCGCTCCCGTCAAGCAGATCGCCGCCAACTGCGGCCTCGACGGCTCCGTCATCGCCTCCAAGGTCGAGGAAGCCTCCGAAACCAACTTCGGCTACAACGCCCTCACCCACGAGTACGGCGACCTCATGAAGATGGGCGTCATCGTCCCGACCAAGGTCGAACGCGTCGCCCTCCAGAACGCCGCCTCCATCTCCGGCCTCCTCCTCACCACCGAGGCCGCCATCGTCGAGATCAAGGAAAAGAAGAAGCCCGCCGGTGGCCACGACCACGACCATGGCGATGACTACTAATCGCATAGGGAGCCCTGAGCGCAAGCTCAGGGCCATCGGCAGCCCTAGGGAGCCCTGAGCGCGAGCTCAGGGCCATCCGCAACCGCACACCAGACCCCGGCCCGCGCCGGGGTCTTTTCATATACTCCCCCAATGCCCGTTGCTCCAGGCTATTTCCTCACCTGGCACACCTACGGCACATGGCTCCACGGGGACGACGCGGGCTCCGTCGATGCCGACCATAACCGCTACGGCTCGCCCCGCCTCGCGCCCGAGCACCCTCGCCTCGAACGCGAACTCGCAAAACTCAAGAATCCACCCCTCGTGCTCTCCCACATCGCCCGCCTCCTCGCGGACTCGATCATGCGTGAGCATTGCCGCATCCGCGGGTGGGACCTTCGCGCCCTCGCCGTGCGTTCCAACCATGTTCACGCGGTGATCGCGAACCCCGACATCGCTCCCGAGCCAATCGTGAAACAACTCAAAGAGTGGGGCACCCGCAAACTCCGCTCGCATCGCATCGTCGGCCAGGCCGATCGTGTCTGGGCCGACCACGCAAGCACCATCTACCTCTACGAACCCGGCTCACTCGATGCGACGATCCGCTACGTCCTCGAAATGCAGGACAACCCGCCCGAGGGCCACGGCCGCGCCGACTGGGAAACCAAGTACGGCCTGAGGGAGCCCTGAGCGCAAGCTCAGGGCCGCACTCATCCCGCCCACTCGCACCACCCCGCCGCCGACCCACGCCCGAGCTCGCGCTCGGGGCTCTCTATTGGCACGAACAGTGAGTCACCCCTCCTCCCCTACACCTCCTTCCCCTCCACCGTCAGCCTCGCCCGCTTCCGCGACCACAACCCGCGCAAGTGGGTCGCCATCGCCAAGTCGCGCAGCGCCAAGCACCTCTCCGAATCAGGTCACTGCGAGCCCGGCGGCGTCTGGGCCCTCCGCTGCCGCTGCTGGCCCATCAAGGACCGCAGCCACCAGGTCGCGACCGCCCGAGACATCGTGAAACACGCGCGTGACGGCGCCGCCATCTGGCGACCGGAGGGGAGATGAAACCCACCCTGCAGACGGTTTGGCACCGACAGGAGGCCGCACCTGCTAGCGGCCGGTGACCCTGACCTCCCGCGCCAATGAGCTCCGCTCGGCCACGATGGCATGCGCGACGTCAGGCTACTCGAGCTCGCGCACCCGCCGCGCCTGCCAGCCTACCACCACAGCGAGTGCGAGGCTCCCACACGCTGCAACAAATGTGATCTTGGCAGTGATTGACCATGCCGCGTGAAGGCGATCTGCAGCAGGATCACCCACGGCGAAGTACGCCTGGGTGCGGACACGCTCCTCAAATCGCTCACGATCCGCGGCCGACACACCTCCGTATGGATCGACGCCCAGCGCGATGCCCGCCTTGTCGTAGTCCACGGCACCGGACTTGAACACTTCCAAGAACGGTGCCGCAACGTCGTCGCGCACCACATCACTCGCGTGCGCTCCGAGGGCAGTGTGCAACAGCGCAAGAAGCAGCAACAAGCCCGTGCTGGCGAGCAGCACTACGCTCACAGTCCAGAGGACGGTCGCCGGCCGGATCATGCAGGGAGCATAGCGGCCGGGCAGCACCGTTCGATGCCGCCGATCATCATGGCTCCCCATGATCGGTGCTCCGGCTGCCTGGGCCGGCGTGGCACGGTAGTTTCTCTCCGCCCTGCCACGGAAGTCGGCCCGGCGACTTCCGTGCCCGACCGGTCAGGCAGCATCCCGTGGTCCCCGCGCCACCCAAGGCCTCCCCCGCGCGCGCATTTCAGCCCGATCCGCCCTCTCCCGCTTCCCCGCCACCGCCGCGCGAGTACCTTCGCCTCGCCACCCCGACGCGGAGGTCCACATGCGGCACGCTTCACACCACGACTCCAAGCCCGATCAGCCGGGCCCGCCCAATCCCACCCCGCGCCTCTCCCCGCCCGACGCCGCCATCCTCCACGCCCTCCTCAACCCGGGCATCGGCCTCGGCGTTCTGTTGCAAGACACCAACCTCTCCTTCCCCGACTTCGCCATCTGGTGCGCGCGTCCCGACATCAAGGCCTACCTCGCGACCATCGCAGACATCAACATCCTCCGCGCCCGCGTCCTGCTCGCCGACCGCGCCTGCGCACTCATCAGCCGCCTCACCGCCATCGCCGCAGAGTCTCGCAGCGACGAGACCTCCCGCCGCGCTGCCGCTCAACTGCTCCGCGTGACCTTCCCCGAGCACCGCCCCCCCCCCCCCCCCCCCCCCCCCCCCCCCCCCCCCCCCCCACCCCCCCCCCCCCGGCCCCCCGCCCCCCCCCCCCCCCCCCCCCCCCCCCCCCCCCCCCC